>Ga0247727_10001390_pt1 | contig 57738 bp, 42 predicted proteins | sample WisWelCaveWW1625_FD_202498 | JGI IMG/M metagenome (GOLD analysis project Ga0247727, IMG submission 202498) | Biofilm microbial communities from Wishing Well Cave, Virginia, United States - WW16-25 | ecosystem: Environmental > Aquatic > Deep subsurface > Groundwater > Cave microbial mat | place... | reverse complement strand
GCGACTCCGCGCGCGCCTAGTGCCGCCCGGAAGCGGCCGGAAGCGATGGCAGGATTCGTGACGGGCGGCACTAGCGCACCAGCCGGAACTTCGCGTGGACGTGTGGATAGCGCGGCTGGAACCAGTTGCGAAACGAGCGGCGCACGAGCCGCGCGGCAGTCCGAGGGCCGGCGCCCTTCATCACGAAGTGATTCCCGTCGAAGAAGTCCGCAGAGTAGCCGGGATAGAAAGGCATCGGCGAGAACCCGGGAAGCGGGGCGAACGGCGTCGAGGTCCACTCCCACCCGTTGCCGACGAGATCCTGCACGCCGAACGCGCTCGCACCCGCCGGATGCCCGTCGACCGGCGTCGGCTCCCAGCGGCGGAAGTCGAAGTTGCCGTGGGCCTCGGCGGGGGCGGAATCGCCCCAGGGGTGGAGGCGCTCGCCGTCCACGGCGCCGTAGGCAGCCCTGTGCCATTGCGCCTCGGTGGGAAGGACGCCGCCGGCCCACTTCGCGTACGCGCTCGCCGCCTCGTGGCTCACCCACACCGGCCAGTCGAGCGGGAGCGGAACCTCCGCGAGGACCGTCCGCTGCCGCCAGCGATCTCCCCTGCGAACCCAGAACGACGCCGGCGGCCCGCCCGCTTCGACGAATGCGAGCCACGCGCCGTTCGTCACGGGCAAGGAGGCGATCAAGAACGTCGGAACGTCGACCTGGGTGGCCTCGAACTCGTTGTCCCAGCCGAACAGGCCGGAACCCTGCCGCGCGCCGAGCGTCGCGAACCCGGCGGGGATCCGGACCGGTCGGGGCAATGGGGCGGGCCGGTCGGAGACCGCGGGAGCCGTCGTGGACGTGAGCGCTTCCAGCGGGAGCCGCCCGAAGAGATACGCGAGCGTCTCCGCGTGCATCAGCCGATGCTCGATCGCGACCTGGATCAAGGTCGGATCGACGGCCCTCGCCGCGAGCGCGGAGTCGAGCGTGGCCCGCGCGCGCGCGACGTATGCGTCGATCTCGGATCGCGCCGGCCAGTCCGAGGCGAGGTCCCGCGGGACGTCGCCGTCCGTCGGATCGATGCCGAATGCGAAGAGTCGGTCGAGGGTCTCGTGGAAAGCCGGGAGCTCGAGCGGCCCGCGCAGCAGGTTCCAGTCGAAGGCGTCGACGTGTCCGACGTAGAACACGATGCGGTGGCGCTCCGCGATCGAGCGTTCGTACAGAGGCTCGGGCCGGACGAGCCGGAAGAGGGCGTCCGAGAGGGTGCGTCCCTGGGCGAGCTCGTCTCGCGGCTGCACGGGACTGCCTTCCTACCACGGGCTGCTACACTGGCAACCGTGGATCGCCCTCTCGGCGACCGCGCCCACCCGGTCATTCCCCCCGAGGAGCGCGTCTTCGTCAACCGGAACCTCCGGCTGGATCGCATCGACGTCGTCGGCTTCGACATGGACTACACGCTGGCGATCTACGTGCAGCCGGAGATGGACCGGCTCTCGGTGGAGGCGACCGTCGACAAGCTGGTCGCCCTGCGCGGGTATCCACCCGAGATCCGGGAACTGCCCTGCGACTGCGCCTTCCCGATCCGGGGACTGATCGTCGACAAGCGCCACGGGCACCTGCTCAAGATGGATCGCTACCGCTACGTCGCGAAGGCCTACCACGGCCACGATCTCGTCTCGAAGGAGGACCGCGAGCGGCTTTACCAGCAGACCAAGATCGAGCCGGCGGACGATCGGTTCCACTGGATCGACACGCTCTACGCCCTGCCCGAGGCCGCCCTGTACGCGGCGCTCGTCCCCTTCCTCGAGGCCCGCGGGGAGCTCGACCACGCGAAGCTGTTCGAGGACATCCGCGAGTGCATCGATCTGTCTCACAAGGACGACTCGATCCTTCCGGTGATGCTCGCCGGTCCAGCGCGCTACTTCTTTCGCGACCCGAAGCTGCCGGCCACGCTCCACAAGCTTCGCAGCGCCGGCAAGCGCCTCTTCCTCCTGACGAACTCCCAGCGCGACTACACGGACCGGATGATGACCTGGCTGCTCGACGGCGGGGTCGCGGGCTACCCGTCGTGGCACCATTACTTCGACGCGGTCGTGGTCGACGCGCGCAAGCCGTCGTTCTTCACGACCTCGCGGCCCTTCCTCGAGCGCGGTCCCGACGGCCTGCGCGAGGCGCCCGGCGACGGGTTCGAGCGCGGGCGGATCTACGAGCAGGGAAACCTGCGCGAGCTCGAGCGCCGGCTCGAGACGGGTGGGGATCGCGTCCTGTACGTCGGCGACCACATCTACGGCGACATCCTCCGGTCCAAGAAGCACTCGACCTGGCGGACCGCGATGATCATCCAGGAGATGGATCAGGAGCTGCGCGCGTCGGGCGAGACCTCCGAGGCCCGGCAGTCGCTGGACGACCTCGAGGAGCGCCGCGCGCGCAGGGAGGAGCGGCTCCGCTGGCACCAGGCCGAGCTCAAGCGGATGGAGAAGGAGGGAAATGGCGAGAGGGGGGGAAGCGACGACGACGCGCGGCGTGAGCTCCGCAAGGAGGTCGATGCCCTGCGCCTGGAGCTGCGGGACCTCGGCCGCGAGTCCCGCGCGCTCGAGGCGGAGATCGACCGCCGGTACCACCCGGCGTGGGGCTCCCTCTTTCGCGACGGGACCGAGGAGAGCCTCTTCGGCAAGCAGGTCGAGGAATACGCCTGCGTGTACACGTCCCGGGTCTCGAACCTGCTCGGCTACTCGGCGACGCAGTACTTCCGGTCACCGAGAGATCGGATGCCGCACGAGACGTAGCCCGCTTGCGGGGCAGCGCGGCACATCCGGTTCCGGTTCCGATTCCGGTTCCGGTTCCGGTGCCGGTGCCGGTCGCGGGTTCGCGTGCGCCTTGGTCCGCAGGAAAGCTAGAACGCCGTTGCCCAGGCCGCCCGAATGCCCAATGAGCGCCGACCTCGGCCCGAAGCACTCTCCGGATCCGGCTGCGCGGTCACGAGCATCCCGATCGCTCCGACACCGATGGACGCGCCCCCGGCGATGACTGCGGCGAGACCAACCTGACCGAACTCGGAATCGAGGCTGAAATCGTCGATGGCCAGCGAGAGCATCCCAACGTTGAGGGAGAGCACACCAACGACCAGGGCGGCCGCATAGATCCAGGTCCGGTCGCGTGCGGCGAGAGCGAACGAGCTCGCGATGGCGGTGCCGATCGAGGCCACTCCGACCAAGCCGGCAGCGAGCGGAATGCCTTCGGGAGGAGGCGTCTTGGTCAGGCCGTGCGACAACTCGGGCGTCAGAGCGCGCGACGCGAGGAGGAGGCCGGCGCCAAGGGGGCGCATCGGCACAGAAGACTAGCCTGGACGAACGGGATCGTCCCGCTTCTCGTTCTTCGCTTGCAGGCGGACCCGGAATCACCGGGTCATGCGCCACAGCATGGCGAGGACGCGATCCACCAACTCGAGTGACCGTGTCAGGCTGGCCTGGTCGACGTAGCCGAAGGCCTCGGCCACGAGCAGGGCTGCCTGCACCTCGTCTGCGCTGCCGGCAGCGACTCGCCATAGGTGCGTGCGGTCCTTGCCGACTCGCCGGCGGCCTTCCCGCAGGTTGAGCGCGATGCTCGCGGCGGCCTTCTTCATCTGGGCGGCGAGCGGCGGATCCCTCCGTTCCAGGTGTGCAAGCGCATCGTGCAAGGATCGAATGAGTTCCAGGGTGATCTCGAAGGCGTCGAATCGCATCGGAGCGGCTCCTTTCGGGGTGGGGGTCACGCGAGCCCACCGGCGCAGGCGCCGTGACGGCGCCCAGCGAGCGACGCGCCTCTTCTGGATCGCCTCGGCGGGCGTCGGCGCGGCGGTTGCGCCATGGAGCGCGGGAACCCCACCCCGAAAGGAGCCGCGGACGTGCGGTTCGAGATCGACCGGAACCGGAACCGGAACCGGAATCGGAATCGGAATCGGACCCGGAACCGGAATCGGACCCGGAATCGGACCCGGACCCGGACCCGGAATCGGAATCGGACCCGGATCCGGATCCGCGACCGGGTCCGGAACCGCGACCGGAACCGGAACCGGAACCGGAACCGGAACCCGAACCGGAACCGGAACCGGAACCCGAACCGGAACCGGAACCAGCCCACAGGCTCCTGGCCCTTCACATACCTTGCCGCTCACCGCCCCCACCGCCTATCCTTTCCGCCCAATGAACGTCACCTGCCCGCGGTGCAGCGCGGCCTACGAGGTCGACGAGTCGCGCATCCCGGCGATCGGGCTCCGGATGAGGTGTCCGAAGTGCGGCGGGTCGCTGCTCGTCCAGGCATCCGGAGCGGTCACCGCGGTCGGCGGCGCGGGCCCGACGATGCAGGGCATCGCCCCGCCGCTGATGCGTCCGCCACCCCCGCCCGCGGCGCCGCCGCAGCTCTCTCTCAAGCCGGCCATGGCCGAGATGGACTTCGGCGAGCTGGACCTGCCGGCCCTCGCGGAGTCTGCCGACCTGCCTGGGCCGGTCGGATTCGTGGATCTGCCTGCGCCGGCTTCGTCGATCGATCTGCCCGCCCCGAAGCAGCGCGCGGCGGCGCCGCCGCCGACGGCACGACTCGCCCCCCCGGTACCTGACGCGGAGCTCGACCTGCCGGGTCTGTCGGAACTGGACCTCCCCGGTCCCCTGATGTCGGACCTGCCCGCACCGTTCTCGGCCCTGCAGATGCCGACGGCCAAGGCGTCCTCCGCGTCGCTGGATTTCGCGGACATCGACTTGCCGGAGCCCGCGGGGGCGGCGCTGCCCGTGCCGGCGACCGCTCAGCTCCCCACGCCCTCCCTGAGCTTCGACCTGCCGACGCCCGCGAAGACCATCGACCTGCCGACGCCGGTCGACGGGAGCGACCTGCCGGTCGCGCGAGGCGGGGACGATCTTCCGTCGCCCGCACGCACGGGCGGGCTCGACTTCGGCGAGGTCGACCTCGCAGGGGGCCACGCAGGCGGCGATTCGATGGAGTTCGACGGCTTCCCGACGGAAGGTGGCGGCGCGGATCTGCCCCTTCCCCGATCGATGTCGCCCGGCGCGGAGGTCGATCTCGTCGCGCCCCGGGGCATGATGGGCGAATCCGCAGCCTCCTCGCGCGGAACGCTCGATCTGGCGGACTCCGGGCGAACCTCGCGCACCAGCGTCCCAGCCGCGGCGCCCAGGGCGCGCGCGCGAAAGCGCCGCAGCCGGAAGTTCTGGCAGGTGGCGTTCTTGATCCTGCTCTTCTCCGTGATCGCGGGCGGCGTCGGCCTGTCCGTCACGCCGTACGGGCTCTTCGCGTCGAACGTCCTGGCCCCCCTGCTCCCGCGCGGATCGTCCGGGGGCGTCTCCGCGGGATACCTGCGGAGCCTCCGGGTCACGCTCAAGCAGGATACCTACGCCGACTACCGCTCCGCCCTGGCCGAGATCCGGATCGCACGGCGCCGATCGCCGTCCGACGTGCCGCTGCGCGCCTACGCGGCGTACGTCCGCTACGCGATGTCCCTGCGGTTCGGCGAGAGCGCGAACAACGACCGCGCGGCATCGCGCCTGGCGGAGACCCTGGACCTGGAGAACCCCGAGGGCCTCGAGCTTCTCCTCGCGGCGGGCGCGCGAGAAGCGCACCGCAACCAGCTGCCGCGCGCGGAGTCGCGAGTGGCCGGCCTGACCGGCGACCCGGACGCCCTCGCGCTGGCCGGATGGATCGCCCTGCAGCGCGGTTCGACCGACGTCGCCGAGCAACGGTACGGCAAGCTCGCCCAGATCGAACCGCGCAGCGCCCGTGCCGCATTCGGGATCCTGCGCGTCAAGGTCGCGCGCGGGGACACGGCCGCCGCGAAAGCCCAGACCGCGGTCGTCCTCGCGATCAACGGGCGCCACATAGGCGCACGGCTCGAGCTGGCGCGCCTGTTGTCCGCAGAAGAAGGTGGGTTGGACGCCGCCCAGGCCGAGATCGACGCGATCCTCGGAGGTCACATCCGCTTCGCCGCCCTCGGCGAACGTGCCGAGGCGTACGCCCTGCGAGGTCGCATCCTCGTCGGGCAGAGCCGCTTCGGGGCGGGCAGGACGGCCTTCGAGTCCGCGCTGGCAGCGGACCCGCGCAACGTCGCGGCGCTCATCGGGCTCGGCAAGGTGCTGCTCAAGGAGGGAGTGTTCGCGGAGGCACAGACCCGGTTCGAGGCCGCACGGCGGATCGCTCCCGACGACCTGGAGGCTTCCATCGGAACGGCCGGGGCCCTCATCGGCCTCGACTCGGCGTCCGAAGCGAAGACGCTCCTGACGGGCCTGGGCGCCGAGAAGGTCGAACTGCCCGAGGTCCAGTACTGGCTGGGACGCACCGAGGAGGTGCTGGACGACATGCGCGCCGCCGAGGCCGCGTACAGGGCCGCGTTGACCAAGCGCCAGGGATACGTCGAACCGGCCGTCCGGCTTGCAACGCTCCTCGAACGGCTGGGGCGAACGGCGGAGGCGGGCGAGACGCTCCTGTCGGCGCGAGAGCACGCGCCCGACACGGCAGAAGCGCGCGCGACGCTCGGCGAAGGCTTCGCCGGGCGCGGACAGCTGGACGTGGCCGAGGTCGAGCTGCGACGTGCGCTCGCGCTCGACGCGCAGAACCTGCCCGCCGCCTACCAGCTCGCGCTGGTCCTTCGCCGCACGGGACGGTTCGACGAGGCGCGCTCGCACCTCGACTCGGTCGCGGCGCGCGATCCCGCATTCCCCGGGCTGGCGCTGGAACGGGGACGCCTCTTCGAGGCCACGGGCGAGGCCGAGCGGGCGCTCGCGATGTACGAGGAGCTGCTGCGAGCCACGCCCGAGGACCTGGACCTCGAGGCGCGCGTCGGGATCACGTCGTTCGTGGCGGGCAGGCTCGAGGACGCCGAGCGGATCCTGCGGAAGGTCTCGACGGCACGACCGAACTCTGCCGAGGCGAACCACTACCTGGGCCGCACCTTGCTCTCACGGGGACAGGCCTCCGAGTCCACGACGTTCCTGCGTCGAGCGGCCGACGTGGACGGCTCGCAGGCGGAGCACCACCTCTACTACGGCTGGGCCCTGGACGAGACGGGCTCGCTGGCGCAGGCCATCGAGGCGCTCGACGAGGCGGTGCGTCTCGATCCGGAATCGCCCCGAGCGCTCTGGCGCAGGGGGCTGGTGCGCCTCCGCCTCGGAAACGCCCCGGAAGCGAAGGCCGATCTCGAAAAGGCCGTGGCGCTCAGCCCCGATCTGGCCGAGGCACACGCCGCGCTCGGAGAGTGTCTCGATCGGCTTCGAGATCTGCGCGGGGCGCTGCGCGAGTACCAGAGCGCGATCTCGATGAAGGGCGACGTCCCTGAGTGGCAGTTCCGCTACGGCCTCTTGCTCATGGACTCCGGCCGCGAGCGGGAAGCGCGAGGGCCGCTGGAGCAGGCGGCCACGCACGTCGAGGCCGTCACGCCGAAGCCGTACTGGTTCGCCGAGATGCTGCGCAACCTGGGGACTGCTCGCCGCGTGACGGGAGAACGGCGGGGCGCGATCGAGGCACTGACGGCGTACCTGGACATGTCGCCGCCCGACGCGCCGGACCGGCGCGACGTCCAGCGGGAGCTGGAGGAGTTGCAGTAGCGTCGAGGTTCCGGTATTCGCGTCGGATGGTCCTCGATCGAAGGGGTTTCCTGCAGCTGGGGGTTTCCGCGGCGGCGGGTGCCGTGGCGGCACGTTGCGCGAGCGGGCAAGCACCCGGGGGATCCGCCGACCCGGCAACCTCCGCGCCGGCCGCCGCGCTGCGGGAACGGACGCCGCCCGTGGTGATCGCGACCTGGGACCACGGGGTGCCCGCTTCGCGCAAGGCCCTCGAGGTCCTCGCGGCGGGAGGGAATCGCCTCGACGCGGTCTGCGACGGGATTGGCGTCTCGGAGGACGATCCGACGGAGACGAGCGTAGGCCTCGGCGGACTGCCGAACGCCGAGGGAGTCGTACAGCTCGACGCGTGCATCATGGACGGACCGGCGGGCCGCGGCGGCGCGGTCGGATGCCTGGAGCGGATCAAGAACCCGATCCGCGTCGCGCGCCGGGTGATGGAGGACACGCCGCACGTCTTCCTCGTCGGGGCGGACGCGCTCCGCTTCGCGCGCGAGAAGGGATTCGCGGAGATGGAGCTGCTGACCCCGGAATCGCGACGACGCTGGGAGGAATGGAAGGCGCGCGCCGCTTCAGCGGACGCGACCCACCGTGAGCACGAGAAGGCGCCGGCGTCGCGCGCGCGCGGGGATCACGACACGATCGCGATGGTCGTGCTCGATCGGGACGGTCATGTGGCCGGCGGATGCTCGACGAGCGGACTGGCCTGGAAGCTGCCCGGGCGCGTCGGCGACTCACCGATCCTCGGCGGCGGGCTCTTCGTCGACGAGGACGTCGGCGGCGCGGGTTCCACGGGCGTCGGCGAGGAGGTGATGCAGATCTGCGGCACGCACACGGTCGTCGAGCTGATGCGCGCGGGGCGAACGCCCGACGAGGCGTGCCGCGCCGCCTGCGAGCGCATACTGGCCAAGCATCCCGACGCGAGGACCAAGCAGGTCGCGTTCATGGCGCTGCGCAAGGACGGCGCGATCGGGGCATGGTCGATCAAGCACGGCTTCCAGTACGCGATCGGACACGCGGGGGACGTCACGTTCATCGACGCACCGAGTATCATTCCCAGGGGGGAAGGCGCATGAGATCCACGCTGCTGATGCTGATGACCCTGGGCTGCGGGACCCGGACGCCTCTCGACGGCAGCGACGCGGATGGCGGCGCGGACGCCGATGCCGACGCCGATGCCGATGCCGATGCCGATGCCGATGCCGACGCCGACGCCGATGCCGACGCCGACGCCGACACGGACGGCGACTCCGACGCGACGACCTGCGACGAGGTATGCGAGCGCCTCGACGACTGCGACATCGGCGACGGGCGCAGCGAATGCGAGGGCGACTGCGCGAACGTCCGGGAGGCCATCACGCCCGATGCGTTCGAGCGCATCTACGGCGACTGCATCCTCGAGGACTGCGACGACATCGAGGAGTGCGCCGCGAACGCCCCCGCCGAGGTGGAGCCGCAACCGATGCACGAGGCCTTCTGCCAGGACGTCTGCGAGGTGGCGGACGACTGCAACCTCGAGGGCGCCGGGCGCGGGTGCTTCGACGCGTGCCTCGGCGGCGAGGGCGACTTCCCCTTCCAGATCCTCGCCGAGGTCGTCCTCGACGACCTGCGCGAATGTCTCGAGCGCGACTGCGACGAGCTCGAGGACTGCTGGCAGGGCGTGATCGAGTCCTGGGGACTGGAGAACTGATCCGACGCAGCTCGCGGCTGGCTTCACCCGCGATCGCGCGCGGATCCACTCGAAGAAGACTTCCATCCTGCACCAGGACCTCGCCCGCGCACACGACGTGACGGACGTCTTCTGGTCCGGCGGCGTGGACGAGACGCGAGGCGACGTCTCCGGCTGGACCGTGGTGGAGCCGCTCGACGTCGACGACCACGAGATCCGCGGGGCGGCCCGGCTCCAGGATCCCGCCTTCGAGTCCGAGGGCCTCCGCGCCACCGCGGGTGGCCGCGCACAGGACGTCCATCGCGGTCCAGGCGCCGGGCCCGGAGGTCGCAGCCGCGAGGAGCGCTCCCAGGTGCATCTCGCGGAAAGGATCGAGCCGGTTGTTGCACGGGCCTCCGTCGGCGCCGAGGACCGGCGACACGCCGGCGCGCACCCACGAAGCCACCCGAGCGATGCCGGATCCGAGCTTGAGGTTCGACGAGGGGCAGTGCACGAGGCGTGTGCCCACGTCGGCGACGGCGGCGATCTCGTCGTCGCGGAGCTGCACGCCATGCGCGAGCAGGACGTGCGGACCGCAGATCCCCAGCGACGCCAGGTACGCGACGTCGTCCATGCCGCGCTCGGAGCGCACGGCCTCGCGTTCGTCGGCGTTCTCGGCGGCGTGGGTGTGAACGAGCGCGCCGCACCGGATGGCCAATTCGGAGACGCTGCGCAGCAGCCGCTCGGTGCAGGACAGCGAGAAGCGCGGGCAGAACGCGTAGCGGATGCGTCCGCCCGCCGCGCCGTCCCATCGGTCGTGCAGGCCCGCGGACTCGGCGAGCGACCGGTCCGTCCGCTCGCGCAGCGCCGCGGGGACCGATGGCGCGTCCATCATCGCCTTCCCGGACGCGCCGCGGATCCCGGACTCCTCGATCGCCTCGAAGACGGCGTCCTGATGCCGCACCGTCCCCATGTCGAGGATCCCGGTGACGCCGCCACGCACCAGCTCGGCGAGCCCCAGCCGCGCGGAGGCGCGCAGGGCCCGTGCGTCGAGCGACGCTTCGAAGGGCCAGATGCGGTCCCGAAGCCACGGCAAGAGCGGCAGGTCATCGGCAAGCCCGCGAAAGATCGTCTGGCAAAGGTGCACGTGGCACTGCACGAACCCCGGAAGAACGGCGCAACCCGTCGCGTCGAGGATCTTCGCGGCTCCCCCACCCGCCTTCCCGATGGCGAGGATCCGATCGCCCCGGACCACGACGTCCGCGCGGCGGGGAACCGCCGCCCCCTCCATCGTGAGGACGGTGCCCCCTCGAACGATCAGGTCGAGACTCAACGCAGCCGGAAGGCTTCGGGCAGGAGTGCGCCGACGGTGGACTGCGTGCGCGCACCGCTCGTCGACACGAGGAGCACCGGTGCGTCGGGAGAGGCACGCTCGGCGAGCCACTGGCGGCACGCGCCACATGGAGTCGCGGGGGGATCCACGTCGGTCACGACGGCGATGGCGACGATGCGCCGGTCTCCCGCCACGGCGGCCGCGGCCATGGCGACGCGCTCGGCGCAGATCGACAGACCGTAGGACGCGCTCTCGACGTTCGCTCCCAGGTGGACGCTTCCGCTCTCGCCCTGCACGGCGGCACCGACCGAGAACCCGCTGTACGGCGCATCCGCGCGCGGACGCACCGCGAGGGCCCTCGCCGCGAGTGTCTCGAGATCGATCATCCCGTCTCCTCCGACCCTTCCGTGACGATCGCACGCAGCAGGACGCGCATGTTCTTCGCGGCGCGGTCCGCCATCTGCTGCACCTCCGCATGCCCGAGAGGCGTCCCCGAAAGCCCCGCCGCGAGGTTCGTCACACAGCTGAGCCCCGCCACCCGCGCCCCCGCGTGCCGCGCCGCGATCGCCTCGATGGCGGTCGACATCCCGACGAGGTCGGCGCCGATCGCCTGCAGGGCGCGCACCTCCGCGGGCGTCTCGTACGAAGGCCCCAGCATCTGCGCGTACACGCCGCGGTGGAGCCGGATCCCCGCTTTCGCCGCCGCGCGCGCCGCGACTTCCACGAGCCGAGGCGTCCAGACGTCCGTCATGTCCGGGAAGCGCGGCCCGACCTTCTCGTCGTTCGGCCCGACCAGCGGGCTGTGCCCGGTCATGTTCAGGTGGTCCACGATCACCGCGACGTCGCCGGGCTCCATCACGGGCCGCAGTCCTCCGGCCGCGTTGGTCAGGACGATCGTGCGCGCGCCGAGCGCCACGAGGGCACGAACCAGCAGGACCGCGGTCTGGGCGGAGTGTCCCTCGTAGAGGTGGACACGGCCGCGCAGGACGGCCACCGACACGCCGGCCCATCGACCGAGAACGAGCCGCCCCTCGTGGCCCGGTACCGTCGCGGCAGGAACGCCCGGCAACTCGCCGAATGGAATCGAGACGGCCTGCCCGATCTCGTCGGCGACGCCGCCGAGCCCGGACCCGAGCACGATCCCGACACTCGGCACTCGCTTCGATCGCTTGCGCACCGCGCGGACGACGTCCTCCACGCGCGTTCTGAGCGCGCTCACCGGCGGGGTCGTCACGCGTCCCCAACCCGCTGCCACCGGACGTCCCAGACGCAGCGCTCCGCCCCACGCGCCCGGCACTCCAGGTGCCGCGCCGACCCCTGCCTTCCGCTGAAGCGCCGCGCGATCTCGCCCGCCCACCCCGTCACCGTGCAGCAGAAGTACCAGTGCGGCCGGCGCAGGCCCCGCACCTCGATCGTCGCCGCGGTCTTCTCGAGCGAGTCGAAGGTCATGTCGCCTTCGTCGTTGTAGTGCTGCCACGCGTTCGCGATCCGCTTCATCAGGAACGGCGGCCTCGCCAGGTAGAACGCGGCGCGCATCAGCATCCCCTGCGTGCTCGCCAGGGCGCCCGCGGCGCCGACCGCCTCCGACAACCGCCCGTCACCGGTTCCCACGGCGCGCTCGGCGACGTCGAGAAACTCGCAGAACTCCTCCTGCGGATGCCAGTTGACGGCAATTTCCGTAGCGACGCGATCACGGACGGCCGGCGAGCACCCGGCGAGCACCTGCTCCAGCGATGCGCGCCCGTGGCGCTCCTCGATCCACTTCGCCGCGTTGAGCATCGCCTGGAGCCGGATCCGCACCGGTTCGCGAGTATAGGGCTCAGCCTGGATTTCGCGTGTCCCCGAGTACGCCGAGGCCTCTGCGTCACGAGGCGGCGGCAGATACGGGTGCGTCCGAGCGAGGCGTAGCAGAGCTACGCCGCAGCGAGGCGCACCCGAGGGGTGCGCGCGCGGAGCGGGCGCGCAGCCCGGTAGATGCCGCCGGATCGTGGCGCAGAGGCCCGTCGGAGCGAGCGGGACACGCGAAATCCAGGCTCAAGGCGCGACGAAAACGACCTCCGCCTCGCCCGACGCGCTGCCCACCGTGCAGGTCACGGTGGCCGTGCCCGGGCCGGTCGCTTCGAGGGTCGCCTGGCCCGCGGAAGGAGTCGTGATCATTGTACGCCGCGAGGACCGTCCCTCTACCCGCCCCTGCCCCTCGCGGCTACGATGTCTCCCATGCGCGCTTGGGTCTTCGTCGCTCTTCTGGGGTACTCCTGTTCCTGCTCGGAAGACGCGAAGCGCGAGGCGCCCCAGGACGGTGGAATCGGCCTGCAGGACGCGGGAGAAGACGCCGCGCCCGTCGATGCCGGGAACGACGCCGGGACGCCGCCGACCTTCTGCGAGGCCCTGGGCATGCCGGAGCGCGAATGGGCGGCGGGCCCGTACGGGACGCGCAGACACGATCTCGCCGAAGACTTCACGGCCCTGCAGGTCGGCGGCGCCGAGTGGAACCTGCGGACCGAGTGGACCGGCTGCGAGAGCTACGTCTTCATCCCCGACACGATCGCGAACTCCGCGCTCGACGGGACGTCCATCTGGGACCGGGACGTCGACCGGTTGATCGAGATGTCACCGCGCAACGTGCACTACTTCTTCGTCTCGCGCCTGACGCAGGACTGGCAGGCGACCGCGTCCACGAGCGACATGGCCGACCAGATCGAGAACCAGATGGGCGCGCTGTCGCCGGAGGACGCCGCGCACTGGCGCGCGCACCTGCACGTCGTCGAAGGACGCGCCGCGACGCTCGGCAACTGGATCGGCGACGTGATGGACGCCGGGATCGGCCGCGGCGGTTTCGCGATCGATCGGTTTCAGCGCGTCCGCGGCATCGGATCCTTCGCGGACGTCGTCCGGTACAGCGCGGCCCTCAGCGCCGCGGGCCAGTGGCCCTGGGAGTCCAACCTCGGCTACGCCGCGAACGAGGCGCGCGCGTACAACTTCGAGGCGACGCGCGAGGAGGGTCTGGCCCCGGACGCGACGGTCGTCGAGTTCTGGAGCGGCGAGGTCCTCGAGGAGTTCGAGGACCTCGACGTCGAGCTGCCGAGCGCCGCGGAGATGTCCACCTTCGACACCTTCGAGATCGACGTGACGTCGCACTGCCCGGACGCGGACGCAGGCGAGTTCGGCAACTGCGGCGCGTGGGACTACCTCGCGCACCTCTTCGTGTACGAGGGAAAGGAGCTCGTCGAGGTGGGGCGCTTCATCACCAGTTACCACCGCGAGACGCGGTGGGTGCTGGACGCCACGCCGATGCTCGTCCACCTTCGGGACGGCGGAGCGCGCCGCTTCCGATGGAGCTTCGCCCCGCCCTGGAACACGCAACCCACGGCGACTTCGCTCTCGCTCCGCTTCTCGAACCGCGGCAAGTCGGTCCGGCCGGAGGAAGCGACGTTCCTGTGGGCCGGCGGCGGGTTCAACGGCGCCTACAACGACGCACGGACGCCGATCGACGTCCCCATCCCCGCCGACGCCGAGCGCGTCGAGCTCTGGGCGCTCATCACGGGCCACGGCGGCGAGACCAACAACTGCGCCGAGTTCTGCGACCACGAGCACGAGTTCACCGTGAACGGCTCGGTTTTCCTGCACGACCACCCCGCGGTCGGCGATCAGGAGGGCTGCGTCGCCGCGATCGAGAACGGGACGACGCCGAACCAGTGGGGCACCTGGTGGTTCGGCCGCGGCGGCTGGTGCCCCGGCCAGCACGTCCCGCCGTTCGTCGCCGACGTCACCGCGGAGGTGACGCCCGGCGAGACCGCGACGATCTCCTACCGAGGCCTCTTCGACGGCGACGCGCCCCCGGACGCGAGCGGCAACATCGTGATGTCGTCGTACCTGGTGGTGTACCGATGATCCGCGCAGGAGCCGTGGTCCTCGCGCTCGCGATGCTCGCCGGGGCTTCGACCGCCCGCGCGCAGGACTGCGGCGCGGCCGAGGATCGGTGCTTGCCGGAGTGCATGTGCGAGGTCCGGGGCGGCGAGCCGTGCAACGACCGCCCGGACGGCTTGCTCTCCGTGTCGTATCCGACCGCCGCCGACCCGGTGGAAGTTCTGTGCCCCACGGTGTTCATGAGCGGTGCAAACGACCCCGAGACACCCGAGAACGTGTTCTATCGGGTCGAGGTTGCCGACGACGCCGGCTTCGTTCCCGTCGTTCACGACTCCGGCCTCGTCGCCGCGGATCCGGGCGTCACCGAGTACCAGATCATCCCGAGCGTGGCGTTCCCCGATCGGCTCGAAGCAGGCGCGGGCTACTGGTTGCGCGTCACGGACAACGACGACTGCTCCGATCCGATCGCGTCGTACTACGTCTCGACCCCCACTCCGTTGCTCCTCTTCTTCCAGGTGTCCGCCGGCGCCGCCGACAACTGCGGGGGAGCAGGCGACGTCGATTCGGACGGGGACTCGGACACCGACACCGACTCCGATGCGGACACCGACGTCGACGCAGACTCGGACGCTGACTCCGACACCGATTCCGATTCCGATTCGGACACCGACGATCCGATCGACGACGACGGCGGCGGCGGAGCCGGCAGGTCGGCCGGCTGCTCGTGCTCCACGTCGAGTTCCCCGGACGCGGCCGAGCCACTCGCCCTCTTCCTCGTCGCGATCGCCGGGCTCCTGGCGCGGGCTCGCCGGGCGAGACCGATCCTCACCCGTCCACGCCGTCGCAGTCTTCGTCGCGGGCGGACCGCGTCCTGTCGACGATGCGCGGCAAGACCTCAGCGCGAAAACTCGAGAGAGAGGCCCTCGACGGTGATCCACAGGGCGTCGCCGTCGACGCAGTAGGGGAAGCCGCCGATGGTTTCCTCCTCGGGGGACCACAGTCCGCCGAGCGAGTGGCCGTTCCCGAGCCCGATGCCGCCGTCGCAGTGGAAGTCGTAGCTGTAGTCAGAAACAGAGACACCACCTGCTCCAATCCCGTCAGCTCCAGGTCAGCGTCAGGAGGAGGGCCGGCGCGATCGTGGGGTAGTCGATCTCGTTGAGCGCGAATGGTCCGTAGGCGAATCGGGCCATCCCTCCGACGCTCCACTCGTCGCTCAGGAAGACGTCGTAGCCCGCCCCGAGGTACACGACGAGCCCAGTCGGATCACTGCCGCCGGCCCCGCCCGCTTCGGTGGAGGTCTCGACTCCGCCCCACCCGAAGAACCCCTGGAAGTGCAGTCCCCCGGCCGGATCGAGGTAGTAATCCACGAAGGGGCCGAGGCCGAGGACGAACTGCTGGAAATCCGGCGTGCCGGCCGCCTCCTGTCCGCCGATCTCGAGCGTGGGCGAGAAAGCGCGATCCAGGAAGAAGCCTCCGCCGACATGCAGCCCGGGCATGATCGTTCCGCCGAGCATGAGGGAAAGGCTGAAGGTCTCGCCAGAGAACGCAACCTCCGTCCCGAGGGCATCCTCGGCCGTCATGCTGTAGTAGCCGAGCCCCGGCGAGAGCTGGAATACGAAGCCATCCTGCGTGTTCGGAGCCGCCTGGGCGGTCGACGAGGCGGATCCGATCGAGAAAGCCGCTGCGAAGCAAGCAACCAAAACCGAAGTACGCGTCATGAGTTACCTCCCGGTCCGAAGGGTGCGGAGCTTTCCAGCGTCGGCCTCGGACGGCCCGGCCGACACACCCATCTCTTACCCGCACCCCGGGACGCGTTTCCGGCCATGGACGATTCCGGCGAAAGGGGTAATGGAGCTACGCCGGTTGCGTCGGGGCTACCCGAGCCAGGCGCGCGCGAGCTCGAGTGTGCGGGCGTTCTCCGGGACACGGTCGAGGAAGCTCGAGCGCCAGTCGGCACGGGTGATCCTCTCGGCCCGCGCGAGCAGGCGATCCCTCGCCTCGGCGATGGCGCGGCCCGCGGCCGGACGGTCGCCCGTGGCGTCGAGCGCCTCGGCCAGCGCGAGACGGACGAGGGCCTCGCCCTCCTCCGCCCCGTCGTCCCCGAGACGCAGGAGGGCGTCCCGCACCGCGGCCAGCGCGTCGGTCGGTCGACCACGGCCGAGCTCTATGCGCGAGCGCGTCGCGAGGGCGAGCGCCAGGAGCGGCGGGACCGAAGCGAGCAGGTCTGCCGCCGCGGTCGCTTCTCGCAGCGCGCCGTCGAGGTCCCCCTTCGCAGCGAGGATCTCGGCGAGGTAGACGCGCGCGCCTCCCTCGAGCCGTGCGTGCGACAGCCGCCCGGACGCGTCGATCGCCTGCCGCTGGAGATCCGCGGCCTCGTCGAGTCGTCCTTGCCGGGCGACCGCCAGTCCGAGATTGTGCAGCGCGAGCGCCCGCAGCACCGCGAGACCCATGCGCGTCGCCAGATCCTTGCCGGCTCGTAGCTCGGCCTCCGCTTCAGGATGCAGGCCGAGGGTGCAGAGCCCGAAGCCGAGATTGAGGCGGTCCTCGCACGCCTGTCGCAGATGGCCCGCGCGCTCCCACCCGATCGCGGCGCGCTCCCGTTCCACGGCATAGGCGGCCGAGTCGCCCGACAGCAGGGCGAGGCGCGCACGCACCCGGTGGAGCCGCGCAGCCACCGCGGGCTCGGAGCCCGCGAGCGCATCCGCCTCCGCCTCGAACGCCTCGAATATCTCGCCGCCGCTGCCGTGCCTGCCTTGCCGCAGCAAGTGATGGACCAGCGTCAGCGCCGTGTCGGCCCGCGCGGCGGCCGTCGCCGGCGACGAGGGCGCGGTGCGCAGCGAAGTCCCGAGCGCCTCCACCTCTTCCATGTGGCCCTGCGCGGTCGCCGCGCCGGCCACCCAGCGCACGGCGCCGAGCCACGCCGCGCTTCCGGGCGAGAGAATCTCCATCGCCTTCTCTCCGGCGCGCTGTGCGAGGGCGTAGTCCGCGAGCCAGCACCGTGCTTCGGCCTCGACGATGAGTGCGTCGCCGCGCACGTCGGGAAGAACGCCCGCGCGCTGCGCGCTCAGAGCTGCCTTCGCGAAGTCGTGGCCTTCGAGAGCCTGCTGCGCGGCACGCAGGTGGAAGCGCGCGGCCCGCTCCGGCTGGCCGCCCCGGTCGAAATGCTCCGCCAGCACGAGGGCGTCGACCTCCCCGACCTCCTCGAGCCAGTCGCCCGCGAGGCTGTGGCCGCGGCTCCGGTCGCCCTCCGTGAGCATCTCGTGCGCGGCTTCGCGGACGAGCGCGTGTCGGAAGGCATACGCAGGTTCCGACGGGAGCGCCGACTCGCCGCGCCGCACGATCACCTCCTGCCGGACGAGGACGTCGAGCCAGTCGTCGATCACGCTCGGCGGCTCTCCCCCGAGCAGTGCGAGCAGGCCCCCGCGATGGAAGGTCGCGCCGAAGACGCTCGCCGCGCGAAGGATGCGCCGCGCACCCTCCGGGAGGACTGCGAGGCGAGACTGCACCATCGCGAGCACCGTCTCGGGTAGCTCGTCTCCAGCGCCCGACGCGACGGCGCGGACGAGCTCCTCCAGGTAGAAGGGATTGCCCTCCGCACGGTCCGCGATCCGGGCCACCTGCGCGTGCCCGGCGTCGTCGCCGAGAGCCTGTGCGACCAGGCGCTCGCTCGCGCGCCGGCCGAGCGGCGGGAGACGGATCTCCGAGAGGCTCCGCTCGGCCCAGAGGTTGGGGAAGAGCGTCGCGACCTCGGGGCGTCCGAGCGCGAGCACGAAGAACGGCTTCTCGGCCAGCGCCCGAAGCGCGGCGTCGACGAGCTGCACGCTCGGCAGGTCCCCCCAGTGAAGATCCTCGAGCACGAGGACCACCGGTCCCGCTGCGCACTCGACCGAGAGCCAGTCCTGGAACGCGCCGCGGATCGAGTCGCCCATCAGCATCGCATCCCTGCGCGCAGCGCGCAGGGGCTCGCTCCCCTCGCCGGAGGAGGGGGCGCCGGCGAGCTCTCCCAGGAACTCGCTCGCGCGCTCGGCGACGGGGCCGGACAGATGCCGCCCGATCCGGCCGCGCAGCTTGCGCCGCTTCGTCTCGATCGGCTCGCCCTCGAGAATGCCGGCGGCTCGCCGGAGTGCCGAGCCGACGAGGCCGAAGGGCGAGCCCGCGCCCACGGGATCGCCGCGCGCGAAGAGGACCTCGAGTCCCGCGGTTCGCTCTCGCAAGCGGGCGATCGTCTCCTCGCGCAGGCGCGACTTGCCCACGCCCGCGGGACCCGTCACGAGGACCGCACGCGCGACGCGCTCGTCCTGGGTGGAGTCGAACGTGGCTTCGAGCGCGCCCAGCTCCGCCTCGCGGCCCACGAACGGGCCCGGTCGTCCGAGCAGCGTGCGCGCACTCTCGGCGAAAGGGAGCTCCGCGCAGAGCTCGTCGTCCCGCACCTCGAAGCGCGGGCCCATGAGGCCCCTCGTGGTGTCGTCCACGCGGATCGCACCGTCTCCCGCCGTCGGCGCTCGCCGCGTCGGTGCGGCGCGGATCAGGGCGATGCCGCGCTCCACGAGGTCGCCGGGGAGTGCGCCGGCCGCCGTGACGCCGGACACGAGCGCGATCGGGACGCCGGGGCACAGCCGGCGCAGCTCCAGGGCGAGGCGCGCCGCGAGCGTTGCTCGATCCGTGGCCGTGCCCACGCCCGCGAGCACCGCGACCAGGGTCCCGTCCGGGAGCGAGGCAACCTCCGCGCCGTGGCGGTCCACGGCCTCGTGCACCTCTCGTGGGCGCGCGAGTCCCGATCCGGACGCGAGGACCGCGCTGACGACGCGTCGCTCCTCGGGTCCGACGGCGGGCGCGTCCGGCGCTGGCGTCGCGCGGGCGGGTTTCGGAGTGCCTGCCGTCCTCGCGATCTCGCCCAGCGCCGTCGCGACCGCTTCCGCGTCCTGCGGCCGCCGGGCGGGGTCCTTCTCCAGGAGGCGCGCCACGAGGTCGTCGAGCGCGGGCGGGACGTTCGGGCGCACCACGCGCACGCGAGGCGACTCCTCGACGAGGATCTTGGCCTGCAATGCGAACAGGTCCGCGGCAACGAAAAGCGGCCCGCCGGTCAGGCACTCGTACAGGAGGCAGCCGAGCGCGAAGAGGTCCACGCGTCCGTCGACCTCCGCGTCCCCGCGCGCCTGCTCGGGCGCCATGTATCCCGGCGTCCCGATCGCGGCACCGGCCCGGGTGCCGCGCGGCGTGTGCCGCCGCCGGGCAATCCCGAAGTCGACGAGCTTGGCGCGCAGGACGCTCCCTTCCGGGAGGAAGACGTTGCTCGGCTTGACGTCCCGGTGCACGAGACCGCGCGCGTGGGTCGCCGCGAGGGCCTGCGCGATGCGAGCGCCCAGGCTCGCGACTCTCCCGATGTCGAGTCCGCGGGGCGACCGGCGGAGGAGGTCCGTGAGGGTCTCCCCCTCGAGCCACTCCATGGCGAGCCAGGGCCGACCCGAAGGGGACATCCCGTGCGCGATCCAGCGGACGATCGCGGGGTGCGCGAGCTCCGAGAGCGCCGCCCCCTCGCGAAGGAATCGGTCGGCGTCGACCTCCCCTTCGCGCAGGAGCTTCACCGCGACGGCCCCGCCTCCGAGTCGGTCGCGTCCGCGATAGACGGCACCCATCCCTCCGACGCTCGCGAGCGCCTCGATCTCGAAGCGGTCCGCCAGGATCTCGCCGACGACGAGCGGAGCGTCTCCGGCACGGGTGATGGGGATCCCTGTCGGAGAAACGACCTGCGTCGGAACCCTCGTGCCTGGCGCCTTCGATCGCCCCGTCCCGAGGACGAAGCGGGTCTCCACCTTCTTCTCGCGCTCGGTCATGGTGATCTCGCCGAGCCGCTCGAGGACGAGTCCCTTGAGCTTGCGCCGCGCGAAGGCCAGGCGGTTGCGTACCTCGTGCACCGCGAGGCCGAAGGAAGCGGCGAGCTCCTCGTAGCTCGCGGCTCCCTCGTCGAGGTCGTAGCGTTCGAGGAGCTCGAAGTGCGACCGCTTCCCCGCTGCGTCGCACTCCGCGCGCAGCGCGGCCACCGCCTCGCCCAGGATGCCCCGCGCCCACTCGCGATCGAACATCTCGTCGGGCCGTCCCGGCGAGACGTCCCCGCCGCGCGCGATCTCGCGCTCGGCCTCTTCGAAGTCGAGCGCCGGCAGGACGACGTCGCCGCCACGCTTCTTGCGCCGCGCCGCCCGCCGCGCTTTCGCCGCGTAGCCGTCGAGGCATGTCTTCAGATATGTCCGGAATCGCGCACGGGCCGGGTCGTACGATCGGAAGAAGTCCTTCTCGAGCGCGGTTGCGAAGAAGCCCTGCGTCAGATCCTCCGCATCTTCCTCGGAGGCGTGCCACTTGAGGCGCAGGTGCTTGTAAACCGGCCTCCAGTACGCCCGCACGAGCACGCCGAACGATCGGGATCGCTCCGCGGGCTCCGCGCTTCGCAGCCCCTGGACCGCGGACCCCATCGTCGGCGGGAATCGACCGCCGCCCCCCCCGATGCCGGAGTCGCCCGAAGACTTCAGGGCTCGGATGCTAGCAGCTGGGCGGCGACCGCGAGCCGGTTTGCCTTCTGGGGCACACTACGAAGCTGGTGCCCGACTCGGCCAGGCTCAGGCTGGTCCACCCCCCGGTCGAGGGGGACCCCACGGAGCCGCTTTCGCTCGACGACGCCTTCCGGCGGTATGCGCCTTACGTCGCGAAGATCGGGCTGCGGATCCTCGGGCGCTCCGACGAGGTCGACGATCTCGTCCAGGACGTGTTCCTCGCGGCGCACCGCGGGATCGCGCGCCTCCGGAGCCCCGAGGCGGTCCGCGGCTGGCTCGCGACGGTCGCCGTCCGCTGCGCCCGTCGGCGGCTGCGGCTGCGCGCATGGAAGTCTCTTCTCGGCCTCGAGGCCGCGCCAGGGTACGAGGAGTTGGCCGATCCGTCCGCGTCTCCGGAGGATCGGGCGATCATCGCGCGCGTCTATCGGCTGCTCGAGGGTCTTCCGGCCGACGAGCGCATCGCGTGGGTCCTTCACCGGGTCGAGGAGGAGCCGCTGCCGAGGGTCGCGCTCCTCGTCGGGCGCTCGCTCGCCACGGTCAAGCGCCGGATCGCGCGGGCCGCGCGCGCGATCGAGGAAGGACTGTCCGATGGCTGACGTCGGCAGGCGCATCGCGAAGGAGGTCGACCCGCGCTGGGACGCGGCGCGGGTCGATCTCGGGCTCGCCCGTCTTCACGAGAGACGCGCGCGGCGCCGGGTCCTCGGGGCCGGCGCGCTGCTCGGCGTCGTCCTCGCGGGCTCGGTGGCGCTGCTCGTCGGGGCGCCCGACCGGTCCGATTCGCGCCGCCCGTTCGCCTCGTGGCCGGCCTCCGCGTCTTCGCCCGATCCCGTCTGGACGGCGACGCCCGCCGACGCGGACTCGGTCGTCTCCGTCCTGGCGGATTCCGAGCGCGAGGTGTCCGTGGCCGTCGTTCGCGGGCGCGGACGGTTCGAGATGGCGAAGGGAAGCGGCCGCGTCCTCGCGGTCCACGCGGGCGACGTCGAGGTGCGCACCGTGGGGACCCGCTTCGTCGTCGAGCGTCGGGGCGGGGGCGCGTTCGTCACCGTGGACGAAGGGCGTGTCCGCGTGCGGTGGCCGGGCGGCGGCGCAGACCTCGTCGCGCCCGGCTCGGGGGCCTTCCCGCCGGCCGCGGAGCCCGGTCCGGTCGAGCCCGTGGCCGCGCGCGCGCCGGACTGGCGCGTCCTCGCGGATCAGGGCCGGTACGAGGAAGCGTATCGCGCCCTTCGCGCCTCGGCGCCGACGGCGATGCGCGACCGCGCGGACGAGCTGCTCCTGGCGGCAGACGTCGCCCGCCTCTCGGGTCACCCCCAGGACGCGCTCGCCCCGCTGCGGCGCGTCGTCGCAGACCACGCGCGGGACCCACGGGCGTCGCTCGCCGCGTTCACGCTCGGCCGCGTCCTTCTCGGCGAGCTCGGCCGCCCGCGCGAGGCGGCGGAAGCGTTCGCCGCGGCGCGTGCGCTCGCGCCTGCGGGATCGCTCGCCGAGGACGCGCTCGCCCGGGAGGTGGAAGCCTGGTCGCGCGCGGGCGTCCCCGGCCGCGCGCGGGAGCTCGCGCTCGAGTACGTCGCCCGCCATCCGTACGGAGCGCGGACGGCCGCGGTCCGGCGCTTCGGGGGACTCGACTGAACGAGGATGTCGGGGAGGATCTGGCTCGCCGTCGCCGCGTCGGCCGCCCTCTCCCGGGCGGCGGCAGCGGAGCCGACCGCGGACGCCGCGCGCGTGTCATTCGAAGCGTGCGGCGACCTCGCGACGGACGACGTCCGCTCGGTGCTCGCCGTCGAGCTTCGCGCACTCCCGAGCGGACCGCAGGAGCGACCGGAGGTCGTCGTGACCTGCGACGGCGACCGCGCCCGCATCGTCGTCCAGGGCGCGGAGTCTCGCGAGCGTGAGGTGCGCCTCGCGGGTGTACCGGCTCGCGCGCGCGGAAGGCTGGTGGCGCTCGCGATCGCCGAGGCCGTCTCGGCGCTCGCGCCGGAGGTCGTGGAGGTGTCGCCTCGACCGATATCGAAGGCTGCTCCCGCTCCCGCGCGTCCGCGCGCGCGGGTCGTCACCGCACGATCGGCTCCGCCGGCCAATGCCTGGCGGGCCGCGATCTCCGGCGGATTCGGCGTCGCGGGTCGTCCCGCAACGCTCTCGGTCGGTGCCTCGATGGGCCTGGAGCGTGACCTCGGCCGCCTGCTCGCCGCCGGACTGGATCTCTCGATCGACCGCCTCGAAGAGAGCGCCTCCGCGGGCGAGGTCGACGTCCTCGCCGGTGCGCTCGGTGTCGCGCTGCTCGCCCGGACCGAGGTCGATTCCGCCGTCCTCGCGGCGGGTGCGCTCCTGCGGGGCGGAGTCGCGCACCTGCGTGGCCGTCCCGATCCGGCGAGCGGGGCACGGGGCCACGGGTTCGCCGCACCCTGGGGAGGCGTCGGGGCCCGGGCTCAGGCCCTCCTTCCCGCCGTCGCGGGGGGCTTCGCGGCGTTCTCCGTGGAGGCGGGGCTGGTGACACTCCCCGTCTCCGGCGAGTGGAACGGCCGCCGCGTCGCCGCGATCGCCGGACCGTGGGTCACGTTCCGCATCGGCATCGGATTTCCGTCCGGATGAGCCGGTTCGGGCGTAGCCCCCCACTGCGGCAAGGAGGCCGGTGCGAAACGGCGCCGTCGCGAGGGCGACGAGCCGGGGTGAGATCCGCGCCAGGCGGACCGAGGACCGACGAAGCGTACTGGATGTACGGAGAGGAGGCCGCAGGGAGCATGGCGCGGAGATTGCCCCGGATCGTCGGCCGCAGCAGGCGGCGTTTCACACCGGCCTCCTACAGGAGGACCCATCGCATGCCTGCCGGCTCTCGAGCTCCCTGGCGACCCCTCCTGGGAGCCCTCTCGCTCGCCGCCTGCTCGGGGACGGAGCACCCGGTGTTCTCGGACGACGGCGGGGACTCGGACACCGATGTCGACACCGACGCGGATTCGGACGCCGACGCCGACACGGATGCAGACACGGACGCAGACACGGATGCGGACGCGGATACCGATACTGACGCAGACACCGACACCGACACCGACACCGACGCGGATTCCGACTCCGACAGCGACTCGGACACGGGCTCGGACACGGATTCGGGCTCTGACAGCAACTCGGACTCCGATTCGGACACCGATTCCGGGCCGTGCGGTGGGGAAGAGGACTGCGGCCCCGGGGAACGATGCGACGTCGGCGAGTGCGTCTGCGATCCCGCGGGGGACGGATGCAACATCTGCGGCGACCTGACGGGGAACGGAATCGTCGACATCGACGACGTCATCGAGTGCACCGACCTCGTCGTGCGCGGTAATCCGTACACCTGCTGCGAGATGTTCGAGGCGGACGGGAACCGCGACGGCGTACTCACCGAGTCGGACTGCGAGGACCTTTTTGCCGGCTGTTGAGGGAGGACCGGTCATGCGCTCGATGGAACTTCGATCCTTGCTGCTTGCAACGCTCCTCGCTCCTGCCTCCGGGTGCGGCACCAGCAAGAACCCCCGCTTCCAGCCCGATGGGGATGCCGACACGGACGCGGATTCGGACGCGGACTCCGACGCCGACTCGGACTCGGACTCCGACACGGGTACGGACACCGGCTCGGACACGGACACGGGCTCGGACACGGACACGGACACGGACACGGACACGGACACCGGCTCGAACACCGACACCGGCTCGGACACCGACACGGCAGAGTGCGACGACGACGGCGCTTGCGACGACGGGGTCTTCTGCAACGGCCTGGAACACTGCGTCCTCGGGTTCTGCGAGAGCGGGACCCCGCCCTCGTGCAACGACGACGTGGACTGCACGAACGACTCGTGCGACGCCGATCTCGACGAGTGCGCCTCGGAGGCCGACGACTCCCTGTGCACCGACGCGCTGGCCTGCAGCGGGGTCGAGACCTGCGATCTGGACACCGGCTGCGTCGACGCTGCCGACACCGACTGCGACGACGGTGTCGACTGCACCGACGACCTGTGCGCGGAGCCCGAGGCCGGCTGCTCCAGCGTCCCCGACCACGACGAATGTGGCGACGGCGATACGTGCGACCCCGATGTCGGTTGCGTGCCCTCGCCCGACTGCGCCGTGGATGCGGACTGCGACGATGGCTTCTTCTGCAACGGGGTCGAGGCATGCGAGGGAGAAGTGTGCGTCGCGGGCGCGCTCGACTGCGCAGACGGCGTCGCCTGCACGTCCGACGGCTGCGACGAGGATGCCGACGAGTGCACGCACGTGGCAGTCGACCTCTCCTGCGACGACGGGCTGCACTGCAACGGACGGGAAACGTGCGACCTCGCCGCCGGTTGCGAGGATGGACCCGACCCTGCGTGCGGGGACGGAGTTTCATGCACCGTGGACTCGTGCAACGAGGCCACGGACTCCTGCGACCGCATCCCGAGCGACGCGGCGTGCAGCGACCGGCTGTTCTGCACGGGTGCCGAGGTGTGCGACTCGATCCTCGGATGCCGCGACCGCCCCGACCCTGCGTGCGGCGACGCCGTCGCCTGCACGGTCGACTCGTGCAACGAGGCGACGGATTCCTGCGACCGCATCCCGAACGACGGCGCGTGCGGCGACGCCCTGTACTGCAACGGCGAAGAGTGGTGCGACGCCGGGCTCGGCTGCAGGGACGGCTCGGATCCGGCTTGCGGGGACGCGGTCTCCTGCACCGTGGACTCGTGCGACGAGGGCTCCGACTCCTGCGACCACGCGCCGGACGACGGCGCGTGCGACCCCGGCGAGGACTGCGACGCGGCGCTCGATTGCGTCTGCGACCCGGCGGGCGACGGCTGCAACGACTGCGGGGACCTGACCGGCAACGGGATCGTCGACATCGACGACGTCATCGAGTGCGGGGATCTCGTCGCCGCGGGCGGCCCCTACACCTGCTGCGAGATGTTCGAGGCCGACGGGGACCGCGACGGCGTCCTCGAAGCGTCCGATTGCGAGGTCATCTTCGCCGGCTGCGCGTGAGACTCAGAACCCTGCTCCGCAAGTACTGTTACGAATCCGGAACGCAAGGACGCCAGGACGCGAAGCCGCAAAGGGGGTCGTTCCTGGCATGGCGCCCTTGCGCCTTCGCGCCCTTGCGCCCTTGCGTTGAAGAATACGCCACCGACCTTGCGGGATGGGACACTCAGCCGAGGCGTTCCAGGACGAGCTTCGGCGCGCGCACGCGCGAGCGGACGAAGCGGTAGGCAGCGCAGACGGCCGTCGCCGCTTCGCGCGCCGCGCCCTCCGATCGCGCGTGGACGACGGCGATCGGCTCGCCCTTCAGGGCGCGATCCCCGACCTTCTTCCGGACGACGACGCCCACGGCCGGATCGACCACGTCCTCGGCGCGGCGGCGGCCCGCGCCGAGGTCCATCGCGGCGATGCCGATGGCGCGCGCGTCGATGCCTCCGACGAACCCGGCGCGAGGAGCGAGGACTGGCCGCACGACCTCGGCACGAGGCAGGAGCGACGGATCGTCGACGCATCGGACGTCTCCGCCCTGGGCGAGGACGATCTCGCGCAGCTTCGCGAGGGCGCTTCCGTCGGCGATCCTTGCCTGCAGGATCGCGCGCGCCGCTCGGACGTTCCGGGCCCGCTTGCCGAGCACCAGCATCTCCGCACCGAGAGCGAGCGTGATCTCCACGAGGTCCGCCGGTCCGGACCCTCGCAGGACGTCGATGGCCTCGGCCGTCTCGTTCGCGTTGCCGACGGCGTACCCGAGCGGCTCGTCCATCGACGTGAGCAACGCCACCACCCGCTTGCCGCCCTTCTTCCCGCAGCGGACCAGCGACCGGGCCAGCGCCCGCGCGGCCGGGCGCGTCTCCATGAACGCGCCGGTGCCGACCTTCACGTCGAGGACCAGCGCGTCGATGCCCTCCGCGAGTTTCTTCGAGAGGATGCTCGCCGTGATGAGCGGGATGGACTCGACCGTCGCGGTCACGTCGCGCAGGGCGTACATGCGCCGGTCCGCCGGTGCGAGGTCCGCCGTCTGACCGATGAGGCAGCACCCGATGCGCGCGACCTGCTCGACGTAGCGCTCGATCGGGAGACGCACGTCGAAGCCAGGAATCGCCTCCAGCTTGTCGAGCGTCCCGCCCGTATGCCCCAGGCCCCGGCCCGAGATCATCGGCACGGGCACGCCGGCCGCGGCGACGAGCGGCGCGAGGCAGATCGAGACCTTGTCGCCGACTCCGCCCGTCGAGTGCTTGTCGACCTTCACGCCTGGGACGTGAGAAAGGTCGACGACCCTGCCGCTCTTCAGCATCGCGTCCGTCAGCGCCCAGGTCTCCGCGTCGTCCATCCCGCGCCAGACGACGGCCATCAGGAATGCGGCCATCTGGTAGTCGGCGACCTCGCCGCGAACGAACGCGTCGACGAAGCCGTGGACGACGTCTGCCGTCAGCGTCTCCCCGTCGCGCTTCGCGCGGATCACCGCGGCCGGCGGCGTCATTTCGCGATCTCGGACAGGAAGCTCGTCCCGGAGGGAAGCGCCGGCACGCCGAACCCTTCCGCGAGCGTCGCCCCCAGATCGGCGAACGTCGACCGGGTCCCGAGATCGACGTTGGCCTTCACCGCCGGCCCGAAGACGAGGAGCGGGACGTGCTCGCGCGTGTGATCGGTCCCGCGGAACGTGGGATCGCAACCGTGATCGGCGGAGATGGCGACGACGTCGCCCGGCCCGAGGTGAGCGGAGAGATCGGGGATGAATCGATCCATCTCCACCAGGGCGCGCGCGAAGCCGGCGGGGTCTCGCCGGTGCCCGTAGAGCATGTCGAAGTCGACCAGGTTGACGAACACGAGGCCGCGGCCGGCGGTGTCGGCGAGCTTGACCGTGCGCGCGAGCCCGTCGGCGTTTCCCTCGGTGTGAATGCTGTCGTGGATCCCGCGCTGCGAAAAAATGTCCGGGATCTTGCCGACGCCGGTCACGTGGACGCCCGCCTCGTGCAACCGATCGAGCAGCGTCGGTCCCGGCGGGGCCATGGCGAAGTCCTTGCGGTTGTAGGTTCTTCTGAACGCCCCGGCCTCGCCGACGAAGGGACGCGCGATCACGCGGCCGATCCGGTGGCGGTCGCACAGGCGCCGCGCGGAAGTGCAGATATCGTGGAGCTCCTCCACGGGCACGACGTCCTCGTGCGCGGCGATCTGGAAGACCGAGTCGGCGCTCGTGTAGAGGATGAGGGCGCCGGTCGCGACGTGCTCGGCGCCGAGCTCGCCCAGGATCACGGTGCCGGACGCCGCCTTGTTGCCGAGGATCTTGCGGCCGACCGCCTTGCCGAAGGCCTCGACGAGATCCGCGGGGAACCCGCCCGGAAATGTCGCGAAGGGCTCGATGGTCGGCAGGCCGGTCATCTCCCAGTGCCCGGTCGTGGTGTCCTTTGCCGCGGATGCCTCGGCCATCTTGCCGAAGGCGCCGCGCGGCGCCGACTCCGGCGGAACCCCTGGGACGTCGGTCAGCCTTCCGATCCCCAGCGCGCCGAGCGCGGGCAACAAGACCCCGCCCTGCGAGGCCGCCGCGTGTCCGAGCGTGTTCGAGCCCTCATCCCCGAAAGCGGGCGCGTCCGGCATGGCGCCGACTCCGAGACCGTCCGCGACGAGGACGAATGCGCGTCGGATGGCGACCACGCGGCGAGACTACCTCACTCGTTGGATGGTAGAAGACGGCGAGTGGCGCATCAGGCGCACGCGTTCGTTCTTGCGCTCGTCGTCGGGGCATGCGGCGACGAGGAACGGAAGACGACGTCCACGCCCGATGCAGGAGACGCGGCGGTGCAGGACGCCGGCGGCACCGAGGACGCCGCGCCGCTGGAAGACGCCGGTCCGCCCGACCCGCTGGTCTTCGCCGGGATCGCCTCCGCCGCCTGGGACGGGGCCGATGGGCTGGCCGGAACCTGGCCCGTCGCCGGGTCGCCCTTCGAGATCGCGTACACGCTGGAGGCCAGGTCCCTCGCGGACGACGCGGTCACGACGGCTGACACGGCGGACTTGACGGCGGCCGTCACGGGCCTCGCCGACGGGGAGTATCGGCTTCGCACGATCGCGACGGACACGGGCGGGCGCGAGTCGGACGGCGGGCGATCGATCGTCCAGCTCGTCGGAGCGAACCGGCTCGTGCACCGCAGCACCGTCCCGCGCATCGGCGCCGCGAGCGTGTGGGGCGAGGACGACATCGTGGTCCTCGCGGGCTGGGAGAGCGGGCTATCCTTCTCGGTCGTCGACACGACCGACGTTCGCAATCCCATCGTCCTGACGGACGTCGCCGGCGAGGGCTACGTCAAGGAAGCGAAGATCGCGGACGGGATGCTCTTCACGATCGGGGAGTGCGACTGCCTGATGGGCGATTCGGACTGGTTCGATTACGACCAGATCGGCGTGCGGATCTACGACTTCGCGGACCCTGCGAACCCCGCGCTCCTGGGCACGGTCGGCGCGCCTTCCGGATCGGTGCACAACGTCTGGTACGACGCCGGGTATCTTTACCTCACGGACAACGCGAACTACGCGGTCGCGATCTGGGACGCGACCGACCCCGCGAACCCGAGCTTCGTGAGGCACTGGGCGCCGCCTCCCGGGGCGTTCATCCACGATCAGATCGTGCTCGACGACCTCATGTACGTGGCCTACTGGCACGGCTTCGCGATCGTCGACGTCTCGGATCCCGCGAATCCCGTGGACGTCGTCGTCCATTCCTACGGTCCGGCCGCCGACGCGGCGTGCCACAACGTCTGGCCCACCGAGGACCGGCGGTACGTGTTCACGACGGACGAGCTCGCGTGGGCCGGGCACCTGCGAGTCTGGGACGTCTCGGACCCGGAGGCCGTGACGCAGGTGGCCGAGTGGTGGACCGATCCGACGCACACCATCCACAACGTCCACGTCCGCGGCGACTACGCCTACATCTCCTACTACTGGGACGGCGTAGTCGTCCTCGACGTGTCCGATCCGGTGAACCCCGTCCTCGTCGGCTCGTACGACACCTATGACGAGGCGGTCCTGGGCGCCGGCAGCCCCTGGACCGGCGCCTGGGGCGTCTGGCCCTACGGCCCGCACGTCGCGGTGGGCGACACCCACGCGGGGCTGCTGCTGTTCGATCACTTCCCGGAGGTGGTCGAGTAAGTGCCGCGCCTGCTGCTGCTGACGACGACCACCGGCTACCAGACGGAGTCGTTCGTCGAAGCGGCGCGGCACCTCGGTTTCGAGCTCTTGCTCGGATCAGATCGCTGTCACGTCCTCGCGGAGTTGTGGGACGAGCCGACGGTACCGCTTCGCTTCCAGGAACCGGAAGCGTCGGCTCGCACCCTGGTCGAGGCCTTTCGCGCTCGTCCTTTCGCCGGGGTCGTCGCGCTGGGGGACGACACCCCTCCGACGGCCGCCATCGCGTGCGAGGCGCTGGGGCTGCCGTTCCACCGCCCCGTCGGCGCGCGCGCGGCGCGAGACAAGTCGCTGGCACGCACGGTGCTGCGAGACGCGGGGGTGCGGACGCCCTGGTTCGTTTCGTTGGAAGCCGACGCAGAGCCGCCTCCCGACGTCCCCTTCCCCGTCGTCGTCAAGCCCGCGTCGCTGTCCGCGAGCCGCGGGGTCATTCGCGCGGACGACCGGGCTTCGCTCGCGGCGGCGCTGCGCCGCGTGCGCGCCCTGCTCGCGACGGCGGAGGTGCGATCGCGCAGTCACGAGGCGGTGGACCGCATCCTCGTCGAGGCCTTCGTGCCCGGCCGGGAAGTAGCCGTCGAGGGCCTCGTGAAGGACGGACGCCTGCGGGTCCTGGCGCTCTTCGACAAGCCCGACCCGCTGGACGGGCCGTACTTCGAGGAGACGATCTACGTGACGCCTTCGCGGCTCGCGGGCGACGTCCAGGCCGGAGTGCACGCCGAGGTCGCTCGCGCGGTCGACGCACTCGGCCTCGTCCACGGACCGATCCACGCGGAGGCGCGCCTTTCGCCGGAGGGCCCCGTCGTCCTCGAGGTTGCTGCACGGCCGATCGGCGGCCTCTGCGCACGCGCTCTCCACTTCGGAGACGTCGGCGAGACGTCGCTGGAGGAGTTGCTCGTCCGGGCCGCGGTGGGCAACGACGTCCACGGCCTCGCCCGCGAGCCGCAGGCATCGGGGGTCTTCATGATCCCGGTCGCGAAGGCCGGGGTCCTCGAACGCGTCGAGGGCGTGGAAGACGCCGTCTCCGTTCCGGGTGTGTGGAACGTGGCGATCACCGCGAAGCCCGGCGACGAGCTGGTCCCCTGGCCGGAGGGCCGCAGCTACCCCGGGTTCGTTTTCGCCCGCGCTTCGATCCCCGAGGCGGTCGAGGCGGCACTGCGCGAGGCGCACAGACGTCTCCGCTTCGTCGTGGCGAGGGCACTCCCGACCGCGTAGAATCCCTACATGTCCGAACGGATCGTCCAGTGCGTGAAGCTCTCTCGCCCGCTGCCGGGAATCGACGAAGCGCCGTTTCCGAACGAGATCGGGCAGCGCATTTACGAGGGCGTCTCCAAGGAAGCCTGGAAGATGTGGCTGGAGCACTCGAAGATGCTGATCAACGAGTACCGGATCGACCTCGCGTCGATGGATGGCTACAAGTTCCTCCTCAAGCGCTGCGAGGACTTCTTCTTCGGAGAGGGCAGCGCCCTCCCCCCCGACTTCGTCCCCCAGGCGGCCCCTCAGAAGTAGCGGTTTTGTCGATTCCAGTTTCTTGGTAACGTGCGCGTCCCGTGGAGCATTGCCCCAAGTGTGGGGGGGCGGTGCAGCTCGAGCACCGGTTCTGTCCGAGCTGTGCGGAGCCCCTTACCCACCGCGCACGTCAATCGGACCCCTTCCTTTCGCAGGTCATCGCCGGCAATTACCTCGTCCGTGAGCTCATCGGCGAGGGGGGGATGGGGCGGGTCTACCGCGCCGAGCAGGTGGCGCTCGGCAAGTCCGTCGCGATCAAGGTCATCCACGGGCACCTGATCGGGGACGAGTCGGCCGTAGCGCGGTTCTACACCGAAGCGAAGGCATCGAGCCGCCTGAACCACCCGAACTGCGTCGCGGTCATCGACTTCGGCAAGACCGACGGTGGCCAGCTGTACATCGTGATGGAGTACCTGCGGGGGAAGGACCTCGGGCGGATCCTGACCGACGAGGGGGCCCTGCCGGCGGCCCGTGTCGCGGAGATCTGCCGGCAGGTGTGTGCCGCGCTGGCGGACGCGCACGAGCTGGGGATCGTCCACCGCGATCTCAAGCCGGACAACGTCCTCGTCGAGCCCCTGCGGACCGGCGGAGACTTCGTGAAGGTCGTCGACTTCGGGCTCGCGAAGATCCAGACCGGGCCGACGCGAGATCGACCGATCACCTCCGCGGGGATCGTGTGCGGGACGCCGGAGTACATGTCGCCCGAGCAGGGACGCGGCGACGAGCTGGATGGGCGCAGCGACCTGTACGGGCTCGGAGTCGTCCTCTACGAGTGCCTGACGGGGAGCCTGCCCTTCACGGCGGACAGCCCCACACAGGTCGTGCTCCGGCACCTGTCGGAAACGGCCGAGCACCCCCGCACGCGCGCCCCCGATCGCGACATCCCCGAGGAGCTCTGCGCGGTCGTGCTGCGCGCGATGGAGAAGGACCGGACCAAGCGCTACCAGTCCGCCGAGGAGATGGCGGCCGCGCTCGACGAGTGGCTCGCGCTCGCGCGGCACCAGATGTCCGGCCGGATCTGCCCCTCTTGCGGCCGCGTCAACCCGATCGCTGCGCGCTTCTGCGCCGTGTGCGGGGCTCGCATCGTGGTGGAGGCGGTCACCCCCGCCCTGGGGACCGCGCCCACGATCTCGCTGCCGGCGTCCGATGTCCGTGAGCCGCCGCCGCCGCGCGGCCTGACCGTGCCGGACCTGCGCCTCGTCGGGAGCGAAAAGGCCCTCGCGGCCCTGCTCACGCTGCGGGAGCGCGCCGCAATCGAGGGAGCGGTGGCGCGGCTCGTGGGAGAACACGGCGTCGGCAAGCGCAGGCTCGCGGAGGAGCTGCTGACGAGGGCCGCCGCGGAGGGCGACTTCGGGATCGTGACCGGGCCGGATCCGACCTGGGCGCAGGTCTCGTACTTCGCCGTGCGGCGGCTCGTCGCAGGCCTGCTCGGCCTGCGGGTGGACGTGACCGCAGAAGACGCGATGATCGAAGCCGAGCGGCGATCACTCGACCTCGAGGCGATTGCCGGCGTGTGGGAGATCTTCTCCGCGAAAGGCAGGGACGATCTCGCCCCCGAGGTGCGCGTGCGAGCGGCCGGCGCGGCCCTGCGGGCCACGATCGAGCTGCGCACGCGAGACCAGCGCGTGCTCGTCGTCGCCGAGGACCTGGACCGATGCGACGCCCTCTCCCGTGGAGCGTTCTCGACGCTCGCACGCCTCCCGCACGTGCCGCGACTCCTGCTGCTCGCGATGCATCGTCCTGGCTTCGATCCGGGCTGGCCCAACTCGACGTCCCTGGACATCGTGGGGCTCCCGACATCGCACGCGCGCCTGCTGCTCGCTCGCCGCTCGGCGGGGATGACTCCTCCGCCGTCGCTTCCCGGCACGCTCGCGGCGAGGGACGCGGTTCCCCCGCTCTACGTGGATCAGCTCGTGCGATTCCTCCAGGAGGGAGGCGTCTCGCCGCCGGACACCCTGCCCGATCTGGTGTCGGCACGCGTCGGCAGGCTGCCTCCGGAAGCCCGGATCCTGCTGCAATGCGCCGCCATCCTCGGAGCCTCGTCGAACCGGATCGACCTCTCGAAGGTCGCCGGCGGTGAGGTCGACCTCGACGCCGGACTGGGGATCCTCAAGGACCGGGCGATTCTCATCGAGGAAGGCGACGTGATCCGTTTCGGCCACCCGCTGATCGCGGATCTCGTGGCCGCCGGCATCCCGTCGTCCGCCCGCAAGGAGCTGCATGCGCGCGCGGCCGACGCCCTCGCGGGACGCGGCGCCCCGCTCGAGGTCCGGGCGCACCACGCGCAGCGGACGGACGGTGGGTTCTCGGCCCTTCTGCTGCTCGAGCGCGCCGGGAACCACGCCGCACGCCGGGGAGACCGCGAGGCCGCGGTCGAGTACTTCCGCCGGGGCCTGGAGCTGGCGCGGCAGGAGATCTCGCGGGGCGAGATCACCGAGCCCGAGAAGCCCATGCTGATGTTCTCCGCGAAGCTCGGCCGCGCACTGCTCGCGGCCGGACAGTCGCTCCGCGCCGACGCGGTCGTATCGGAGGCGCTGGGGATGGGCCTCGGGGGCGCCTCCGAGCGCGCCGAGCTCCTGACGGTTCTCGCGGACATCGCGGTGGAGCGCGGCCGCATGAAGGCGGCGGTCGCCCACGCGAAGGAGGCCGTCGAGGCGGGCGCGCGCATGCCGCGGGCCGGAAGCCGCGCAAACTTGCAGATGGCCCTCGGCCGCACACTGCTCCGGTCGGGCGATCCCGCCGGCGCGGGCATCGCGCTCGGCGAGGCCCTGCAGACGCTCGGCGAGGCCGCACACTCGTCGAACGACGATCGGGCCTTGCGCGCGGAGGCGTTGCTCCTCCTCGCGGAGAGCCAGTCGACCCGGGGCGCCGCGCAGATCGCCGCGGCCTCCGCCGGCGAAGCGCTCCGGCTCGCCGAGGCCGGCGACCTGCGCCCGGTGATGGGGCGGTGCCTGCTGCGCCTGGGCGCCTGCGCGAAGACGGCGGGCGACCGCGCAGTCGCGACGAAGCGATTCCAGGAGGCCGCGGACCTCTTCGAGGCGCTCGGCGACGGGCTCGCCGCCCACGAGGCACGGCAGGAGGCGCTGCGCGCCGCGACTCCCGGCTGATCCGGGGACCGAGTAGCATCGTCCCCAACCATTGAAGCGGTGCCCGCGCTGCAGCGAGACCTTCCCCGACGACTTCGGGTTCTGTCCGCGCGACGGCGTCTCCCTGCGGATCTCCGAGGACCCGCTGCTCGATCCGCTCGTGGGCAGGCTCCTCGGCGGGTCGTACCGTCTCGTCTCCCGCATCGGCGGCGGTGGGATGGGCATCGTCTACCGCGCCGAGCACCTGCGGACGGGACGCACGATCGCGATCAAGGTGCTGCTCGACAGCGTCGCGAACAAGGGCGAGGCCGCGGCGCGCTTCGAACGCGAGGCCCGGGCCGCCGCCCGGCTCAGCCACCCCGGAATCGTCGGGATGCTCGACTTCGGCATCTCGGAGGACGGGATGCCGTATATCGTCATGGAGTTCGCCGAGGGACGCACGCTCCAGGAGCGGCTGCGCGAGCAGGGCGTCCTCAAGCCCGGCCAGGCCGTCGAGATCGGCATCCGTCTGGCGGAGGCGCTCGCGGTCGCGCACCGGGGAGGCGTGGTCCATCGCGACCTCAAGCCCGCGAACATCCTGATCCTGGAGGCGCCGGATGGCTCCGAGACGATCAAGATCCTGGACTTCGGCGTGTCGCGCGTGACGGAGGAATCGACCTCCTCGACGCACGAGGGGACGCTCGTCGGCACTCCCTTCTACATGCCGCCGGAGCAGGCGCGCGGCGAGCAGGACATCGACTCGCGCGCGGACGTCTACTCGCTGGGGGTCGTCCTCTACGAGATCCTCACAGGGACCGTTCCCTTCCACGGCGAGACGCCTCTCGCGGTGCTCGCGCGGATCCTCGCGGAGCAGGCCCCGCCGATCCGGGAGCGCCGGCCCGAGGTGCCCGAGCGGCTCGCGGCGGTCATCGAGAAGGCGATGGCGCGCGATCCGGAAGGCCGCTTTCAGGTCGTTTCCGCGATGCAGAAGGCGCTCGCCGACTGCCTCGAGGAGGCGAACGCGGCGCCGGAAGGAATGGCCCAGCCCCGACGAAGGACCACGACGGTCGGCGAGAGCCGGGTCGTGACGGTCCTGCTCGCGGAGCTGGACACCATCGCCGAGACGGGCCGCGACGAGGCGGCCGAGTTGCTCGCCAGCGGCTTCGAAGCCTTCGAGGAGATGGCGCGCGCCGAGGGGGCCGCGGTCGAGCGCCTGCTCGGACACCGCGTCTTCGCGGTCTTCGGCCTGTCCGGATCGTTCGGCGACGAGCCGGCGCGCGCCGTGCGCACGGCCCTTTCTTCCCGCGACGCGTTGCAGCCCTTCTCGTTCACCTTCCGCGCCGCGGTCGGAACGGGGCGCGTCGTGACCGGAGGCACGGTCGGCACCGGAGTGACCGGCGAGGCGGTGTCCGCCGCGTCCCGCCTCCTGCGTGCCGCCCCGGGAGAGGGAGTGTTCGTGGACCGCTCCACCCTCCGCTCGATCCGCGGCGCGTTCGAGACCCGCGCGCTGGAGGGGGGAGTCCACGAGGTGCTCGCGGAGCGGCGCGGGCACAGGACCGAGGCGCCTGGCGGGATCCGCACCGAGGCGCCCCTCGTCGGCCGCGACAACGCGCGCCGGATGCTGACCGACCTCCTGCGCTACACGCTCGACGCGCGCAAGCCGTCGGTCGTCCTCGTCGTCGGCGGACCGGGAGTCGGCAAGACGCGCCTGCGGCACGTGTTCGTGCAGGAGATCGAGGCGCTTCCGATCAAGGTGCGGATCCTCGAGGGCCAGGCGAATCCGCTCTCGACCGAGAGCCCGCACGCGCTCCTCGCAGACGCGATTCGACGTCAGGCCGAGATCTCGCGCGGCGAAGACGAGACGACCGCGGCGGCGCGCTTGCTCGCACTCGTCGCAGACGCGGGCCTGGATTCCGAGGCCGAGGAGGTCGCGCACGTCCTCGGCGCCGCGCTCGGTGTTCCATTTCCGGAGAGCCGCTACCTCGCCCAGCTTCGATCGAACCCCGAGGTGCTGCGCAACCGGATCCGCTGGGCCTTCGGCCGCCTCTTCCGGGGCTGGCTGGAAGAGCACCCCACCGTCTTTCTCGGCGAGGACCTTCACTGGGTCGACGCGGCGAGCCTCGACGCACTCGTCGAACTCCAATCGACTCTCACCGGACCGTTCCTCTTCGTGGGGGTCGCGAGGCCAGAGTTCGACGAGCGCTTTCCGGACTTCCGCGCGCTGCGCGTCGCGCTGCCCCCGCTCTCGTCCGAGGAGGTCGCGACCTTCGTCGAGGAGTCGCTGGAAGGAAAGCCCCCGGCTCCGCTGCTCGAGGTCCTGCGCAGCCGCGCAGAGGGCAATCCGTTCTTCCTCGAGGAGATCCTGCACGACCTTCGCGATCGCGAGGTGCTGGTCCGCGTCGATGGTGAGTGGACGCTGCGAGGATCCGTCGCGGCGGACGCCCTGCCGGTGGGAATCGAGGCGGCGCTCCAGGCGCGCATCGATCGCCTCCCTGCCGACGAGCGCGAGACGCTGAAGCGCGCGGCGGTCGTCGGACGCGATTTCTGGGAGGAAGCGCTCGCGGCGCTCGGCGTCGAGCACCCCGAGGACGCGCTCGGCCGGCTCGCGCGCCGGGATCTCGTGGTCCGCGGCCATCGGTCGCGCGTCGCCGGAGCCAAGCAGTACGCCTTCCGACACGGCCTGATGCGCGAGGTCGCCTACGGGATGATTCCCCGCCGCGAGCGCTCGACGGCGCATGCGCGGGTCGCGACGTGGCTCGCGGAGCGCGGCATCGACGAGCCCGCGGTCCTGGCGCGCCATCACGAACTGGCCGGAAATCCAGCGGAAGCCGCGGCAGCGTATGCGCGCGCGGCGCGCGCTTCGCTCGACGAGTTCGCGAACACGGAGGCCGCATCCCACGGCCGGCGCGCGGCCGCGCTCGCCCCGGACGACGCGGAACGCCTCCGGTGTCTCGTGCTCGTCGAGGAGGCCCTCACGCGGCTCGAGCGAGGGGCCGAGCGCTACGAGGTCCTGCAGGAGATCGGTTCTCTCTCCGATCGAGTCCAGGACCCGGCCTCTCGGGCGCTCGCCCTGCTGCTGCGCGGGCGAGAACGCCTCGATGCGCTCGAACCGATGCAGGCGCTCGAAGCGCTGTCGGAGGCCGTTCTCGGCTACGAGCGCGCACGCGACCGTGCCGGAGAGTGCAACGCCGCCTGCCTCTACGCGAGATCCCTCGCGCTCGTCGGGCGCGCGCGACAGGCCCTCGAAGCGGTGGAGCGCGCCCTGGCGCTCGCTCGTGACTCCGGGGACTCGGTCCTCGTCGCGCGCAGCCTCCGCCACCTGGTCTTCGTCGTTCACCAGCTCGGCGATCTTCCCGTCGAGCTCCACGTCGCGCGTCAGGCGCTGGATGCGGCGCGCGCCGCCGCACAGGTGGACCTTCAGGCGATCGCGCTCAACAACCTGGGCAACACGTTGATGCAGCTCGGGCGGCTCGAAGAGGCGACGAAGGCCTACGCGGAAGCGACGAGGCTGGCGGCGCAGGTGGGCCTGCTCGGCATCGCGTGCATCGCGGAGATCGGGCAAGCGGAGGTCCACCTGCTGCGGCTGGATCTGCCGAAGTCACGCGAGGCGGTCCTGCGGGCGCTGCAGATCGCGAATCGCCAGCAGGACACGCGGAAGGTGGCGCTCGGCGAGATCTTCGCGGCGACGATCGACGCGCAGATGGCGGCCGGTTCGCGCTGGGAGGAAGGCGGCGACCGGGCCGACGCGATCGAGCTGGCGTGGGGGGACTCCCCCGTCGCGGAGATCCGGATGGGCGCCTGGGCGGCGGCCGTGGCCTGCCGGACAGCAGCGCGCGACGGGGACGGCGTGCGGCGCGCAGAAGAGCACCTCGTCGCGGCGCTCGGCGCCGAAGGCGCCTCGGCCCTGGATCGGGCCCATGCCTGGACCGCGATCGCCCGAGCGAGGATCGGCGCGGGCGACGCCCGCGGGGGGAAGGAAGCTGCCGTGATCGCGTCGGAAGCCATCAAGGAACTGGCCGTCCGGCTGCCCGCGGAGGACGGGGAACGGATCCAGACGGTTCCGTTCTTCGCCGAGGCCCTGCGCGAAGCGAGGGGTTAGGGCTTCGGCACAGCCTGTGCCAACGAATCTCCTGTGATCTCGCGGCCCCGGGGGTGGCACGGGCATTGAAGTGGCTCAGGTCGGGGGGCTGCGTCACAGGGACCCTGGGAGGCGTGCGATGAAGTCGATGGCGATCTTCTTCTTGTTGTCGTTGCTGGCCGCAGGCTTGGGCTGCACCGTCCAGCCTCAACCGGAACCCCCGCTCGGTGACGACTCCGGGGACGGGGATGCGGACACGGATGGCGACACGGACGCGGACACGGACACCGACGTGGACGCGGACAGCGACGTCGACACCGACTCCGACTCCGACACGGGTACCGGCACCGGGACGGGCTCCGACACGGACACGGGGAAGGACTGCGGCATGTTCGATCAGGACGCGGACGGGATCTGCGACGCCGACGACGTCTGCGCGGAAGGCGACGACGCGCTGGACGCGGACGCGGACACGGTTCCCGACGCGTGTGACGTCTGCGCCGGCGAGGACGACGCGCTCGACACGGACGAGGACGGCACGCCGAACGGCTGCGACGTCTGCGAAGACGATCCCACGGACACGGACGGCGACGGCGTGCCCGACGCCTGCGACGTGTGCGAGGGCTTCGACGATGCGGTGGACGAGGACGAGAACGGCATCCCGGACGGCTGCGAAGGCGAGGCATAGCTGGCAGGCTCGGACTCGAAAACGATTCACCGCGGAGAACGCAGAGGACGCAGAGGGAAGAGTTCTCGGAGAACCCCCCCCTCTGCGTTCTCTGCGTTCTCTGCGTTCTCTGCGGTGACATCCCCGGAACTCGCTTCGTGCGAGCGCGTTCCCGAGACGCGAAACGATTACCCCGTGCGCAACGCGAGGGCCGACTGGCGCTCGGCGATGCGGTCGTCGAGGTCGCGCAGAGTCTCGTACAGGCCGCCGAGCTGCCGTCGAATCTCTTCGTCCTGCGCGTACACGTGCTTGGAAACCTCCAGGTAGTCCGCGGACAACTCCACCTCGCGCTCGCGAAGGATGAGCGTCTTGGCGCGAAGCCGCCCCTCCAGCCGCGCGACGTCCTCCTCCATGCGGCGCAGCGACCCGCCGAGCTCCTTCGCGCGGGCCTTGGCGGACAGATCGGCGCGCAGCACGTCGGCGCCCCTGCCGGCCGCGTGCGCCTCGGCGGTGAGCAGCGCCTCGTTGACGGAATCCCGCCCCTCCATCGGACGCCCCTCTTCCGGCTCCGCGAGCAGGCGCATCTCCAGATCGCCGGCCGCGCTCCGAAGGCGCACGACGTCCTCGTCGAGGCGCTTGGCCTCGTCGCGCAGCGCGTCGAGGCCGAGGTTCAGATCGATGAGCTCCAGCCGCGCGTTCGACGCGCCCTCGCGCGCCAGCTTGTCCGCCTCCTCGAGCTCCGCCTCGCACAGGGCCACGTCCGCGCCCCAGTCGAGCACGTCCTGTTCCTGCTCGCGGATCCGCACCAGGACCTCCCCGAGGACTTCGTGAGCGGACCCCTTCTGGAAGAGCGCCTCCGCAACCTCGACGAGCGCCTCCTCCCGCCGGCGTTCGAACTGCACGACGTCCTCGTGCATCGACTCGACGCTCGCGTCCGCGGACTCCGGCGCGCGGGCCCGCAGGGTGACCGCCGGCGGAGGCGGCGCCGAGGCGACCGCCGCCAGGACGACGTCGCCCGCACGGACGTCCATCGTCCGGTCGAGCGAAACGTCGGCGCGGATACGCCGGCGCAGGCTGCTGCGCGACGGCGGTGGTTCCACGCCCGCCGCGTCGAGCGCCGCGCGCAGATCCGCGGGCGTCGCGAAGCGCCGGTCCGGGTCTTTCTCCAGGCACTTGAGCACGATCGCCTCGAGCCGCGGCGGGCACCGGACCTCGGGAAACACCTCGCGGATCGACGGCGGGGGCTTCGTCAGGTGGGCGCGGAAGAGAGCCGCGTAGGTCCCGGTCCAGGGCAGGGCAGCGGTCAGGCACTCGTACATGACCACGCCGAGCGAGTAGAGGTCGCTGCGGACGTCCACCTCGCTGCCGCGCCACTGCTCGGGCGACATGTACTCGGGCGTGCCGAAGACGGCTCCGGCCATCGTGATCGGGGCCGACGAATCCTGCGCGGACAGGATCTTCGCCAGCCCGAAGTCGAGGAGCTTCACGAAGTCTCCGCGGCCGCGCTTGCGAGTGAGCAGGATGTTGTCGGGCTTCAGGTCGCGGTGGACGATCCCCAGCTCGGACGCCTGCTCGAGCGCGGAAACAATCTGCGAGACGACGTCGACCACGCGCGCCGCGTGAAAGGGCGCCGACTTCGCGATGGCCGACGAGAGCGGATCGCCTTCCACCAGCTCCATCGCGAGGTAGAGGAATCCCTGCTCCGCGCGCCCGAAGTCGAGGATCGTGACGACGTTCTCGTGGTTCACGCGGCTCGCGGCGCGCGCCTCTTGCTGGAAGCGTCGCGCGGCATTCGACTGACTCGGCAAATCCTCGCGCAGGATCTTCAGCGCGACCGGACGGTCGAGCAGGAGGTGCACGGCGCGATAGACGGCTCCCATCCCGCCCTCGCCGATGCGCTCCTCGAGGCGGTAGCGCCCCGAGACGACCAGCCCGACGAGCGGGTCGCGCTCCTCCCAGGACGGCGGCTGCGACGCGAGCGGGGATCCGTCGTACGGACAGAACTTGTCGGTCGCGGGGAAGACCCGGGAACACTGGCCGCATCGCGTGTCGGGCATCCGCCGCGGGAGTATAGACTCCGCCGTGCGAAAGCTGACGGCGGCGCGGGCACACCGGCGGAGCCGCGCGGGCCCGCCGCCTCGCCGGACACGGCTTCGCGCGGGAATGGGAGTTGCACGGTACAATCGGCCGGGGTGCGCGCGATCGTCCTTCTCGTGGTGGCAATCGGATCCGGGTGCGGCTCGCGCTCGGCTCTGCTCGACGAGACCTCGCTGGACGGCGGGCCCGGCTCGGGGGAAGACGAGAACTGCGTCCGGACCGGTCCCGAACGCTGCGGAGACGGGCGGGACTCGGACTGCGACGGCCTGACCGACTGCAGCGACTCGGACTGCATCATGGATCCGCTGTGCGGGTTCGGGGACTGCACGCCCGAGAACTGCGCGAACGCCCGGGACGACGACTGCGACTGCCTCGTCGACTGCCTCGACTCGGACTGCAGGCACGCGCCGGCCTGCGGCGACCGCGTCGAGATCTGCACCGACTGCATCGACAACGATCTCGACGGACTCCACGACTGCCGTGACGACGAGTGTGCGAGCGACGCGCGGTGCATCGCGTGCGCGACGGCCACCGAGGACTGCACGGACGGCCACGACAACGACTGCGACTGCCTCTTCGACTGCTACGACTCGGACTGCTTCGCCGACCCGGTGTGCCCGGCATGCGACGCCTTCCCCGAGCACTGCGACAACGGGATCGACGACGATTGCGACGGCGCGACGGACTGCCGCGACTTCGAGTGCGAGACCTTCCCCACGTGCCTGCCGCCGGAGCTCTGCTACGACGGCTTCGACAACAACGGGGACTGCCTGATCGACTGCGCGGACCCCGAGTGCGTGGACCTCGATGTGTGCGAGGTCCCCACCCCTCCCGAGCTCTGCGAGAACCGCGTCGACGACGACCTCGACGGGCGGACCGACTGCGACGACTCCGACTGCGACTGCCACTCCGCGTGCTGCACCTGGGCGGCCGCGGAGTACTCGGCACAGTGCAACGACCTCGTGGACAACGACTGCGACTGCGCGGCCGACTGCTTCGACTTCGACTGCCGCTGGGAGCCGCACTGCGCGGAGATCTGCGACAACCGCGTCGACGACGACGGCGACACCTTCATCGACTGTGCAGACGCGGCCTGCTGGAACGATCCCTGGTGCCCGCGCGAGCGGGAATGTGGCAACGCCGTCGACGACGACGGCGACGGGTACACCGACTGCGACGACGTCGATTGCACGGTCTACGGCGACTGCCATCCCTGCGAGTGGTCCTGCGAGCTCGTCGAGGTCTGCCCCCCGGTGGATCCCTTCGGTGGCGCTCGCGATCCCGACTGCCAGCAGCTCCCGTCCTGCCCCGTCGACGAGCACTGCTCGAACCGCCGCGACGACGACTGCGACGGCCAGACCGACTGCCGCGACGGCGACTGCCGCGACTCCGCCGCCTGCGCCGAGTGCTACATCGAGGACTGCGACGACGGCGAAGACAACGACTGCGACGGTTCGACCGACTGCGAAGACCCCGACTGCCGCGGCGCCCCCGGATGCTAGACGGGGGGTGAGCGCCCCTGACACGCCGCCGAGTCCCTGAACGGCGGAAGCAACAGGGCCTCGGCGACATGTCAGGGGCGCTCACCCCGACCGTAACTGCGCTGAGCCGAAAAAAAAGGCCTTCGCCCCGGGCTCGGGCGTGGCACCCTTGCGCGCATTCGCTTCCTCTATGGCGCGTTGGCCTCGATGAGAGACGGATCGGTGAAGGGGTTGCGGATCTCCAGCGCGCCGAAGCGCGCACCGGCCTGGAGGTCCTCCGACCACAGGATGGTCGCGCCTGCCCGCTGCGCGGCTACGACCAGGAGCGCGTCCCAGAAGTGGACCGTCCGGCTCTCGACGAGATCGATGGCGTCGAGCACGTCCGCCGCCTCGGGTCGGACGATCTGCCAGCGCGAGTAGAGGGCCGCTCGCCGTCGAGCGGCGGCGTGCGGAAGACGGTTCGCGACCTTCCTGGTCAGGACGACGAAGAGCTCGGCGATCACCTGCGTGCTCAGCACGCCCCGCCCGGTGCGCCACAGCGACGTTACGAGCCTGCGGGCAACCTCCCGCTTGCTCCCCGCATCGCGGTCGTGGGCGTAGACGAGTACGTTCGTGTCGACGAACTCAGCGTCGCTCATGCAGCTCGTCGCGCGTCCAGGTCGCCCGGCCCCCCGTGCCGAGCGCAAAGCCTTGCTCGAGGTCCTCCAGGGCCTCGGCCATCGCGCGGGCGTAGTCCTGTCCCGCTTCCACCTCTCGCGCGAGCGCTGCACGCAGCATCGCCGAGACGGAGGTTCCCCTCTTCGCGGCAAGCGCCTTGGCCTGGCGAAGCAGGGGGATCGGGAGCGAGATCGTGACGTTCTGCGACTTCACGTGATCACGTGTAGCACGGAGAAACCCTAGCTGTCAAAGCTGGTTAGCGGCTAGCAGACAGGAGAATGACCATGAACTGGACGCGCATCAGCAGTCCTCCGGTTCCGGCAGCGCAGAGCGCGCGCACTCGAGGCGGAGGATCGAGCCCGAAGTTGGTTCGTCGCCGTCGGTGAATTCGATCTTGCCGCGGCCGGCGCAGTCGGGGTCCTCGGTCGTGTAGAACCAGTGGGCGCTCCGGCCGGCGCAGGCGGCGAGGCTCTCGCCGCGGAAGTCCGTCTCGTAGGGCGCCTCGCCCTCTCCCTGCTGGCAGACCTGGCAAACGCGCTGGCCGCCGTCGAGGCCGCGGTCGATCCGTCCGGCAGGACAGGAGCCGTCGTCGGGCAAGCGCTCGAGAAGTGCGCAGTCGGCGTGCTCGCCGGTTGCGAGCGGGGCGCCAGAAGCGCCTGCGATCTGCAGGGAGAGACAGGCGCCGCGCATCGTCCGGCCGATGACGCGGCTGACCGCTCGGACGGTGCCTGTCCAGTCTGCCTGGCAGACGGACTGGACCATGCCGTTGTTGCCGACCGCGTCGACGTCCCGGACGAACTCGACGATCCGGCGCGGTGGAAACGTGACTCCGAGTCCCGGGACGTCGCAGGAGGGAAAGAGCCGGTTCCCACCGCCCTCGGGCGAGTAGTCGATCGTCTCGATCATGCGCGGATCGTTCAGGATGCCCTCGAAGTCCGCGGCGGTCATGATGTCTTCCGCAGAAAGCTGGTCCTCGGACATGGCGACGAGGTCCGGAGGGATACCGGCGATCGCGGCCACGACGATCCGTTCGGGATGCCCCGGCTTGACCGAGAGGATGCTGTCCACGAACTCGTCTACCGGACGCACGAGCTCTGGAAGCTCGAAGCAGCGCAGGTTCAGCGGCCCGAGCGAGTCGTCGTCGCCGAAGATGCTCGGGTCCGCGACCGAGCAGTCGTCGTTGTTACCGACCGTCACGATCGCGAGCACCGCGTCGTTGCGCAGGAACCCCTCGTTGGCGGCTCCGTCCGCCGCGTGCACCGTGACGGCCTTCTCAACCGCGAACAGGTGCTGTTTCCACCCGCAGCCACCCGTCCCGAGCGTCGCGATGCAGGAGAAGTCGCTGGCAACGGCAACCGGGTCGTCGCCGGCCTCCGCGTCGAACGTCAGGAAGGTCGGGTAGGTCGGGTCGCACCCGGCCATCCCGGCCGCGGGGAGGTGTTGAAGGACTCCGTCGTCTCCGACATCGGCGTTGTCGCAGGTCGTGATCGGGTGGCCGGCCGTTCCCATGTCCGCCGAGATCACGCCGATGTGCATGCTCCGCGTGGCGTTCCAGTCCGGCGCGAGATCGCCGTCGTCGTCCGGCGGATTCATCAGGGCGCCGATCAGATCCGCGAAGTTCGCAGTCAGGTTCGCCTGCTCTTCCCGCATCGAGTTTCCGCTCTCCACCAGCACGAGCAGGTCGACCTCGTCGAGCGTCTGGTCCTCGGTCACGACCCCGATCCAGGGTTCGTCGCCGCAGAAGTCGCCATCGGAGAAGGCGTCACCGTCCGGCCAGATGCTGTCGTCATCGAGATGCAGAGAGCGCGCGCCGCAGGCCGCGAGCAGCACGACGACGATTGGCAATCGCATCAGCAGTCCTCGGGTTCGGGCAGCGCGGAGCGGGCACATTCGAGACGCAGGGTCGAGCCAGGCGGGAATTGGTCCCCGGTGGAGATCTCGATCTTCCCGCGATCGCCGCAGTCGGGGTCACCCGTCGTGTAGAACCACAGCGGGCCGGGCAAGGGGCAGGCGGCGACGCTCTCGCCGCGGAAGTCAGTCTCGAACAGCGCCTCGCCGTCTCCCTGCTGGCAGAGCTGGCACACGCGCCTACCTTCCTCCAGGCCACGGTCGATCCGGCTCGGCTGACAGGAGCCGTCGTCTGCGAGGCGTTCGACGAGGACACAGTCCGCGTGCTCGCCGGTGGCGAGCGGATCGCCGTCCGGCCCGGTGAGGGGCTGCGCCAGGCAACCTGCGCGCATCGTCCGCCCGATGTTGCGCGTGATCGCGCGGACGGTGCCTGACCAGTCCGCGCGGCAGATGGACTGGACGATGCCATCGCTTCCTTCGGCGTCGAGGTCGCGGACGAACTCGACGATTCGCCGCGGCGGGAATGCAGTCCCGATTCCGGGGACGCTGCAGGTGGGTACGATGCTGTTCCCACCGCCCTCGGGTGAGTAGTCCATCGTGTAGGCCATCCGAGTGTCGTCGAGGATGCTCTGGAAATCCTCCACGGTCATGAGGTCCGCGGACACCCTGGCGTCGGACAGAGCCGCGAACTCTGGTGGGATCCCGACGACCGCGGCTACTGCGATTCTGTTCGGGTGGCCGAGCTTGACGGCGAGAATGCTGGTCACGAGGTCGTCTACGGGGCGCAAGAATTCCTGGTGGAAATAGCATCGCAGAGGGAGAGAGCCGAGGGAGTCGTCGGCAGAGAAGATGCGCGCGTCGGACACCGAGCAATCCTCTTCCTCCGTGGCAATCAGGATCGAAAGGACGGCGCTTTCTCGAAGGAACCCATCGTTCGGCGCCCCGGAAGCCGCGTGGATGGTCAAGGCCTTCTCGACGGCCGCCAGAGGTTGCTCGAGGCGGCAGCCGCCCGACCCGAGCGTGGCGATGCATGCGAAGTCGCTGGCGACGCCGGACAAGTCCCCCATCGTCGAGTCGAACGTCAGGAACGTGGGGTACGTCACGTCGCAGCCTTTCATCCCAGGAGCAGGCAAGTTCCGCAGGATGCCGTCGTCGCCCCGCTCCGCGTCGTCGCAACCAGTGATCAGGTACCCGCTCGTTCCCATGTCCGTCGAGATCACACCGAGGTGCATGCTCCGTGCCGCGGGCCAGTCGGGCGCACCATCACGGTCGTCGTCGGCGGGAATGGCCAAGGCTCCGACTACCTCGGGAAGGCTCGCGACGAAGGCGGATTGCTCCTCTCGCATTTCGTTCGAATTGTCCACGAGCAAGAGGAGATCGATCTCGTCCAGCCGGGGCTCCCACGCGATCCACGGCTCGTCGCCGCAAAGGTCCCCGTCAGCTTTCGGCAGCTCCGCGGCCCGCGATCGGGCGCCGCAGGCCGCGAGCAGCACGACGACGACCGAGATCCGCATCAGCACCCTTCCGGCTCCGGGAGCGCGCTGCGGTCGCACTCGACGCGGAGCGTCGTGCCGGCCGGGGGCTCGTCGCCGCCGGTGAACTCGATCTTCCCGCGACTGCCGCACGTGTCGTCCTCGGTCGTGTAGAACCAGTGCGCGCTCTCGCCGGCGCACGCGGAAACGCTCTCGCCCCGGAAGTCGGTCTCGAACCCTGCGTCTCCGTCGCCCTGCTGGCAGACCTGGCAAATCCTGCTGCCGTCGTCCTGTCCGCGATCGATCCGTCCCCCCGCGCAGGAGCTCGCGCCGGGGAGCATCTCCAGGACCACGCAGTCCGCGTGTTGGCCGGTGGCAAGCTGATCCCCGCCTTCGAGCACGACCACGGGCAGGCAGGTCCCGGGTATCGCGCGGCCGATGACGTTCGAGATCGCCCGCGTCGAGAACGTCCAGTCCGACTGGCAGATCGATTGAACGAGCCCGTTGTTGGCGACGCCGTCGATGTCGCGGATGAGCTCGACGATCCGGCGCGGCGGGAAGGCGACGCCCAGTCCGGGGACGTCGCAGGACGGAACGAGCCGGTTGCCCCCGCCGTTCGGAGAGTAGTCGACCGACTCGACCATCCGCGGGTCGTTCAGGATGTTCTCGAAGTCCTCGCGGGTCATGATGTCGGCAGAGCGCAGCTGGGCATCGGACAGTTCGACCAGGTCCGGTGGAACGCCCGCGATCGCCGACACGACGATCCGGTCCGTGTGTCCGGGCTTGACCGAGAGGATGCTGTTCACGAACTCGTCGACGGGGCGCACCATCTCCTGGTTGTCGAAGCACCGCAGGTTGAGCGGACCGAGATCGTCGTCGTCGCCGAAGATCCTCGGGTCCGAGATCGAGCAGTCCTCCTCGTCCGTGACCATGAGGATCGCGAGCACCGCGTCGGCGCGAAGGAATCCGTCGTTCGCGGCCCCCGTCGCCGCGTGGACCGTGACGGCCTTCTCCACCGCCGCGAGCTGTTGCTCGAACCCGCAGCCGCCCGTCCCCAGCGTCGCGATACAGTCGAAGTCCGAGGCCACGGCGACCGGGTCGTCGTAGCCCGCGTCGAAGGTCAGGAACTTCGGGTAGGTTGCGTCGCACCCTGCCATCCCCGCCGCGGGAAGGTTCTGAAGGACGCCGTCGTCGCCGCGCTCGGCGTTGTCGCAGGTCGTGATCGGATAGCCGCCCGTCCCCATGTCGCTCGAGATCACACCGATGTGCATGCTGCTCGCCGCATTCCAGTCCGGCGCGCCGTCGCCGTCCTCGTCCGGCGGGCTCACGAGCGCGCCGATCAGATCCTGGAAGTTCGACGTGGTGCTGGCCTGCTCCTCGCGCATCGAGTTCGAGTTGTCGACCATGACGAGCAGGTCGATGTCGCCGCCGACCCTGCCGCCGCCGTGGTACTCCATCGTGAACCACGGCTCGTCGTCGCACAGGTCCGAGTCACCATCCGTGTCGACGTCCGTGTCGCCGTCCGGTCCGATCCCGTCGTCGCCGATTGCGCGCGAACGCGCACCGCAGGCAACGACGCCCACCAGGCTCGCACAGAGCAAGAAACGCATCCCCGACTCCCTCCCCCCTGCCCGTGTGCTACGCGCAGATGTTACCACGCGCTGCGGCGCACCAGGGCCCCGACGCCGCTGGGGTCGCCCGGAACGCGGGCGACCCGGAATAGGCCTCCTCCGTGCTCAGCGAGGTGGGCGATGCGTCCGTCCGGCATCTCGACGACGCGCAGGTAGTCGAACGCCGACGGGATGGCGCCGGTCCCCATTTCTTCCTCGCCCACGTGCAGCGTCCCCTGCCCGTCCATCGTCGACGCGAAGACCATCGTCCCACCGCGCGTCCAGATCGGCTCGCCCACGGCCTGGTACGGCCCGTGCTCGCGGTCGGCGCAGCCGTCCACGGCTCCGGGGACACCGCGCTCCTCGAGGTACAGCGCCACGCGGTCCTCGATCCAGGTGACGCACCCGCCGTCCGGCCGCACGCGCACCGTGTACGTCATGATCGCGCCGGTAGCGATCTGCGTTCCACCCGCGTAGAGGTGCTGCGTGCCGCGATCCGTCGCCAGGTACACCGGCGCGCCGCGGGGCGGCAGATGGATCGAGTCCACGCGATCGTGCGTCGAGACGATCCGATCCTTCCAGATCAGGTGGTTCTGGTTCGCCGCGTGGACGACGTACGCCGGTCCGTCCTCGCCCTCCGCCATCGGCCCGACGACCCGCGCGGGCGCCTCGTGCTCCCGGCCGCCGAGGAACAGGATCGATCTGTCTCCGCGGGTCGCGGCGAAGCGCACACCGGCCTCGCCCCAGCCGAGCGTGCCGGTCGCCACGCCCGAGTACCCGCGCCGCTCCCAGCCGTCGACCCACACCAGCCAGTCGGCCGCGCGCCGACCCGCGAGCGCGAGACGCCCGTCGTCGCTCCACGCGAGCGGCGGCTCGATCTGCTCCATCGCGGCCACCGGCTCTTCGTCCACCCATACCTCCGCGCCCGTGTCGTGGACGCCCGTCACCGCCAGACGTCCGTCGGGACTCCACGCCGGCGCGCCGAGCCAGCGGATCCCGTGCACCGTCTCCAGTGCCTGCACCCCGTCCACGACGAGCACGGCGATGCCCACGACGTCCGTCGCCCAGTAGGCGATGCGTCCGGTCCGGCTCCAGACGATGGGGTCCTTCACCTCGGCGAAGATGTCGTGCGCCGCGCCGTCCGCGACCACGCGAAAGCCCAGGACCGTGCGACGCAGCACCGCGACGTGCTGCCCGTCGTCGCTCATCGAAAGCCCGAACGAGAGCAGGTCGTCGTCGTTCGGGCCGATCGGGAACGCCTCGGAGCGGATCGGGGCCGCGGCAGTCGGGCTTTCGGGCGCAGCGACGGGCGCGGCGCAGGACGTGACCAGTCCCATGAGCGCGAAGCGCACGACGGGTTTCGACGCCCCCGAGGGCCCGAAGTTCCCCGTGCTATGGTCCGCGCGGATGCGCTGGTTCGCCCTGATCGTCGTCATGCTTGGCTGCGAGAAGCACACGCAGCCGCCTGCGCCGGACAGGCCCGAGGACGACGTTCGCCGATCGGTCGCGACCGTCGCGGTCCCGGCGACGGGGATGCGGGCCGCACGCACTCCGGACGGCTCCGTCGCGATCGACGTCCTGGCGCCGAGCTGGCCGGGCCGTGCGCACGATCCGGTCCTCCTGGTGGGCGACGTCGCCCTGCGTCATTACGAGTACCCGGCGCCCGGCGTACTGCGGTTCCTCGTGGACGAGGCCGATCTTCCCGCGAGCGGAACCGTCGCGATCCGCTGGGGCGACGACGACACGACCCGCACGGACCTGGCGGATCGCCTCGTGGTGTCCCGATGAGGTCTCTCGCGGCGATCGCGCTCCTGCTGGCCGGCTGCGGCTGCGGCGACGAGAAGAAGAAGCGGCGCACGCCTGCCGAAGACGCCGGCGACGGGAACGACGGCGGGCCCGGAGACGACGGCGGCGGCGGCGCGTGCCGGGGCGAGACGCTGATCGAGTGCCCCGACGCCGTGAGCGCGGCGTGCACCGGCCCGGCGACGGACGTCGCGGTCGGCGAGGCGAACGTCTGTTCCGAGCTGCAGGCCGCGACCAGCGACGCGCCCGCGGGCGGATTCCCGGTGGGCGAGACGACCGTCACGTTCGAGACCGAAGGTCCCGACGGCGAGCCGGCCCGGTGCACGACGACCGTCACGGTCACCGACGACGAGCCGCCAGTCTTCGACTGTCCCGCCGAGGTCATCCTCGTCCGGACGGCGCCGGGCGAGGTTCTCGTCCCCACGTCTCCGGCCGCGACGGACCTGTGCGACGCGGCGCCCGAGGTGACGACGCCGGGGGATCCGCTTCCGACGGGGACCACGCGCATCGAGTCGCGCGCGACGGACGACGCCGGCAACGAGGCGGTGTGCGCGACGGACTTCCGCGTGCTCGACGTCTTCGCACCGGAGTCGCCGCGGATCGCGAGCGGCGAGCGACGCGGCGACGCGACGACAGCGATCACGCTCGCCTGGGAACGCTCGGGCGGCGATGCGACGGGCTACCAGGTCGAGCGCGCGGACGATCCCGACGGGGCCTGGGCGTCGATCGCATCGCTCGCGCTCGCCGATCAGTTCCACACCGACGCGCCGATGCCGGACGACCACGCCTGGTACCGGATCCGCGCGATGGCCGGAGAGCTCGAGGGCGGTGTGACGGCGGCGCTGCACGCGTACGAGATCGAGGAGACCAGCTACGACCTGCGCGGGCAGGCGGTCCCGACCGTGCCGTTCGCGACGACGCTGTACGGAGTCGTGCGGCATCCCGACGACCTGACGGCGGGGCCCTACCCGCTCGTCCTTCTCCTGCACGGAAACCACGGCAACTGCCGTCCGCCGGGTGGCGGAGACGACGAGTGCTCCACGAACCAGGACCACGAGTGCCCGTGGGGAGGCGGGTACACGACGACGCCCAACGCCGAAGGCCTCACGTACCTCGCGGAGACGCTCGCCGCGCAGGGCTACGTCGCGGCGACGCTTTCGGGCAACGCGCTCAACTGCCGGGACGACTACGTCGGACAGCGCGCCCAGCTTCTCATCGAGAACCTGCGGCGCTGGAAGGGCTGGAACGACGCGGCGGGAGCGCCATTCGACGACGCGTTCGTCGGACGGATCGACATGGACCGCGTCGGCCTCGTCGGGCACTCGCGCGGCGGCGAGGCCGTTGCGCACGTCCCGGGATTGCTCGACGCCGCGCCGATCGCGGGCGTGACGGTCGAGTCCGTGTTCTCGATCGCGCCGATCGACTTCCACCGACGGACCGTGACGGACGCCGCCTTTGCGGTGCTGCTCCCCGGTTGCGACGGCGACGTCTACACGCTCGAAGGGATGCGGATCTACGACCGGTCGGTGGACCCCGGCGTGGAGCTGCCGCGCTCGCAGGGGTTCATCGACGGCGCGAACCACAACTTCTTCTCCACGGAGTGGCTCTACAGCGACAACGCCGGGTTCTGGCTGTGCCCGGCGGCCGCGGAGATCGGCGACGATGCCCAGCAGGCGATGCTCGAGACGACCCTGTCGTCGTGGTTCGCCGCCACGCTCGGCGAAGCCGGGATCGAGGCGTTCGAGCGCGCGGACGCCGATACGCCGACGGGGATCGACGCATGGGCCGGGGAGGACCTCGACCTGCGGTGGTCGCACGCGGCTGCGGAGCGCATGCCGATCGACGACTTCGAGGGCGCGGGCTCCCCCGGCGTGAACCGGCTGGGGGCGGCCAACTCGTTCTCGGAGTTCACCGACGCGATCCGCTGCACGGGCCTCGGGTGCGACGACTCGTTCTTCCACGAGAAGACCGCGGTCCTCCTGCGCTGGGAGGACCGGACGCCCGTGGCGTCATGGGGGCTCGGCAGCCTCGACGCGACGGCGTGGACGGTCCTGTCCTTCCGGGTGGTGTCGCGGATCTCGTCGCTCAACGTCGGGATCACGGAGCAGGAGTTCACCATCCGGGTGCTCGACGACGACGGGGATCTCGTGGAGCTGGCCCTGTCGGACGTGCAGCCCATCCAGCACCTCTACTCCGCGAACTTCCACTGGGAGGTCCTGCAGACGGTACGCATCCCGCTGGAGGACCTGACGGCCGAGAACCCGGCGCTGGACCTGGCGGCGCTCGACGCGTTCGAGCTGGAGATGACGACGCCCGGGCACCTCGACGGGTCGGTGATCGTGACGGATCTCGAGCTCGCGCGATGACGCTGCGCGCGACGTTCGTCCTGGCGCTCTGCGCCTGCGGGACGCGAACCGAGCTCGAGGTCTCGGGCGGGGACGGAGGTGGCGACGCGGACGCGGATGCCGACGCGGACGCGGACGCGGACGCGGATGCCGACGCGGATGCCGACGCGGATGCGGATACGGATGCAGATGCGGACACCGATGTCGACACCGACAGTGCCTGCGACGACGCGGACGCCGATGGCTACGAGGCGGCCTGGTGCGGAGGCGACGACTGCAACGACGTGGACCCCGGGATCCATCCCCTCAACGCCGATTTCTTGCAGGACGACGCCTGGACGCTCGAGACGATCGACAGCGCCGGCATGACGGGCTGGTTCCCCGCCCTCGCGACGGGACCGACGGGCAACCTGCACGTGATCTACTACGAGACCGACGACCGCCAGCTGTGGCACGCCCAGAACCGGGGGGCCGGCTGGTCGACCCAGGTCGTGGCCGCCGTGGAGGCCCGCTACATCTCCCTGGCGCTCGACGGGCTAGGATCGCCTCACGCGATCTGGGGCGGCCCGGACGGGCTGTGGCACGCGTCGGACACGAGCGGCGCGTGGGCGGCCGATTCGATCTCGGACGCCGGCACCCAGAACGCGACCGCGTTTGACGAGGAAGGCACGATGTACGTCGCCTACTACGGGGGCAGTTCGTTGTGGGTCGCCTGGGGGTCCGGCGAGGGCGAGTGGCAGCTCGAGCAGGTGGAGAGCGTCCGCGACGGCGACACGGGCGTGGACCCCTCGATCGCGATCGACGCCGACGGCGTCGTCCACTTCACGTTCAACTGGGCGACGCGGGGCGACCTGCGCCACGCCTGGGGTACGCCGGGGGCCTGGGAGTCCGAATCGATCGACGATGCCGGGCGCGTCGGGATCCGCAGCTCCATGGGGATCGGGCCGGAAGGGACCTACCACGTCAGCTACGTCGACTACTCGGGCGGCGAGGAATGGCTCGAGATCGCGACCGGGAGCTTCGGGGGCTGGGCCACGGAGGGCGTCGATCGCGACGGGCGCGCCGGCTACTCGACGTCGCTCCAGGTCGACAGGACGGGCTGGGTCCACGTGGCCTACCCCGACTGGAACGACGACGACTTGCGCTACGTGTCGAACGCCCTGGGCGCCTGGACGATCGCGAAGGTCGACGAAGCGGGCGCGACCGGGTGGTACCCGTCGCTCGCGATCGCGAACGACCGCATCCACGCGGTGTACTTCGACCTCGACGACGGCGATCTCCGCCATGCCAGCCGGGAGCTGCCCGTCGACGAGGATTGCGACGGCATCGACGGCTGAGGCTGCGGCCATGCCCAGGGGCCCCGTCGCTTGCGCGCAGCAGCGCGCGCAACGCTCCGCCCTGGGCGCCCTGATACGGGGGCTGCGGCGGGCCTTCTCGGCGGTGCCTTACTCGGCGTACGAAAAGTACGCCTCCGTCGTCCCCGCCTCCGAGGGCTCCGCCTCGCTCCCCGTCTCGGCGCCCTCGCCTTGCCTTGAGCAACAAGGATGGCCAGCGTCTGCGGCTTGCCCTCCTGAGTTCGGCGCGCTAGGCCAGGGGCCATGAACTTCTTCGTCCGGTCCGTCCTCGCTCTCTCCCTTTCCCTCGCGGCCGCCTGCGGCGGAAGCCAATCGCGTGGCGATCACGCCTGCAACCACGAAGGCTGCAACTGCCAGCGTCGCGGCGGCGGTCACGGCCATGGTGGGGGCCACGGCCACGGGGAGCACCGTGGCGAGGGGCACCATCACGGCAAGGCCCACGGCGAGGCTGCCCCGGCCGCCGCCGACGTCGCGGCCCCCTCGACCGCCGAGTAGCCTACCTGGGCGCCCCGAGGAGGAGCCGGTTCTTCGGGGTGATCTGCTCCGGGATCGTCTGGGTGCGGACCTCGTAGCCCTGTTCGCGCAGGCGCGTCGCGCGGACGACGTCGATCGCCAGCGCGCCGTCGAGCCATCCGTCGAGGCCGCCGCGGTCTTGCTTGCCGAGCGCCTGGCAGCAGGGCAGGACGGCTACGCGGGCGCGGACCTCGGCGGCGCGGCGCAGGACGACGTCCGTCAGCGCGCCGCACGCGTGCGCAGAGACGACGAGGTCGCTCTCCTGCAAGGCGACGTCGTCCAGGCGGGCCTCGACCAGTCGCACGCGGCCTTCCAGCCGAGGCCAGGCGGTGACCATCGCGGCCGCAACTTTTCGGGAGCAGGGAACGATGCGACGGTCCACGGCGATCGCGTCGGGAGACGTATCGTCCAGCAGGAGGAGCATGTGCGCGAGCAGCCCGTGCCCGCAGGCGAGATCCACCACCCGACCGCCACGGAACCGTCTCCGCACTCGCTTCGCGACCTCCCAGGACTCGAACAGCTCCTTGCGCGGGAGGCACCCCGCCGCGCACGCAGCGCGCGCGACGCGGTCGAACAGCGTCGGCCCCCCAAAGAGGGGCGCGTGGTGGAGCGTGAGCCGCGCGCGGGAGGAGTGCTTCATCTAAAGCCCGGACAATTCATGAACCTCGCTACTGCAATCCGCGATACGACGCAATCTCCGCGCGTTTCCTCGTTTCCGCATCCTCGACGTACGTCCAGTACGCCTGCGGTGCGGAAACTCCGGTACGCGCCCCAACATGGGGGGCGGAGCCCGGATCTTGGCGGGGCGCGTGAATCCGCTTCGCGAATTCACGCCTCCCTCGCCGTCTCGCGAATTTCGCTACGCGAGTTCACGAATTATCCGGGCTCCCCACGCAGTTTGCCCGCGCCGGCCCCAGCGTGCTATCCGCCCCACGGCCGTGCGCGCGTTCGAGCTGACGAGCAACTTCCAGCCCAAGGGAGACCAGCCGCAGGCGATCGACGCGCTCGTCAAGGGCCTGGAGGACGGCGAGGCCGCGCAGGTCCTGCTCGGGATCACGGGGAGCGGCAAGACTTTCACGATGGCGAACGTCATCTCTCGCGTGCAGCGTCCGGCGCTGATCCTCGCGCACAACAAGACCCTCGCCGCGCAGCTCTACGGCGAGTTCAAGGAGCTCTTCCCGAAGAACGCCGTCGAGTACTTCGTCTCCTACTACGACTACTACCAGCCCGAGGCGTACGTCCCGACGACCGACACGTACATCGAGAAGGACTCGACCATCAACGACGTGATCGACCGCATGCGCCACAGCGCGACGCGTTCGCTCTTGACGCGGCGCGACGTGATCATCGTCGCGTCCGTGTCGTGCATCTACGGCATCGGGTCGGCCGAGACGTACAAGGACATGCTGATCGAGGTGACCCGCGGGGAGAACCTGCGGCGCGACGTCCTGCTGCGGCAGCTCGTCGACACGCAGTACGAGCGCAACGACGTCGACTTCCACCGAGGGACCTTCCGCGTGCGCGGCGACGTCGTGGAGATCTTCCCCGCCTACGAGGACACGGTCGCGCTGCGGATCGAGTTCTTCGGCGACGAGGTCGAGTCGATCTCCGAGATCGACCCGCTGCGCGGGAAGGTGATCGAGAAGCAGGACAAGATCTTCATCTACCCCAGCAGCCACTACGTCACGCCGAAGGAGGTCCTGCGCCGCGCGATCGAGGCGATCCGCACGGAGCTGCGCGATCGGCTCGGCGAGCTGGACAAGGGGGGATTGCTGCTGGAGAAGCAGCGCCTCGAGCAGCGCACGCAGTTCGACCTCGAGATGATGGAGCAGATGGGGTATTGCACGGGGATCGAGAACTACTCGCGGCACCTTTCGGGCCGCATCGCGGGCGATCCGCCGCCGACGCTTCTCGACTACTTCCCGAAGGACTACCTGCTCTTCATCGATGAGTCCCACCAGACGCTGCCGCAGGTACGGGCAATGTACGCGGGGGACCGGTCGCGCAAGGAAACGCTCGTCACGTACGGATTCCGCCTGCCGTCCGCGCTCGACAACCGGCCGCTCAAGTTCGAGGAGTTCGAGAAGCGGACGGGCCAGCTCGTCTTCGTCTCGGCGACGCCTGCGGACTGGGAGGTCGAGCGCGCCGGGGGCCACGTCGTCCACCAGGTGATCCGCCCGACGGGGCTGACGGACCCCGAGATCGAGGTGCGGCCGGTCGCCCACCAGGTGGACGACCTGCTGCACGAGATCCGCGAGCGCGTCGCCGTCAAGGAGCGCGTGCTGGTCACCACGCTCACCAAGCGGATGGCCGAGGACCTGACGGACTACTACCGGGAGCTCTCCGTGCGCGTGCGCTACCTGCACTCGGACGTCGAGACGCTCGAGCGCATCGAGATCCTGCGCGACCTGCGGCGCGGGGAGTTCGACGTCCTGGTCGGCATCAACCTCCTGCGCGAGGGACTCGACATCCCCGAGGTCTCGCTGGTCGCGATCCTCGACGCCGACAAGGAAGGCTTCCTGCGCAGCGGCCGATCCCTCATCCAGACGATCGGTCGTGCTTCGCGCAACGTGCGCGGGAAGGTGATCCTCTACGCGGACAAGGAGACCGACTCGATGCGCCACGCGATCGGCGTCACGGTCGCCCGGCGCGAGACGCAGACCGCGTACAACCTGGAGCACGGCATCACGCCCGAGACGATCAAGAAGGCGATCTTCGACCTGTCTCCGGCCGCGGGCATGCGCGACTGGCTCGCCGTGCCGCTGCTTCGAGAAGACGAGCAGAAATATGGAACGAGCGATCCCGCGGAGCTCGCCGAGAAGCTGCGCGCCGAGATGTACCAGGCCGCCGAGGACCTCGACTTCGAGCGCGCCGCGGACCTGCGCGATCGGATCGGCAAGCTGACCGGAGAAGCGGGTCCGCTAGACGACGCGGAGGAGATCCGCCGGCAGGAGCGCAAGGGCATCCGAGGCCGGAGCCGCGCCGCGGCGAAGAAGAGGTTCTAGCGCTGCGGCCGCCGATCCGGGGGCTGCGCCGGGCCTTCTCGGCCGTGCCTTACTCAGCGTACGAAAAGTACGCTTCCGTCGGCCCGGCCTCCGAGGGCTCCGGCTCGCTCCCCGTCTCGGCGC
>Ga0247727_10001389_pt1 | contig 57759 bp, 41 predicted proteins | sample WisWelCaveWW1625_FD_202498 | JGI IMG/M metagenome (GOLD analysis project Ga0247727, IMG submission 202498) | Biofilm microbial communities from Wishing Well Cave, Virginia, United States - WW16-25 | ecosystem: Environmental > Aquatic > Deep subsurface > Groundwater > Cave microbial mat | place... | reverse complement strand
ATCGTCCAGGAAGATGTTTACGTATGGAAAGTATCCCTCAAAGATACATTCGGTAAGAAACACCAGTTCGTAGGACATATCTCGGTGGTGAAATAGATCGTCTTCTGCGTGATAATTGCGTAATCCCTGCAACTATTGTATATTTATAACTGTCTATTAATCAGACAGTAAATCTATTCCCATGGCCACAGTTAAACGTGTGATAATGAGCGCATTATCACTTTACGCATTAAATTCCGCTGCCCAACAGACATGTTATCTGAACCCATCTGTGGAGGGTCCTTCACAAGCACACGTAGTTCCGGCGCCATGGACCGCTTGTTATGGTTCACCTGACACACAGCCGGGCCAGTGGGGAATAACCCAGGCACCTTCCAACGGTAATTCGTATGTAAGCTTTTTACACTCCGGAGCTTCTGCGAACGGGTATAGTGAAGGAATGACGCAATTGCTCGTTCCGCCAATGGTTACCGCACAGACTTATAGCTTTACCGTAGACTTGGCGCACTCAAATATTTACAACACGGCGAGCCCGGGTACTTGTTACAGCTCATTGGCAGTGTGGGGTGGAAATGCACCTTGCGCACGGACTCAGTTACTCTGGACATCCGGATCGTTCATGCATACGAATTGGCTTACGTATACGATCACTTTCACACCAACCGCGAACTGGACCTATCTTTCCTTTGAACCTTATTATATCAACACTTGCTCCGGATATATCAACTGCATGCTGGATAATATTTCCTGCATTCAACCATCCAGCGTCGTGACAGGAACAAATTCAACGTGCTTCAATTCCTGTAACGGAACCGCTACGGCAAACCCGACTTCCGGCACTCCGCCTTTTACGTATCTGTGGACTCCCGGAAATTTCACTACTCAAACCATCAATGGACTTTGCGCAGGAACGTACACTTGTGTGGTTACAGACGCAACTGCTCAAACATCTTCAGGATCGTATACAGTTACACAGCCAAGTCAGGTAGTAGCTACAGCCGCCTCCACAAACATTCTTTGCAATAACGTTTGTAGCGGAACAGCTACGGCAACCGCCAGTGGAGGAACAGGGACTTTAACTTATTTGTGGTCGCCGGGAAATCAAACTACCGCAAGCGTTTCCGGTTTATGCGCCGGTTCGTACACGGTTACCGTAACAGATGCGAATGGTTGTTCAGTGACACAAACGATCACCATCACACAACCTCCGGCATTAACAGCCGCTGCAACAGGCAATAACGTAACATGTAACAATGCCAATAATGGATCAGCTACAGTTGTAGCCACAGGCGGAACCGGTCCATATACTTACTTATGGTCTCCTTCAGGAGGTAATGGTCCAACAGCGAGTAACCTTGCGCCCGGTAATTATGTCGTTACGATTACTGACGCAAATAACTGCATTACAACAGCGAATGTGACGATCACACAACCTACTGCGATAACATTAAATTCAGCCGGATTTTCTGAAACCTGTGCCGGGTTATGTAATGGACAAGCCGTTGTGATTCCTTCAGGAGGCACTTCACCTTTTACATACAACTGGCAACCCGGAAATTTTAACACTGCTTCCGCTAATAATCTTTGCACAGGCATTTATACGATCATCGTTACAGATGCGAATGGATGTACCATGACCGATACGGCCATTGTGCAGGGACCTACAGCTATAGCGCTTGTCACTACTTCGCAGCCGAGTAACTGCGGACAGGGAAATGGAAATGCGTCGGTTACAGCAACAGGTGGTTCGCCGGGATATACCTACTTATGGGCGCCAACCGGCGGCAATGCTGCCACTGCTACAGGACTTATCGGAGGAGTTTACACAGTCACCGTTACTGATAACAACGGTTGTTCTTCAACATCCACGGTTACGGTCATCGCAACACCTGGTGTTGCTGCTTCGATACCAGCTTCAACAGATGCGTTGTGTTTCAATGCATGTGACGGAACTGCAAATGCACTACCAACCGGCGGAACAGCGCCTTATACGTATCTATGGAGTAATGCCGCGAATACTCAAAACGTAACAGGGCTATGCTCGGGAACATATACCGTAACAATTACGGATGCGAACGGCTGCACTTCATCCAGTACCGTTACTATTAATCAACCGGCTGCACTTTCTGTAACTGCGTCAAGCGCTGTAAGTATTTGCACAGGTGGCAATACAAACCTCACGACTCTAAGCAACGGAGGAACTCTCCCGTACTCATTCTTATGGAGCAACGCAGCAACCACACCTACCACTATTGTAACTCCAACTGCTACGACCACTTATATAGTCACAATTACAGATGCTAACGGATGCACCAGTTCTTCCTCTACCATTGTGACAGTGAATGCGCTGCCGATTGTAGTATTCTCGGCGGGTCCTGATTCAGGTTGTGTTCCACTGTGTGTTACTTTTACAAACACAACTCCGAATGCAGCTTCATGCAGCTGGAATTTTGGAAATAACAGCACTTCAACAAATTGCAATGATCAAAGCTGTTATAACATAGCCGGACAATATTCCGTTTCACTCACGGTTACTGACAACAATGGTTGTATTGGAACGCTGAACATGCCAAACCTCATCAATGCCTTTGCGGTTCCAACAGCAGGATTCACCGTATCAACAAATTCAACATCTATTCTTGATCCATATATTACGGTTACGAATACCTGCCAGGGATGTGATTCTTCTTACTACACGATCTCCGATGGGAATAATGTCACTACCACCGGTAACGGATCAACCTTCATTCATCAGTTCAACGACACAGGTACATACACAATTACCCAAATGGTCATTACACTCCAGGGATGTACTGCGGTCTACTCAACCACAATTGTGATCGAACCTGAATTCACCCTCTTTGTTCCGAATGCCTTCACTCCGAATGGAGACGGGATCAATGAAATTTTCATGCCCGTAGGGATGTATATTGATCCGAACAATTACGATCTGTATATATTCGACCGTTGGGGAAATCTGATCTTTCACACTGCAACTTGGGGACAAGGATGGGATGGTAAAGCAAATGGCGGAAAGAAGATCGCTCAGGAAGACGTTTATGTCTGGAAGATAATCACAAAAGATTTTTCCGGCAAGAAAAGACAATATGTCGGACATGTAAGTCTTATTAAATGATCTCTTAATTTTGTTCCAATAGATAAAAACCATGAAAAAACTTCTCCTTACTTCTATCATCACCTGCGCAGGCCTTCTGGGCTTTTCACAAACAAGCAATTACACCGCTGTTTTCAGCGGATCCAAGGCTGACCTGGATAAAGCCATAACTGGGAAAAGCGTGAGCTTCTTGGTAAATCCTGTTAAAGGAGCGAATGATGTAGATTATCTAAAACAACGATCTGTTAATTATACCAGGGACATCAGTATCTCAGTCACCCTCGATCTTAACATGGGCGGAGCTTTGGTTGTTGCAGGTCTGGACAATGAACAAAAGGATATGAAATGGCTTTTCCGTTACTTTTTGAACGCGAATATCACACAGGTTCAGATGGATGGAAAGTCAGTCTCAACCCAGGAGTTCTTCAAACCCTGGCTTTAAAAGCAGAAAAAATACTATATTTGCAGCCTTATAAAAGGAGGTTAAATCTATTATGATCATTGTACAGGTAAAAGAAGGTGAAACGATTGAGAAGGCCTTGAAGAAATTCAAGAAGAAGTTCGAGAAAACCGGCGTTGTCCGGGAATTAAGGAAAAGACAACAATTCACCAAACCATCTGTAAGGCGCAGGGATACGGTTAAATCGGCTGTATTCAAGCAGCATCTTCAGGAACAGGAATTATAAGGATCCAAAGCGGGTCTTCAAGCGGACCCCGGTCCGCTTTTTTTATATCATCATCCCGCCCATTGCCCCCAGGATGATGACCAGTAACTTGATCAGATTGAAGCGATGATTTTCACTGGATTCAAAAAGAATGGTTGTGCTTATATGAAGAAATATACCTGTTACCAGCGCCATCAGGTAAGGGAAGAAATTGGTGATGCTCCCGGCAAAACCTGAACCTGCCAGATCAGCGACAAACGCACCCGCAGGTGTCATAAGAGCGAATCCAACGAGCCAATAAAGCACAGGGATCTCCTTGATCCCGGCTTCCCTTAGCAGCAATACAAGCGCTATTGAAACCGGAACGTTGTGCAGAATGATGCCGGTAAGGAGTGATCGGTGCAGTGATTCGTCGCCCGGCCATTCACCAGCAAGCGGCATTCCTTCAAGAAATGAATGTACGCCAAGCGCTATCATCATCATCGCCGGAAAACGTTTGTCGCCGGTGTGATGCTGATGAACATGACCATGCTCAATGCCCTTCGAAAAGAATTCAATTATGATCTGGACAAGGAATCCGGCCAGAATGAAAACGCCTGTAAATGGGACACCGGAGGAATAGATCTCGGGCATGAGTTCCATCACGCTGATCGAGAATAAAAAAGCACCGCTGAAGGCAAGCAATAATTTCAATGCATACGCCGATATCTTCATCCGCAACACAACAATGCCGCTTAAGACCACTCCGGCAAATACAAAAAGATATTCGAGTATGCTCATGATCCTTTTTCAGCTAAAAAAATAAGCCTGTCAGAGCCCGCCACAAAGGGATTTAACAGATAGTCGCCCCAGGTATTGCGCACAATGAAACCATTTCGTGTCAGCATGTCTTCCAGTTCAATTTTCGTATACGCAATGATATTTTCTTCCACTTTTACTTCACGACCCGCATCACAGACCGTTATCTTCTTCCTGATACGTCCGGTGTCAAAGTTACGGTGTATCTGGTACGAGACCCCGTTCACTTCTTTTGTTTCGAATGTGATCAATTCTGAGATCACCTTTTCGGTGTTCAAAAAGTCGAGGAGGAATAATCCATTCTTCTTCAGGGAGTCGCTTGCTGCCCTGAAGATCCTGAGATCATCTTGCTCATCAGAATATCCGATGCTGGAAAACAGGTTGAGCACCAGATCAAAATAGTTTGAGCGGAAAACCCGCCGAATATCATGTACGCAAAACTCAGCCCCCGGCAACTTCAGATCCTTTGCCTTTTGTATAGCACCGGAAGAAATATCAACGCCTGTAACGTTAAATCCTTTTTTGCACAAAACAGAAGCATGTCTGCCTGATCCGCAGGGTGCATCGAGTATCACGGCCCCTTTTTGAAGTCGCAGGCAAGGAAGGACCTTTTCAAAGAAGGCCATAGCTTCGCCTGAATCGCGGTTGCAATACAGCGACTCATAATACATTGAGCCGAACCAATCAAACTGACCCAGATCTGGCATGAGGGTGTAAAGGTAACTGGTTGAGACTAAAGTCACAGCAATAGGAATCATCTTTTTCCTATCTTTACTTATCGATGAAATTGAGTTGTTTCCGACATTGGTATTTGCTGTTTGTTCCAATGATCCTTTGGCATTCAGATTTAAGAAGCCAGGACCTGAAGTTCTACCGACTGACCACTAAATCAGGCCTTTCCCAGACGGTTGTGAATTGCATCATGAAAGACTCAAGGGGCTTCATGTGGTTCGGCACCCAGGATGGACTGAATCGGTATGATGGCTACTCATTTATGATCTTCCGTCATGATCCGGATAATGCTAATTCGCTTTCAGATAATTACATCAATTGCCTCTATGAGGACGATAAAGGGCTAATTTGGATCGGAACCGATGTGGGTGGATTAAACGCCTATGACCCTGTTCTGAACACCTTCAAGCATTTTATGAATGAAGAAAAGCGTGAAACCTCTTTAAGTGACAATAAGGTTCACTCTTTCATCAAAGATAAGACCGGAAAATGTTACGTTGGTACGGATAACGGGCTAAATATATTCAACGGGGCCGACAACAATTTTCAACGTATCATGGTTGATGTAAAGAAGCCGAAGAGCCTTATCGACGGCAGTGTCAGATCAATGGTCTTGGATAACAATGACCAACTCTGGATAGGTACCTACGTAGGCGGATTACACAGATTCAATAAATCTACTTCTGATTTCGACTACTTTTCTGCCTCCCGGTCCTCTATTGAAAATATTTCTGACAAAAGCGACAAGATCAAGAAAATGTTCCTGGATGCTGACGGACAAATCTGGATCGGCACTTATAATGGCGGAACATTCCTGTTTAACCCGAAAAGTAATCAGTATGTAAATGCGTTCTTTAACGACTATGCGGATAAGGGATCGATCAGTCACGATTGGGTCAATTCCATCGTGGAGGATAGCGAAGGCAAGATATGGTTAGCCACGAGGGATAGCGGCCTCTGTCTGTATGATAAAACCACTAAACAATTTACACGCCAGTTCGCAAATGAGTTTTATCAATATGCCTTATCGAACAATTCACTCAGTTCCCTTTATTGCGATGAATCCGGAAATATTTGGATAGGTACGGATGGATTCGGCGTGAATGTTTTTTTCAGGAACACGCTTAAATTCAGACATTATCGCAAGCAACCCAATACAGGCACGACGCTTCTTGATGATATGACCTATTGCATTTACCAGGATAAAAAAGGTTTGCTCTGGTTGGGCAGCAAAGGGGGAGAACTTTCTTCGTTCAACAGGAACACAGGTATTTATACCCACTACAAGGATGTGTGTCGGGCCAAGAACAAAACTATCCTTACGATCTTCGAGGATCAGAGCGGGATATTCTGGCTGGGATCGTATGGAGGCGGATTGTCATTGTTCAAACCCTGGAACGGAGAATCGCATCTGATCATGGACGAAGAATATAATGGCGATCCCATGACGAACAAGACCGTTCTTGATCTGGCAGAGGACCGGATGGGCAGGATATGGATCGCAACATTCGGAGGTGGAATATATGTACTGGACAAGGCCACCATGAAACTATCATGCCTGAATACTTCCAAGGGTCTTACACATAACAGGACCAGGGCTGTTTACCAGGACAAAAAGGGATTGATGTGGGTTGCAACGCAAGGCGGAGTTACAGTCATCGATCCCTCAGAATTTCAGATCAAAGCTACTTACACCGCCGGCTCCGGCACGCTTTCGCTAACTTCAAATTCAGTATATTCCTTTTACCAGGATTCTGAGAATGTAATGTGGATCGCAACAGCGGGCGGCTTGAACAAATTAGACCTGAAGAAAAACGAGATAACACGTTATTACAGTAAGGATGGTATCGCCAACGACAACATTTTTGCCATCCAAAGCGATAAGAAAGGCAATCTGTGGTTCAGCACGAACAAAGGGATCACCCGCTTCGATACAGGTAAGGAAAACATCAACGGGTCTTCTTTCAAGAATTATGAAGCCATCGACGGACTCCAGGAAGGCGAATTCCTGCAAGGTTCATACTTCAGGAATCCGGAAACAGATGAGATGTTCTTCGGAGGCATTGACGGATTCAATTCATTTCTTCCTGACAAGATATCTGACAATCATCATGTGCCGGCGGTGCGCATCACTTCCTTCAAGCGATTTGGTAAGGAAGTTACACTGGACAGTTCCATTCTTGAAAAGAAATTGATAGAGCTTTCCTATCGCGATAATTTTTTCTCATTCGAGTTTGTTTCACTTGATTACACTTTTCCGGCAAAGAATCTTTACTCATACAAGATGGATGGCGTTGACGAGGATTGGTCTGCCCCAAGTTCCATTCGTTATGCAAGTTATACCAACCTTGAAGGCGGGGATTATTCGTTCAGGGTTAAAGCATCTAATAATGACGGGGTCTGGAACGAACAGGGAGCGGTGATACATATCCGCGTGATACCGCCTATTTATAAAACGAAGACCTTTTACTCATTATGTGTCATCGCACTTGTCCTGGGAATATGGGGGTTTACGAAATGGAGAACCAAGTCGATCGAGCAGGAAAAGAAGGTACTTGAAGAAAAAGTTGCGGAAAGAACCGCTGAGCTTGCGCAGAAAAACCGCGATATAACTTCCAGTATTGAATATGCAAAAAGGATTCAGGAGGCGATCCTGCCGGAAATGAAGGAGATACAGGAGCATCTGCCCGAATCCTTTGTCTTTTTCAAGCCAAAGGATATTGTCAGCGGTGATTTCTACTGGTTTGGGGTTGCGAAAGGGAAAAAGATAATTGCAGCTGTCGATTGCACAGGTCACGGAGTTCCCGGCGCATTCATGTCCATGATCGGAAACAATCTTTTGTCGCAGATCATCAAGGAGAAGGGGATCATTGAACCGGATAGGATCCTGAATGAGCTCAATGAAGGTGTGCAGGCCGCCCTGAAGCAGGGCACGCATGAGGTGGAGACGAGAGACGGGATGGATGTTGCATTATGTGTGATCGATCCTGAAACAAGGGAAGTTCAATTCTCCGGCGCATTCCGTCCGTTGGTTGTAATGCATGGCGGAAAGTCCGAAAAGATCGATGGAAATAAATTCCCGATCGGAGGGGCGCTGGAACAGGAAAGGAATTTTACAAAAGTGACCAGAAAGTTAGAGAAGGGGGATACCTTATATATGTTCTCGGACGGATACGCGGATCAGTTCGGTGGTGACAAGGGAAAAAAGTTCATGCTGAAGAAACTACATGAACTCCTGGCCTCGATCGTTACGTTGCCTATGTCACAGCAACGTGATCACCTGGAGCATGTAATAGGAGATTGGCAGGGGTATCATGACCAGGTTGATGATATCCTCGTTATTGGCATAAAGCTTTGATTTTCAATGATATATATTGAAGAGTGTTTATTGTAAACCTTTTACGAACTTTGTCGTCTTACTTGTATAAAACGATCAATATGAAAAAAATTATCTCTGCTCTTCTTATGTGTTTTCTCGCATGGTTCACTTTCTCAATTGGATCATGTAAGCGGGAGGAACTGGACACTGAAACGGTTTCCACAACTGATAATGCGTTATGCGAGTCAGAGTTTTTGCGCGTGTTTCCTGAGACAAACGGATACGCGATCGGGGAAGAAGGAGTTCAGCGAACAATTCTTGGGAATTCAATCCAGTCGCTATGCCCAAGGGATTCGGTTGATCCTGCAGATACACTTGATGGATTTCCGGTAACGCTTTGGATGGATTATGGCACTGCAGGCTGTGTTGGTCCTGACGGGAAAACAAGAAAAGGAATCGTGCGGGCGGTCTTCAACCAGTCATGGGATAGTTCGAATGCGACGGTTGACATATTCCTCGACAACTATTACGTCAACAACATTCATTACGAAGGAACCGTGCAAGTGACCAAAACAAGCAACAGTTTTACGCAGCGGGTTCTGAACGGCAAGTGTACAAAGGCTGACTGGACCATTTTGTGGGCTTGTGACCGTACGATGACCTGGGTAGCGGGTCAGTCCACACCAACCGATCCCACAGACGATGTATATGAGTTTTCAGGAACTGCCAATGGAACGAACAGGGAATTAAAGACCTTCGAAGTTGAGATCACTTCACCGCTGGTAAGAAGTAAGGCGTGTACATGGATCACGAAGGGTACCATGACGCTTACACCGGAAGGCAAGGCTGCGCGCACGGTCGACTTCGGGAATGGCGCATGTGACAATATTGCCACGCTTACCATCAACGGTAATAAGTTCCAATTTAACCTTCAATAAACTGCAAAATCAGTAGTTCAGAGACCCCGGTTTTACCGGGGTTTTTGTATTTCTATGCCCTCAGGGTCAGCACATTAAATTCTTTTGCATATTTGTGATAATTCACGTAGGTTTGACAGGTTTTTGATAAGATCAGGCCAATGATCCTTGGTTTGATTTTGTTATAATCGGGCTGATATGCTGGATATTTTTGATTTTTATGATAAAATGGAGCGTAATAATATTATGCTTTCATTCAAGGGTGATATCACTTCCGAATTGCTTACCTCCATCCTTCAGATCATGGAATCAAAACTGGATAACATGCAGGAGGAACCGAAGATCAAGCGAAAAGTTTATAATGTACTTGTTGAGTGTCTTCAGAACCTGTATCATCACATGGATGAAGTGGATCAGTCGGATGCTACCCGTGACAGCGGGAGGTCAGCCATCTTTATGATCGGAAGAGTAGATAACCAGTACAACATCATTACAGGAAATTACATTAAAGCTGATAATGTTGAAACGCTGAGAGGCCGGATCGATAAGATCAACTCGCTCAGCAAAGATGAGTTGAAAGAATATTATAAGGAAGTACTTAACAACGGAGAAATGTCACAGAAAGGAGGCGGAGGTCTTGGATTCATTGACATCGCCAGAAAATCAGGTGAAAAACTCAGTTACAATTTTCTTTCCGTTGACAATAAGTATTCGTTTTTCAGTTTAAATATTAAAATCGCCCAATAAAATCAACCAGTATGGAAAAATTAACAATTGAAGGAACTCCGAAGACACCAACGATCAATTTTGATTTTGGCACCGGAACGCTTGAGATAAAAGGAAGATCTATTCCTGAAAACTCCATCGAATTTTACAAGCCGCTTGTAGAATCGCTTGAGAAATACTCCGGTAAACCGCAGGGAACTACAAGTGTGAACATCCAGCTCGAGTATTTCAATACCAGCTCATCCAAGTGTATCCTGGATGTGTTCAAGAAACTTGAAGCAATTCACAAAGGTGGAAGCCAGATCACGATCAACTGGTACTATGAGCAGGATGACGAGGACATGCTAGAGGCAGGAGAAGACTACCAGGCCATTATCAATGTACCTTTTAAAATGATCCAGGTAGAGGAGTAGTCCTTCTCAGGATCATATAAAACCGATCGAAAGGGTAATCAGCACCGGCTGGTTACTCTTTTTTATTTGACCCCTTTCGGCACAGATATCAAAGCGGATCCACATTGATCTGAATGCTGACCTTTCTCAATACCGTATCGGCTGATATTGTTTTAATGGTTGAGGCGATCGCTTCCCTGGCGGAAGAAAGAGAGTACTCTTTCTCAAATTTGATCAGGATCTTTTTTCGGAATTTGTTTCGCACACGTTGTATCAATGGAAATTCCGGACCCAGTACACGATCAGAGAATGATACTTTGAGCGCATCGCCCAGGTGCATCGCGCAACCTTCCAGAATATCCAGGTCGCTGTGACTGAGAAGGATCTCAATAAGTCGGACAAAAGGAGGAAAATGAAGCTTACTTCTCTGTCCCAGTTCATCCGTATACATTCCCGCATAGTCATGTTTAAGCAGATGTTGGAGTACAGGATGCAGAGGATCCTTCGTCTGAATAATTACATTTCCTCTTTTCATCCGCCTTCCCGCTCTTCCGGCAACTTGTTCCATCAGGTCAAACGCTCGCTCATGGGATCGGAAATCCGGGAAGCGTAACAAGCCATCCGCGTCCAGGACCCCTACAAGTGTCACATTTTCAAAATCCAAACCCTTGCTTACCATTTGCGTTCCGGTAAGGATACGGATCTTGCCTTCTGAAAAATCCTGAATGATCCGGTGATGTGCGTAGCGCGACCTTGTTGTATCAAGATCCAAACGTGCGGAATTGATCCCCGGAAATAGAAGGCCGATCTCCTCATCGATCTGTTCAGTACCAAAACCTTTCAACTTAAGACGATTATCGCCGCAGGCGCCGCAGATCGTTGGTCCCTGGATGGAATGACCGCAGTAATGACAGCGAAGCTGGTTGGAGGATTTATGATAGACCAGACTGACATCACAGTTTACACAGCAAGGTGTCCAGGCGCACCATTCGCATTCAAGGACCGGAGCAAAGCCACGTCGATTCTGAAATAGTATCACTTGTTCATTCTGAACCAATGTGAGCTCAATGCCTTTGATGAGCGCTTCCGAAAAATGGCCTTTTACTTTTTTTTCCTTCCATTCTTTTTTCATGTCGACCAAATGGATCTCCGGAAGCATGATCCCGCCGTGCCGCTCTGAAAGGATTACCCTTCCATACTTTCCCCGGTCAGCATTGTATCCTGATTCAAGAGAGGGGGTAGCCGTTCCAAGAACGACCTTCGCTTCATGCAATTTTGCAAGGTAAATAGCAGCATCACGTGCATGATATCTTGGGGCCGGATCCTGTTGTTTAAAGGAATGGTCGTGCTCTTCATCAATGATTATCAGACCCAGGTTTGAAAACGGAAGGAACATCGCTGACCTGGCGCCGGTGATCAGGCTGAATTTACGGAATGACCCTCCCGCTGCGGGCTGTGTGAATCCCAAGACCTCATTCCAAACTTCTACGCGTTCGTTTTCGTTGAATCGGGAATGGTAAACGCCAACAGCATTTCCAAACGCGGAACGAAGCCGGTCAACGAGTTGAGCGGTGATCGCAATTTCCGGGATGAGATAGAGTACCTGTTTCCCTTTTTCAAGTGTCTCTTTGATCAGGTGTGTATAAATCTCTGTTTTCCCGCTTGAAGTTACTCCATGGACGAGCGTGACTTCGTTCTCTGAGAAGGATCTGTGTATGGCTTCCAACGCGTATTGCTGAATCGGAGAGAGCTCCTTAAGCAAACCGGCCTCCGTGATATCATTGAAACGGCCCACTTCCTTCTCCCGTATGGAAAAGATATTCTTTTTTACGAGAGAGTTAAAAACACTCCCTTCCTTTTCGTGAAGCAATTCGCTTTTACGTACTTCTTTTTTTTGCCCGCCAAGGCGTATGAGATCGGTAAGCATATCTGCCTGTTTGGGCGCTTTTTTTTCGAGAACAACGAATAACCCTTCCAGCGCTTCGTTGGTAATGTACTCGTCGCTGAGTTTTACAAGTACTTCGATCCTTGGCTTGAATTTTTCCCTGATCTCCTCCGAAGAGAGGATGGCTCCTTTCTGGAGCATGGAACGCATCAGCGCATAAGGCGATTTCATACCTGTTATGGATGCGATCTCAGCCATGCCAAGCACATTCTCCTTTCTAAGCGCCTCTATGACCAGGAATTCATTATCGCTCAACTCACTTTCTCTTCCTTCGAAACGGGTATCCAGGCATATCTTCGTTTCGCTGCTAAGTTTCAATCCTGACGGAAGGGCAGCGTTCAACACCTCCCCTGTGTGACACATATAATAGGATGCAAGCCATTCCCAAAGTCTGAATTGAACATTGTTCACGATCGGGCTTTCGTCCAGGATCGATTCAATGTACTTAGCTGTGTATTTTTCGGGAGGTATTTCATGAATCTTCCGGATGATCGCCGAGTAGTATTTCGATCTGCCAAACGGAACGATCACACGTTTTCCTTCTGCTATTCGCGCGTTCAGTTCAAACGGAACGCGATACGTAAAGTAATTAGGAAGGGAGAGCGGTAGGATCACATCCACAAAAAATGTTTGCCTTTCCATGCTTATTTTATCTTTTTACTTCCTGAGTATAGGTCAAATTTCAGGAATTTACACTCAAGGGAACCGTTGAATAATGCGATCCTGCGTGTGGCCCGCAAACCGATCTCATTCACCGCCTCCATATTTGCGGTGAGGATCCAGGCAGTGTACCCTGACCAGTTCTTCTTCAACGTATCGCCGATCTCTTTATAAAGTTTCAGGATATCATCCTTGTCCATCCGTTCTCCATAAGGCGGATTGAGGATGATCGTACCCGTACCTTCCGGCTTCTCAAGTTTTTGAAAGGCAATATATTTTGACCGGATCATATCATCCACTTTGGCAGCCTGGAAATTCTTCTTCGCTTTCTTTAATACGCTTTCAGATACGTCCGATGCCGTGATCAAAGGTGCATTGTTGTTTATCTTACTCACGCTTCCTTCAAAAATTTTTTGCCAGAGTTCCTTATCGTGATCTTTCCATCGCATGAACGCAAACGCTTCTTTCTGTTTTTCAATGCCACCCGTTCTGAAAAATCCGGGCGGAATATTGGCTGAATACATGGCTGCTTCGGTTGAAAGTGTCCCGGAACCGCACATTGGATCGATGAAATTTGTTCGTTTGTCCCAACCGCTGTGTAAAACCATCCCGGCCGCAAGAACCTCATTCAAAGGCGCGATGTTTATCTCACGCCGATACCCTCGTTTATGAAGCGATTCTCCGCTGCTGTCGATGGAAACAATGCAAGATGTACCGCTGATATGAATATTTATTCTCAGGTCGGGGTCAGCGAGATCTACGCTTGGCCGGCCGCCGGTTCTTTCCCGGAATCGGTCAGTGATAGCGTCCTTGCTCTTCTGAGCAACGTATAAGGTGTGATTGAAATGTGGTGAGTTGACGGAGGAATCGATCGCCAGTGTTTTAGAAGGATCCATTAGTTCCTCCCACTGCATCGCCTTGATACCTTCGTATAATTGGTCCTCATTCTGAACTTCGAATGTTTTAACAGGTACTAAAATGCGGATCGCCGTCCTGAGGCAAAAATTGGCCTTGTAAATGAACCCAAGATCCCCTTTAAACGAAACAGCCCTCTTCAACGGAGTTACTTCCCTGGCGCCCAGGTTAAGAAGCTCCCGACCAAGCAGTTCTTCCAGCCCTGACATGGTTGTGGCCGTTAAAAGAAGGTTGGAATCTTTAAGATCTAACATGGGAAGGCGAAGGTAATGAATCCGAAGGGCTGTGTCGTGAGTGCCTTTGGAAGATGGTGAAAATGAGGGTATAAACCGGCTTTTTTTGAGGATTAATTGTTTGTTTTATTAGATAAAGTGTTATTTTTGACAGGTTTTACACAATAGGAATAAATCATTTAACCTACTCATTATGAATATAAAAACCTGGAATGTCTTTGCTGTACTCCTGGCGGTCCTTTCTATGAACTTTGCGGGTTGTTCAAGCGATCCCAACGGTGATCCCGATGGTCCAATAATCGACAGTCCAAAGGTCATAACGATCTCGGTTGACGGGAAGATATTTTCTATCCCATCTCCCATCCAGACAGCCATGCTTATAAAGCGTACCGGGGCGAATTACAGCAAAGCGTATCTCAACCCTGCAGACAAAGTGAACGGATATGCTACCCGCATGCAGAAGGCCTTGAATCTTGGAGTTTTCGGTGCGGACCTGGGTTATGTGACCATGTATGATCAGAACCAGGATGCCATCGCTTATTTCCAGGCAGCACAAAAACTTGCCGAAGATCTTGGTGTCAGCGGCGCGTTCGACAAAAATCTGATAGAGCGATTTAAGAATAACATTGGCAAGCAGGATTCCATGCTGGTCCTGGTCTCCACAGCCTACAGGTCGGCAGATAATTTTCTGAAGAACAATGATCGCGACGATGTGGGTGCCCTCATCATTGCCGGCGGATGGATCGAGGCGCTGCACTTTGCGGTTAACGTGAACAAGGATAAGGCAAATGAAGAGGTGAAGCAGAGAGTGGCGGAACAGAAAATTTCCCTTGGGAACGTTATCGGTTTACTTGAAACCTATGCCGGACAGGAGGAATACGCGGAGATCTTAAACTCACTGCGCGATCTCAAATCGGATTTTGAAGGCGTTGAGTATAAATACGTTTATGAAAAGCCGGTGACGGATGAAGGGAACAAGACCACAACGTTAATGAGTAAAACTACTGTTAATATTACACCGGAACAGCTTTCATCCATTGGTCAGAAAGTCGAGAGCCTCAGAAGTATCATTGTTGAATAAACGTTCAAAACAGACAGCATATGCGTAAGTTATTATTCATTGTTTCACTTGCTCTGGGACTCGGATGGTCATCCATGGCTAAGGCTCAGCTATGTGATACGATTGCAACGATCTGCTCCAAGCATATCGCCACCAAATTCATTTCGGATGGCCAGACGTACAGGGCGCTGCTTTTGAACGATCAATACGCTGAGTTCCATACTACTTTCTATGGAGGAACTCTTTACCGCATCGCTGCATGCAGCGGCATGACCGACGGTAACTTGATCTTTAACATCAAGGACCAGGAAGGCAATTTACTTTTCACTAATAAGGACTTTAAGAATGCCCCTTACTGGGATTTCAAGATCACTGCTACGATCGATTGCTCCATAGAAGCATTCCTGAATCCGGAAACGCAGGCTTCGGGTTGTGCAGTTCTGCTGATTGGCTTCAAACAATAGGCTTGATACTTCCCGCCTCCCTGAAGTATGAGTGAACGGATATTAAAAGCCCTTATGCAACTTTTCGCGATCATCGCGAAAGTGGATGGAGTCACTTCCTCAAGCAGGGCAATAGTTCAATCTTTCCTAAAACAGCTTTTAAGTAACGAACAGGTAGAAGCATACCTGAAGATCTTCGACGAATTTCTCGAAGCGCACCACCAGGTATCGAAGAAGAAGGACGGAAGTCAAAAACGAACTTCCTTGAATTCGGTCAAGGTTCTGAAGATCTGTACGCAGATCAACTCAGAACTTGAACAACGGCAAAAGATCGTTGTGCTCATGCGATTGATCGAATTCATTCATTCCTCTAATGAGATCTCGGAGCAGGAACTTGAATTCGTTCAGACCGTTGCTGAAACATTCAATGTCGAGACGGAAGAGTTCAAGCGGATCATGGCATTCATCCAGAATTCAGAGGCCCAGGTCCCGGATACTCCATATACGCTGATCGTTGATCATAATAAGGAGAATCAATACAAGGATTCAAGACATATTTTTTCCGAAGGAATTACCGGTCAGCTGCGCGTTTTGTATATCGACAGTGTGAGCATGTATATCCTTATTTATTTTGGCACAAGCGATCTTTTACTGAATGGTCAGATAATCAATCCTGCCAAAGTTTATATCCTTACAGAGGGTTCTTCCATCCGATCTTCCAAAGTTGCGCCGATATACTATTCGGATATCCTGGCAGCCTTCATGGCCGATAAATCCAAGGCAAGAATTTCCTTTGTTGTCAGGGACCTTGAATACAAATTTAAAGGCGGCAAACTCGGACTGCGTGGGATCAATATCACAGAGGAGAGCGGAAAACTCATTGGTATCATGGGTGGTTCCGGAGCGGGAAAATCAACGCTCCTAAACGTTTTGAATGGAAATGAAACACCCAGCAAGGGCGCAGTACTGATCAACGGAAAGAATATACACACGCAGCGTAAGGACGTGATGGGAGTCATTGGCCACATCTCGCAGGATGATCTGCTCATTGAAGAGCTTACCGTGTTCCAGAACCTCTTTTACAACGCAAAACTTTGTTTCGGAAATTTACCTGATAATAAGATCACCGAGATGGTGAACAAGGTCCTGAACGATCTTGGTCTGTTTGAGAAAAAGGATCTCAAAGTGGGTAACCCGCTTGAGAAAACAATTTCCGGAGGACAAAGGAAGCGTCTGAACATTGCCCTGGAACTTATCCGCGAACCGAATATTCTATATGTTGATGAACCGACTTCCGGACTTTCTTCCAGAGATTCGGAGAATATCATGGACCTGTTGAAGGAATTGGCCTTGAAAGGGAAACTCCTTTTTGTCGTCATTCACCAGCCATCGTCTGAGATATTCAAGATGTTCGATAAACTGATCATCCTTGACGTAGGCGGTTACCCGATCTATTATGGTAACCCCGTTGACGGCGTGATCTATTTCAAGCATGCAGTGAATCATGTCAGCGCACATACCAGTGAATGCGTGGAATGCGGTAACGTAAATCCTGAACAGATCTTCAATATCATTGAAACGAAGGTTGTGGACGAATATGGTGCGCTTACAGCCAATAGAAAGATCGCACCAACGGAGTGGAGTGAACTTTACAGGGAGAAGATCGAATCAAAGATCCAGTCGATCGAGGAGCATACTGAAATCCCTGATTCTACGTTCAGGATCCCGAATAAGATCAAGCAATTCTTCGTCTTCATGACAAGGGATGTGAAATCCAAGCTCACGAATACACAATACATGGTGATCAACCTCTGCGAGGCGCCTTTGCTTGCATTCATACTAGCGTATCTCGTACGATATTACAATACGGATATTTCAAATAAGGTTGGATATATTTTCAGGGAGAATGAGAATATGCCGGCATACATTTTCATGTCGGTCGTGGTGGCATTATTCATCGGTCTGACCGTCAGCGCTGAGGAGATCATCCGGGATCGAAAGATCCAGAAACGCGAGTCATTCCTCAATCTGAGCCGGACAAGCTACCTGCTCAGTAAGATCTCGATCATGTTTGTCCTCTCGGCCGTTCAAACGATCACGTTCGTTATCGTTGGCAATATGATCCTCGACATCAAAGGAATGTACTTTGATTACTGGATGGTACTCTTCACAACCTCCTGCTTCGCGAATATGCTTGGTCTTAATATCTCTTCCGCATTCAATTCTGCCGTCACCATTTATATACTCATACCTTTCCTGCTTATCCCTCAGCTTCTGCTCAGCGGGGTGATCGTTAAATTCGAAAAACTGAATCCCACGATCACCAGCCAGAAGAATGTTCCGTTTACCGGCGAGGTCATGGCTTCCCGCTGGGCATTTGAAGCGCTGGCGGTGAACCAGTTCATTGAGAATAAATTTGAGAAGCAGTTCTACAGGTACGATAAACAGGCAAGCAACGCGGATTTCAAAAAGAATTTCTGGCTTTCAAAGCTCAGGGCAAAACTCGAGAATTGCGAGACCATCATGGCGGATGCCAAGCAGAAGGACTTGTTCAACGCAGATCTTGATTTGATCAGGAATGAGATCACCCAGGAGTTGTCTAAGAACCCTGTGATCAAATTTACGAAACTGGAATCTCTGAAACCTGGAGCCTTCAACTCCGATATCGCGCTTGAAACAAAAAGTTACCTCGACGATTTGAACAAAGCATATATTAAACTTTATAACGACGCGAGTAATGCGAAGGATAAGCTTATTTCAGACAAGAATAAGAGCGATGTCGACAAGGAAGCATTCTTAAAGATCAAGAATGATTATGAGAATGAATCCATGAGCGACCTGGTTAAAAATGCAACGGAGCTTGATAAGATCATTGAGAAGGAAGGAGAATTGATACAACGCGCTGACCCGGTCTTCCTGAACCCGGACGGATTCAAATCTCATTTTTTCGCGCCTCAGAAGAAGGTCTTTGGCAAATACTTCCCTACTTATTGGGTCAACATCTGTGTGATCTGGGTCATGAGCATTGTTATGATGATCACCTTGTACTTTGATCTCCTGAAAAAATTACTGGATTGGATGGGAGATCTTTTCAGCCGTTTCGGAAAGAAACCATTCTAGCTCCCTTCTTCCTGTTTTTAGATCAAGAAACTCCCCGCCGGACACGGATACGGAAATGCCCGGCTTTTTATTAGGGGAGTCCTCCGGGACCCCGGTTCAGGAGGCCCCTGTATTGACATATTAAATTATCTGAATTGAGAAATTGATCAGAACCGGAACGCCATCCGGCCCAACTGTTTTCACATCATCGAAAAAGATGATTGCTCCTTTACGTAGTTTTTCAATGTAGTCTTTCATTTTAGAAGGGAACTTTCCATCCATTGACTGATCTTCAACCAAAACACCTCCTATGATCGCTTGAAATTTGAACCCTGTGACTTTGGTACTAACATTGAAAACGAAGTCCTCCGGATAAGTGGCAAGCGGTCCCTGAACGGCTTTCAGAAGACTTTTGGAGATCTTGTTTGTTTTTACATTATTGATCGTTGCTACAGGTGTTGGAAGTGGTTTCACCCGAAACTCCATTACACCCATCGACCTTACCTGGCCATCCTGCATTTTTGCAGATACAGAGATCTTTGACTTGCCAAGACGTGAGGGTAGCACTTCAAAAGAGCCATTTCCTTTCTTCGTGAAGGTGCCGTTATCGCATACCACCACCAGGTTTTCATTTGGGACGCCCGGAACAGAGATCGTAACAGGGTTAGCAACGCCTTTATAGAATACATTCATCATGGTAGGCGCCACAGAAACCGCCGGCCTCGCAACCATATATTCGGATTTGAACGGGTATACTTTTCTTTCCCCTTTCGGTGAAACCATCACAAGCTCACCACCCCATTTCACCAGGCCTTCTTTATTTGGCTTGATCGTATAAAGACCGGTTCCTGCGTTAACTGTTACAGAATCAAACTGACCATTGAATTTCTTATTATCATAGTCATAATCCCCCGTGTAGACACTCGGATTCTTCGTCCTGCTGAATGCGGCCAGGAACACCTCAGCCTTGTATTCATCACCAAGTAATACATAATTTGAAGGCGCTATTACCTTTGCGGCGATCGTGTCAAATGGAATATCATCTGAAAAAATCTGTTTATAAAGGTATTCCACGACGTCCGACTCTCCTTTCTTAATGTCATTTTCAATGCGGGAAAGATTGGTGATAACTGCAGCAAAAGGGAGGTTATAGAAGTTGTAAAGTTCCCAGTTCTCGTTCAACTCTGAATTTTTCGGATCGTCAGTGTTCAAGCCTAATTGGATCTTATCCTTATCAGACTTTTCAATGAACGACTCAAGGAATTTTTTATACCCGATGATCCGTTCTTTCAGTTCCCTTGATTTGCCCGCCGAGCCATCTTCGGAATTTCCGATCATCACACTGGTTGGGATATCCATATTATCTTTCTTCTCTGAGAAGACGAGTTGTGCGGTATCCGCTTCGCCGGCGCTCATACCCTCTGTTTCTTTTATCAGAAGCTTTTTCAAGCCATCTATATAGGCAACAAACTCTTTCGTTTCTTTTTTTATCAGTTGCGCTTTTTCCCAGTTCGGACGCACTTTTTTTTCATCCAGCAATTTGGCGTTGTCAAAGGATGCATATTGTCCGTCGGTCTTCTTACCGAAGTTTTTATTGGTTGCCATGAGTCCGTCATTGACCAGGACAAAGGCATCGAGTATCTCCTTGGAGACATTAAGGGCTAAAATGGCAGTAAGGACCAGGTACATCATACCGATCATCTTTTGCCTCGTTGTTTCTTTGGTTCCGGCCATGGCTGTAAGTATCAGGTTTTGGTGACCTAATGCCGGGAACAGATAAAAGATACAGGATGATGTATTAGAATTTATTAGAAAAATAGGACAGGATAGCCTTATAATATGATTCAGCTACCAGGGCAACCCGTTCAGGGATCTTACCATTTTTGAAATTCCGTACGGAGAGGAGCTTGTATTCATCCTGGTTATCTTGGTAAAGGCTTTCCCCATATACAACAGGGCCGGAGATCAATCTTGTCAGCGCAAGGTTTCTGCAATACACTCCTTTATGCGGAGCTTGTGTACAACTTTCCTTCAGGTAAGCAGCGTCTTTTGGTTCGGCGAGAGATACATTCAAGTCGTTTTGAAATTGTTCGCAAAGTAGTCCGGCCATCTCAGCAGAAGCAGCCAGATCGCTGGTTATGAGAAGCCTTAGAAGATTAAAGCGGGATTCTTTCTTCTCCATTCGCCCGCTCATAAAAGCCCCCGGAATGAACACCATACAGAAGTTCTTTTTGGTAGGCTTGGTCCATCCTTCATTTTTTTCATCAACATTGTAATGGATGATGATGGTAAGATCAGGATTGAAGGCATTGATCCTTCTTGCTCTTTCCCGAAGATCTTCCTGCAGGAAGAATTCCCGGAATATCACTTTTCTCTGCGGTTTCGTTGTATAGATCGTCTTTTCCCTCGGTGAGATATGCCCCTGGCTCACGGCGCTGTCTAGGCAACGCTTCATATCCTCCTTCACCCATGAATCGAAATCCTTTCCGAAGGCAGAGAAGTTATCCTTCTCCCGCGTAATAAATACGATTGCGCCTACGTCCTCAAGTTTCTTCTTCAGTAATAGCGCTGTTGCAAGTGTTAGTCTTCCTTCAATGATAGTATCATTTTGTGAGACTCCCTTCAGGGAATCTTTTTTTATCTGAACTGACTTTCGTTCCAGTCGCGCGGTAGGATAGTCGCCGGCAATATGGCCGGGATCAAGTGCAATACGCAGGCCGGCAAGTGGTTTGAGGTCGTCAACAGGCAGGCGCGATGGAGGAGCAGGTGAATTAAAGATATACGTACCGCTGCAAAACAATTTCCAGCAGGAGTCAAATGGTTGGTTTTCAAAGTATGCTTTAGCCGATAAGTATTCCTGGGGCGACACATTGAACTCAGGTTTGTTCTTCTTTTTATTCTCGGGAGTTGAATAAACACTTATGCCGCTGAACGGATCGATCTTGTAATAAGACCGGATCGAGCTGTCCTTTACTATGCAATTTTGAACCCAGGGCTCAACGCTGAAGCGAAATTTTGGGATGTATTGTGAAAGAAGAAGAGTAGGGTAAAGAAAAAAAACCGGGATGATCCGAATCATCAAATCAGATCGTAAATGATCTTTGTAAAGGTAAGCTTTCCCTTTTCATCATAGTACCGGATAGTGGTTTTCCCTTTATCGCATTTGGCGATCTCTTTTTGTTTGAGTTTTCCGTTCGGGTAATAGGTTTTAGTAACGCTTTTTATCTCGTAGCAGTTCTTTCCTGCACTACCGATCTTGGTGATCTTATGAAAGGAAGATTTGGTCCTGCCGTTCTCAAAGAATTCAACAGACCAAATGTTCGTTTTTTTGTAATTATTATCTAATTCGAATCCAACCGTTTGAGCGGTTTTTACCTGTGTGATCTTTTTCACAGTGCCGTTCTCGTAAAACTCCTTGTATTCCTTTTGCTGCCTTCGCATCCTTCCCCCTGCAAATAAGAATGCAGGCAAAAGAAGAAGAAGGAGAATAAAAGTGATATTTTTGGGAACAATCATTTACCTAAAGACTGTGCATATTGACCTTGGTTGCCTGATAATTAGATGAATAACATCAAAAATATAGATTTTTTCCCTGAGTTCAGGTTCACCACTTCTCGGAGTAGTGGAAGTGGGGGACAAAATGTCAATAAGGTATCATCAAAAGTGACACTGGAATTTGACATCATGGCCTCCGTCATACTTTCAGTTGAGCAGAAGCAAGTATTGTTCATTAAACTGCGATCCCGGATCAACCGGGAAGGAATATTGCAGATCACAGTCCAGGAGGATCGGTCCCAGCATAGAAACAAGGAGCTTGCGATCAAGAAGTTTTACTCGCTTCTTGAAGAGGCGTTTCGTGTTCAGAAACGACGGATCAAGACAAAGGTCTCCCGTTCTTCAAAACAAAAACGATTAGAGGGAAAGAAGAGGAGAAGCGAGGTAAAGAGACTGCGAAGAAAGGGATTTGAGTAAGGAAAATTTAATGCTATGGCCTTGTGTTTTAGGGTTTTGGATCCGTCTATGGAGAATCCGAAAAAATAGGTAGTTTTGCATCCTTTTGCGGGAATAGCTCAGTTGGTAGAGCGTAACCTTGCCAAGGTTAAGGTCGCCGGTTCGAGACCGGTTTCCCGCTCTCACCCTCCGAAGTCCGCCTTAGGCGGACGAAGGAGGGTCTTTTTTTGGCATGACACCCTGCCTGGGTGGTGGCCCTTCGGCTGCGCTCAGGATGACGGGTTTTTATCGCACCCTGCCTGGGTGGTGGAATTGGTAGACACGCAGGACTTAAAATCCTGTGGCCAGAGATGGCTGTACGGGTTCAAGTCCCGTCCCGGGTACAAAGAGACAAAGTTTTGCTTTTTCACTACCTTTGTAGCGTTGAAGAAAAAATATTCCATATTAGTCTGCCTCCTGCTTTCGTACTCAATTGTACTGGCACATTCGCTTGTTCCTCACCATCACCATGTTAGCGAGGTTGAGTTATCAGCACATCATCAGACTGAACATGAACATCATGATGATGGGGAAGCCGATGAACTCAGCCATATCCTTTCGCACTTCATACACTCTGCTGACGTTTATATAGTATCTAATGATTCGAGATCCGGTAAACACCATTCGGATCAACTTGTTCTTTTTCCTGCGGATGTGGTTCAACCACTTTCTATAAAGACTTCATTTACTTTCCATTTCGTTGAGAAACCACCTGACAGAACCTCTGTCTACCGTTTACTTCGTTCTCTTTCCTCAGGGTTAAGAGCTCCTCCTTCCATCATTTCCTGAGCACTGTTGACTGAATGGTCAGCATGATCAACGCAGCTGCTTTGCGTTGTTTGAATAGAGATTTCCTGTAAAAAACTTAGCGTAATGAAAAAGCTATTTGTGTTGCCGCTGATATTATCAGCATGTTTATCATGTACGGATGAACATTCTCACGATCATGAATTGCATGCGCATGAACTTGATCCATTATCCTATACGATCTATACCGAAAGGACCGAGCTTTTTGTTGAATTCAAGCCCCTGATTCGCGGGGAGGAAAGCAACTTTATCGCGCATTTTACAGTTCTCGGAGAACAATTCAAGGCTTTGGCTGAAGGCAGCGTGACCCTTTCCCTCGTTGGGACAGGGGCTGATCAGTCCGTCACAACCGGCAATTCCGGAACACCGGGCATCTTTGTTTTGAAGCTTACCCCCGACAAAGCGGGATTTTGCAAACTTGTTTTTGATATCAAAACGCCTCTATTCTCTGATAAGATAGAACTGGATAGTATAGAAGTGTTCCCGGATGATGAGATGGCGGAGGTGAAACATTCCCACGCGATCGAAGAAGGTGACGATATCACTTACCTGAAGGAGCAGGCCTGGAAGGTGGATTTTGCCAGCATGCCTGTGAAAAAGCAACCCTTCAGCGATATTATCAAAACGTCTGGATTGCTGCTTTCTGCACCGGGCGATGAATTGATCATTACGGCCAATGCCAGCGGTATCGTTGTGTTCGCCGGCAGCAATACGATCATCGGCGCCGAGGTTGTGCCGGGTACAACTTTGTTTACGCTTGCAGGAGGAGATCTTACCACGGGTAACGTAGAAACGGTTTTCAAAGAGGCGAAAATAAACCTGGATAAAGCCAGGAGCGATCACGAACGCCTCTCCCTGTTGGTAAAGGATAAGATCGTTTCTGAGAAGGAGTATCTGGAAGCCAAACAGAAATATGATAACGCACTGTCCGTTTTTACAGCACTTTCTAAGAATTACACATCCTCCGGACAGAAATTGTCATCGCCTATGAATGGCTTTGTAAAGAACATTCTGGTAAGAGAAGGGCAATATGTGGAAACAGGAACTCCAATGGCCATTGTGTCCAGGAATAAGAAGCTCGTACTACAGGCCAACGTATCACAAAAATATTTTGGCAGGCTCAATTCCATTACCTCAGCAAACTTCAAGACCACAGAAAGCGATAAGTTCATCAATACATCAGAACTGAATGGCAGGGTCATGTCGTACGGAAGAAGTACGGATGCTTCATCTCCGTTCTTACCGATCACGTTTGAGATCGATAATACCGGGAACCTGATCCCTGGTTCTGTTGCAGAAGTATATTTAAAGTCTCACCTGATCCCTGATGCGATCGTCCTGCCGGTTTCGTCCCTCATTGAGGAACAGGGCACTTATTTCGTGTACGTTCAAACCGGCGGGGAAAGTTTTCAGAAACGGGAAGTGAAACTTGGCGTAAGTGATGGAATAGATGTGCAGATATTGAGCGGTGTGATACCCGGGGAACGAGTGGTCACGAAAGGAGCGTTCCAGATCAAATTATCCGAAGCATCCGGCGAATTACCGGTGCACGGTCACGAACATTAATACAGAGCACATGTTAAATAAGATAATAAATTTCTCATTAGGAAACAGGTTGCTTGTCATCGTGGCCTCCGTTCTCCTAATTTTATACGGGTCTTATATCGCCACACGAATGGACGTGGACGTATTTCCGGACCTGACAGCACCAACGGTTGTGATACTGACCGAAGCGCACGGCATGGCTCCGGAAGAAGTAGAGAAGCTGGTGACATTCCCGATTGAAACTTCTGTAAACGGAGCTACAAATGTCAGGCGCGTTCGCAGCTCATCTTCAGCCGGAATTTCAATTGTCTGGGTGGAATTCGAATGGGGCACGGATATTTTTAAAGCAAGACAGATTGTTAACGAAAAAGTTCTTGCGGTCAGCGAAAGGCTGCCTGCCGGCGTCGGAAATCCAACGCTGGCCCCACAATCTTCCATCATGGGTGAGATAATGTTCATCTCCTTGTCGGCGGATACTACTTCCATGATGAACCTGCGCACGATTGCTGATTGGACAATACGACCAAGATTATTGGCAACCGGCGGAGTTGCGCAAGTGATTGTGATGGGAGGAGAGTACAAACAGTACCAGATCCTGGCTTCACCGCAGAAAATGAAATACTATAACGTTTCATTGAATGAATTGCTTGTTGCCTGTCAGCAGTCCAACGGAAATTCTGCCGGGGGATTCATGGACGAATATGGAAATGAATATATCATTAAAGGGATCGGCCGGACAAATGATGTGAGTGAGTTAGGCAGGTCTGTCATCAAATCATCTTCGGGAAAGGTCATCAGGATAGAAGATGTGGCAGAACTTAAGATCGGCCCCTCCCAGAAGATAGGAGATGCTTCCTCCAATACAAAACCTGCCGTTGTATTATCGATCGCCAAGCAGCCTGCAACCAACACACTTGAACTTACACAACGGATCGACGATGCGATCGCGGATCTGCAAACGAATCTTTCGCCTGACATTCGGATCGATACGCATGTTTTTCGCCAGGCTGATTTCATCAATGCTTCGATAAGTAACATCAAACAAACGCTGGTTGAGGGAAGCATTTTCGTGGTCATCATTCTCTTTTTGTTCCTTATGAACTGGCGTGCAACCCTTATTTCATTATTAGCGATACCTATTTCCCTGATCGCTGCCATTCTGACCCTCCACTGGTTGGGGTATACGATCAATACCATGAGTTTGGGCGGAATGGCTATCGCTATCGGAGCATTGGTTGATGACGCCATCATTGATGTTGAAAATGTTTTCAAGAGATTGAAACAGAACGCTGCTAAACCTGAATCTGAACGCGAGGGAAAACTTGATGTAATTTTCAAAGCATCCGTTGAGATCCGAACCAGCATCATCAACGCAACGCTCATCATAATTGTTGCTTTCGTTCCGCTTTTCTTTTTGTCAGGAATGGAAGGTAATCTTCTTACACCACTCGGCATCGCATTCATTGTATCTCTTTTTGCTTCCCTTATTGTTTCCATAACGCTCACACCTGTGCTGGGCAGTTACCTGCTGACGGATCAGAAAATGCTTCAAAAACGTCAGGGAGAAAGCTGGTTGGTCATCAAATTACAAGAGATCTATAACGTATCACTCCGCCGAATCATGCAATGGAAGAAGTCCGTCTTGGGAATTGCTGCGGCATTGCTCATCGCCTCAATATTCGTAATGACTCAGTTAGGGAGAAGTTTCCTTCCTGAATTCAACGAAGGATCCCTGGTGATCAGCGTGGTGAGCTTACCTGGCATTTCCCTTGAGGAAAGCAATAAGCTTGGAACGCGGGTTGAAACGGCTTTACTTTCTATCCCGGAAATTAAAGTCACAACGCGCAGAACCGGAAGGGCTGAACTGGATGAGCATACACAGGGCGTAAACTCTTCTGAAGTTGAAGCGCCTTTTATACTTAGCAAGAGGAGCAGGGAGGAATTCATGCAGGATGTCAGGGAAAAACTTTCCGAAATTTCCGGGGTATCCATCACAATTGGTCAACCCATCGGGCACCGGATCGACCACATGCTTTCGGGCACAAGGGCAAACATTGCCATTAAAATATTCGGGGACGACCTGAATAAACTGTTTACCCTCTCTAACCAGATTAAGAACAAGATCGAACAAATCGATGGATTGGTCGATCTGAACGTAGAACAACAAGTGGAGATCCCGCAGTTGCAGATCAGGGCAAAACGTGAAATGCTCAATCACTATGGTATCACCATCGGTGAATTCAATGAATTCGTGGATGTCGCTTTTGCCGGTCATAAGGTTTCTGAGATATACGAAAACAATAGAACGTTTGACCTGGTCCTGCGTTTCGATGACGCGAACAGAGGATCGATAGAGAACATTCGCAATACCCTGATCGATGTAGGCGTAAGCACAAACGATGAAGCAGATGATGTTGTTAGCGGTAATTTATTGCAGGATCATCCTACACATCATCGGAGGATCCCTCTTTATTACATCGCAGATATCATCAGTACTAGCGGCCCCAGTACCATTAATCGCGAAAATGTACAGCGAAAAACTGTTTTGTCAGCCAATGTTGCCGGCAGAGATCAGAAAAGCGCGGTCCTGGAAATAAAGAAGACCATTCTTGAGAACATCCGTCTTCCCGAAGGCTATCATATTGAATACGGCGGCCAATTTGAAGCGGAGGCAGAAGCATCCAAAACACTCGTGCTTGCTTCCCTTCTTTCCCTGCTGATCATCTTTCTGTTGCTTTTCCAGGAATTCAAAGACGTCAAGATCGCCTCCATCATTCTCCTCAATCTTCCGCTTGCATTGATAGGAGGCGTGTTCAGCATCTTTTTTACGGGCGGGATCATAAGCATACCAAGTATCATCGGATTTATAACACTTTTCGGGGTAGCAACGCGAAATGGAATTTTACTTGTTTCTCATTATAAAACGCTGCGCGCTGAGGGAATGAACTTGTTTGATACCATCATAACCGGATCCAGGGATCGGCTAAGTCCGATCCTGATGACCGCGCTCACTGCAGGTCTCGCCCTGGTACCACTGGCAATTTCCGGCGACCTTCCGGGGAACGAAATTCAAAGTCCCATGGCGAAGGTGATTTTAGGAGGCTTACTTACTTCTACTCTTCTTAACTTATTCATCGTTCCCGTGGTGTACTATTTGTCGCATATAAAAACTGAAAGGAAATGATAAAGCAACTAATCAGCGGACACATTGTTTTTGCTATTGTACTGAGCGCGGTATCGCAATCAACCATCGATTCCGTCCTAAGAACTATTTCAGCGAACAATAAAACCATTCTTGCTGAACAACAGAATTTAGTTGTACAAAAAAGCCGCTATAAAACAGGGCTGACACCTGATGATCCTGTGATCAACTATGATTATATGATAGGTTCGCCCGTTACTGCAGGTGATCAGACCGATATTACTATCACGCAGGCATTTGATTTCCCTACAGTCTACATCAGGAAAAAGAACATTTCCGGCCTGCTTATTTCGAGAGCGGAATTTCATTTCGCCTCTCAGCGCCAGGAGATCCTGTTCCTGGCCCAAAAGGCTTGTATTGAATTGGTTTATCGTAACCGTCTTCATATACAACTTGCGCTGAGAAAGCTTGGCGCGGAAAAGCTGCTGAGCGATTTTAAAGCAAGGCTAATTACAGGTGAAGGGAACGTATTGGATGTCGGCAAAGCGCAACTTCAACTGATCGAGACCAACAAGCATTTCCAGAACAACCTTTCATCCATTAGCCGGCTTAATCAGCAACTTACTCAGAGTAATGGAGGAAAGATAATTCTTTTTACGGATACCATCTATGCCCTTATTTCACCGCTCCCGGCATTTGAACAACTGGAGGGTGAGATCGAGAGCATGGATCCTGTTCGAAAGAGCCTGGAAAAGGAAAAATTGCTTTCGCAGCAACAGCTTGAGTTAAGCAAGGTCATGTGGCTTCCGAAATTTGAAGCGGGTTATCATTATCAGGGAATACTGGGACAACGATTCAATGGTTTTCATGCAGGTATCACCATTCCGATCTGGCAGAACAGCTATTCTGTCAGGACCCAAAAAGCAAACCTCCTGCTGACGGACCTCAACCTGGCAGATCATGGAAATGAACATTATTATGAAATAAAACAGCTTTATGAGAAGTACAATAATCTCAGGATAACACTAGGTGAATATGAAAGAGTATTTAATTCACTTGGAAATATTGCACTGTTGAACAAGGCGCTTCAGGCCGGACAGATCTCAACAATCGATTATTTCCTTGAGCAGAGCTATTATTATAATTTCCATTCCGGATTTCTTGAGACCGAGATGGAACTCCACATGGTCTTGGCTGAGTTGCTGAAACATAAACTCTAGAGCCTGCAAATTATTCTTTCAGCGCGCATGTAACCTTCCCGCTTCCTGTCGTTATACTCCTGGTCTCCGGCCGGAGTCAGGTATAATTTAAAACTATTCGACATGAAAGCAACAAAGCTATTCCTGACCGGTCTGTTATTTTTCTCCTTCAACGTGCCGGCATCCAATGGGGCGAAATACCTTAAAAAAGGGGACGAGAATTTTAATAATAAGGCGTATTTCATTGCCATCGACTATTATAAGAAAGCCATTTCCGGCATTCCCAATAAGGCCACCAAAGCGGAGATATTGTTCAAGACCGCGGAGTGCTATCGTCTTATCAATGATCCGAAGCAAGCGGAGGTTTATTATGGCAAATGCATCAAACTGAATTACCCGGATCCTTTCATTTGGCTCTGGTCCGCAGAATCCCGGATGAAAATGGGAATGTATGCCGATGCCATGGAGCACTATAAAAAATTCAAGGATCTCGTTCCCAGCCATCCCGGGGGTGAGCTTGGGATGAAAAGCTGTTTGCTTGCTGCAGCATGGATCGCTGAACCTACCCTGCATAAAGTTGAGAATTTACTCCAAATTAATACGCGAGGATGGGACTATTCGCCTGCATACGATGGAAAAAAATACACTTCTATCTATTTTTCCACTACCAGGGAGGGTGTTTACGGGAGTGATGAAACTGACTTCAATGTGGGAGAAAGATATGCTGATATTTTTTACACATCCATCGATAAACTGGGAAAATGGAATACACCTCAGGCTTTACCCGAGCCCCTGAATTCTTCAGTGAATGAAGCGGCAAGTGTGATAACACGAAAGGGCAACACGATGTATTTTACCAGGTGCGGAGTGGAGAAGGACGCACACCAGAAATGCCAGCTCTACTTTTCCACGAAACGGGGAAACACCTGGGACCCTCCGGTAAAACTGCCATTCAATCTTGACACAATGAACTTTGGTCACCCGGCCCTAAGCGCGGATGAGGAAACGCTTTATTTTTCAAGCGATATGTCAGGAGGATACGGAGGGCTTGATCTCTGGAGATCGCGGTATGATAAGAAAAGTAAAAGCTGGGGAGAGCCGGAAAACCTTGGACCAAATGTGAATACGAATGGAGATGAAATGTTTCCCTTCATCCACGAGAATGGGACGCTTTACTTTTCTTCCAATGGTCATCCTGGGATGGGCGGGCTGGATATGTACAGATCGCGCCAGGAGAAGGATCTGAAATGGGGCTCACCGGAAAATTTGAAGTATCCCATGAATTCCTCCGGCGATGATTTTGGTATTATTATGGAGGGCAAAGCTGAGAGAGGTTATTTTACTTCCAACCGTTCCGGTGGAAAGGGAGGCGATGACATCTACTCATTCTATGTCCCGCCGATCGCATGCCTGCTCAAGGGCCATGTGTATGAAAAGGAAAACTTTTCTAAAGGGATCAAAGTCCCCATTGCGGATGCGCTCGTGAAATTATTGAATGCGAACGGACAGCCGGTTGAGATCAGAACAGATAATACAGGTTTTTATTCGTTCGGACTTGAAACCGAGAATTCCTACCTGGTACAGTCAAAAGGAGAAGATGTCCCTCCTTCATCGGGCAAATACCTTGGAAACGATAAGGGTAAGGTCAGCACGATCGGTATCAGGGTATCAACAACCTTTGAGAAGGATCTGTTCTTTATCAAAGTTGAAACATCTAATCGACTGCCGGGAATATTATATGATACGGATAGGTCCACACTGGATCACGCAAGCAATCCCAAGGACTCACTTGAATACCTGTATAAAGTGCTGATGGAGAATCCGAAGATCGTGATCGAACTGGCTTCGCATACCGATTACAGGGATTCGCACTCACACAACGATACCTTGTCCTACTATCGTGCTAAATCATGTGTTGATTTTCTGATCAGTAAAGGTGTGCATCCCGCGCGAATGATGGCGAAAGGCTACGGGGAGAGAAAGCCTCTAAAACTTAGAGATGATGTTACGCTTCCTTCCGGTAAGAAACTCAATGCCGGAACCGCACTGAACGAGGTCTTTATTAAGAAGTTCAAGAAGGATTCCCCCGACTGGACCTATCTCAATCAGCTGAACAGGAGAACAGAGTTTTCTGTGATCAGGGATGACTTTACAGGCCAGGGCCTTAAGGAGGATTCGGATGTAGAAATAAAGATGTTATTGGAGGATAATAACGACCAAAAATGAGCTAATTCAGGCCATTAGGGGGTGGTTTTAAGGCAACTCAGGGTACCTGCCGGGGGTTGCCTAAACCCGTTTAGGCAATTTAGACCAAATTGGTGGAAAACCCGTCGAATCAACGTTTTAAAAAAACAAACAGGCTATTTTACAGTTCAAAGGAAATGATTATTTTAGCACCCGATTAGATTTAACACCCTAAAAATCAGGACATGCAAATGAAAAAGATTAGGACGGCGGCAATCATATTGTTCATTTCCTTCACTCTTCCGGTTCTAGCGCAGAAGAATTTTTACAAAGACGCCGAAAAGGCCTTCGATGCTCACGAGTATTTCACAGCGATCGAGCTTTACAAAAAAGCGATTGCGAAGGCAAAAAAAGGTCTGAAAGCAGAGATCCTTTTCAAAACGGGGGAATGTTATCGTCTGATCAATGATATGAAGCAGGCTGAGACCTACTACGGCAAAGCCATCAAAGCAAAATATTCCGACCCCATCGCTATCCTCTATTACGCTGACGCAAAGAAGATCCAGGAGAAGTACGCTGAGGCCATGGCAGAATACAATAACTACAAAAAAGAAGTTCCATCCGATAAACGCGGGGAGGACGGTGCTAAGTCCTGTGAACTTGCTCAGAAATGGAAGGACAATCCCACAAGACATAAAGTTGAGAACGTTCAGCAGATCAACACTAAGGACTGGGACTATGCTCCCAGTTACGCTGACAAAAAGTGGAACACCCTTTATTTTTCGTCTACTCGTGATGGCGCAACAGGCGGAACTACGGACGGCGGAGTAGGACAGCTCTACGCAGATATTTTCGAATCCAAAGTAGACAAGAATGGTAAATGGAGTACGCCCGCTCCACTGCCAAGTCCGATCAATACAAAGTTCAACGAGGCCGCCGACGTAATGAACAAGAAGCAAAGCGCGATGTATTTCACGCGTTGCGGAAATGAGAAGAACAAACACGTACGTTGCCAGCTTTATATGTCACTTAAAAAGGGTGCAGCATGGGAAGAACCCGTCTTGCTTCCTTTCAATATCGACAGCAATAACTTTGGTCACCCGGCACTTTCACAGGATGAACAGCTTATCGTATTTGCTTCTGACATGGCAGGCGGATACGGAGGTCTGGATCTGTGGATCGCCAAAAAGGATAAGAAAACAAAGGAATTCGGCACACCAGTCAATCTTGGACCCGGTATCAACACCGCCGGCGATGAACTTTATCCTTCCATTCATGAGAATGGGTCCTTGTATTTTTCTTCCAGCGGCCACCTGGGCATGGGAGGTCTTGACGTATTCAGGGCGGAGAACAAAGGAGAGGCAAAGTGGGATAACCCTACGAATTTGAAATACCCGCTGAACTCAGCAGGTGATGACTTTGCGATCATCTTCGAAGGGAAAAGGGATGATAAAGGATATCTTACTTCAAACAGGCTTGGCGGGAAAGGTGGTGATGATATTTATTCTTTCTACCTGCCACCGGTTCTTTTTACTTTATCCGGTGTTGTACTTGAAAAGGAATCACGCAGACCAATTGAAGGCGCTACGGTTACGCTTATCGGTTCTGATGGAACAAAATTTGAACTCAAATCGGATAAGACCGGTTTTTATAAGTATGATGTGAACGGAAATTCCCGATACATCAATGCAGCTACATCGTATGTTGTTGGTGCAAATGGCATAGATATTAAGTCACCTGAAGCACCGGATGGTTATCTCGGTAATCCAAAGGGAAAACTCACTACTATTGGGGTTGAAAAAGCCACCGACTTCAAACAGGATTTCGAACTTCTTCTTGTTAAGAGGGAGATCAGGATGCCATTTGTTCTGTTCAATCTTGACAAATACGACCTTGAGCATCCTTCCAATCCGCGTGACTCCCTGGAGTTCCTTTACAAAACACTTGTTGAGAACCCGACCATCGTAGTGGAACTTGGTGCGCATACTGACTACCGTTCACCTGCTGATTATAACCAGAAACTTTCCTTTAACCGCGCTAAGACCTGTGTGGAGTATATTATTTCCAAAGGAGTTGCAGGAGACCGGATCGTTGCAAAGGGATATGGTGAGTCCAAGCCTAAGACGATCGACACGCTCATAACCTTGCCATCAGGAAAGACCATTCCTAAGGGAACTGTCCTGACAGAAGCGTTTTGTAATAAATACAAAGCAAACACAAAGGATTTTGAATACGTGATGCAGATCAACCGACGCGTTGTGTTCTCGATCCTGCGTAAAGATTACAAGCCGAAAGATGGCGCTAATCCTAACGACAATCCTTTCCCGGATATTCAGCTGAACAATTCAGATACCGAAGGAGGAGAAGACGGAGGTGATAGCAACATTGGAGATTCCATTAATGAAAAGAAAGGAGATCCCAATGCTCCGCCTCCACCGCCTAATAACGGGACTCCGGAAAAACCGAAAGAATAACCAATAGCGACCCGATGAAAATCGGGTTGCTTTGTTTTATAACGATATGAGCGACGAGCGTTACCGGAAGAGAGGAGTTTCTGCAGGGAAGGAGGATGTTCACGAGGCCATCAAAGGGATCAACAAAGGGCTCTTTCCAAAAGCCTTCTGCAAGATCGTACCTGATCATCTTGGCGCTTCCACGGACCATTGTGTTGTAATGCATGCGGATGGCGCCGGAACAAAATCATCACTGGCTTACGTGTACTGGAAAGAAACCGGCGATCTGTCTGTATGGAAAGGGATCGCACAGGATGCGATTGTAATGAATACCGACGACCTTCTTTGTGTCGGCGCTGTCGATAATATTCTCCTCTCTTCCACTATTGGAAGGAACAAACGCCTCATACCTGGTGAAGTGATCAATGCACTTATTCAGGGAACCGAAGAATTCCTTGAAGAAATGCGCTCACATGGTCTGAATATTCATTCTACCGGTGGAGAAACAGCGGATCTGGGTGATCTTGTAAGAACAATTATTGTCGACAGCACGGTGACATGCCGGATGCGACGTGACCAGGTCATTGATAATGCAAATATCCGCCCGGGCGACGTGATCATCGGACTCGCTTCGTCCGGTCAAACGACCTATGAAAAAGACTACAATGGAGGAATGGGAAGCAATGGTCTTACCTCCGCGCGACATGATGTCTTCTCTAAGGAGCTTGCTGTGAAGTACCCGGAAAGTTTCGATCAGCTTATCCCTTCAGAGGTCTGTTACAGCGGGACAAAGAAACTTACCGATATGATCGACATTCGGGCCGGAAAGTTTCACTCAGCGGTCAGCGTCAGCGCAGGGAAACTTATTTTGTCTCCAACGCGAACGTATGCCCCTTTTGTAGTACGCCTCTTGAGCGAATTTAAAAAAGGCGTTCATGGAATGATCCATTGTTCAGGCGGGGGACAAACGAAAATTCTTCATTTTGTTGATGGCTTAAAGATCATCAAGGATAATATGTTTGAGATCCCACCATTATTCGATCTCATTCAAAAAGAAAGCGGAACCTCTTTACAGGAAATGTACAAAGTGTTCAATATGGGACACCGCATGGAGATATATTGCGATAAAACACATGCAGGGGTCATACTCAAACTCGCCTCTGAGTTTAAGCTGGAAGCCCAGATCGTTGGCAGGGTGGAAGCCTCAGAAAAAAGCGCTGTGGAGATCCGGACTGCTTCCGGTAGCTTCACCTATTAATCTATCCCAAAAATCAGTGTAATTAATTGAATACCAGTAAGATGAATTGACATTTCACATTCCATTACTATTGATTAACTTTGTTTTCACCGCAAAACATGGCCCGGTTCTCGATACACCGGATACAGATGAATAAGTTCATTCTTTCTCTGCTCGTTTGCCTCATCGCTTTTAAGGCGTATGCCGAATCCCCGGGCTCATCCCAGGACAGCCTGCTGAACGTAAAATCGAAGAAGGAATACCTCGAAATGCGGGGCATCATCAAGACCTCCAAAACTTCTGAGAACGGCCAGGAAAAACTATTAGACAGTGCCATGGTCCGCATTTATTCTGATACCACCAAACCGGCCTTACTTAATATGCTGACCGACAAAAAGGGTAAGTGCGATTTTAAATTGCCTCTCGGGAAGAAATTTTACGTCCTGGTTTCGAAGAGCGGGTATACCACGAAAATGCTTGAGATCAACACGAAAGTTCCTTCTAAAAAGAAATTCGCGTACATCTTTCCTTTTTCTGTCGACCTTTTTGAAACAGTAGATGGTGTAGACTTTTCAATCCTTAAAAAACCGATCGGTAAGATCGCTTATTACACCAATAAGGAAATGTTTGATTACGATTATGCGTATACCAATCGTGTGAATGCGGATCTGAAACACATTTATAAGGACTACTACATCCATATGGTTGAACCTGATACAACCGCCCCGCAAAAAATTAAGACGCCCGTTCCGGATAAGGAGAAGAAGCCTAAGAATAACTAAACTTCAGCGCTTACTTAATTCCCAGAGTACGATCCCGACACTTACGGCAACATTCAGGGAATGTTTCATTCCCGACTGGGGTATTTCAATGCATCCGTCGGATAAATTGATAGCTGCCTGCTCAACTCCATTAACCTCGTGACCAAAAATTAGGGCGATCGGTTCGCCAGACTCAATTTGAAATTGCTGCAATTGTTTTGCCATTTCCGTTTGTTCCACACACCATATCTTCCTTTTTTCCTCCCGAAGAGCGCCGATGGCATCGGCTACGTTTGTAAAGTATTTCCAGGAAATCGTTTCCGTCGCGCCCAATGCAGTTTTGTTGATCTCCTTGTTCGGGGGTTGGGCCGTAATGCCGCATAAGTAAATTCCTTCTACCAGGAAGGCGTCGGCAGTGCGAAATATAGAACCGACGTTCAGGGCGCTTCGTACATTGTTGAGCACCAGGATGACCGGCATTTTTTTAGCCTGCCTGAATTCTTCCACACTTTTTCGTTTCAATTCAGCGTTCGGGATCTTTCGCATGTGCAAAGATAATGTATCAGCTCTAAGAACCTGATTTCCCGTTGTAAACCTGTTCAAAACTCGATCGGAATATCCCCGAATGCCTTCGTATTTTTATGGGTTATGATGAAAAACAGACCGGCGAAGGTGGGAAACAAAAGTGATGCGGAAACACCGCTCATGAAGCAGTACAATGAGATCAAGGGGAAATATCCTGATGCCTTGCTCCTTTTCAGGGTGGGTGACTTCTATGAGACCTTCGGGCAGGATGCCATAAAAGCTTCAGCGATCCTCGGGATCGTTCTGACCAGAAGAGCCAATGGGGCCGCCTCCTTTGTAGAGCTAGCCGGGTTCCCTTACCATTCCCTTGATTCCTATCTGCCTAAACTAGTGAGAGCAGGTCAGCGTGTTGCGATCTGCGATCAGCTTGAAGATCCCAAGCTTACCAAGACAATCGTAAAAAGAGGGGTTACTGAATTGGTCACTCCCGGCGTTTCTTACAACGATAAAACTTTTGATCACCGTTCAAATAATTTTCTCGCTGCCGTGCATCTTGATTCGGAATTATGCGGAGTGGCTTTCCTCGATGTTTCTACGGGTGAGTTTATATGCGCCCAGGGTGATATGGAATATATCGACAAACTGATCCAGGGTTTCAGGCCGAGTGAGGTGCTATTCCAAAAGCAAAAGAAAAAGGAATTCCTTGAATATTTCAATGAGAGGTTCTACACATTTCCGCTGGAGGACTGGGCATTTGCCTATGAGTTCGGATATGAGAAACTGATCAGGCATTTCAATACAAAATCGCTCAAGGGTTTCGGGATCGATACGCTTGGCGCGGGCATCATTGCTGCCGGCGCAGCCCTGCATTATCTTTCCGATACCCAGCACGACCGGGTACAGCACATCAGTTCGATCAGCAGGATAGAGGAGGAGAAGTATGTCTGGCTGGACCGTTTCACAGTGCGTAATCTCGAGTTGTTTCATTCGGCAAATGATTCTGCTAAAACGCTCATTTCAGTTCTTGATCACACCGTTTCACCAATGGGATCGCGCATGCTCAAGCGATGGATCGCCTTGCCCCTGAAGGAAAAAACGCCAGTGCAGGAAAGACTGGATGTGGTTGAATATTTTCTTGGCGCAGAATCAAATGTTGATGCGCTTGTGAAACAAATTGGCGGTATGGGAGATCTGGAGCGATTGATCTCGAAGGTTGCCACAGGACGGATCTCCCCGAAAGAAACCACTGCACTCAAAAGAGCCCTGCTTTCTATAGCTCCCGTGAAGGAGATCTTCCTTGCTTCCGGGAATCCTGCTTTGCAAAAGATCGGTGAACAGCTTAATCCCTGTAAGATGATCACAGACAGGCTGGAGACAGATCTTCATACCGACCCGCCTTTTCTTGTTCTTAAGGGGAATGTGATCAATAATGGAGTCAACGCGGAATTGGATGAACTGAGAAGCATCGCTTATTCAGGGAAGGATCACTTGTTGAGTATTCAGAGAAGGGAGAGTGAAAAAACAGGGATCCCATCGCTTAAGATCGCGTACAATTCTGTTTTCGGATATTATCTTGAAGTAACGAATGCATACAAGAATAAGGTCCCGGCGGAATGGCACAGGAAGCAAACGCTCACCAATGCTGAGAGATATATTACCCCTGAACTTAAAGAATACGAAGAAAAGATACTCGGTGCGGAAGAGAAGATCGTTGCGCTTGAAACGCGCTTGTTCAATGAACTGATCCTCTGGCTGGCGGATTTCATTGCCCCGGTGCAATTAAATGCTTCCCTGATCGCTCGTGCTGATGTTCTCCTTTCCTTTTCGCAACTGGCTAAGCGAAATAATTATACAAGACCCCTGATCGATGATTCAAAGATCATCGACATCAAGGATGGCCGTCATCCTGTTATTGAGCAGCTCATGCCGCCGGGGGAAGAGTACGTTGCAAATGATGTTTACTTGGACAACGAAATCCAGCAGATCATCATCATCACAGGACCGAACATGTCAGGTAAATCTGCCTTGCTCAGGCAAACTGCTCTTATCGTTCTCATGGCACAGATGGGAAGTTATGTTCCTGCAAAGCATGCCAGGATAGGTCTTGTGGATAAAATATTCACACGGGTTGGCGCATCGGATAATATTACCTCTGGGGAATCTACTTTCATGGTGGAGATGAATGAAACCGCAAGTATCCTGAATAACCTTTCGGATCGCAGTCTTGTTTTGCTTGATGAGATAGGACGCGGTACAAGTACCTACGATGGCATTTCGATAGCATGGGCCATTGCAGAATTCATTCATGAAAATCCGCAAAGCCGGGCCAAGACCCTCTTCGCAACACATTACCACGAGTTGAATGAAATGGCTGAAACTTTTCATCGTGTGAAGAATTTCAATGTTTCAGTGAAAGAAGTTGGGAAGAAGGTGATCTTTTTAAGAAAACTCCTTCCCGGTGGCACGGCGCACAGCTTCGGTATTCACGTCGCCCGAATGGCGGGGATGCCAAGGAAGGTGCTGGAGAGGGCAGAGGAGGTGCTGAAGGAGCTGGAGGCGATTCACCGGAGTAAGGGGAAGTCAGGAGTCAGGAGTCAGGAGTCAGGAGGGGACTTGCAGCTGAGCTTTTTTAAACTCGATGATCCGGTCCTGGAGCAGATACGGGAGGAAATTATCAATACAGACATCAATAACCTGACACCGGTGGAGGCCTTGAATAAGCTGAATGAGATCAAAAAATTACTAGGTAAATAGCAAGTATCTTTCCTGGGTTGTGTCGTTATAGTTTAAACCGATATGAGACATGAAATTTCATTATTCCTGATATGTTTTGGCCTCACCCTATTCAGCTACGGTCAGGATACCTTAAATCAATTTGATTCAAATGGTAATAAGCAGGGCAGATGGGTTGTGTACCTGAATGATCATTGGAAGGAGCTGAAGGATGAGAACGGCGCGAAGTTTTGTCGCTATACATGGTACGAGCACGGGAAGAATATTTATCCCATGGGTGCGATGAGTAAGAAACACAGAATGGAAGAGGTAGTACACAGTAACATTTACATCGGCAAAGCGAGGTTGCTGGATGGAACATACAACTGGATCGATAAAAATGACCGGATCATGTTCGCATTGGTGCTTGACAATGGTGAATTTGTCGCCTATAACGAATTCACAACAACGGGTGAATTAAAACAACTCTTTGATTATACGGACAAATGGAAGGATCAGCCGCATAGCTGGAGCATGAGAGTATTAAAGAAGAATGGCGAAATGGAATGTTATTATATGCGGCTCGGTAAAAATGGTTGGGCGGCGTACGGATGCGGATTGGAATAAATCCTGCTCATTGGGAGCCCATTCTCTCACTCTCCGTAGTATTTTTACTTACTTTGGTGTGGAATGCCCAATCCACTCAAAAAAATCATTGCTATTGGCGGAGGAGATATCGGAAAGGCCGGTATGGGAGCAATCGACAAACGAATCATCCAACTGACTCAAAAAACACGCCCTAAGTTATTATTCATTCCGACAGCAAGTTCCGATGACTCATCGTATTGGAAAAACATTGAACAGTATTTCGGTAAAAAACTAGGTTGCAGAACGGAAGCTCTGTTGCTATTAAGTGAAAAACCGACGCAAAGGGTAATCAGGCAAAAGATATTGAGCGCTGACATTATTTATGTTGGGGGCGGAAATACGCTTAAGATGATGAATGTTTGGAGGAGGCGGGGAGTTGATAAGCTTCTGAGAAAAGCCTGGAAGAAGGGTATAGTGCTCTGTGGTATGAGCGCGGGGTCAATATGTTGGTTTGAATCGGGCCACAGTGATTCTATGTCGTTTTACAACCCGAAGAAATGGAAATATATCAAGGTGCAGGGATTAGGCTTGCTCAAAGGCATCCATTGTCCTCATTACAATAGCAAAACCCTAGGCGTGTTGAGGAGAAACAATTTCAATAAGATGATACAAAATACCGGCGGTATAGGCATTGCAATCGAAGATAATTGCGCTATAGAGTTTATTGACGATAATTATCGTGTTATCACATCTAATAAGAATGCGAAGGCGTACAAAGTGTTTAGTATGAATGGGAGGGTTGTAACGACAGTGATATCACAAACAGAAGAGTTTACGCCAATTGCAACGTTGTACTGATCCTGAAGGATATGCCAATCTCGGGGAACTAGCGTTCCCACCCCAATTCAAAGTTACTGCGCTTGGAAGCAATTAGCCGTATAACCTAGGGTTTAATTTAGAACCATCGAAATTCGGGGTATAGGCCGGAAGGATCGTATCCTTGAATTTGTTTAATTTGGCATCATAACAGGAAATCACCATTCTCATGCAAAATCTCCACTTCTCCATCTTCATCAATGCCTCTGCAGAAAAGGTCTGGAATACACTCTGGGAAGACGCAACATACCGTCAATGGACAAGCGTCTTCAGTCCGGGATCGCATGCCATCAGCGACTGGAACGAAGGCAGCAAAATATTGTTTCTTAATCCGGACAGGAATGGTATGTCCAGCATCATCGCTAAAAGCAAGCCTTTTGAATTCATGTCGTTCAGGCATGTTGCGAATGTAAAAAACGGGGAGGAGCAACCTCCTGACGAAGCAGCAAAAAAATGGTCGGGCTCAACAGAAAACTATACCCTGAAGGAGAATGGTAAAATGACTACGCTGACTGTTGACATTGATGCCATTGAAGAATTCCTTGACTTTTTCAACACCGCCTTCCCCAAAGCCCTCACCGAAGTCAAAAAACTTTCAGAAAGCTGACCTCACAGGAATTCGTAGCAATTAGTAATCAGTATATTCGTATCAATTGGTAATTAGGTGATCACTTCGTAAACAGCATCTCCCTGTACTTCGGCAAGGGCCAGCTCTCATCCTCAACAATCAGCTCCAGCTTATCCACATGGTACCTGATATCCTCAAAGTACGATTTCACCTTTTCGCAATAAGCAACGGCATGCTTCCGGTGATCTTCTATGGTATTTGCTTTCTTTCTTTCCTCGATCATTTCCTCCACTTTCAGTTTAATCGTGGTAATGTGATCGCTTATCTCCTTGATCATTTCGATCTGGGAGCCGGATGCTTTGTTGAAATCTCCTGAGGAAAGAATATTTTTCAGTCCGTTCACGTTATCCACCAACATGGTCTGGTATTTCAATGCAGTGGGGATGATGTGATTCAGCGCCAGGTCACCCATTACGCGACTTTCGATCTGAATTTTCTTGCTGTAGGTTTCAAGGTAGATGGCATGACGGGCTTCCTGCTCTCGATGTGTCATGATGTTCATCTCTTCGAACAAGGTCAGAGTGGCTTTGCTTACAAAGGCATCCAGGGCTTCAGGAGTGGTGGTGAAATTATTCAGCCCGCGCTTCTTCGCTTCCTTTTTCCAATCATCGCTGTACCCGTTTCCTTCAAAGAGAATGTTTTTTGTTTGCTTGATGTACTCCACAAGCACATTGAATATCGCCTCGTCTTTGTCAATGCCATTATCTGTTTTGGCGTTGACCTCTTGCGAGAATTTATTCAACTGATTCGCAACAATCGTATTGACAACCGTCATGGGACCTGCGCAGCTTGCAGAACTTCCTACGGCGCGGAACTCGAACTTATTTCCCGTAAAGGCGAATGGCGATGTGCGGTTCCTGTCGGTGTTGTCGAGCAGAATGTCCGGTATCTTTCCAATGCCCAATTTCAAGGCGGTCTTTTCTTCAGGAGTCATTTTTCCTCCCTTCACTTTTTTCTCCAGATCGTCCAACACTTGCGAAAGCTGTGAGCCGATGAAGATGCTGATGATGGCAGGCGGCGCTTCATTCGCGCCTAGACGGTGATCGTTGTTCGCGGATGCAATACTTGCGCGAAGCAGATCCGCATGATCATGAACGGCCTTGATGGTATTGATGAAAAAAGTGAGGAACTGTAAGTTCGTTTTCGGTGTCTTACCCGGGGACAAGAGATTCTTGCCTGTATTCGTTCCCAGGCTCCAGTTATTATGTTTTCCGCTTCCGTTCACACCGGCATAAGGTTTTTCATGAAGCAACACACGGAAATTATGCCGCCTCGCTACTTTTTCCATCACATCCATCAACAATTGGTTGTGATCGACAGCAAGATTACATTCTTCAAAAATGGGTGCGCACTCGAATTGGTTCGGGGCGACTTCGTTATGCCTTGTTTTCACGGGAATTCCCACCAGCCAGCTTTCCTGTTCAAAATCACGCATGAAAGACGCAACGCGGTCAGGAATAGAACCGAAGTAATGATCCTCCAGCTGTTGTCCTTTTGCAGGAGAATGACCGAAGAGTGTGCGGCCCGTCATGTGAAGATCCGGTCGCGCATTGTACAAAGCAGTATCTACCAGAAAATATTCCTGTTCCCAGCCAAGGGTTGCAGTCACTTTCGTGACGTCCTTATCAAAATACTGGCAGACTTCGGTTGCTGCCTTATCCAGGGCAGAGAGCGCTTTTAAAAGAGGGGTTTTGAAATCCAGGGCTTCACCGGTGTACGAAACAAATATGGTAGGGATACAAAGAGTATTAGAGTAGATGAATGAAGGAGAGGAAGGATCCCAGGCGCTGTAACCACGCGCTTCAAACGTATTTCTTATTCCACCACTTGGGAATGAACTTGCATCCGGCTCCTGTTGTATGAGTTGCTCTCCGCCAAAGGTTTCAATTGCGCGTCCGTTCTCGGTTGGTGTAAAAAACGCATCATGCTTTTCTGCGGTTGTTCCTGTTAAAGGTTGGAACCAGTGTGTATAATGTGTAACATCCTTCTTCATCGCCCAGGCCTTCATCCCGCTGGCAACCTGGTCTGCTACCTTACGATCGATCTTCCCGCCGGTCTCAATTGCACTCATTACACCATCAAAGGCTTCTTTTGTGAGATACTGCTCCATGGCTTCAATACCGAAAACATTTGCGCCAAAAAGCTCGCTTACCTTTTCTGCCTGCAGTTTAAATTCCTCGGGTTTTCGGGTTAATACCTCTTCTAAAGCTCTGAAACGGTGAATTGCCATAATTTGATTTTTTCCGGTTATACCCCCTTAAAACGGGTAGTTTTAGTAAAAAAGATGAATTGTTTGGCAAATCTATGTAAAAAATAGGGGGGTGTGCTCTAAAAATGATACTTTATTTTATAAACATGCATAAAGCCCTGAGGGAAAGAATAATAAAAAGAAAACCCCTCCTTAATTAAAAGAAGGGGTTAAGATTTGACAGGGGATGTTGTTATTCGATTATCATCTCAAAAGGCAGGCGGGCCTGAACGCCTTTCATATTAGTGATCTTTTTCAACGCTACCCAGATATCATACTGCTCACCCAATTCTTTTTTGAGGAAGGTCCTTGCTTGCTCATCGCTTTCTCCTTTTAATTCGTTCATGAATTCTTCGAAAGGATCTTTTTGTTTTGGCCAGTTGAGCAAGCGGTACTCTTCAAGTTTTACTTTGGTAGCCGCATATTTAATAGCATCATCCAATCCACCGAGTTCATCCACCAGCCCGATCTTCAATGCATCCACTCCGCTCCACACTCTTCCCTGGCCAATGCTGTCGATACTTGCAGTCGACATTTTCCTTCCTGCGGCAACGCGACCAATGAATACGTGGTAAATATTATCAACCCCATTCTGGATCACTGAGCCCTCATCCGCTGAAATAGGTCGGTTAGGGGATCCCAGGTCGGAATGTTTATTTGTATTGGCGGTATCGAAAGTAATACCGAATTTGCTGCTGTAGAAGTTCTTCAAGTTTGGCATCAGTCCGAAAACACCAATTGATCCGGTGATGGTATTCGGTTGCGCGAAGATCCTGTCGGCCCCGCAGGAGATATAATATCCGCCAGAGGCAGCCACATCACCCATGCTAACGATGACCGGTTTCACTTTGTTCGCAAGCACAACTTCCCTCCACATCACATCGGAAGCAAGCGCGCTTCCGCCCGGGGAATTCACGCGCAGGACGATCGCCTTCACAGTTGAATCCGTTCTGGCATCGCGGATCGCTTTGGAAATTCTCTCAGAGCCAATCGTCTCATCGCTGCCTTCGCCACCTTCAATGCTTCCCACAGCATAAATAACCGCGATCTTGTTCTTGGAGAGTTTATCCTTTGCTTTGTTGGGAACCTTTGTGTACTTGCCCATTTCAACAAAGTTGATCTTGGCATTCTCTTTAAGACCTATCCTGGTTCTCAACTCGGCAAGTACCTGGTCCTTATATAAGGTGTCGTCCGCTAGTTTGTGCTCCACACAATCGCCGGCGTCTTGTATGGTCATATCATCGGCAAGTTTATTCAGGGTTTCCACGGAAATGCTGCGCTGCTTGCTCACGCCATCCAGCATATGTGACCAAAGACTTCCAATATATTTCTCAACCTGTTCGCGGTTCGGGTCACTCATCTTGTCGAGCATGAAAGGCTCTATTGCGCTTTTGAATTTACCATACCGGAAGATCTGGGCTTCTATCTCAAGTTTGTCGAGTAATCCCTTGAAGAACATCAAACGTGCACTCAGTCCTATGTGTTCAATTCCTCCCTGCGGGTTCACGTATATCTTGTCCGCTACTGTAGCGAGATAATAGGCCTTCTGTGTGAGGATCTCGGAATACGCTACGATGAACTTTCCTGATTTTTTAAATTCAAGCAACCCGTTCCGGATCTCCTCAACGGTTGCCATACCTGCATCGATCCATGAAATATCAAGGAAAATACCTTTTATGCTGCTATCGGCGACTGCCTTCTGCAGGTTTTCCATGATGTCGTTAAGGCCGACCGGCATGTTATTCCCTCCGTCGAAGGAAATGTTCTCAAATGGATTCTTACCCGCCCGTTCATTGATGGGTTTGTTCAGTTCAATATGAAGGATCGAATTCTCCTTGACGGTGAATTTTTTATCCTCTGGTATGAGTGCGACCAATATAAGGACGAACAGGAGGGTTGCAACGAACATTGCTACCAGTGAGCCCAGGAACGAGATGAAGAAGTTTTTCATAGTGGATATGTTTAATCAATATCGAAAGTACGACCCCCATTCTCATCATTTTTCGAATTGTTACTTTTGGAAAAATTGAAGGATGAACCGTGCCTTTTTGTTGTTGGGTGGAAACATGGGAAATCGCTTTTTCTTCATTTTCAACGCTATAAGTGATCTCAATGTGAAAATAGGCAGTATAATAAGGTCTTCTTCTTTCTACATTACCTCCGCCTGGGGCAATGAGAATCAGCCTGATTTTTTGAATGTGGCTGTGGAGTTGGAAACAAGTTTAAGTCCCACAGAGCTGCTTTCAGGATTGAAGGAGATCGAATCAAAGTATGGACCCCGCACCGGCAAATGGGAGCCCCGGCAACTGGACATTGATATACTTTTCTACAATGAGGAGGTGATCCATACGGGTTCGCTTAACGTACCCCATCCGGAGTTAGGGAACAGAAGGTTTGCACTTGTTCCCTTATGTGAGATAGCCCCGGGGATCGTCCATCCGATAACCGGAAAGAAGGCATCGGACATGCTTACAGAATGTGAGGACAGTTTAAATGTTTGCAGGATATGAATTACCGCTACATAGCTGTGGAAGGAAATATTGGGGCAGGGAAAAGCACCCTGGCATCAAAACTTGCGTCACACTTTACTGCGAATCTCATTGAAGAGGAATTTGAAAGTAATGCGCTCTTGCCATCCTTCTATAAGGATCCGGATAAATACGCATACCCACTGGAGCTCTCGTTCCTCCTGGATCGCTTCCGGCAGTTAAAGTCATCCTATAAGCAGGGCGACAGGATGGTCTCAGATTTTTGGTTCAATAAGTCATGGGTGTTCGGCAAGACCAACCTTCCAAAGGAGCAATGGGACCAGTTCTCAAAGGTCTTTGATTCTCTCGCTGCCGAGGTGCCCAAGCCCGATCTTGTGATATATTATCATCGGGATATAGAGGGTATTCAGGAAAGCATCAAAATGAGGGGGCGTTCCTACGAGTCCGGGGTAAGCGAAAAGTACCTTAGCAAACTTGAGCGGAATTTCAAGAGCTATTGTAAAAACATTAGAGATGTACCTCTTCTTTGGGTGGAGGGAAACGCCTTCGCTCCCGGTCGGAATAAGGAGCATTTCAAGGCATTTCTGGAGGCATTTCAGGCCCCCCTGAATCCGGGTCTGAATCTGTTCGAAAAGAAGCCTTAAAGCCCACAAAATCAAAGATTTTCGAAAAAAGCCACAATTCTTTCATATTAGTAAAAAATATCTATTTTTGCAGCTCAACTGCCTGAAGGCAGGGACGAACCCCAAAAAATTACAAACGAAAAACAAATGAGAACCAGCACAGTAAAATACATCAGCCTTGCGGTTGTTGCAGCAGTTTCTTTCTCTGCCTGCCAGCTCAAGAAAATGGCTAAAAAAGCGGAAACAGTAGAATATACTGTTACTCCTAACCCCCTGGAAATGCATGGCGACAGCGTATCTGTGACGGTTAAAGGAAAGTACCCGGCAAAGTACTTCGGTAAGAAGGTCGTCTTGACCATTACCCCAAAATTGAAGTGGAGCGGAGGTGAAAAGACCCTTGATCCCATCACTATTTCCGGAGAGAAAGTAAAGGATGGAAAAGGTACCATCGTTAATTACAAGACGGGAGGATCCTTCTCGTACACAGACAAGGTAGCCTACCAGCCTGAGATGAAGAATTGCGACCTAGCATACACTGCTTCCGGCGCAAAAGGCAAGAAGTCTAAGGACATGCCTGAAAAGAACATATGTGAGGGCACCATTATCACTCCGCTTCTCGTGAAAAGCGATGAGATGCCGCTTATTGGTAAGGACCAGTTCGTACGAATCGTTCCTATGACAGCTCCGCTCGAAGTTTTCTATCTCATCAATCAGAGCGATGTTCGCGGATCTGAGACTGGTAAAAAAGAGACAAAGGAATACAAAACCTGGATCGAGAATACGCTTAAAGCGCCTGAGAAATTCGTTTATAAAGGATACACCATCGATGCGTATGCATCACCTGACGGAGAATTAACACGAAACGCAACACTTGCTGAAGACCGCGCGAAATCATCTATCAAGTATCTGAAAACGGTATTTAAGGACAAAAAAACTAAATACGCGAACGGAGAACAGGATAATTTTTACGGTATTAAAACCACCGCTGAAGACTGGCCCGGTTTTGAGAAACTGATGAGAGAATCTTCCATTGCCGACAAGGATCTAATCCTTAACGTTTTGAAGATGTACCCTGATGGCGAAGTTCGTGAGCGTGAGATCAAGAACCTTTCTAAGACATATCGTGAGGTCGCTGATAACATCCTTCCAAAACTTCGTCGTTCAGTGAATTCACTGAATTACGATAAAGTTGGTCGCAGCGATGAGGCGATCCTGAAATTCGCAACTACTACACCTGATTCATTGAATCTGGAGGAGATCCTGTATGCAGGAACACTTACAACAGACCTGAACACTAAGCTGAACATCTATAAAGCAGCTGAAAAGCTTTATGGCAGCGATTGGCGTTGTGTGAATAACGTTGGGGCAGTTTACCTGCAGCTGAACAAATTGAGCGATGCCGATAACCAACTTAATAAAGCGGATAAGATGGCTCCTAATAATTCAGTTATCCTGAACAACATGGGTATCGTTGCGCGCTGGAAAGGCGATCGCAAGAAGGCGATGGAACTTTACACAAAATCCGGCAGCTCTCCTGAGACAAAGTACAATATGGGTATCTGCGAGATCCTGAACGGAAACTATGCTGCTGCTGTCACTAACTTCGGAAGCTACAAGACCTTCAATGCTGCGCTTGGCAACGTGTTGAACGCAAACAATGACGGTGCTGTCGCTCTCCTGGATGGTTCTAAAGAGAAGGAAGACGCGCTTTCATATTACCTGAAGGCTGTCATTGGCGCACGCAAAGGGGACGACAACATGGTTGTCAATAACTTAAAAACCTGTATCAACAAAGACGCTTCTTACAAGGAAAAAGCGAAGCTTGATCTTGAGTTCCACAAACAACGCGGAAACGCTGAATTCAAGAGCCTTACAGGCATGTAGGAACCATTTTTAGCATAACAAAAGCCCTGAAGCCTTCGAACAGATACTTCAGGGCTTTCTGCTTTACAACGTTTTGGCTATCTTTACTCGATAAACAAACCCTCAATGAAAAAACTTCTATTCTCACTATGCCTCGCATGCGCTGTCAGCGGAATGGCTCAGTTCCAGACCACAGCAGTGATCACTACTCTGAATGAACCTGTGGCTTTCACGTTCACTCCTCAGAACAGGATCTTCATTACCCTGAAGGCCGGCACGATCCTTTATTATGATGCAAATTACACGCTGATCGGAACCTTTTACAATTTATCCGACTCAGTGTATAATAACTTTGAACGTGGATTGCTTGGCATTGAAATAGATCCTGATTATAATAACAACCAATACGTTTATGTTTATTACAACCACCGTTGCTGCAATCCTTCTCCGTCCGGATTGCAATACCTGAGGGTCGTGCGTTTCACACAGGTTGGGAACGTTGGAACAAATCCTACCATTATCTTCTCTCAACAGGTAAGCAATACCATCCCCGGGAATCACGTAGGCGGTAACATTCGTTTCCGTCCCAGTGATCCCAACCATATCTATATCAGCATTGGTGAACTTGCCACTCCTGCCAATGCGCAGAACCTGGCAAATCCTTATGGAAAAATGCTCAGGATAAACAAGAATGGTTCTATTCCTACCAACAATCCTTTTTATGATGACGGGATCGTCACCACCGGAAATGATGACCGGATCTGGTCTTACGGGCACCGAAATCATTTTGATTTCTGCTTCAGCACATTCAACGATTCACTCTATATTTCTGAAAATGGAGCTTCTACCTGGGATGAAGTAAATTATGGGATGAGAGGAAGAAACTACGGATGGCAGCTTTGCGAAGGACAGAATATCTATGCGTCAGCATCTCCATGTGTGAATCCTGCTCTTACCAATCCAATGACTGTATGGCCTGCCCCGTTGCCTTCTCTTACCGGTATTCTGCATTACACATCAACAGTTATCCCTACGCTTACAAACCACTTGCTCGTTGCAGATAATGATTACGGTCGGGTGTATGACCTGACCCTTGGTAATTCTCCGCTTTATAACACGGTTACCAGCAACGTCCAGCTTATGGACCTTGTGGCCGGAACAGGAGGATTAACAACACTCAAGCAGGGATCCGATGGATGTTTTTACGCAATGAAGGGGGGCTATACCACGACCGGAAGCATCATGCGGGTTTGTCCTACAGGTATGTATGTGTCAGAGCAGAATCTCGTTGTCGCGTATACCGAGGTAGTGCCGAATCCTTCCAAAGGAGATTTCGATCTGCACTTTTTCCTTAACAGCGCAAGCGATGTTGGAATTACCATTTCCGATGTATCGGGAAAACTAGTTAAGGATGCCGGTGTCATCGCAGGAAAGAATGGAGAGAATACTTTTAAATTCACATCAACAGGACTTCCTGCAGGAGTTTATTTTATCCATGTCATGGCAGGATCTGAGAACAGATCTTCAAAAATTATTATAGAAAAATAGCATAGGTATTTCCATAAGGAGTCAGAGGTGCTTTCGGGCACCTTTTTTCATCCAATAAACTAAATTCGGATCGTGAACACATCGGATATTGCAGACGGATTAAAGCTTACTGCGAAGCTGATGGAGCTTCATAACGAAAATCCGTTTAAGATCCGGTCGCTGAGCAATGCAGCGTTTCGACTGGACAAATCAGGAATAGACATCATCCCGCTATCACTAGAGGATCTTTCAAAGATCGAGGGTATTGGGAAAGGAATCGCCGGAAAGATCGTTGAGTTCAGGGAACAGGGAACCACGGAGGAGTTAAAAGCCCTTGTTGAAATGACGCCGGCAGGTGTTATTGAGATGATGTCGATCAAGGGTATCGGACCCAAAAAAGTAGCGGTGCTATGGAAAGAGCTGGGTGTGGAATCTGTTGGTGAACTGCTTTATGCTTGCAGGGAGAACAGGCTTGTCGGTCTGAAAGGATTTGGAGCTAAAACACAGGAGCAGGTAAAGAAAGGAATTGAGTTTTTGCAGATAAATGCAGGAAAATTTCACTATGCGGCCGCGGAACCGATTGCAGAAAGAATTTTGGAGGAGATGAAAAAGGAACATCCGGGGAAACTGATCAGTTTAACCGGGGAATACAGGCGAAAGTGTGAGATACTCGATCATATTGATATCCTTCTTGAAGCATCCTCTGCCGGAGTTGAAGAGATTATTGTTGAAGGAAAGCGCATCATTGTGGTGTCCGTAACGAAACAGGATTTTTTCAAACGACTGATCGAAACAACAGGCAACGAAGACTTTCTGATGGAAATGGGGGAAATTCCGGCCGCTGAATCGGAGAAGGCAATTTTTCAGAAACTCGGTATGAAGGAGACGCCACCTGAACTTTGGGAGTCAACAGCTTTCGTAAAGCTGGCGAGGAGCGGGGAGATCCCTGAATTGATAGACTTTAAGGATCTGAGGGGATGCCTGCATAATCATTCTACCTGGAGTGATGGCCTGCACAGCCTCGAGGATATGGCGTTTCACTGCAAGGAGAAGGGCTATGAGTACTTCGGCATCTGTGATCATTCCAGGACAGCGTCCTATGCCGGGGGGCTTAGTATAGAAAATGTTGTTGAACAGCAAGAGGAGATCGATCAATTGAATGATTCACTGGCGCCGTTCCGGATCTTTAAAGGCATAGAATCCGATATACTGGGTGATGGTTCGCTTGATTATCCCGATGACATCCTGAAAGCGTTTGATATTGTTGTAGCCTCCATACATCAAAATCTCAAGATGGAGGAGGAGAAGGCAATGAAAAGATTGTTACGCGCCATTGAAAATCCTTTTACTACGATCCTGGGACATCCCACAGGCCGACTTTTACTTTCACGTGAGGGATATCCAATTGATCATAAGAAGATCATTGATGCATGTGCTGCGAATGGCGTTGCGATCGAGTTGAATGCGCATCCTTGGCGTCTGGATATTGACTGGAGATGGGTACCTTATTGCATGGAGAAGGGTGTAATGATCTCAATAAACCCTGATGCGCATGAGAAGGACGGAATATACGATATGTATTACGGCGTTCTCGTTGCAAGAAAAGGCATGCTGACAAAGGAGTATTGCCTCAATGCGCTCGGCAGAAAGGATTTTGAGAAATGGCTGGCAAAACGTAGATAATGTCGATCATCAATTCCATAGCAAGTTGGTGGATGCGTAAACGTACGCACCAGATCGAGCTTTTTATGAAGTATCCGAGCGAAGTGCAGCAGGAATGGCTGAGCAAACTAATTGATGCGGCCAAGGATACCTGGTGGGGAAGGAAACACGGCTATAATTCGATCCGGCACTGGGAAGATTTCGTCAGGCAAGTCCCTTTGCAGGATTATGAATCCTTAAAGGGGATCATTGAGCGCGTCAGGAAAGGAGAGCAAAATATATTATGGCCAACTGAAACGAAATGGTTCGCGCGCTCTTCAGGAACAACAAATGATAAGAGTAAATTCATCCCCGTCACATCCGAATCACTGGATGGTTGCCACTATAATGGCGGTCGTGACATGATGACGATCTATTGCAATAATAATCCGGAAACCAAAGTATTCACAGGGAAGAATCTCGGGCTTGCCGGCAGCAAAGCTTCCTTTCATCACCGTGACCATGAATCCTTTTACGGGGATCTTAGCGCGATCATGATCAGCAATCTTCCATTATGGGCGGAGTTTTTCAGGGCTCCTGATCTTTCCATTGCATTGATGGAGGATTGGAATATGAAACTGGAGAAATTGACCGAGGCAACCATGAATGAGAATATCACCAGTTTAGCGGGAGTTCCTTCCTGGATGCTTGTGGTCCTCAAGCATATCATGGAAAAAAAGAAAGCCGCATCTATCAGGGATGTCTGGCCATCTCTTGAGGTTTATTTTCATGGCGGTGTCAGTTTTCAGCCGTACAGATCTCAGTTCGATGCCTTGTTCGGAAAGGATGTTCGTTTACTTGAACTTTATAATGCATCAGAGGGATTCTTCGGGATCCAGGACAGAAGTGATTCAGATGAAATGCTCCTCATGCTTGATTACGGGATATTTTATGAGTTTCTGCCGGCAGGAGAGTGGGATAAAAAGGAGGGCAAAACTGTTTCACTCTCCGAGGTAAGGATGGATGTCCCCTATTCCATTGTCATCAGCACAACGGCGGGATTGTGGCGTTATAACCTTGGAGATACTATCGTCTTCACTTCAACTTCGCCGTATCGCTTTAGGATAACGGGACGTACTAAATTATTCATCAACCTTGCGGGGGAGGAGTTGATGATCGACAATGCAGAAAAAGCAATACGTATTGCCTGTGAGAAGACCGGCTCAGTGATTACTGAATTTACAGCGGGACCCGCATACGTAAGTGAAAAGGGTGGAGGACATGAATGGCTGATCGAATTTGAAAAAAGTCCGGAAAATATTTCGTACTTCACAGAGTTACTTGATAACGCCTTGAAATCATTGAATTCTGATTACGAAGCGAAGCGCTTTAATGATCTTGCACTTGAAATGCCAAGGGTAAGAGTTCTTAAAAGGGGTACGTTTTTTGAATGGTTCAAAGGCAAGGGAAAGCTGGGAGGTCAGAATAAGGTACCCAGGCTTGCTAACGATAGAAGGTTCATCGAAGAAATTTATGCGGTCGAGCGTGTTCAGGTTTAGTTTACTGTGGATCGTGATCTGCTGTTTCGGTATGTCGCCGCAACAGGATTTCAAGTTGATCACAGAGATTGCCTGCAATGCAGATGATATCTCCACGGACGATGCCGGCAACATTTACATCGTTGAGGGGGATGTGCTGACCAAATACAGCGCTGCAGGTATAAGACTTTGCAGCTACAGCAACAAACTTCTCGGTTCCATCTCGTCCATAGACGTAAGCGGGACGCTGGTAGTCATGGTCTTTTATACTAACCCCGGGAAAGCGCTTTTCCTGGATAATAATCTGACGATCATCAGGGATCCGATGAAAATGCCTGATCTGGGTTTGGATGATGCCAGACTTTCCTGCTTATCTTCCGAAAAGGGTTTTTGGGTTTATGATGCGCAGAAGGATGCGATCACCAGGATTTCTATCAATACACAATCAATACTCACGGAAACAGGTCTCTTGTCTCAGGCGCTTGGCGAAAAGGTCGAGCCACAACGGATCCTTGAATCCGGAGACAAGTTATTTCTTCTTACAAGATCCGGTCGTCTCTACAATTTCGATCATTTTGGCACATACCTGGGTCAGTTGGATATTTCCGGTGTGCGCTCTTTCCAGGTAAATGACAACAAAGTATTTTACCTTGATTCAGCCGGGACGCGTATCGACTGGATGACGATGAAAACATTTGAACGGGGAAACATCGCACTTCCTGAGGACTCAGCCTTGAGCTTCCGTTACGATGCAAAAAAAATATTCCTTCAGTATCCCCGAAAGCTCAGTGTTTATGGGCTTTCCGGGGACTAGTATATTTATCAACACTGCTCTTGCATGAGGGAATGTATTTCGTACTTTAGTCCATTAATTTCAAATTATGCACGTAGCCGTCGCCGGTAATATTGGATCCGGAAAAACCACTTTAACCACGCTTCTCTCCAAACATTATAACTGGGTGGCGCATTTCGAGGATGCGGACGACAACCCATACCTGAATGATTTTTACGATGACATGCAGCGCTGGTCCTTCAACCTGCAGGTCTATTTCCTTAATTCGCGCTTCGCGCAAGTAATGGATATCAAAAAAAATAAGAGAACAGTTGTACAAGACAGGACCATTTATGAAGATGCATATATCTTCGCTCCGAATCTTCACAGTATGGGATTGATGACAACACGAGATTTTGAAAGTTATTTCAGTCTTTTCAAGATCATGGAAACCTTCATCAAACCACCTGACCTGCTCATATATCTTCGCGCTACCGTACCAACGCTTGTAAATAATATTCAGAAAAGAGGACGCGATTACGAAAATGCCATACGAATCGATTACCTGAAACGGCTGAATGAGCGTTACGAAGCCTGGATCACTACCTATGAGCAGGAAAATAAGGGCGCTCGCGTACTTTACGTTGATATAGACGATAATAACTTCTCCGAAAAGAAGGAAGATCTCGGCAAGATCATTAATAAGATCGATGCTGAGGTGCACGGGCTTTTCAAGTAAAATTCAGCCTTTTTTCTTATATTTGTCAAACAACATCCCTCCACGTATCCTTCATTTGTACATGAAGTTCTTCCAAGTCCTCACATTATTCTTGATCTTGCCATTCGGATCACGCGCTCAGCTGTTCGATACCGCTATGTGGGTGCCGAACGGACCGGTTCATGATATGGTGAAGTACGGCAATGAAATGATCATTGGTGGTGATTTCAATTATGTCGGGAAGGCGATCGGTTACGGAATACCTATTGACACCCTGAATCTGCAGATTCTATCGCCCAATTTTCCCAGGGTTGATGGAGAGATCTATTGCGTTGAACCCGATTGCTGGGGTGGCTGGTATATCGGTGGTAAATTCAACATGGTTGGTGGACAAGCACGTTCGAACCTTGCCCACATCGCAAGAAGCGGATATTTATACCCGAACTTTGATCCAAAACCTGACGGTCCTGTCTATGCGCTTTGGGTTGTGCCGGCGCCTGTGGCAAGTGTTTTTTACAGACCAAACGTTTATGTTGGTGGGGATTTCACCTATATCGGCGGAATGAACCGGGATAACCTCGCCGCATTGAATCCATACACCGGATTGCCTTACCCAAACTGGAAACCTGATGTGGATGGACCTGTATACTGCATCAGACCGAAGATGAGATATTCTCCGATTTGGGGAGAAATATTTGAGTATTCCATTTACTTCGGAGGCGACTTCTCGACAGTAGATGGCTTTATACGCAACTGTTTTGGAGAAATTTCGATGATGTTGGGCTCAGACTATAGCGGTCATTTGTTAAGGCCTCTTAATATTTCCTTTAATGGGCCGGTGCGCTGTATATATAGTTCACGTAAGAATCTTTATATCGGCGGTGAATTCACTATGGTTCAGGCGCAACAGAAAAAGTTTCTGATCAAATACAATCTCGTATCCAATTCTCTCAGCACCGTATTTGATCCGAACGTCTCAGGTCCTGTTTATTGCTTTGCGAGGTGGGGGGAGGCAAGGAGGTCTAATTCAATTCCCAACCCACCCGGGAGAAGCATGCTTATGGATAGTATCCCGAGGTTGACAAAAGACGCGATCATGATGATCGAACCTTTTGACTTGATCTTATCTGATCACACACCTCCTTCACCGGCATTTCTCGATACGTCCTTTTTCTTCGGAGGTTCTTTTGCTTCGGTCAACGGCCAACCCCGGTCGAATTTCGCCGAGATCGATACGCTGACGGGCACGGTGATGCCACTTATCATCAATACAGACGGTAAGGTGAATGCGATAGAGATATCAAAGCGCGATAATGACATTTACCTTGGAGGAGAATTCAGAACAGTAAACGGCCAACCGCGAAGGCATTTTGCAGCGCTTGATTCGGTTGGCGTTGTTCGTCCCCAGTTCTTCGACCTGAGCGATCCTGTTCGGGGACTCGCGCTCAATGACACGCTTATTTATGTTGGAGGAGAATTTGTTTGTTTTAACGGATCAGTTCATAATAACCTCGCCGCAATCGATCTGACAACAAAAATGGCTTCGGCATTCAGCCATGGCACGGACAGATATGTTACAAGCCTTGCATTGACACCCGGCAATCTGCTTTTTGTCGGGGGAGATTTCCATGCCCTTAGCAGCCAGCCCCGGGACCATGTAGGCGGGATCGATCTCAATACAAACACGGTGCTTCCTCTTCTTGCCAACACGGACGGACTGGTGCGTACGCTTTGTGTGTTGAACAATAAATTGTACTTCGGCGGACTCTTTACGGAAGTGAACAACATCCCGAGACTGAACGTCGCAGCAATTGATTTTACCTCGAACCAGTTATTGAACTGGCTTCCCAATGCAAACGGTACAGTGAATTCCATGAAACCCGGCACGGACAAGATCTGGGTGGGAGGATTCTATTCTTCCATCGGAGGATTTTCCAGGAACAACCTTGCATCCGTGGATACGCTTGGCGGGTATTGCATCACTTCCTTTAATCCCAATGTCAGCAACGGTGTTTATTCTATCGCGGTCAACGGACTTCGCCTGAATCTTGGCGGATGGTTTACGCAGGTGAACTCAACCACACGCAATAACACGGCCGCTATCGATGGCAATAGCGCGCTTGTTCTGAGCTTCGATCCCAACCCCAATAATTTCATCCGGTCCATTTACGAAGTGAACCCATCCACGCTTGTACTGGGCGGACAGTTCACACAGATCGGCGGCCAACCGCGTAACCGCATGGCTTTTGTTGATCAGTGGAGTGGTACGGTGCTGCCGTTGGATCCCAATGCAAACAATTCCCCGCTTTGTTACAACAGTTCCGGCACCACGCTTTTCACGGGAGGATCCTTCACGGCCATGAATCAATGGGTTCATCCTTTCTTTGTTGCGATGAACACACAATATGTTCCCGGCTACAACGAGATACAGGAGTCCTCATCCTTACTCGTGTATCCGAACCCTGCCACAGACCGGCTTCATGTACTTCTTCCCAAGGGACTTTCGGATCCGGAGTTATCTGTTTATGATATCAGGGGAAGCAGGGTGATGAATAACAAGCCGGACAATAACACGGATTTAAGCCTGGATATCACTTCACTTACGTCCGGGCTATATGTAATTAAAATAACCACCCCAACCGCCTCATTTTCAAGTCGTTTCCTGGTGGTCCGC
>Ga0247727_10001388_pt1 | contig 57767 bp, 45 predicted proteins | sample WisWelCaveWW1625_FD_202498 | JGI IMG/M metagenome (GOLD analysis project Ga0247727, IMG submission 202498) | Biofilm microbial communities from Wishing Well Cave, Virginia, United States - WW16-25 | ecosystem: Environmental > Aquatic > Deep subsurface > Groundwater > Cave microbial mat | place... | reverse complement strand
CATTAATCGTGCTGAGCTGTCGATCCACTGCGTCCACGATTCGTTGTCGAAGTTCTAAAGGGTATGGTTTCATACCCGCAATATAAAATCATTTTCCCTGAATATGCATTTGAAAAACGCTGTAAATAAAACGCCCGCAGAGCGGTTCCACTCCGCGCTCTTTTCTTCGTCTTCCACCAACAAAATTGCGCGAGCTTTTTTAAGCCGCAAAAGGAGTTGTTGCACCTCGAAAGGAATCATCAACCCGCCACGGCTGGAAGGCTCAAGTTTAAATTCGTAAGCTTGCACGTTGGGATCACCTCGGTTTTCAATGAGGGAAATAAAAAGCGGCTACGAGGTATTGTTGAGTTTCATGCTGCCATCATCAAAGCGCGCTCTGCATCTTTGGGCATTTCGATGAACACAAAATAGCTGGCGGGATACAAGTAGTCTTCGCCGGATTCGTCAATGACTCTCACGTAGTTGTCTTGCGCGGCGGCTTCGTCCGGCAAGATTTGATAGGCCTTGCGCAATTCCAAATCCGGCTCGTCTGCCGTAATGCAGAGGGCAAACTTGACTTCGTGGTGGTTATCTTTTTTCATGGTTTTCATTCGATGTAGCGTTTGATCTTGAATTTCTTTTTTCCGATGATCTCAAAGTTCATTGATCTGTGCTCCGCCCACAGCCTTGATGAAACAAAATACAGCTTTCGATTCACGGGCAATAATACCATAAAGCTCGAAATGAAGCAATAGAAGTTTGGCTTGCAGCAATTTCCGATGTATATCAACTCGGTTGCCCTGCCTTGACTTTCCCTAAACTTTTCTTTATCCTCCTCCCCACTTTTTAAACCAATATGGCTGCGCATAAACTCGGGAGCACCTCTCATGCGACACGTACGTTATTTGTTGCTCGCGGCGACGTTCTGCTTACTCGCCTTCTCAGCAAAATCATTCGCACAAACTTCTTTCCAACTCTTCCCTGCTGATACGGCGAAAGCCGATACTTCCAAAAAGAAAGAAAAAGAACGCGACCTTCCGCTCAAAGCTGAGCGCACGATTGCCTTCAATACGAAAGAAGTCACGTGGATGTCGCTCGATGTTGCGCCCGACGGCAAAGCCATTGTGTTCGAGCTGCTCGGCGATCTTTATACGCTGCCCATCACCGGCGGCAAGGCCACGCGCATCACGAGCGGGCTCGCGCTCGATACCCAGCCGCGCTATTCGCCGGATGGCAAGCGTATTGTGTTCGTGAGCGATCGCACGGGCAATGAAAATCTCTGGCTGCTCGAAACGGACAAGACCATCAACGACACGACCGCAGCGCTTGATTCCACGGGTTTGAAGCAGCTCACCAAAGGGCCGAGCAATGCATATGCTTCGCCCGAGTGGACGCCGGACGGCAATTATATCATCGCCTCGAAACTCGGTACCGGCCTCGGCACGAATCATCTGTGGATGTATCACGTTGAGGGCGGCAGCGGCATTGATCTCAATGCGAAAGAAAAAGAGCGCAATGCCATTGGCGCAGCGTTTGGCGCGGATGGGCGCTACATCTATATCTCCACCAAAATGGGCCGCTGGGGCTACGATCTGCGCTCGCTCGATTTTCAAATCGCGTTGTATGATCGCGACAACGGCAAAATTTTTCCGCTCACCGGACAAGTGGGCGGCGGCGTGCGCCCGGCGGTTTCGCCGGACGGCAAGTGGCTCGTGTATGCTTCGCGTTCGGATGCGAAAACCGGCTATCGTTTGCGCAATCTCGACGGCGGCGTGGAGCAATGGCTTGCGTATCCCGTGCAGCGTGATGATCAAGAATCCCGCTTCACGCGTGATTTCATGCCGGGCTATTCCTTCACGCCCGACGGCAAAGCGATTGTGACCTCGCTCGAAGGCAAGCTCTATCGTATCGAAGTGCCGAGCGGCGCGCGAAGGGAGATTCCGTTTGAAGTCGAGGTCGCGCTCGCGACCGGACCGAAAGTTTATTTCGAAACACCGGTGGAAGACGGGCCGGTGAAAATTCGGCAAGTGCGTTGGACTCGTATTTCTCCGGACGCAACGAAGCTCGTGTTCACAGCGTTGCACGGTTTGTATGTGCGTGATTTGCTCACGGGCACGAACACACGCATCGCTGAGATGCCGAAAGGCACAGGCCAATTCGCGCCTGCATGGAGTGTGGACAGCAAGTGGCTCGCATTCGTCACATGGTCGGAAGAAGAGGGTGGGCATGTTTATAAAGTTGCGGCACGCGGCGGGGCATTCACGCGCTTGAGCACGATTGCAGCATTCTATGATAATCCATTTTGGACGCCGGACGGCAAAGAGGTTGTCGTGAGCAAAGGCCCATGGCAACAACGTCGCAATTGGGGCAATGGCAGCGGGTTTGGACAAGGCATGGAACTCGTGCGTATTCCCGCAGCGGGCGGCGCGGCCACGCGCATTGCGCCGCTGCGAGGTGTCTCGCCGCACTTTGCCGACAAGCCCGACCGCATTTACGTGTATGAAGGCGAAGAAGGTTTGATCTCGATGCGCCTCGATGGGACGGACCGGCGCGTGCACGTCAAAGTCACAGGCACGATGCCGTACTTCGGCGGCGAGAAACCTTTGCCCGCGGATGAAGTGATCATGGCGAATGACGGCGAGCATGCGTTGGCGCTCGCGCAAAATCAGCTCTATCACATCACCGTGCCGCAAATCGGCGAAGAGCCGCCCACGATTTCAGTAATGGATCCTGCCTCCGCCGCGTTTCCGGCGAAGAAGCTTTCGACCATCGGCGCCTCGTTCATGAGTTTTGGCCCCGGCGCGAAAGAGGCCGTGTGGGCCTTGGGTAATACGGTGTTTCGTTACAATCTCGCCGCCGCGAAAGCTTTTGAAGACTCCTTGAAGAAAACAGAGAAACAGAAAAAAGAAGAAAAGAAGGACGATGAAGAAGAGAAAATTTATGAGCCTAAACGTATTGTGATCACATTGGAAGCGCCGCGTGCGAAAGGCACCGGCACCATCGTGTTGCGCGGCGGACGTATTCTCACGATGACGCCCAACGCGCCGAATGCTGGCATCATTGAAAACGGCGCGGTGGTGATTCAAGGTCATCGCATCGTGAAAGTCGGCGCGAGCGCCGAGGTCGCGACACCTGCGGGCGCGCGCGAGATTGATGCGAACGGTAAAACTTTGCTCCCGGGTTTTGTGGATACGCACGCGCACATGTGGCCCGCATGGGGCGTGCATCGCGGTGTGGTGTGGGAATATCTCGCGAATCTTGCTTATGGCGTGCTCACCACGCGCGATCCGCAAACCGCAACGACCGACGTGCTCACGTACAGCGATCTCGTCGAAACCGGCGACCTCCTCGGCCCGCGCGTGTTTTATACTGCGCCCGGTGTGTTCTCCATCGAACAAATCAAAAGCTTGAAAGACGCGAAGCGCGTGCTCGAACGCTATGCGGATTATTATCACACCAACACGCTCAAGCAATACGTCGCGGGCGACCGCAATGTGCGGCAGTGGATCATTATGGCCTCGAAAGAGAAAAAGATCATGCCGACCACGGAAGGCGCGCTCGATATGAAGCTCGATCTCACGCAGATCATCGACGGCTATCCCGGCCACGAGCACGCGCTGCCAATTGCGCCTCTGTATACTGACGTCGTGCAATTGCTCAAACAAACGGAAACGTTTTACACGCCAACACTGCTGGTTTCATACGGCGGGCCGTTCGCGGAAAATTTTTATTATGCGAACACCGAAGTACACGACGACGCGAAGCTCAGACGTTTCATGCCGCACGTGGATTTGGATCAAGTCACGCGGCGGCGTTCATGGTTTCGCGAAGATGAGCACGTATTCAAGCTGCACGCGGAGCAAGCGAAGAAAGTCGTTGAAGCGGGCGGCAAAGTTTGCATCGGCGGGCACGGCCAATTGCAAGGCTTGGGCTATCATTGGGAATTGTGGTCCGTGCAATCCGGCGGCATGTCGAACTTCGATGCGCTGCGTTGCGCCACGATCTTCGGCGCGCAAGCGCTCGGCTTTGAAAAAGATTTGGGCTCGATCACGGAAGGCAAGCTCGCGGACATTCTCGTGCTCGATCGCAACCCGCTCGAAAACATTCGAAACACCAACTCGTTGCGTTATGTGATGAAGAACGGCCTGCTCTACAACGCCGAAACGCTCGACCAAATCTGGCCAGCGGAGAAAAAGATGGCGACGGTGTATTGGGAGGGAGAAGAGCCGGCGGCGAGGTGAAAGCCCGGAGTGAAGATACTGGGTGTCCATCATTTCAACCCCGGTTGTTTCGGAAATTTATCTAAAACACTTTTCCAGTTTTTCTTTTCTAACACGACATATGACGCGCAATGCCAAATGGCACTTGCGCTCAATCTTTCCATGCACCTGCTAGGACAATCTGAAAATGAAGCCCCATCCTCGCGACTTTCTGCGTGACTTCAAGGCCAAACTGCACCCGCGTGAGTTAAAGGCAAAACTGATTAAGTGGTGGAGAAGCGATGGCGGGATTATTATGGACATTCTCGGGGTGTCCGGCTCCACCATCTTCGCTTTCTTTATGGATCTGTTCAAAGCGACGGAGAAGTGGTTCGCATATGGGATTCTCATCGTTTTTTTTATTTTGTTTCACCGGCTCAAGCGGAACCTCAGCGGCCTCCAGCAATTGCTTCTGTGGCTGGTCGTGATTCTCAACCTCGCTATTGTGGCCGTGGTTAAAGCCGGCATTCTCGAAACGTTGGTTATCGAACATATGGGAGATTGGCGGTATGCCATTCCGAGAAAAGCTTCCGATCCTAAAGATATCGTAATTGTGATGATCGATCGCGAAACCCAAGAGCGTTTCGGCTCGGACATGTTGAGCTATCGAAAATATCACGGCGAACTTTTGCGCCGCATATCGCAAGCCCATCCCAAAGTCGTGGGCTTCGACCTGTTTTTTTCCGGCGAGTCAAAAGATGATTCCGTCTTCGCAACTGCGATTCGACAATCCTTCTGTCACGTCGTATTAGCGAAACATTATAACGACCTGAGCGGAGCCCATGAGCCGATCAGCACAACGCTCGTCCGCGCGTTGCGCGACAAAGCGGGAACGGGTGATTTGAGTTTTCAGATCGGGCATACGCGCCTCGGCAAAGACGACGACCACGTGGTGAGAAAGGTCAACCTGGTCACGCACAAAGGGGAGCATCATTTCGCCCTGTCGGTATGGTTGAGCGCCGCTTCGGGCAGGCTCGCACGCGCAAATCGTGCCGAGCTGCGCGTGCAGTTGTCCGATGCAAGCCCGGCAAAAATTCCTTTGAACCGGGAGGGCGAGCTTTACATCAACTATACAAAAGCCAAATTCTTCACTTTGCCCTACAATCAAATTCTGAGCGCAAACAGCAAAGTGAGCGCATTCACCGACAAGATCGTGCTCATCGGCGCCGAGGATGATCGCGATGTTAGCAGCGTGCCCGATTTCCCCAGCCTAGGCACCATGTACGGCGTGGAAATCATGGCCAACGCCGTCGCCACCTTGATGAGCGGCCATTATATCAAAAAGCCGCCGGACGTTGCGTATCTTTTTTTTGTTTTGATTTGTTTGTGGATCAATTTGCACGGCTTTGTACGGCTCGGGTCTTCCGCAAATATTGTCAAGCTCAAACCTGTTCCTTATATTTGGGAAGCCGGAGCAATGTTGCTCCTGATTATTGCAGCGCAACTCTTGTGGAACTGGTGGTTCGACTTTTTCTATCTCCTTTTTACCCTGGTTAGCACTTACACGGCTTTGCGGGTTTTGAACAGGTTTTTTTAATTTTTCAAAATAACCTTATGAGACCATTTGCCCTCAACACCATAATCCTTCGCCCAATTCCTGCGAGACTTTTTTTAATGCTGCTCCTACAGTGCCTTGGTCTGCGCCCGTATGAAAGTCGCGCACAAGCTTTGCCGGTCAAAACGCACATTGGCAAAGTCCGCGCGTTTTATGATTTCGACTCCTCCGGCGCCGCGGTGAAAATAGAAAATCCGGAACCTAACGTTATCTATGCCGAGCGGCGGCACGAAGGAGAAGAGGACAAGATTACGGTTTTTCGAGATTCGCCGTTGTTCAAGAACGACGAGATTTCGACCCTGAATTATGAAGCCGAGCTGGAGATTTCGCGGAAGCTCGGACAAGGCTTTTTGCTGGCGCGGCTCAAGCCCAATAGCACCGTCACGCTGACGAGCCAATCCAAACTCGGGCTTTTGGTCGGAAACTTTTGGGTGGCTGCGCGCCGGGATTTTATTATCAGCACTCCCGGCGGCACTGCAGGCGTAAGGGGCACCGTTCTGCAAATCGACGTGGCCCCCGACAGTGCCACAACCGTAGTGGTTCTGGAAGGTACCGTAGTTTTGAGCAACGATCGCGGCACTCAAATCCTCCGAGCGGGTGAGGCCGGCTTGACCAAAAGAGGAAGTCCGCCTATGAAATTACCTGCGATGGCGGCGCACACGCAACCCTCTCAGAATCTTGCGGAATGGAAGTCGGCGCTGCAGCAAGACCAAGAAGTGCAGGACGCCGTAGAGCAACAGCAACGGTTCGAGCGCTTGCTGCGAGGCACTCAACTTTTGGGCCGGAACACGGAGGCAAATGGCCCGGTAGTGCGCAAGCCCGCCTCAGACTTGAGCGTCGATCCGCTTGGAAGCCGTAGCCGCATAACTATCTCAATTGAGCCGCCGCAATGAAGCGAGCGACGCGCATAGAGGCAAAGAGCGATGATTTTTTCTTCCGGGATACTTGACAGACCCAAATTCCAAGCAAGCTTGACGGCGGCGATTTTGATGCAAGGTTTGGCGGCGCCTTTTGTGTTTGCACAGAGAAACTTCGCCGCCAACATCAATCTTCTAGCCGGGGCCTCCTGCACCATAACGCGCTGGTCCGCAAAGAACGACAGTGGCGAGAAATTCGTCATTTCCCAAATCGCCGTCCCATTGCGTTTTGATTTCGAATTGAATGAGCGCGTCGGCCTTTCGCTAAAAACGATTGCGGCCTCCTCTGCGCTCGAAGCACGGCACAACGCAGGCCAAAGGCTGACCCTTGCCGGCTTTTCCGATTTGAAGGTCGAGAGCATCGTTCTTTTAGGCAATGAAGGTTGGTTGCTGAAGGGCGGCCTAAATGTGCCGTTTGGCAAAGAATCGTTGAGCGCAAGAGAGCTCGTGGTCGCGAATGCCATTGCAGAAGACGCGCTGGCTTTTCCTCTTGGCCTATATGGCGCTGCATTTGAAGCCCACGCCGGAATTCTCCGCGCTTGGCACGTGGGAAAGTTGGCAATGAGCGGCGGAGTCTCCTACTTTTTTAGGGATAGCTTTGATTATCTCGAGGACGTGGGTGCCGTCAAGCTCGACCCCGGCGATGAATTTGCCGCAACCGTCGGCATGGATCTCGATGTCGCTCACGGCAAGACGAGCCTCGACGCTCATTTAATTCATCGTGGCAGCGAGCGCTTGAACAGCACGACGATTGTGGATGCCGGGAGTTTGCTGCTCATGGAAGCCTCGACCTTTCTCAAGCGCTACCCTTTGAAGGCTTCCTTTTGGCTTAGAAACTACTGGAATTTCGGGCAGGGCTTGCGCTCCGCGGTTGCGCAAAACCCGGCGCTCCGCAGCGATTCGAATCGCAACCCGTATCAGTTGGAGCTTGGAGGAACGCTCGATCATCATTTGGCGCCGTTGACCTTGCAGTATGGTTTTGATTTGAGGAGATTTTCTCCCAACGAGGCTGGAAATGAAGACGCCTTGGTCTGGGGCGGTGGCGCCGCCGTTCAATTCACACCGATGGAAGCGCTGGCTGTGCGCTGCGCTTTGAAATACTATACCGGCGCTCTCAAGAGCAACGGCGCAACGTTTGATTTAACCGGCACGCAACTGAGTCTCGGCATCTTCGGCGCGTTTTAATGAACACTTGTAAAATGGAAAATTCCCATGAAAGTCCGCAAGGCTCGCGCGAAAAGTTTTCTGCTGCTCACTGCGGCGCTGCTGTCGGGCTGCTCAGATGAAATTGTGTCTGAGCCTCCTACTCCTCAAAGTCGCCTCGGCATCACCATTACGTTCCAAGACCGTTCGGTCCCCGGCGCTAACGGTCAATTAGATGAATCCGCGGCCGAGACCGGCGCTTTCATGCTATCCAAAACGGCGATCAAAATTGACGAGATTCTCCTGAACCTTCTCACGTCAAATGGCGCTCTGTTTCATCAAGCCCGCATCAAACGCAGCGCGCAGGGAGATTTCATCGCCGATCTCGAAGTTCCCTCCGGAGATCATCTCAAAATTATCGCCCTAGCGCTGACGAATAACGATACGATCGCTTCGGGAGAAGCTGCGAATGTCTCCCTTTTGCCGGGGCAGAGAACCGCAGTGAACATTACTTTATTTTTCGAAGGGGGCGTTGAGAGGAGCATTGCAGTCATCAGTGGCAGCGGCCAATCGGGTTATCCGAGAACCGTTTTGCCGCTGCCGCTCGCCAATCCTCTCACCGTGGAAGTTCGCGACGTCGATAATCGCGGCGTTGCGAATGTGGAAGTGCGCTTCACGATCCTGTCTGAAAAATTCCAGGTCTTCTTCGATGATCGCCGGTTGACGACTTCGAACACCGCTAGAACGGGCGCCGCCGGCAAAGCAACAACCAATGTTTATGTCGGACAAACTCCCGGCAGAGCATTGGTTGGAGTGAGCGGTATTGACCGCAGTGGCGATGCCCTCCCCGGCTCGCCCGACACCGTGGCCGTTGATATTCTTTTTCGCATGTTGGGAGATTACAGCTCGCCTGGCTTTGTGGATATGGATGGAGACCGCGACTTCGATTTGGTGGCCGGTGAGCTGGACGGCAACTTGAACCTCTTTCGCAATCTCGGCTCCGGAACCGCGCCGTTATTCACGCTTGAAAACGAAATTTACGGCTTCATCGAAGTGGGAAGCTATAGCACGCCGTTTTTCATCGACCTTGATCGCGATGGCGACAAGGACCTCTTCATCGGAGAATTTGAAGGCACGCTGAATTATTATCGCAACGACGGCAGCGCCGACAGCCCGATTTTCAAGTTAGCCTCCATGAGCGCCGGCGGCGTCAATATTGGCTCGCGCAGCACACCGGCTTTTGCCGATATCGATAATGACTCGGACTTCGATCTCTTCGTCGGCAAAGCCGATGGCAGCGTCAGCTTTTATCAGAATACGAGAAACGACACGGTCTTTACGTTGATTGCTTCGAACTGGGCGGCCATAAACGTCGGCGGCTTCAGCGCGCCGGCATTTGTCGATATCGATGGCGACCGGGATTTTGATTTATTCGTGGGCAGAGTCAACGGCGGATTGAATTTTTATCGCAATACCGGCTCACTTTCAAATCCCGTCATGACTTCGGAAAGCGGCTTGACGAGCGCCATTCGTGTCAACGGCCATAGCTTTCCGAGTTTTGCCGATATTGACCAAGACGGGGATTTTGATCTTTTCGTGGGAGAGGGCGGCTTCGGCAGCAATCTTATACACTTCTTCCGAAATACGGGATCGCCCCAAACGCCGGCCTTCAACGCGGAACTCGTGCAATGAGGGCAATCATCCTATGGGGCTTGCAAGTTTTTGCTCATCGTCTTCATGGCGCACTTTGAAACCCCACGCAAAGCCGGGCTTGCACAATAAAGTTTTGAAGCATGCAGCAGACTATTGTGCGCAAACCCGGCTTTATGTGGAATCGTTCAAATGAGCAGCTTGCGCGATCGAATCGAATTCCATATCTTGTTTTAAGGAAAATACCAGTGCGACTTCGTTTACTTACACTCGTTCTCCTCGTGGGATGGTTTTACACGCACAGTGCCCACGCCCAGCCCGTTGTCTATATCGTTCGCCATGCCGAAAAACTTCCGGAATGGTTGGGCGGAGAGTTTGATGCGCATCATCCGCTCAGCGAAGTGGGTATGGCGCGCGCGCAAAAGCTCGCTGAGCAGTTTGAGAAAGGCTCGCTCGTTGCGATTTACAGCAGCCGCACCACACGCACGCTACACACCGCCATGCCGCTCGCGCAAAAACTGTGGCTGCAAGCGCAAATCGCCGAAGCGTGTTGGGATTCCTCCGCGATGACCAGCTTCTTCGCCGAACTGAAGAAGAAGTATAAACCGAACGAAGCCGTGTTGCTGGTTTCGCACTCGAACATCATACCTCATCTACTCCTCAAAGCCGGCTTGCCGAATGAATGCCGCAAAGAAATGGGCATCGTCGCGCCCGATGATTCCGGCGAGTTGATGATTGAAGGTTACGAGAATATTTGGCGCATCGAGCTTGCGCGGCCCGGCTGTGAAGGATTCACACGGGAACGATATTGACTCCCGGCGCATGTCGATTAACAATTCCAACGACACACCAGCATAGTCGTTCTCTTCCGGGCAAGAGTCAAAAAGCAAGCGGTCTTTGGCGCGGTGCGTGACGCGGCCTTGAGGGGTTACACGGAGAGAATTGATGATTGGTTTGAATGATGAACAGCGCGAATGAAAAAGGGGAGAAAAGATTGCGCGCCTCGTTGATCCTTGGCGGCTTTTTTACTTCAAAACGCTCACCCCCATAAAACTTCTCAACACTTCCGGCACGATGACCGTGCCTTCATCGGTTTGAAAATTTTCCATGATCGCGATGATCGTGCGCGGCAGGGCCAATCCTGAAGAGTTGAGCGTATGAAGGAATTGCGGCTTGGCGTTCGGCTCCGGGCGGAAGCGAATATTGGCGCGGCGCGCTTGGAAGTCTTCGAAGTTCGAGCAGGAAGAAACCTCCAGCCATTTCTGCATGCCGGGGGCCCACACTTCGAGATCGTAACACTTCGCTGCGGCGAAGCTCGTATCCCCGCTGCACAACAAGAGCACGCGATAGGGCAAGCCGAGCATCTGCAAAACTTCTTCGGCATTCTGCAAAAGCTTTTCGTGCTCGTCATAGCTCGCCTCCGGCCGCGTGAATTTCACCATCTCCACTTTGTCGAATTGGTGCAGGCGCATCAAGCCTTTGGTGTCTTTGCCATACGCGCCGGCTTCGCGGCGAAAGCAGGGCGTGTATGCCGTGTAATTGATCGGCAAATCCGCGCCCGCGAGCATTTTGCCGGCGAGAAGATTGGTGATGGGCACTTCTGCGGTTGGAATCAGAAACAGGTCATCGGCCTCGATGCGATACATGTCGTCTTCCATCTTCGGAAGCTGGCCGGTGCCGAACATGGCCTCGCGCCCGACGACAAATGGCGGAAACATTTCCGTGTAGCCGTGTTTGTCGATGTGCAAATCCAGCATGAAATTGATGAGGCCGCGCACGAGCTTCGCGCCCTTGCCTTGAAAGTTCACGAAGAACGAGCCGGAGATTTTTGCGCCGCTCTCGAAATCAATGAGCCGCAGCTTTTCATTCAAATCCCAATGCGGCTTGGGCGTGAAATCGAATTTCGGAATCTCGCCCCATTGCTTCACAACGACATTATCAGCTGAACTCTTTCCAATGGGCACGCTCGCATGCGGCAAGTTCGGAATGCGAATTTGCAACTGATAGAGTTGATCTTCGACACTCTTGAGTTCGTTATCCAAATTTTTGATGTCCTCGCCGACGCGCTTCATTTCGGCGATCTTCTCATCCGCATTGCCGCCCGACTTTTTAGTCTGCGCGATCTCTTCGGAAACGCGATTGCGCAGCGCTTTCAACTCTTCGGCTTGCGCGAGAATGCGGCGGCGTTGCTCGTCCAACGTGCGGAATTGCGAAAGATCGAGACGGGCATTCTTCTTCCGAATGCCTTCCTCGACCTGCGCCAAGTTTTCGCGCATGAATTTCAAATCCAGCATGAACAGTCCTTATGATCTCTTTAAAGTAAAGCAAGCAAATGCCGCAAAATCTCACTACTTCACCACTCGTGGCTTTGCACGACGATGATGTTTTGTGCTTTGGCCTTGCTCAGAAAAACCTTGGTCGCAAAATGGGTAACCAGCACTTTGACGATTTCTTCCTCGCCATATTCGGTTCGGACGGCTTCGGTTTTTTCTTCCAGCTCGTCAAAAACGTTTCGCTCATTCGTTAAGCGTTTTTCGTCGAGCCTGAGCTTGGCTTCGCCCACGATCAGAATTTCTTTCCCTTCGCGTTCGGCGCGGCAAAACAGATTGACCTCTTTGCCGCCGATATCTGCGCGCACAATTTTCTCTTGCACTTTCAGGCCGTATTTCTGTTCCAAGATCGCGGGCAAGAATCTATACGTCTCGTTTTCAAAAGCGTAGCTCATGCTGCGAGACAACCCTCCGACCTCGATTCTAGTCTCGTTCAAGCCTTCGGTGAGCTTCGTGATCGCAATGTGCATTTCCTTTTGCGAAGCGGCGAGTTCATTTTGCGATACGGTGAGTCCTTTGATCGCAATTTGCATTTCCTTTTGCGAAGTGACGAGCTCTTTCACGGTTGCAGCGATTTGTTTCACTTCCGCCGCGAGTTCATTATGCGATACCGTAAGTTCTTTTAAGGCGGTAGCAGTTTGCTTCTGCTCCGTCGCGAGATCTTTGACGATGCTCTTCAGCTCGGAAAAGTCTTCTTTGGTGACGTGCGCCTCGGCGATGCGGTCGTCGATAATCTTAACGATCTCCTTCCGAACCGACGGCGTAATTGAAAAACTTCTTGCGCTAGAGGGCTGCATGTGACCTCCCAATGAATTGGCTCAAAACAAGTGAATCATGCTAATCTGCAAATACTTCGAGGGATTCTTTTTCACGTCGTCGAGTATGCTCTGCAACTGCGTGACGGTCTCATTGGCTTTATTGTATAGCTCGTCGTCATAGATCGCCTTGCCGACTGCGCCCTTTTGTTGCTCCACCGCGGCGAGCAGCTTGCGCGTTTCGGTCAGCGCGCTGTCCAGCTTGGACAGCGTAGCGGGCAGTTGTGCGGTTGTGGTCGAAAGGTTTTGCGTGACGCTATCAACGCTGGCTTGGCGCCGTTGCCAGAAGGCATTCAAACTATAGGATAAAGAATCGACGTGCGCCAAAGTGTTTTTCAAGCGCCGCATGTTGCCGTGCATGTTCGCATTCAATTCGTGCGAGATGCTTTCCGCATTGATGAGCGTGGCAGCAACGGCCTTTTGCGAGCGATGGCTAAAAGCGGTATCCATAGCCGTGTTGAGCTTGGCGAGCAACGCATTCGTTTGGCTCATCAACTCCGATAGCGAGCCGCCCGCGTCCGCGATGTCGCTCACATATGCTCCATAAATCGCATCACCGTCTTGCAGCATGGCCGCGCCGCTGCCGGGAATAAGGTCGATGTATTTTTCGCCGATCATGCCGATGCTGCGAATCTCGGCGCGCGAGTCTTTCGCAAACGGCACTTGACCGTTCATCCACACCCGCACGTTGACGTGATCGCGGTCGAGCTTCATCTCCAAAATCCGTCCGACTTTCAAGCCGGATACGGTGACGGCGTCGCCGGTTTGCAAGCCGGTGACGTTCTTAAAAAGGATGTTGATTTTATAACCTTGTTGGCGCACCGGCAGGTCGCGTAGAAAAACGTAGCCGTAGATGCCAATGGCAATCGCCAGCATGATGCCGGTGCCCACGATGACTTCATTTGTCCAACGTCGCATGTACTGCTCCCGCTTAATTGCTCTTGTCGCGGTCCAACCATTCATGGCCGCGAGCGCTTTCCAAAAATTTTTCCACTGCCGGCTCGGTGCAGCGGGCCAACTCTTGCGGCGTTCCGAAGAAACGGATCACACCGCTTTCCAACATCGCGACTTTGGCGGCGACGCGATAGACGCTGTGCATGTCGTGCGTCACCACCACCGAAGTCACGCCGAGCTGTTGATTGAGATCGAAAATCAATTGATTGATCGAGTCTGCGCGCGGAGGGTCCAAACCGGTCGTGGGTTCATCATAGAGCAAAACTTCCGGACGCATCACCAATGCCCGCGCTATCGCGGCGCGTTTCTTCATGCCGCCGCTCAACTCCGCGGGAAATTTGGGCTCCACTCCCGCAAGCCCGACCATGGCTAAAGCTTCCTGAACTTTGTCGCGAATCTCCCGCTCCGTGAATTGAAAATGGCGCTTCAAACCCATCGTCATGTTTTCACCCACGGTCATCGAATCAAACAGCGCCGAGCCTTGAAACACCATGCCGATCTTTTTGCGCACTTCCACTAATTCTTTATACGACAATTTCGCGATCTCCAGGCCGTCAACTAACACGGCGCCGCGATCAGGCTTGAGCAAACCGATGACATGTTTCAGCGTCACGGATTTGCCGCTGCCGCTGCCGCCGATGATCGCGGTCGTGAGGCCGTCTTCAATCGTCAAATTCAAGCCGCTGAGAACTTGAAACTCGCCGAAATTTTTATACACGTTTCTAAATTCGATCATCTTCTCTGCAAATCGCGAGTTTGACTATGCTAGAATCACGGTGGCCATGACGAAGTCGAGCGTCAAGATCATCAAACACGCGCTCACCGCGGCCTTCGTTGCTGCATTGCCCACGCCTTCGGCGCCTTGTTGCGCATTGAAGCCTTGATAACAAGCCACGAGCGTGATGGACATGCCGAACAAGAGCGCCTTCGACAAGGGCAGCGCGAAATCGCGCCATGAAACAAACATCTTTGCGCCTTTAAAAAACTCTGTCGTCGTCAATTCTGACAACCCGGTTGCCGTAAGCCAGCCTGCGCAAAAACTAATGGCCGCGGAGAACACGGTGAGCATCGGCAACATCACCATGCCCGCGATCAGACGCGGCACGACCAAATAGGAAATCGGACTGAAAGCCATGGCCTCGAGCGCATCGATTTGCTCGGTCACTTTCATGGTCCCGATTTCTGCGGCGATCGCCGCGCCGACCCTGCCGGAGAGCACCAACGCGGTAATCACCGAAGACAATTCTTGCAGCACGGATTTTTCCACGATGGTGCCGGCGATATAAAGCGGAACCGTTTGCGTGAATTGCTTCACCGCTTGCAGCGCCGTGACCATGCCCGCAAACAAGGAGATGTAAGCCACGACCGGAAGCGAGCGAATGCCGATGATCATCATTTGCTCCGCGACCAAGCCGGCATACGTGCGCACGTCGGCAAATGCGCGCACGGTTTTATAGAGCAGCTTGCCGAAGCTGCCGACGTGAAAGAGAAAGTTGAGCGTAAATCTTCCGAAGAAACGCGCGGGCGTCACGAGCATGTTTATAATTTGAATTCCCAAGTTGACTCGCTTTCACGCCACGGTTTCGGGGTGCGTTGTGATTTGATTCTCGCGCTTTTCAGAGGCGGGCATGGTGCCGAAAACATAATCCCACACCGGCGTGCTCACGCCGTAGCGTTTTTCTTCGTCTTGATAGTGGTGCAGCATGTGATGTTGCTTCAACCACAAACCCATACGGCTCTTGATCGAAAAATGATGCGTCGCGTAATGAATCATGTCATAACAGAGGTATCCGAAAAGGAACCCGGCGAAAACCGGCGACACATTGACTTCACCGAGCAACAGATAGAAGCCGGCATAAAACAAGATCGCCAACGGAATACTCACCACCGGCGCCATCACCAAACGTTTCGAATCGCGCGGGTAATCGTGGTGCACGCCGTGAAAAATGAAGTGCAACGATTTGCCCCACGAGGTGGTCGGCTCGTAATGAAATCCCCAACGATGCAACACGTACTCGGTCAGCGTCCATGCCAATGCGCCTGCCGAATAAAGCAGCGCCGCGCTCCAAACGGGCACGGGATACACGAAAGCCGCGCGATATAAAAGAAAGGCGATGACCGGCGCATAAATGATCAACGGCACACTCGGATGAATGTGCGTGAAAAACTCCATCCAATCACGCTTGAACATGCGCGCGGTTTCATCTTTGTTGGAAACATAACGTTTCATTTTTCCTCCTCGACAAGCCTGAGAGCTTTATCACGAAATTTAGATGAGATAGTTTGAGGGTATTTTATGATCACTCGCAACTTCTCATGATTTAGAGCGGCGCAAAGATCGAAATTTTTTTGCTGGCGTTCAAGTGAAATTCTGGCTTGGTCGCAGCGCAATATCATTCCAACAATTCCTCAGGCCATTACATTCCAAGCTACGAAATTTCGCTTGACTGGGATTTTAGCTGAGATAACTTTTACACGAGGCGCCAAAAGCGCGGATTTCATTTTAAACTGCAACTGGCCATGATCTCATATCTCACTCTCCCCGATTACTTACGCCCAGGCTTGAAGTTGGTTTTCATCGGATTGAACCCCGGGCTTTATTCTGCGCAGCAGGGGAAATATTTTGCCCGCAAAACAAATCGTTTCTGGCCGGCAATGTCAGCCGCGCAATTCCTCGACATGCCAGTTGGCCCCGGCGATGAAAAAATTCTATTCGAAAAAGGCATCGGCTTCACCGACATCGTCAAACGCGCGAGCGGGCAAATCGACGAATTGACTTCGGAAGAGATTCGAACGGGCGCGCGGCAATTCCGGCGCAAGCTCAAACGCTATGCGCCGGCCGCGGCTTGTTTCATCGGCATCACGGGCTATCGTTGGGTCTTCGAGACGCCCGCTAGAATGAAGGTGACGCCCGGGCCGCAGCGCGAACAAATCGGCGCGACACGCATTTATGTTTTGCCTTCAACGAGCCCCGCGAACGCGCGCTTTGCTTTTGATGAAATCGTTGCCGAAGTGCGGCGCATGAAAGTTTGGCTAAAAACTATGGGTATTGTTTTTTGAGAGGAAATAAGGCGCTCCATTTATACAAATAGCGGGTTAGTTTGTAACACCCCACATAATGTCATTCAGTAGGAATCCTTTTCAGCACCTGGCACAACCTCCAGACGAGCTTTTTCTCCAGCGCGTAAAAGGTTTCCTTCTGAATGACAGCCCCGGGAGGGATTACAAACCAACCCTTTGTCGGTATAAATAACGTACCATTTCCCCAAACCGCTAATCAACGCGAATGAACGCTAATTTTTTTAATTCGCGTTGATTTGCGTCTATTCGCGGTTTACATATTGGAAACGTTATTCTAGCGACGCTCCGAAGTTTGCGAATTTTGCGCGCCTAAAAAGTCCTTTCAAATGAAAACGAAAATCGCTATGGTTCGCCGTGATCAAAACTCCCAACCGCATTGACACACTCGAGACGTGATGAATCCCGAAGTCTTATTGCAAAAAATTTGGCAAGAGAACGAGCTTGCGGTGCTGGCGCGCTCGCGATCAGTCTGCGACGAGATTGCGGAAGTCGCGCAAATCGGAAAGCCGGAAATGGTTTTCAGCAAGCTCGCGCGCGTCTATCGTCAGCCGATGCGCAATTGGACCAACGCCGTGCTGCAAACATGGAAAATTTTGCAGGCCGACTATTCCGCCGAACATGCCGAATTGGAGAACCTGCTTGCGGCTTTATCGGACCAACCCCGGCTTTTGCAGCATCGCGAAGCGTTGCGCTTGTGGTTGTGGCGGCGCGTCGTGCGCAGCGGCAGGCAGGAATTGATCGCCAGCCGCTTCTTTGCGGATGAATACTTGTTTCATCGCACGCTGCAGGAAGATCGTCTCGTGTTGTGGTACGGCGCGCGCGTCGCGGAATGGCCGATTCAGCTTTTGCTCGGCTTGTTTCTCGGCAGCCGTGAAAACACGAAGCGTTTGCGCTTACAGCTTTATTGGCCCACCGCAAAATTGCCCGCGGACTTCGCCGCGTCGCGCTCGGAGAATCGCGCGTTGCGCCGTTTGTGGGAAGCGCGCATTCTCGTGCGCTTCGGTAAATGGGCGCACTTGCACCCTTCCATCATGCTGCTCTTGCCGGAAATTTCTTCTTTCTCTTCGCCGGTGTTCGAATGGCGCGCGCACGAGTTGCGGGCGCACATGCAAGACGGCCGCATTTGGCCGATCAAGCCGTTCAATCTCGCCGCTTTGCTCTTTGATGAGTCTCTCGCGTTGTTCCAACGCGACCGCCGCGCGCTGTGGCGCAATTTCACGGCCTATGCCGAAAGCTATCTCGAGCGCCCCGAGGATATCGCTTCGAAATTCGTGTTGCAATGCTTCGACGATTGGGGCATGCACGCGCTGCACGAGGACGAGCCGGATTTTTTAAAAGAGTTTGCCGACGGCATTCGTTTTCTCGATGATCTGCGCCGCTCGATATGACTGCTTCAGACGTTGCCCAACAAGTAAAAAGATATTCTCCCACTGAAACGAACTTCCACAAAAACGAAGCTTCAGAAATCGTTTCTGTGGGAAAGGTTTGCCTGGTTACGCGCGTGGAAAGGAGTCTTACAACATCCCGCCAGGAGCCGCGTCCTTTAGAATAATCTCAAAACCTCTTTCACCTTCATGACGAGAAATTTTATGAACCGCTCCCGTTGCCTCTTGGCTTTTATTTTCTGCCTGCTCCTCATGCCCGCTTTTTCTCATCCCCAATCCGAATCCACGCTGCAATTCGCGCTGGATTATGCGCGCTTTCGCATCAACGCCAACACGGCGCAGGTGGAAATTTATCTCGCCGTGCCGCGCGCGCAATTACGTTTTGTTCCGGATGCCGGAGATTTAATGGCCGTGTTCGAAGCGCAAATTTCTATCTCTTTGGCAGACAGCGAGGTCGTCAATCATTCCTGGGCTGCGCACACGTTGGCCAAGGATACTTCCGAAATCAAGCAGAGCCAGTTGCTCTATACGCAAGCGGCGTTTCAATTGCCCATCAATTCCTATCGTTTTCTCGTGCGCGTGCGCGACAAAAACAGCGGCGCGGCGAGCGTGCAAACTTTCGAAGTGCCGGTCGAGCCGTTCGAGAGCGAAAAACTCGCGTTGAGTGACATTGAAATTTCCTCGCGCACGACGCGCGACACTACTTGGTCGCCGTTCTACAAAAACCGTTACACGGTGATTCCCAACCCCAACGCGACTTTCGGCTCGGCGCTCCCGATGCTGTATGCGTATTCCGAAATCTACAATTTGACTTACCCCACAGACAGCAGCTATTCGGTCGTATATCGCATCTTCGACGGCCAGGGCAATCAAGTGAAATCCTTGCCGGTGCGCCGCCGGCAGATCATGGGCAAACAATTGGTGGAGGTGGGCGCGTGCAACGTGGTGTCATTGCCCGGCGGCTCATATTATTTGGAAGTGCGCGTGACCGATCACGCCGCGCAACAAGAAGCTTTTCGCCGCCGGAAATTTTTTGTTTATCGTGAGGACGAAGTGCGGCCCACCGAGCAAACCGCCGGCGAAGTCGGCTTCGAATTTCTCCTGGCCTCTTATCGCAATCGTCCGGTGCCCGAGTTGGATGAAGAATTCAAAACCGCGCGCTATATTTCCACCAAAGAAGAACAGAAAATTTATGCGTCGCTCGATGAGCCGGGCAAGCGCGACTTCCTCGCCAAGTTTTGGCAAAGCCGCGACCGCGCGCCCGAGACGCCGCGCAATGAATACCGCGAAGATTATCTCGCCCGCGTGAAGTTCGCGCAAGACAACTTCTCCGGCCTGCGGCCCGGTTATGAAACCGACATGGGCCGCGTGTTGCTCGTGTATGCGCAACCCGATGAAGTCGAGCGTTTTCCGAGCAGCAGTGAAAACCGGCCGTATCAAATTTGGAAGTATTTCGAGATCGAAGGCGGAGTGGAATTTATTTTCGTGGACGTCAACAATTGGGGGGAATACAAGCTCGTACATGCCACCGCGCGCGGCGAGCTGTCCGACGTGGATTGGGAGAGATGGATCAATCCGAGCCGATAAAAACTAAAGCTCTTGAGCAGCAAACAAGTTGGCGTGGAGATTTTTTCACCACAAAGGCGCAAAGGACACGAAGAAAACTTCTGGGCGAGCGCGCTAACATAATTTTTTCGTTCTTCTTTGCGCCTTTGTGGCGAAAAATTTCGCAGTTGCGGCAGTCCTTTATCGCATTGAAGATGATCACGCTGCGGCGCGCGCTTGCGCGTTCCTGCCGTAAAACAATGGCGGTAAGATTACTACAGAGATCGCGAGCAGTCCCCATAAACTGGTGAAGCACACGGCAATCCCCAAATACGAAAGCGCGGTGGCGTGATAGAAGGCGGGTTCCAAATGAAACGGCGGAGCCGGAGAAAAATCCGGTTCCTTCTCGAGATATTTTTCTTTCTTCTTGCCCTTACTTTCCACCGGCGCGGGCTTCGGCGGCGGTGTCACTGTGATCGAGCGCAAACGCAAAACACTGCCCGCGAGCAAGAGCAACAAGCCGATGGCGCCTACCCACCACGAAGCTTGCGCCAACGGGCTGGTCCAAAAGACTTCCCCGCGATAACGATCATCCAAGATCGGCAGCACGAGATTGGTGAGAAAGCTCGCGCCGCTCAACCACACGATCCAACGCGGATGCTGCTCCGCGCGATACCAATGAATCAAGCCTTCCGGCGCCGGCTGCCATAACTCGAGGGCGCGAATCGCAATCATCGTAACCAGAAAAGCCGTCAGCAACGGCCGGCTCTGCAGATTATTGATGCCGAGGAGCAAGCCGAGCAGCAAGGTGAAAAAAGCCAGACGAGAGATTTTTTTGAGAAGGTCCATAGTTCATTAAAAGTAAAATTGTGCTTCTTCAATAAAGTTCATATCGCAGATTTCGGTTTGTTATCCAAGCTGGCCCACAAGTACCACGTTGCGATCGCGCGATACGGCTTCCACTTCTCGGCCAGCGTCGTGATACGTTTCGCCTCCGGCAATTTGCGCAGCCCGTAAGCTTTTTTCAGCGCGTTGCGAAAGCCGAGATCACCGACGGGCAGAACGTCGAGGCGGCACAATGAAAAGATGAGAAACATCTCCGCAGTCCAACGGCCAATGCCTTTTACCTGCGTCAATGCTGCGATGAGGTCTTCCTCGTTCATGTGCGCGAAGCGGCGCGGGTTGATGAAGTCGGCCTGCCATTTGGAAGAGAGGTCGCGCAGATAAGTCATCTTTTGGCGCGAAATGCCCACGCCGCGAAATTGTTCGTCGCGCAGTTGTAAAATCGTTGCGGGAAGAATTTGCCCGGCGAGCAGCTCTTGAAAGCGTCCGAAGATCGTGGCTGCAGCTTTGACGGAGAGTTGTTGAGAGAGAATGGCTTCGACTAATGATCTGAAATAACGGCGATCCGGTTTGATCACGCATTTGCCGTGTTGCTGAATGATCTTCGCCAACACCGGATCGACGCGGCGAAGATGATTTTCGGCGGCGGTAAAATTTGTCATGGGGAAAAGATAAGCGATTTTGTTTAAAGCGCAAGAGGCGCTTTGAGGTTGCGCCATAAAAATAGTTCTACATGGTGTTGCAATGTTATTACTCAGAGCGAAATATAGGTTACACTTCTTCCTCCTTGCATGTCATTCAGAAGGAAACTTTTTACGTGCTGGAGATGCTGCCCAGCGCTTAAAAAGATTCCTCCTGAATGACAGTAATAGAGGTGCGGAGTGTAACCTCTTTTGTGCTCGGAGTAATAAGCCGACAGCGCCTCTCTTCTCTTTGTCATTCTGAAAGAACCTTCCCTCGCACTCGGCACGATGCACGTCACGAGGGAAGTTCCTTTGGATGACAGCATGAATCAAAAACGCACGCGATAAAACTTTTCGGGAGCAAAGCATGAATCATAACACCACAACTGCAAGCGCAACACTCGTCGTTTCAGAGACAGAACGGCCAACGCCGAATGGCGCGCCCGCGATACTTCAAACCAATACCGTTCCGCGCACGCGCGTGCAATCCCTCAATCCCGCGACGGGCGAAGTTTGGCAAGAGTATGATTCGTCTTCGGCGGAAGAAGTGCAAACGCTGGTCGCACGTGCTCGCGCTGCGCAAAAAATATGGGGCGCGCTTTCGTTTGAGCAGCGCGCGGTTTATCTCCGCAAGCTCGCCGAACTCGTGCTCGAACGACAAATGGAAATCGCCAAGCTCGTCACGCGCGAAAACGGCAAACCCACGTTCGAAGCCCTGGTCACGGAAATCATGCCCTCACTCGATTTCATTCATTACTATCTCGAGCACGGCAAAAAACTGTTGCGCCCGAAACGCGTGCCGCATGCGAACTGGGCATTGAAAACGAAACGCGGCAAAATCATTCACGAGCCGATGGGCGTTGTGGGCATCATCTCGCCGTGGAATTATCCGTTCATGTTGCCGCTCGGCACGATTGCGCCTGCATTGTTGGCGGGCAACACCGTCGTGCTCAAGCCTTCGGAGTTTACACCGAGCTGCGCATTGAAAATTGCGGAGCTTTTCAAAGAAGCGGGCTTGCCTGAAAATGTTTTCGCGGTTGCAATCGGCGACGGTGCAACTGGCGCAGCACTTTCGCAATGCCAAATAGATCGCATCGTCTTCACCGGAAGCGTGGCCACTGGTCGCAAAGTCGCGCTCGTCGCAACGGAGAGATTGATTCCCGTCACGCTCGAATTGGGCGGCAGCGACGCCATGATCGTATTGCGTGACGCCGATTTGGAGCACGCCACGAGCGGCGCGTTGTGGGGCAGATTTATGAACTGCGGCCAAAGTTGCGTCGCGGCCAAGCGCATCTTCGTCGAGCGCGAAGTGTTCGAGCCGTTCGTGGAAAAGCTCGTGCGCAAAGTGCAACAGCTTCGTTTGGGAAAAGGCGACGATCCCGATACGGATATTGGCCCATTGATTCGCGAGCGGCAAGCGAACATGATCGAAGCGCATTTGCATGAAGCGGTCGCGAGCGGCGCAAAAATTTTCTGCGGCGGCAAATGCCGTCGGGATTTGGGCCCGTGCTTCTTCGAGCCGACGGTCCTGGTGGAAGTCACACCGCAGATGAACGTCATGTGTGAAGAAACCTTCGGGCCGATATTGCCCATTGTTGCCGTGCATGATGTCGAAGAAGCTCTGCACTTCGCGAACGGCACGGAGTTCGGCCTTTCCGCGAGCATTTGGACGAAGGATATCAAACGCGGCCGCAGGCTCGCGAGTCGCCTCGAAGTTGGCGCCGTGTTGATCAACGACGTGATCGCGCACGTGGGCACGAGCGAAGCTTCGTATGGCGGAATCAAAAGCAGCGGCTTGGGCCGCACGCACGGCCCGGAAGGTTTGCTCGACATGGTGCGCACCAAGTTCGTTGATGCGGATGCCGTTACGTTCCTGCGCAAGCCTTGGTGGTATCGCTACAATGCCGCGATGCTCGAGAACATTTCAAGCTTCTCGAAGTTTATGCACGCCCGCTCGCTGTGGACGCGGGTGAAAAATATTCCGGGGACGTTGAGGTTGTTGAGCCAGAAGGGCAAGGTGTGAAGTTTTTTCAACTGTTCAGCCACGGCTTGGCCGTGGCTTTGTTCTTACAAAATTTCTCTTGCTTGCCAAAGTTGCCTTTGACATATTGTTGTGGGTGACCTGTGAGGCCGGTGACCAAAAAAGATTCCTCCTCGCGCGAACAGGATTTTGACCAGCATCGGGACCTTCCAACATCGAATCCAGACTTTCGGGGTCATCCTCTTCTAACCTTTCATATCCCTTTGCTATTCAACTACTCGAAGAGTGCCACGACATTCAACTGTGCAAGAACTGGTGGAATATTCCGGTCAAGTCGAAGTCGGTGCAGTTGCATTTTGGTGTTTCGTCAAACCAAGCGCATGTGGTATATGCATTTTCCTCAAATGTTCAAATTGCGAGATAAGGAGAACGACATGGACAGAAGAACAGCGTTAGTGGTGGCAATTATTGGGGCACTGGCATTGATAATTGCTGCCATCATTGGAATATGGCCTTATATAACCAAATCCCAGCGTACACCTGTAGCCGTGTCAGCAGCTGGACTAGAAGCAGAACTATCCAAAGCAAACATCATCTTGACTGAAGTACCAGACAAACATGACCAAGTACGAGAATGGCTACTCAGCGACCTTCAATATCAGGTTATGGCTCAGACTTGCCTTACCGTCTTGAATGGTAAGAGAGTTATCGACCCGGTTCAACTTGATGTGATTGTTGCTAAGTACAGAGTGTTGTTAGGGGGAAACTCTGGCACCAACTACTCTGCTGATAGGTACACGGACAGGAACAAAGCGAAGGAGGCAATATTCAAAACTTGGAAAGAGCAGCATCCAGATTCTCTTCAGAAGTCCTTCGATGAGATTGTTGTTGTAAAGTGAAAGAGCCATGTGCGTATGCAAACACGATCCCCTCGCCACTGGCGCAGGCGTGCGGGTAAAGACGACATTGGTTTTAAACCAACGCGGTCCTTCACATCACATTGTCACAAAACGACTTTTTCCGGAGTATGATGGAGATTGTGCTTTAAGTTTGAAGCAGGTGATATCTTCAACGTTGAGTTGGTACAATATCATTGAGGACGAATACGATGCTGCCGAAATCAAGACGTCCAACCCATCCTGGAGTGAGCATTCGATACGAGTTTCTCGAGCCTTTGCAGCTTACTCAGCAAGAGCTTGCAGACGCCTTGGGCGCGTTACACGTGCCAGCATCAACGAAATTACTCTGGGAAAACGCGCGCTCACGCCGGATACCGCGTTTCGCTTGGCAAAGTTATTCAACACGACTGCGGATTTTTGGATGGGGCTTCAGACGAATTTACATATGTGGGGAAACGCTTCCTAGTGTTTCTGTTCGGGCCTAGCCTGTGTGCGTATAAAAAGCCGTAACTTTGCTTGCAATAAATCCCGTTGAACATTATTTTCAGCCATGATCAAAAACTTTAGGCAAGCTGGGTTTGAAGAACTGTAAATTGCTTCGAAAGGTGATTATACGAAATTTTGCACGGGAGCGCAGAGCCGATGGCAATGTCGATAACTGAGATTCAAAGCAAAATACAAACCGGCGAATATCGAGTCTCAGACCATGCAATCAAAAGGATGATTAAGAGGGCCATTGAGCGGTATGAAGTAATACAGGCGGTTTTCAGCGGTGAGATTATCGAAGAATATCCTGGAGATAAATACTCACCAAGCTGCCTGATTTACGGCAGAACCCAAGCGGGGCGCGACTTGCACGTGCAAGTTTCTCTTCCGCCGAAAGTGGTAGTGATTACGACGTATCCACCCGACCCGATGAATGGATCGATTGTCGAATAAGGAGAATAAAATGAAGTGCGTCTTTTGCGGAGGCAGGATTGAAGCGCGAAAAGTAACTTTCGTTTACGACGAAGAGGGCGAGTATTTTTTTGTTGAGAACGTGCCCGCCGAAGTTTGTACCCAATGCGGTGAAAAAACTTTCTCGCCGGAAGTTACGGATGAGTTGATTCAACTCGCCAAAAGGAAGCTCAAACCGGCGAGAAGAGCAGAAGTGCCCGTTTTTGAATATGGCGCGGCCAATGTCGTGTAAGTTTCAAACTTCCCTTGCAATGAAAACAATAGCCCTCTCCGAAATCAAAAAGCAATTGTCCAAATATTTGCGACTTGCCGAAAAAGAGGAGATCGTCATTATGCGATATGGCAAGCCCGTTGGAGTTCTTGTCGGCTTTCAGAACGAAAACGATTGGTTTGAGTATCGTCTTGAAAACGACCCTCGCTTTCTAAAACGCATTGCTTCGGCGCGGCAGAGTTTACGCGCTGGAAAAGGGACGCGGATAGAAGACGTGTCCGAGTAGGAGTTCATGCACTGCAAAAAAGCTCCATTGGTTATGAGTTGATTTGTGACACCACCTCGACGTTGTCATTCTGCAAGAACCTTCCCTCGTGCCCGGAAGAACCCTTTGCACAAGAGTGTGTCGCAAGTTCCGGGGAAGTTCCTTCCAGGATGACATTTCAAAGAGGAGCGTCACGAATTTACTCTGAAGCAATATCGTTACTGAGATTCGAATCATTTTGAGTTTTTTGTAAATCAGCGCGATCCTTCACATATAATCCCAAAACAAATTTCTCAAGGGGCGAGCATGAAACGCTTCCCGATGTTTCTGCCGTTAATTGTTCTCGCCGCCATGGCTCATTCTGCACGCGGGCAGGTCATCATTTCCGAAGTGATGTTCAACCCACGCGGGAACGAGCAGGCGAACGAGTTCGTCGAGCTATACAACCTCAGCGCGACGGATTCGGTGTCGCTCGCGGGCTGGAGGATCGGCGAGCGCAACGCGCTCGACGAGATCATCGCCCAAGCACGCGGCCTCAAGCTAGCGTCGCAGCACTTCGCCGTCATTCTTGATCCCACCTACTTTCAATCTTCCACGCAGTATGATTCTCTCATTCCTCTCGAAGCATTGATCATCACCATCGACAACAATACGCTGGGCAATGGCGGCCTTTCCAATAGCACGGCAGAGACGGTGATCTTGGTGAATGCCGAGGGTGATACCGTCGCGCAATACATGTATTCGCTCGGCAATGGCGACGGTATTTCGGACGAAAAGATCGAACTTGACGAAGATGACTCGGCGCTGAACTGGGCGAACGCTTTACGTGTGGACGGCACGCCGGGCTTCAGGAACTCGGTGGCACGTGCGCAAATCGACGGCGCGTTGCTGACGCAGAGCCTCGCGATCGAACCGTATCCTTTGCGAGAGAATACTCCGGCGAGTATTTCGGTGCTGCTGCGCAACGTTGGCCGCGAGGCTTTATCGAGCATTACAATAGATTTTGATTTGATTCCAGCCGGACGCGAGTTCGGCTCGCCGGTTTATCTCGGCTATTTGACTTCCGGGCAAGCGTTGGCGAGCGACGATACTTTGCGCTTGCGCTTCAATGCGCTGCCGCTGAACGCCGGACGTTACAATCTTCTGGCAACGCTCACGATTGCACACGACGCGAATGCGCGCAACGATACTCTCTCGCTGCCGATTGCAGTAGGCTGGCGTCGAGAGATCGTGGTCATCAATGAAATCATGTTCGAACCCGCGAGTGGCCAACCGGAATGGATCGAGATTTATAATCCGCAAAATTTCAGCTTGCCGCTGCCGGATTGGGTTGTTGAAGATCAAAGCGGAGCGAAAGGTTCGGTCACACAAACGCTTTTCATCCCGCCGCAAAGTTATCGCGTGCTCACCGCTTCGAGAGAGTTGGCGAGCATTTATAATCTGCCCGACACTGCCATTATTCTTCTCAATAGGTTTCCCGCGCTGAACAATAGCGGTGATGCCGTGCTCGTGCGCGATTTCAGCGGCGCAATCATTGATTCGATCACATATGAAAAGGAATGGGGCGAACCGGGCAGGTCGATCGAGAAGATTTGGCACGAGCGCGGCAATAGCCAACGCAATTGGCTGCCGAGCGTTGCTGCGAAGGGAGCAACGCCCGCTGCGTTCAACAGCGTCAGCCCGCGCGAATATGATCTCGAAATCAACCCTCTGCGCTTCGAGCCGGAGCAGCCGCACTTCGGCGAGGCCGTGTTATTGGAAGCAATCATCCGCAACAAAGGCCGCAACGCGCTCTCGAATTTTTCCGTGACGATGTTCTATGACACGACCGGCGCAACGAATTGGAATGCGTTGTCGATCATTCCAATTGCGCAAGAAATCTTGCCGGAAGATTCAGCGGTCGTGCCGTTCTCGTGGCAATATCCGCCTTCGGGAAAAATTCAGCTCATGGCAGAAGTGCATGCGACGATGGATTTGGTTGCTGAGAACAATCGCGCATTCGCTCATTTGGAAGTTGGTTTTGCGCATCGTGTGTTGGTGATCAACGAAGTGATGTTCGATCCGCCCGAGGGCCAACCGGAATGGGTGGAGATTTTTAATCCGCAGCCTGTGCGTTTATCTTTGTGCAATTGGGTTTTGGAAGACGAAGCGCGGAGTCGGGCCATTATCACTGAGCAGTTTTTCATTTCGCCCCGAAGCTTTCGCGTGCTGACTTCTTCGGCGAGCTTGGCTTCGCACTATGGCATACAGGATAGCATGATTGTCATTGTGCAAAATTTTCCGGCCTTGAATCAAAGCGGAGAGATTGTGCGGCTGCGGGATCTCAATGACAACGTGATTGACTCGCTCGCTTATGAAAGCGATTGGGGCGAACGCGGCAAATCGATCGAGAAGATTTGGTTCGAGCGCGGGAATGAAAGGAGCAATTGGTCGCCGAGCCTTGCGCCACGAGGCGGAACACCGGGCGCATTCAATAGCGTCAGTCCGCGTGAATACGATCTCGAGGTGCGGGCCTTGCACTTCGAGCCGCTTCGACCAAAGTATGGAGAGAACGTCACGCTTCAGGCCCGAATCGTCAATCGAGGTCGACATGCGCTTGAAAATTTTTCTGCTTCGTTCTATTACGATCCGACTGGCTCGCAAAATTGGAGGTTGTTGGGAGAGGCGCTCGCCAATAACGAATTGCGGTCCGAAGATTCCGTGCTCGTCCCCTTCGAATGGCCGCAACCGCCCTCCGGAAAGAATGCCATTCTAGTTGAAACGAGAGAGAGTCGCGATCTCGTCGTAGAAAACAATCGCGCCACAGCGACGTTGCCGATTGGCTATCCGGTGAAATCCGTTGTCATCAATGAAATTTATTACGACTCACGCAGCGATGAGGTCGAGTGGTTCGAGCTTTTTAATCGCAGCGCGAATCCGGTCGATCTTTCCGAGTGGTTGTGGCTCGATGCCGATGCGAGCATTCCTGCGATTCTGCCGGACACGGCTTTTGTTCTTTATCCCGGAAAGTTTGCCGTCATTTCGCCGCGCGGTGACGTTCCTTTATTAGAGAGCGGCGCGCTTCACATTCAAACTTCGAAATGGCTCACGCTGAACAATGATCGTGAGAGCGTGCGATTGTTCGACTTTAATAGCGGAAGGCAGGATAGCATTCATTTCGATTCGAGATGGGGCGGCCGCTCCGGCTTCTCATTGGAGCGCATCAATCCCAATTTGGCTTCGCAGGATAGCGGCAATTGGAGCACGTGTGTTGATCAAACCGGCGCAACACCGGGGAGACAAAATTCCATCTTCACCAGTGTTGTGCCCAACGCCGCTTCGATCTCGGTTGCTCCCAATCCGTTCTCGCCCGATGATGACGGCATCGATGATTTCACGATTGTGCAAATGAATCTGCCCGTGACCACGGCCGCGGTGCATCTGAAAATTTATGATTTGCGCGGGCGATTGATTCGCCGGCTCTTGAATAATCACGCCACCGGTTCACGCTTCGAGGTGATTTGGAACGGTCGCGATGAGCAGGGCCAACTCGTTCGCACCGGACTTTACATCGTTTTTCTCCATGCGATTCGCGCGGAGCAGGGCGTGCTCGTTTCCGCGAAAACTACCGTAGTTTTGGCGCGCAACATGAATTAAGTTTGTCGGCATGACTTTGCGTTTAGACTCGGCATTTCAGCAGCTTATCTTATGGCATATTTATGAGCGGAAAGAACTAAACATGAATGTTAAAAAAACTTCTTGCTTCCCCATGAGCAAATATCTATTATGCCACCCTGATTTTTTCGTGGGGCTTCGGCTAACAGACTTTTGAATACACCAAACGATTGATCGGCACTGACGATGTTTATCAAGCAAACAAAACTGCGTGATTGAATTGAAAAACTAAGGGAGATGCCCATTTAGCTTTCAAAAATATCGTTCAACAATCTCTCTAAAAATTTCATTTGCGCCTTCAAGGCGCATTTTGTTTTTAGGTGGCCGATTTTCGGCAAGCTGCAATGAAAAGTGATTTAGTCTTGCCCACTACGTAGGTGTCTATTTGTGCCCAAGTAAGGATAACCGTCAATAAATATAAACGAGTTCGGCAGTGGCATATCGCTTGCAAAAATTAGAGCCGTTTTGAACCAATGAGAGCATCACAAGCAAACAAGAGTCTTTTGTAAAGTAACACGATTCAAGTTAACTCAGCAGGTCGAACATACTTTGGAGGTAAAAATGTCAACAGAACGTCGCGGAGATTCCCTTCTAAAAAGATTGCACATCTCCCGAGTCGTCCTGTCTGTCATTTTGGTCGGTGCCTGTGCGACGGCCACGTATTTCAGCGTGCGATACTATACGCTTTCCCAACAGCAGAGTCTCAAGATCAGCCAGTTGGAAAGAACCATGCACGAGCTATCTTCGCAGATGAACATCGATAGCATTCGGCAGTATAGTATCAAGAAGGTGATCGCGATCATCGATCTCTTCAATCCGCAAATGGAATCCAGCCAGAAATACGAGATCGCGAATACCATCTACGAGATGAGCTTGAAGTATCGCAATCTCGATATCGATCTCATCTGCGCGACCATCACTCACGAAAGCGCCAAAACCTGGAATCCGCAAGTGGTTTCGCATGCGGGCGCCATGGGACTCATGCAAGTCATGCCGACCACCGGCATGTACCTCGCTTCTTACGAGGGCGTGAATTGGAGCTCGAGTGAAGACGTGCTCTTCGATCCCGTCTATAATATTCGGCTCGGTTGCCGGTATTTGTCTTCGTTGATCGCCGAGTACAAACTGGACGGCGGATTGGCCGCTTATAACGGCGGGCCTCGCATGGCCGCGCGGTGGATCAGAGAAAATTACGCTGACGGTATCTTGTGGGAAGAGACTTCGAATTACATTCCCTCGGTCCGTAAGATTTACGAGCAGTACCGCCAAATGACGATGTAAGAAACCTTGATACAGCAATAAGCCTCGTGTGACTAGGAAGTCGTGCGAGGCTTTTTTTGTTTCTACTGGCTCCTCGATACAAACCTTCGAGCTCACTTCCAACAGCCCTCCCGCCCGCGCAAGCGAATATTATTTTTTGCACTGCGTGTGACTTTTCACGCCCGAAATGCAACTGTCTATTGCAGCCTATACCGAGCATAAATAAAATCCCATCCGCTGCTTTTGGGGAATCTTTGTGCTGCAGTAAGTTGACGTTCTCCCGCCGTCAAATCCTTTCCACTTTCGTGCTGAAGAAATCTTCAGCGCATATGAAAACTCTAAAACTTCTTTCTGTCCTATCGCTGCTTATTTCTGCTGGCCTTCAAGCACAACAAGCAAAATGGGAATTGGTGCCCGAAAATTTCTGGGGACAAATTGCTGTCGATCCTCAAAACCCAAACGTCATTTATGTTAATCTTGACACGGCATTACTCTATCCTGGCTCTCCTTCAGCCGGCGTGCATGATTTTCCGGTCTTCGCCGGATCATACGGTGCCTATCCTTTTTTCAACAGCAACACCATTGTCGTCAGTGACGCTCGCGGTCTCTTCGTTTTCCGCCGCGCTACGGAAGTTTCCGGCACGATCTCAAGCAACAACGCTACGCTCACCATCTGCCCCGGTGCCGCTGTCGCTTTTGCCGATGGCAAGAGCCTCACTGTCAATGCCGGCGCGAAGATCATTGCAGATGGCACTTCCACGCAGACGATCAAGTTCACTTCCAACAGCCATCCGCCGGCACGGGTGAAATGGGGCAACATCGTGCTCTACAGCGCCGGCAACGTGTTTGATTTCTGCACGGTCGAATACGGCAATCAGAGCACCAAAATTCTCAACAGCGGCGCGACCATTTCCAATTGCACGTTTCAGCAGAATGATCAAGGCATTCGCACGGAGTATTCAAAAACCTCTGTCAGCACTTGCGAGCTGCTCAACAATCGCCATGCGTTTGTGCTCATCGGACAGAACGGCAACGGCAACAGCGCGACGATTTACAATGACCTTGTGCGAGCAAGCGTTGACCGAGCTTTCCAAAGCCTCACATGCAGATATGCTGGCCACGCTCATCGGCCTCGAGCTGCGTTTGGGAAAATTCACGGAAGCGCAGCAGCATTTCGACGACTATGCTTTGGCTTATCCGCAAGAAGAAGCAACCATCCAAACGCTGAAGGAAAGCTTCGAAGCCGCGGAGGCGGATTATGAATACGGATGGAAGAATGGTTTGAACAAATTCGTCGCTGCCACGCCTAAGGCAAACGACAAGCCCGAAGCGCCGCCCGTAAGTTTTTATCTCACCCAAAACTTTCCCAACCCCTTCAATCCTGAAACGGAAATTCAATACGGCATTCCGAGCAAGGGCCACGTGCGCTTGCGCATCTACAATACGCTTGGCATTGAAGTACGCTCGCTTGTTGATGCAATAAAAGAAGGCGGGCATCATCGCATTATTTGGGACGGGAAAGATCGCGACGGCATTGTCATCGCTTCCGGCGTGTATTTGTATCCCGCCACTTTCATCGCGGAAGATGACGGATAGGCCTTCATGCGCAACGGCAAGATGAGCTTGTTGCTCCTTTTGATTGGCGATATATCTTTTCAATGTTTCGACATTCGATTGCCCGATTCCGAGCGCCGCATAACCGCTCTGCCAATAGAAATTCCGATAGAGTTCGCCTTTGGTTTTGATCCATTTCGACGAGCTCTTTTTCACTTCTTCGATGAGCTTGGCAACCGTGATCTTGCGCGAGAGTATGGCAAGACTGTGAACGTGATCCTCGGTTCCATTGATGGTCAGCGCCGGAGACTCATATTCGCGGAAGATGGCGGCCATGTAGCTGAACAATTCTTTTTCGATTTCCGGTTTTATGAAAGGCTGGCGATCCTTCGTGCTCCAAATGAAATGCACGGGAATATTGGCGAGGCTCTGTGGCACGGCGACACTCTCCTTATTTTGATGAAATGATTATTGGATGGTTTGAAATTTATGCCGCCCCAAGGGGGCGAAATGTAACAGCGAAGGGCAACGCCCTGGTCGCAGTCAAACGTGTCGCGCCTAGCCCCAACGGGGCGGTATAGAATAGCATGTTGAATGGAAAAATGCCGAACGTCATAAAGAACCTCGTGAAGCCGCGAACGATAATCGCAAACGTTATGTCGCCCCGTTGAGGCTAGCGAAATTTTGGATTGGCCGATTTTCCAGGGCGTTGCCCTTCGCTTTCACATTGCGCCCCTTCGGGGTTTTCATGCCGCAAACGGCGCTTCGAGATGATTGCACGGCGCTTTCGTTTGAAGATGCTTGAAAGTGGAGCTTCGCTTCAGCTTGGCAGTTTCTTCTGCAGCTCTTGCATGTGTGCTTTTAGCTCTTCGACCGTCTTGGTGAATAGCCTTGAGCTTTCATAAAACTCCAAAGCCTGCTTGGCGTAATCGAGGGCAGTTTGATAATTGCCAAGCGCCGTTTCTGTTTTAGACAGAATATGACAAGTCGAGGCGATTGTGAACCGCTTCTTCATTTTCTTCGCCAATTCTAAACTCTCTTTGCCAATCTCCAAAGCACGGTCATAACGTTTCAGTCTAAAATCGACTTCAGCAAGATCTGCCAAAGTTCCCGGCAGGGCTAGTTGATCGTGCTTATGCAAAAAAGGAACGATTGATTCCAATCCCTTTTTGGCTTCAAAGAGGTTGCCATGAAACATATCCAGCACAGATAACCCTCTCTTGAAACCAGTAACAGCGATTTCGTCTTTTGCAGCTTGGGCGAGCAGTATACCTCTTTGATAACATGCGCGTGCGCCTTCCAAATCACCCTTATAACGTAAGGCCAATCCCAAATCGTGCAGAGCGGCTTTAATACCTCTGGAATCGTCAATTGATTCAAATATTTTTAAGCCTTCTCTTATTTGGGATTCACCTTTTTCAAGGTCTCCTCCATGAATCTCAATCCAACCAATACCATAAACCAGCAACCATGCGAGATCATGACTCTGATTTGTGTGCTGTGCAAAATCAACCGCTTTATGCTCGAAGAGCCTTCCTTCATAATAGTATCCCCGAATGCTAAGAAAAAAAGTTACCGCCTTTGTTAATTGGATTCCCGAGTGCGGTTCACCATTCTCAAAACACCATTCAAGCAAAGCAAAAATGTTTTCTTCTTCCTCCTCAATCTCGTCATACCTCTCCCATACTCCCCAGTGGTCCCCTCCCGCAGCTTTCGCGAACTCCGTAAAAAATTCCGCAAGCCTTACGCGCGCACTCCGCTCCAATTCCGGCTGTTGTGCGAGCTTATTCTGCGCGAACGCGCGCGTCAATGGATGAAGACTATATCGCCGCTTTGTTTCTTCGAGATCATCGCTGGCTTCGAGCAGCCATAATTCCACCAACTGGCCGAGGCCTTCGTCCAAATCCCATTTATGCACTTCGCTCGCGGCTTCGATGGCGGCCTTCGAGGCGGAATAGGCGAAGATCGGCATGAGCAACAAAACATTGCGCGCCGGCTCGGTGAGCAGCGACCACGCGCGTTGGAAGATAAACTCGAAAATATCGCCTTGCGCGCCGTGCAAGCTATTGAGCACGCCTTCGAGCGTTTGGCCGCGCTGTTTGATTTGACCGATGGCCCAACGAATCGCCAGCGGCGCGCCGCCCGTGGCTTCATAAAAACGCGCGAAGTTGCGCTCGTCTTCCACAAGACCGGTGAGATTCAAGCCCAAGCGGCTCGCTTCGTTCTGAATGAGCTGCTGCGCTTCCTCTTTTACCAAACCGCGAATTGAAATCGCGCGCGCTTGCTTTAGGCTTTGCGTGCGACTCGTGACCAAACATTTGCTCGGCTCGGGCAGCGCTTGCAAAAAATCATAGAGGCCTTGGTCCGTGATGGTTTCAAAATTATCCACGACGAGCAAACAGGATTTTTCCTGCAAGCGTTTGGCAACTTGATGCCGCTTTTCTTCCAATGGCAACTGCGCGAGGTGGGAATAATCCAAAGTGAAAGCAATGGTGTCGAGCACGTCGTTGAGCGTGAGTTCGTGATCTTTGGCGGAGGTCCAAATGAACGCCGCGAAGGTTTGGACGCCGTCGCGAGTTGCGGTAACACCCCCCTGGCCCCCCTCAAGGGGGGAATTTTGAGGTGAATCCTCCCTTGAGGGAGGATTCAGGGTGGTGTTATCGCGCTCGGAATTCTCTCCCACTTTTTGTGAAAGAGCCTTTTGACTTGTAACGAGGCATTCCTGTACAACCTCGCGCGCCAAGCAGGTTTTGCCGATGCCGCCAATGCCGTCAATCGCGACGAGATACGAACGCGTAAGCAATGCGTCATGCACGTGCCGCTTTTCTTTTTCACGGCCAACGAAATCGCTGCGATGGGGGAGGTTATGTAGAATAGCAGGAGCCGGAGTGGAGGAAATGGTCGCTGTCGATTGAACTGCGGATTTGCCGGCTTTTCTATCGCGCCACCAATCCAACAAGCTGCGCTGGCCGAGAAACGCGAGGTAGACGAAGCTGAGTATACCGGTGATCGCCGCCGCGAGAGTGAGAAACTCCATGATAGTTTTCCCGATCTGTGTCCAAATAGATTTTGTTCCCAGTGCTCAAAAAGATTCCTCCTGAATGACACCGTATGATATTTTCTGACTCGTTTGCTCCTAATCCATCAACCTTTCCGGAACAAAAGATTCATCCCCACACCCGCGATGATGCACGTGCCGCCGGCGAGGATGCGCCAATTCACTTCTTCGCCGTTCACTGCGGCGCCGAGCGTGACTGCGAGAAGCGGAGTAACCAACGCGATGAGCATGGTTTTGGTCACGGCGATTTTTTTCACCAACCACAAAAAGAGCATGAACGCAACGCACGAGCCGACGATTGCGAGATAGAAGAGGCACAGCCAGGCTTTCGGAGTCCACGCATATTGCAACGGATTGCCTTCGGTGAGGAAACCGGCGCCGAGCAGGAGCGGAAAGCCGAACGTCATTTGTCCGGCCGCGAGCGTGAGCGTATCGATTTTTTGTCCGTGCGCTTTCACCAGCACGTTGCAAAACGAGATTGCAGCCGCGCCGAATAAAATTCCGGCGGTTGCCAAAGGCGCGAGCGCGCTTTTCATTTGCACTTGATTGAAGAAGATCAAGCCCAGTCCGGCCAGCCCGATAATCACACCAACAATCTTTGCTGGAGTGATGCGTTCTGCGGGAAGCATGTAGTGCGCGATGACCATTCCGAGCAATGGAATCGCCGCGTGCAGCAATGCGGCTAAGCCGGAAGAGACGTGCAGCTCGCCCCAAAACAGCAAGCCGTAATTTATCGCGACGCCAAGCACGCCGACGGTTGCCATGAGTTGCCAAGCCTTGCGATCACGAGGCAGAGCAACCTTGCGAATGAAAATGATGGCAATGAGAATCGCGCTGGCAATGAGAAAACGCAGGCCCGCATAAGTCAGCGGCGGCAGATCGCTCAAACCGAGCTTGATGACCAGCCAGGTCGTGCCCCAAATCACGCAGAGCGACAACCAAGCGAGTATGACTGCAATTCTATTTTTGGTTTCAGTCGTCACCGAGACTCCAAGTAACGTTGATTGGAGTGTTGGATTGATGGAGTGGTAAAGGGCTAATTCAATGAACGCTCCATCACTCCAAAACTCCACCAATCCAAAAATCCATTACTCCAGTTTCAACACTCGATCACATTCACCGCGAGGCCGCCCTGCGAGGTTTCTTTGTAGTGGCTCTTCATATCCATGCCGGTTTGGCGCATGGTGGCGATGACTTGATCGAGCGAGACTTTGTGCAGGCCGTCGCTCTTCATGGCCATGCGGCTCGCATTGATGGCTTTGATCGCACCCATGGCATTGCGCTCGATGCATGGAATCTGCACGAGTCCCATCACCGGATCGCAGGTCAAACCGAGATTGTGCTCCATGCCGATCTCAGCCGCGTTTTCGATTTGCTCGTTCGTCCCTTCAAGCGCGGCCACTAAACCGGCGGCGGCCATCGAACACGCGACGCCGACTTCGCCTTGACAACCGACTTCCGCGCCGGAGATTGACGCATTCTGTTTGTAGAGTTTGCCGATCGCGCCGGCAACGAGGAAGAAACGAATGATGCCTTCCTCGGTAGGATTGCCGGAGAAGCGTTCGTAATAGTGCAGCACCGCCGGGATGATTCCAGCCGCGCCGTTCGTCGGCGCAGTGACCACACGCCCGCCCGCGGCATTTTCTTCATTCACCGCAAGCGCATAGAGGTTGACCCAATCCATGATGCTCAACGGATCGCGCAAAGCTTTCTCCGGATGCGTTGTCAACTCGCGATAGAGCAGTGGCGCGCGGCGGCGCACTTGCAAGCCGCCGGGCAATAAACCTTCGCGCGTCAAACCGCGCTGCACGCAGCCTTGCATCACGCTCCAAATTTTGAGCAAGCTCGCGCGAATGTTCTCTTCCGTGCGCCAATGCTTCTCGTTTTCTAATTCAAGCTGCGCGAAGCTCAGTGCGTGTTCCCGGCTGAGGCGCAGCAAATCCGCGCCGCTATTGAATGGAAAAGGAATGGTATCTTTGTCGTTGCCGGTTTGCGCGGCGGGTGTTGCGCTTTCCTGCACGACGAAGCCGCCGCCGATGGAGTAATAAACTTGCTGATCAATCGGCTGTGAGTCGACGTCAATCGCGGAGAAACGCATGCCGTTGGGGTGCAGCGGCAACGATTGCGTGTAATGAAAAATGAAATGATGCTCGGGCAGAAACGGAATGCGATGCGTTTGAGCCAACGCGAGCGCTTTGGTGTTTTTGATTTCAGCGAGCAGTGTGCCGATCAAATCGGGATCGATTTCATCAGGCTTCTCGCCCGCAAGCCCGAGCATGATCGCGCGGTCGGTGCCGTGGCCTTTGCCCGTGAGCGCGAGCGAGCCGAACAATTCGACGAGGACGGAAGAGGTTTGCGGCAAGTTGCCGTCGGTGCGCAGCTTTTCCGCGAAAGTGCGCGCGGCTTTCATCGGCCCGACCGTGTGCGAACTAGAAGGCCCAATGCCGATTTTGAAGAGGTCGAAGACGCTGATGTGGGAGGTCATAGATTTTGAAACAATCCAGTGAGTTCAGTAGCGGGCATTTTTAATGCCCCAACATACAAGGTTTTTGCAAATTGTCAAGCCAGCGGCGAAAGTCTTTTTCCGTCTCGTAGACTTTCGCGGCTTTTTTGTTTACTTTCATTGCAACGGTTTTTTTAAAAGCTTCAACGCCAAAGAACAGGCAAAACCATTTCTAACATGATTGCCTCCCAAAATTGTTTTGCAACAAATCGTTTTGCCTTTATTGAATCTCCGAAAAGTTTAGTGAGGGCGTGATGGCTCAAGAACATGCGCAGCACGACTTCGATTACATCGTCATCGGCTCGGGCTTTGGCGGCTCGGTGTCGGCTATGCGGCTGGCGGAAAAGGGCTATAAAGTTTTGGTGATTGAAAAAGGCAAGTGGCTCACGGCCAAAGATTTTCCGAAGACGAATTGGAATTTGAAGAAGTGGCTCTGGCTGCCGGCGTTGCGCTTTTTTGGATTGTTCAAGCTCACTTATTTTCGCCACGTGGCTGTGCTCTCCGGCGTGGGCGTGGGCGGCGGCTCGTTGGTTTATGCGAATACGCTGCCCATCCCCAAAACGAAATTCTTTCAAGCTGAAACCTGGGCGCGCTTGGCCGATTGGGAAAACGAGCTTGCGCCTTTTTATCAAACCGCGCTGAGAATGATGGGCGCAACGATCAACCCGCGTTTGGAAGCGGGAGATTTGGCGCTGCAACAGTTGGCGAAAGAGATTGGCAAAGCCGAACACTTTGAGCCGACGAACGTGGCGGTGTATTTCGGCAAGCCCGGCGTGACGGAAAGCGATCCTTATTTCAACGGCAAAGGCCCGGACCGCACGGGCTGCACCTTTTGCGGCGGCTGCATGCTCGGCTGCCGCCACAACGCGAAGAACACGCTCGACAAAAATTATCTTTACTTCGTGCAACAACACGGCGCGCGCATTCAGGCCGAGGCGGAGGTTTATGAGGTCATTCCAATTGATCAACAGAACGGCGCAACGGGTTATCGCGTCAAGTGGCGATCATCAACAGCCGGTTTGACATCCCCCTTTATGCCCCTTCGAAGGGGGATTGTTGGAGAGTACACTTGTCGCGGCGTGGTCTTCGCGGGCGGCGTGATGGGAACAGTCAAGTTGCTGCTGAAATTGAAGAACACTTTTTTGCCCAATCTTTCCGACAAAGTCGGCGCAGGCATTCGCACCAATTCGGAAAGTTTGATTGGCGTGACCACGTTCGATAAGCAAAAAAATTTTTCGGAAGGCGTTGCGATTGGGTCAATCTTGCACACGGACGAGCACAGCCATTTGGAGCCAGTGCGTTACTCAGCAGGTTCGGGCGCTTGGCGTTTGTTGATGTCGCCGCTTGTGCATGGCAAGCATGTGCTGACGAGAGTTGTCAACATGCTCGTGGATTTGCTAACCCATCCGAGAGAAAATCTCAAAACATTTTTTGTGGATGATTGGTCCAAGCGCACGCAGATTTTGTTGTTCATGCAAACGCTCAACAGCACGCTGCGCTTTTCGAAAGGCGTTTTCGGGATGAAGTCTTCAATGGAAGCAGGCCCGGCGCCGACCGCGTTTCTGCCGGAAGCGAAAGATTTGGCCGAACGCTACGCGAAGATTGTAAACGGCAAAGCCACGGTGCTTGCGACGGAAACGTTGCTCGGCATTCCCACCACCGCGCACATTTTGGGCGGCGCAACGATGGGCCGCGACCGCTCCGAAGGCGTGATCGATAAAGACAATCGCGTGTTTGGCTACGAGAGCATGTACGTGTGCGACGGCGCAATGATCTCCTCCAACCCAGGGGTCAATCCTGCGCTCACGATCATGGCGTTGGCAGAGAGGGCGATGAGCAAGATTGCAATCAAAGCAAGCCTCGCGCAATCTGTCATTTGTCAGAAGGAACCCTTTTGAGCAACGAGATGATAGCTTATTGGGAGATCGCGCCGAGGGCTGAAAAGATTCAAATGGGAAGAAACTTTTTAGCACTGGAATCAACCCTTGTATGAGCTTTGTACCCAGTGCGTAAAAAGGTTCCTTCTGAATGACAGGGTCGAGTTTTGGATCGAGCCTCCGAAGTAACGTTGTATTACTAAACGAGGCGGGGGACGATGCGCTCCCGAAACGCCGCGGCAAAAATCTCCGCGTGCTTCGGTTTGGCGATGAAAAAGAGGGGCGAGGTTGAAGGCTGGCAACGCTGCGCCCGCAGCTCATCGTCGAGCGCGCGCAGCTTACGCTCGAACGCTGGCGCGCTGGATTTGTTGCGCTGGTCGCGCGACAAGCCCGAACGCGCGTTACACCTGTGGGCATTGAAACAGCGGAGGATCATTATCCGGCGCGCACCGCACGAACGTAGTTGTTGTTGCCCACTTCATTGCGGTTACAATTACCGTTGTTGAAGTTGGCCACCCACGCCACGCCGGCGCTTGGCCTCGATACTTGCGGTCCGTTCGTTCGGACCCACGTCCAATCCATTCCCGACAACGCGAGATAGGATTGCCGGCTTGCGAATACTCCGTTTGGCGGAGTGATCGAGGTGCACAATGATCAACTAGGCACGCTCCGCTTCCGCGCTCGCGCGCGGGGCGGATTCTGGCCCTCCACTTTGTCGGCACTGCTTTCAACTCGCCCTTGTCCTGCCGTCACTCGCCCCGCTCTTTTATAGCGTTTTTAAAATTGCATTCGTAGTCTCGACCCTTGTGGGGCGTTGTCGCAACTGCAATTTCATTGGTCGGTGATTATGTTCATGTCCCAGCACCCCACAAGGGGGTGGGGCTACAAAAAATTTTCGAGGCCGCTCGCTAGCGCTCGCTCTGCTAAAGCATAATCAAAAGCAAAGCAACAGCCAAAGAAAAGGGTCAAATGACTCAAAGGGTCAAATGATCTATTGTCCGGCGCGCACTGCACGAACTAGGGCGAGACCGTAGTACGGGAAGCTGTCACCAATGCTGAAACCGGCAACCCACGCCCAGCCGGCGCTTTCTTTGTCGGCAGTCCAAATCCACCGCTGCTTTTTATCAAACTTTGGATCAATGTACAAATCGCCGTTCAACTTGCTCGGCTCCATCAAAGACATGGCTTCTTCTAAAGTTGGTAGACGCCAATCCGCGTATCCTGCGAAATTACCGCTGTTCAACTGCACAACATTGGCTAACGCTTTTTCATAAGTCATATACTCTGGCGAGCCGGCCTGCTGCCAGATCAAGCCAGTGGCGCGATCAAAAACGACTTTTCCGCCAGACTGGAGCACAAAATCGTTGGCCAAGCCTCGGCCTTGCGGGTTGCTCCAATCATATCCGGCTGCGCAAAACAAGTCTTGCTCCTTCAACATATTTTTAACCGCTGCGGCAGAAAGGTTGTTCTTGCCCACGCTGCGCAAAGCATATTTCGGCGTCAGTTTAGTTTCAAGCGGTGTAACCGGCTTGGGCCGCAGCGTCACGGTCGTGGTTTTGCCTTTCGCTACAGTAGCGATTTGCGAAACGGTTTCATCCGCGCCGCGCACTTCCACGCGGTACGAACCCACCGGTTGATCATACTCGCGCGTCTCGCCGCCGGCAATGTTGCCTCTCAAAGTGTCGTCAATATAGACGCGGCCATCGAGGAACGCTTGCACGCGAATCGTGCCGCTCTCGGCAACCACTTCTGGGTCAAGAGTGAAACTGAGCGTCGTGTCACGCGGCGTGGCCACGCGAAACTGCAGTGGGCGCGGCTTGTAACCTGCGCGTGAAAGATTGAGGCTGTGCACGCCCAAAGACAATGGCAGCTTTTGCCGCTCCGTGGGCGAGAGGCTTTTACTATCCAAAATCACCTCGGCATCAACAGGTTGCACTTGAATGGTCACACGCGCCAACGCTGGTTTGAGGGCAAAAGACAATTGGGTCTCACGGCCTTTGACCAGTATCACTGTGGTGTCGAGAGAAAAATAATTCGGCTTCTGAATTTGCAACGTGAATTTTCCGGCGGTGCCGCGATAGCCGGTGATGGGCGAGTTGCCAATGACATTGTCTTTCAAAAGCACGAGGGCATTCGTCGGCATAGTGGTAATGGACAAGAGCGTTGGCGTCTCTGTATAGATGGTTTTATAAATTTGCCAACTGAGCACGATAATGAGCACAGCAAAGCCGGATAGAAACCAAACACTTCGCGAGCGCCTCGGCGCTTTGGGCGGAGGCTGAGGCGGGGTTTGGGGCTTCTGCGCTTCCTGTTCCTTGCGCCATTCGCGCTCGGCAGTAGCCAGCAAAGCATCCACGTCTTCATAATGACCTCGAAGCTCTTGTACGCGGCGAAAACTTTGTATCGCTTGTTGCCAACGCTTCGCTGTGAGATGCGCCTGGCCCTCATCGTAGAGTTTTGCCAATTCCAGCTCTTGCCGCGCCGAGCGTAAAATGCTTTTGGCTTCGGCATGGGTTGGGTCCAGTTCTAAAATCTTCTGCAACCTCGCAATCGCCGTTTGCCAATCTTCTCTGGCAGCAGCCGCCTCCGCTTCTTGCAGGAGCGCGGCCACTTGCGCACTGCGGTTTTGTTCTGCAAGAGAACGCTCAATGGCAGTCACAAGCTCATTCACTTGTTTGTACTGCGGCCTTATTTTTTGCACCTGTCGCAGCGTTTCAAGCGCCTGCGACCAACGCTTTGCTTCTTTGTGGCCGCGGCCTTCGGCATAGAGCCTTGCCAGTCGCGCCTCTTCCTCTGCCCGCGCCAAGCCGGTTTTAGCTTCTGCATTATCAGGCCGAAGCCGCAAAATGGCTTGGCACTTTGCAATCGCCGTGGGCCAATCTTCCGCGCTGTATGCTCTTTGCGCCTCCTGTGATAAAGCCAGAACTTCATCGAATTGAGGTTGAACAAATGGCGCGGCATCGGGAGGCGAAGTTTTTTCCATACGTGATTGAGGTGCTGCGCTACTCGCGAGATCGAAAATTTTTCCATCCGGCGCGCGCATGTACAACACGGGCGTGCCCCATTCCACGTCGTTGCCGCTCGCGAAAATCGCGGTGCGCGCTTCCACGAGCGCGGCGTCAACCGGATAGCCGTCGGCAAGGGCAGAGTAAAACTCGTGGCTGAATGTGATGGCCGCGGCGTCGGTGATTTCAAACTGCATCGCAATCACCGCGGGCAAGCCTTGCTGAACGAGGCTCTGGGCCGCGCCGGTAAACGGGTCGGTGCGCGAGGCGCGCGCGCCTTCGCAGGCATTGAGCACCGCGAGCCGGAGAGCGCGATGATTGTGCAAGATGGTCCCGAGAAATTGTCCGCTCACTTTGCGGCTGTGGCGGGTTTCATCTTCGAGCAGCAAGATGCCGTCGTGCGCGCTCTCGTCATAACCGCCGTGGCCGATGAAATGAAAAATGTGATACGAGCTTTGGCGCAAACGCCGTTGCAGTGCCGGCAGCGTGGCCTCATCCAATCTTTCTAGCGTGACGATCTTGCGCTTTTGCAAATCACCGAGCGCGTTTTGCAGCTTCTGCCATTCTTCTTCGACATCGAGCGGAGCATAGTCGGTAGGGGCGGAGAGCATCGCGAGAATTTTGAGCGGCGGCTGCACCGCGAGCGGGCGAATACGCTCCGGCAATTCGATGTAGCGCACGAGCGGCGTTTCCACCGCGAGCACGAGAAAACGATTCAACGCCGAGTTATACAAATACTCCCACGGCAAATCCGCAAGCTCGGGCGCATTCAAACGCAAACGGAGCCGCAAGCCCGCGCTGCCTTTGGCTTCGGCTTGATCGAGACTGCTGCGCAAACACCCAAAGACCTCGCTGCCGAACACGCTATCGAACAGGCGCTTGCCGAAATTTTTCGCGGCCTCCATTTCCGGAGAATTGAGGCGGCGCACGCCGCGTCGCGGCCGGCCGATCTTCAACAGAAAATTTTCCAACTCGAACGGCGCGAACGGCACACTGAACTGCGAGGCCGCTTCGCCCGCGGGCGAGTTGGTCACGCGCGCCACGTAGGCGTTGCCCGCGCGTTCGATGAGCAAGTCGAAGTTGAGATAGTCGAATTGCGGTTTGGCGGTGTTCATATGAAGCCCTTTGAGCAACAAAAGATTTAATTCTGGTTAAGCCGTAACGCAGACAGCCAGTCCGATGTCACTAACTTTTCAAAAAGGTATGACAGAAAAATGGAGGACAGAAAAATATTTATGGTTTATTGGTGTCTAACCGTGGAGGTTTTTTTGATAAAACTCACCCCCCATATTTCTGTCCTACATTTTTCTGTCTTCGCTTTTGAATGGTTTTGCCCATCATCGTTTTGCCCTATTTAAAAGTTAGCAGCGTTGGACAGCCAGTCTGCAAACCAACCAGGGGACAAATTGTCCCCCGCTTGAATTTAATCCCATGCTTGTGAATGAATGCGTTTTATGGCAACTGGGGTACAATTTGTACCTCAGTTGCATTGAATGTTATTTGCGCCTTACCTGCCGGCTGGCAGTCCAATGTCATCAACTTGTTAAGAAAGCACAGACAGAAAAATGTAGGGCAGAAAAATTTTTATGCCTTCTTATTGCTCCTATAGTATTACTCCGAAAAAACTATCACGACCGCGAAGATTTTGTAGCGCAAGCTTCCAGCTTGCCTTCGTTTGCAGGCTGGAAGCCTGCGCTACGGCAGGCAATCCTAAATGATGACAAGCCACATGTTTCTGTCCTTCATTTTTCTGTCTTCGCTTTTAAATGGTTTTGCCCATCATCGTTTTGCCTTTTGGACCCGCAGTCTGCGCTACGAGTTCTCACCCTGCCTTCTTGCTCAACACCACGTCCATCCACACGGCGAGAATGAGTACGATGCCGCGCGTGATGTATTTCATTTCCGGGGAGACCGCGAGCAGCGTCATGCCGTTCAACAAGCTTGTCATGATCAACGCGCCGAAGAGCACACCGAGCACGGTGCCGCGCCCGCCTTTCAAGCTCGTGCCGCCGATTACACACGCAGCAATCGCATCCAATTCCATCAAGTCGCCGACGGTCGTGGTCGAAGCGCCGGCATACGCGGTTTGCATGTAGCCGGTGAGCGCGACGATGCCGCCGAGCAACGCATATGCGCCGACAATGACTTTCTGCACGGGAATGCCGGAGAGGATCGCGGCTTCTTCATTGTCACCAATCGCATAGAGATAACGCCCAAACGGCGTGTGCTGCGTGATGACATACACCACGAACGCCAGCGTTGCAAGAAGGACCACCGCGAGCGGCACGCCGCGAAATTGATTCATCAAAATCACGACGAGCAGAAGCGCTTGCAGGCTGATGAACATCTTGAGAACGGCCGTTTCTTTGTCTTCCACTTCGAAGCCGTGTTGCAACCGCTGTTGGCGCGCACGCAATTTGGAGACGATCAACGCGACTCCGATGAGCGCCGCGAGCAAGTAGCCAGCCCACGCCGGGAAGTAATAGGTCGTGAGCAGCGAATACAGATTGACGGTGTTGCCCTCAGTCACCGGCACGGTCGCGTTTTGAATCACCAGCCAGAATGTGCCTTTGAACACGAGCAAGCCGCCCAGCGTGATGATGAACGCCGGAATTTTTTGCGTGATAATGACCTTGCCCATCAATGCCCAAACTAAAATGCCGAACGTGAGCCCAACTAGCATGGCGAGCGACGAAGGCCAGTGCTGATGAAACACCAGCACGCTCGCGATGCCGCCGATGAGACCCACGCCGCTGCCCACGGAGAGATCGATCAAACCGGGCAAGAGCACGAGCAACATGCCGAGCGCGAGTGTTGCAGTCACAGCCAGCTCGATGGACAACAACGAAAGATTGCGCGGCCCGAGAAAATTATCCGAGGCCAGCGCAAAGAAAATCCAAATCAGCACGAGCGCAATGCCGATGGAAAAATCGCGGATGGAGAGTTTGGTGGTAATGGTGGCCTCCTTTTTAGCTGTCAGCTTTTAGCTATCGGCTGAAAGCTGATAGCTGATAGCTCAATGAAACTTCATTGCTGCGGTCAAAATCCCCTCTTGCGTTGCTTCCTCGCGCGTGAAGGTGCCGCCGATTCTGCCGTTGCTGAGAATGATAATGCGGTCGCTCATGCCCATCAACTCCGGCAGCTCGCTCGAAACGAGAATCACGGCTTTGCCCTGTTCCGTGAGCGTGTTGATGATTTCATAAACTTCGATCTTCGCGCCGACGTCGATGCCGCGCGTCGGCTCGTCGAGAAAAACCACGCCGGGCTTCGTCATCAACGCTTTGCCCAACACGCACTTTTGTTGATTGCCGCCGGAAAGCGTTTCGACGAGCGTCTCTTGGCCGGGCGCTTTGATGCCCAATGAATCAAAATAAACTTGATTGCTCTTGATCTCGCGCGGATGATCGATGAGACCGTTGCGCGAGAATTGTTTGAGCGCGGCGAGCGAAAGATTGAAGCCGATGGGCTTGCGCAAAAGCAGGCCGTAGCGCTTGCGATCTTCGCTCACCAGCACCAAGCCTTTTGCAATCGCTTCCCTCGGCGAGCGGCACAGCGCTTCTTCATTGTTGATGAAAATCTTTCCCGCGAGGCGTTGCCCATACGCGCCGAAAATGTGCATCAACAACTCGGTGCGGCCCGCGCCCATGAGGCCGCCGAAGCCGAGCACTTCGCCCGCGTGCAATTCGAAACCAATGCCCTCGAGCAGGGGCTTGGTCTTTCCCGTTTCGCTCACGCTCAAATTTTCCACTTTGAGCAGCGTTGCGCCCACGTGTGCTTGTCTGCGCGGGAACAAATCCTTGATCTCGCGGCCCACCATGTGGCGAATGACTTCGCTCTTATTCGTTTGCGTCCGCTCCAACGTGACCACGGATTCGCCGTCGCGCAGCACGGTGACGCGGTCCGCAATCGCGAACACTTCGTCGAGCTTGTGCGAAATATAAACGCACGTGAGTCCTTTATCTTTCAAGCTGCGAATGATACCCAGCAGAATCTCGACTTCTTTTTCCGTGAGCGCGGCCGTGGGTTCATCCAACAAAAGAATCTTCGAGCGCTTCGAAAGCGCTTTGAGAATCTCGACCATTTGCTGTTGGCCGATGCCCAAATCGCCGACGCGCGTCGCGGGATCGAGGTTGAGGCCATATTCCGCCATGAGTTTTTTCGTGCCGGCATAGAGACGATTCCAATCGATACGAAAACCTTTCGTCGGCTCCGCGCCGAGAAAAATATTTTCCGCCACGGTCATCTCGCGAATGAGCGCCAGCTCTTGATAGATCACCGCAATGCCGGCTTTCTCCGCGTCCGCAATGCCGCGAAACTCCACGGGCCGGCCATGCAGCGCGATCGCGCCTTCATAGCTGCCGAGCGGATGAATACCCGAAAGCGTTTTGATCAACGTCGATTTGCCCGCGCCGTTCTCGCCGCAGAGCGCATGCACTTCGCCTTCGTTCAAATCGAACGAAACGTTTTTCAAAGCGACGACGCCGGGGAAACGTTTGGTGAGGTTTTGCACGGAGAGCAGTTTACGAGAGGGAGGCAGTGTTATCGGCATAAAGAAGAACTCGGTTGATGAAAGAACTGCTGACGATCAAATAGGGCGCGCGCAACGCAGGCTTGCGCGTTAATATGTTGAACGCAGCCAGGAATGTCAATTGCAAATTCTTGGAAGGCGCATGCACGTGTCATTGCGGCTTAAACGAAGCCCGGTTTGCGCCGTGGCGATTCCGACACAGTGTGGATTCTTTTCACGTATCGGCGCCCTTCGGCTATCGCATAGAAGCCTTGTCAATCGCCACTTTCGTGCAGCCTCCTCCGGTTTCGCCCCTCGGCACATGAATTGAATCAGCAGTTGCAAACAACGTGTTGATCAACTGCTGCATCAAAAACCAAAACTGGAGGATTCCATGAACCTCAAAGGAACTAAACGTGCGCTCGTTTTCCTCGCTTCATTTTTGATCCTGCTCTCGGCATGCTCGAAAAATCCCTCTGCGCCGAGCGCGCCGCGAAACGAAGCGTTTATCGCCACGGCCGGAACTACCGGCGCGGAAATTTTTCGCAGCGTCAAAACTCTTGAGCAATTAGATCAAGCTATGGCCGGGCCCGAGGCTTTCGGAAAGTTGGAATTGCCCGCAGTCGGCAGCGTTGCAGGCAGCGCAAGTTTGCTGGCAAAACGAGTGCAGCCCTTTCATCTTCACGCCGCAGAAATCTCGCGCCGGGCGCAAGGCTTGAATAAAGCGAACGGCGATTCGCTCATTTATGAAAATCGCTGGACCGATCCAGCAACCGGCATTTCATATCACGCGCGCATCACTTACAACTCCGCCACCGGCTTGGCCGTGGTCACGGTGGTCGCGTATGATTTTCCCGTGACGAGTGTGATTGCGCGTGATTCTGCACGTGTCGTCGTGCATACCAATTTCACTCTTGCCGATACCACGGACGACGTTGTGCAGCGTCTCGATCTGCGCAAAGATTATCGCGCGAGCTATCGCCTGCGTTATGAAGAAGGCACGCTCGTGCCCGACGTTTATCAACCCGGAACGGAACCGGAAGGTGGAGCCATTGACGCGAGAAAACGCTTCAGCGCCGGGCAAGATTCGTTGGAAGCGAGCTATCATCTCGAGTATCATCGCGACGCCGGTGGCAATTTTTCCGAGTCCGTGCTCTTCGAAGACGGCACCCGCGCGAGCGCGAATGTCACGTTCAACGCCGGCAGCATCATCTTTCGCGCGAATTTCCGCGACGGCTCCACCGAGTTGACGCAGGTGACGAAAATCGGCGAGCATGCGCTGGAATTTAGCAAGACGCTCACCTTTGCGCCGGGCGCGGATCCGGTTTCCATTCACGAAGAAGGCAACCTCGTTAGCAATCCGAGCGACTCTTCAGCTAGCGCAGATTTCGTGCGAGAAACTTTACGCTTGAATGGAACGAGAGAACGCTGCGAGCTGCACGCAACCGAGTCGCGGCAAAACGGTTTCAGACGCACCACGGTTTCCGCGAGCAGCAGCAACGGCACGAGCTTCAACTGGGTGTTGCAAGAGAGCGCAGAAAAAAGTCGTGTGGAGGGCAATGCCATCAACGAAGAGGGCCAATACATTTTATTCCACGCGGATTTCTACGCGAACGGCAGCGCCGATCTTCATCTCGAAGTTTATGCCTCGAAAGCCGCGTATGACAATGGCGAGAAGCCGATCTTCACCGCGGATTTGCACTATCGTCCGGATGGCTCCGGCAACGGCAGAGTCACTTCAAGAGAGGGTGTGGAATCATTCGCATTCGGACCGGCAGGCAAGCCGGAATAATGCCAGGTGGGTTCGATGATCGCCCTGGCATTGCATTCCAGGGCGATCATAATGTTTGATAGTGAACTATAACAAAGTACCAGCATCGAGCATCCCGCAACAAGCCTCCTACCTCATCACTCCATTTCCCCAAACACCTCACGCGCAGGATGAAACCCATCCGCGATCACCGTCTCTTTTAAATTCTCTTTCGTCACCGTGATCACTTCCAACAACACCGTCGGCACTTGCATCGCGCCGTTGTGCGTGCCTGCGCGAGTGATGACCGGTTTGCGTTGGCCGAGTTGCACGGCAAGCTCGGCAGCGCGAGTGGCCAAACGTTGAATCGGCAAATAAATCGTCATCGCCTGCATGCCCGCAACAAGGCGTTGGCAAGCAACAAGCTCCGCGTCTTGGCCGGTCACTAAAATCTTTCCGGCGAGTCCTTCTTCCGGCAACGCTTGAATCGCGCCGCCGGCCGTGCCGTCGTTCGAAGCGAGCACCGCGTCGAAGCTCGCGCCGTGTTGCGAGAGCGCGGCATTGGTGATCTTCTTTGCATTCTCCGGCTTCCAATTCTCCGCCCAATCTTCATGAATGATTTCGAGCGCGCCGCGTTCGAGCAGCGGCTGGAGCACGTTGTCTTGCCCTTCTTTGTATTGAAACGAGCATGGATCCGTCTTCGCGCCGAGAATGCGAATGAGCCGCGCGCGCCGATTTTGCGGAAGGTGCTCGACGAGATATTGCGCCTGCAATTCGCCCACGCGCACGTTGTCGAAACAAATATAAAGATCGAGCTCGCAATTGCTGATGAGGCGGTCGTAAGCCATCACCGGCACGCCGGCCTCGTGCGCGAGCTGCACGGCCTTTGCCATGGCCTCGCCGTTGTGCGGCACGATCACGAGCGCGTCGATGTCGTTGCTCAACAAACTTTGCACGTCTTGCACCTGTCGCGTGTCGTCGCTGTTCGCGGATTGCACGAGCACCTTCGCGCCGAGCGACTCGGCCCTTGCCACGAATATGTCGCGGTCGCGCTGCCAGCGTTCTTCTTTGAGCGTGTCCAGCGAGAGGCCGAGGACGAGTTGATCGTCGTTGCGTTTGCTTTCATCATGCAAGGAACGCACGCGCAGCATCCAACCGGCGACGAGGCTGAAGATGAAAGCGAAGAAGACGAGTGCGAGGCGAAGTTTCATGGCACTCCTTTGATACTGTCATTCGGGAGGAATCCTTTTAAGCACTGGAAACCATCTCATGAATGCAAAAGGGTTCAGACAGAAAAATAAAAAGCGCGCAAAGTCGGACTTTCATCAAACGTGATTAGATTGCTCAAAGCCCTTTTGTGAAAGTCCGACTTCCCAGAATGCCACGAAAATGCGTCGTAGCGCAGGCTTCCAGCCTGCATGCAGACAAGGATGTCTGCGCTACGTTTTCATCATGCGCGGGTGGCCAAGCGGCCATGGCAATTCCTGCAAAATGACAACGCCATCCTTCATTATTAGTGCTGCTGCGACGCATTGCGATACACTTCTTCGCGCGGATGAAAGCCGTCGGCAATCACCGTCGCTTCTAAATTTTCTTTTGTGACCGTGACAACGTCGAGCAACACCGCAGGCACTTCGACTTTGCCGTTGTTGACCATGCCGCGCGCGATCACCGGTTTGCCGCGTCCCATCTTCACCGCGAGCTCCGCGCCGGCATTGGCGAGATGGCGAATCGGTTTGTAAATCGTCATGGCTTGCACGCCGGAGGCGATGCGTTGGCACGCCACCAGCTCCGCGTCTTGTCCGGTCACGATGATTTTTCCCGCGAGGCCTTCTTCCAGCAAGGCTTGAATCGCGCCGCCCGCGGTGCCGTCATTCGAAGCGAGCACCGCGTCGAAGCTCGCGCCGTGCTGCGTGATCGCGGCGTTGGTGATCTTCTTCGCATTCTCCGGCTTCCAATTCTCTGCCCAATCTTCGTGAATGATTTCGATCTCGCCGCTCGCGATATACGGTGCGAGCACGTTATCCTGCCCTTGTTTGAACATGACCGCGGCTTGATCGGTCTTCGCGCCAAAGAGGCGCACGAGACGCGCTGGCTTTTTCGCGGGCAGATGATCAATCACAAACCGCGCTTGCAACTCGCCGATGTGAACATTGTCGAATGAGATGAAGAGATCGGGTTCGCAATTCATGATCATGCGCTCATAAGCCAACACCGGCACGCCGGCCTCGTGTGCAAGCTGGACTGCGTTCGCCATCGCTTCGGCATTGTGCGCAATCAGCACGAGCACGTCGATGTTGTTGCTCAACAAAGCCAGCACGTCTTGCATCTGTCGCGTGTCGTCGCTGTTCGCGGATTGCACGAGCACCTTTGCACCCAAAGACTCAGCTTTCGCAACGAAAACGTCACGGTCGCGTTGCCAGCGCGCTTCTTTCAAGGTGTCCATGGAGAGGCCGAGGAGAAGTTGATGCCCGCCGCTCTCATGTTGTGATGAACGCGCGCGCAGCATCCAGCCCGCAGCGAGGCTGAGGAGGAAAGCAATGAAGACGAATGCGAGGCGAAGGTTCATGAACGTATCGATCAGCTCGGCAAAAACGTTTGAAAAAGGAGAGAACATGTTGAAGAGGAGGGAACAGCACAAGCATCGCGTGGTGCGATCAAACAATTCAAGAAAAAACTTTTTCTGTCGTGTCTACTAGTACACTGTTACCTTAATTTATTAGAGTCACCCTGAGCGAAGTCGAAGGGCGTTATCATGGTTCGACTCCGCTCACCATGACTAAAAATTAATGTAACAGTGTACTAGTGGCGCTTTTGCGATAATGCGGTTATGAATTTCTCGCAGAACCTGGCTCAACAAAACGCCGTAAAGGCCAAGCTCCGGCACTTCATAATTCTCCTGCTGACGCGAAGGCTCTTTTGCCAAAACTTCGGCAAGCACGAGGGGATATGCTTTGGAAAAAGCCTCCAGCATGAAGCTGTCAAATGCACGGCAGCTTCCAGGAGTTCTGGCGCACACGCCTACTTTGTAAAGGCCAGGCTCGCGTTTGCCGATGCGATTGGTTTCCGCTTCGGGAAGCCAAACTTCCAGAAAATCGCGTTCGTCGTAAATATATCGAAGCTGATGAGTCATGGTGGTCACCTCAAAAATTTTTGTCCCGACTTGCCGACATGCAAAATTTCGGTCTCGTGCGGAACATGATTTTCTTCCGCACAATACAGATTCCAAACAACGTTGATGTTCGTTTTCTTGAGCACCGCGATAAACAAATGTCGCGTGCGTTGAGAAGTGCGACGAGAGAACTCTTTGCCATAGACATGGCTGCTTGGATCAATGATGCTGCGCCCAACAACGTCCGGCGCTTTGAGTATGCTTGGAATTTTATCGAGGTGATCCAAAACAAATTCCTGCCATGGCCGACGCCTTCTTGAATCCTGTATATATCTCAAACCTTCTTCAGTAAAGTAGTAGCGTTCATCCCAATAGTCGTTGCCGCTGAAAATCACGGTTTGTTGGCGAGGCTCGCCATCAAGAATGATAGTGACGGTTTCACCGCGTCGCGTGTAATCGACATTTTTGAGTCGTAGCAGCTTTGGAGCAATGATCATTCGTCATACCCCAATGAGCTTGGAGTCAATATAAGTAAGCCGGTCTTGGCAGGCAAACCGTTTTTAATTTAAAGCGTGCGAAGTCGGACTTTCACCAAACGGCTTTGGAATTTTCTAAACTCCGCTTGTGAAAGTCCGACTTCCCCGAATGTCATGACAACTGTGTTATTGTTGCTGCGACGCATTGCGATACACCTCCTCGCGCGGATGAAAGCCGTCGGCAATCACCGTCGCTTCTAAATTTTCTTTTGTGACCGTGACAACGTCGAGCAACACCGCAGGCACTTCGACTTTGCCGTTGTTGACCATGCCGCGCGCGATCACCGGTTTGCCGCGTCCCATCTTCACCGCGAGCCCGGCGCCGGCATTGGCGAGATGGCGAATCGGTTTGTAAATCGTCATGGCTTGCACACCGGAAGCGATGCGTTGGCACGCCACCAGCTCCGCGTCTTGTCCGGTCACGATGATTTTCCCCGCGAGGCCTTCTTCCAGCAGCGCTTGAATTGCGCCGCCGGCCGTGCCGTCATTCGAAGCGAGCACCGCGTCGAAGCTCGCGCCGTGCTGCGTGATCGCCGCGTTGGTGATCTTCTTCGCGTTCTCCGGCTTCCAATTCTCCGCCCAATCTTCGTGCATGATTTCAATTTCCCCGGCCGCGACGAGCGGGTCGAGCACGTTGTCTTGACCTTGCTTGAACATGAACGCGTTGTTGTCGGTCTTCGCGCCGAAGATGCGCATGAGGCGCGCCTTGCGGCCTTTGGGCAGTTTATCCACGAGATACTGCGCCTGCATTTCGCCCACGCGCACGTTGTCGAAAGAGAGATACACGTCGAGATCGCAATCCGTGATGACGCGATCATACGCGATCACAGGCACGCCGGCCTCGCGCGCGAGATTCACGGCCTTTGCCATGGCCTGCCCGTTGTGCGGAATGATCACGAGCACGTCGACTTTGTTGCTCAACAAGCTCTGCACGTCTTGGATCTGCCGCGTGTCATCGCTGTTCGCGGATTGCACGAGCACCTTCGCGCCGAGCTCTTCGGCTTTGGCCACGAAGTAATCGCGGTCTTTCTGCCAGCGCGTTTCTTTGAGCGTGTCCATCGAAAGCCCGATGACGATTTGATTGTCGCTTTCAGTTCCGGCTCCGGCAGCGGAACGATTGCCCAGCGACAACGCAAGTCCGATGAGCAAGCTCAGAATGAGAGAAACGGCGACGAGAGCGAGGCGGAGTTTCATGGGAGGGTTCTTTCAAATGAAGTTCATAGCAAATAAAACGATTGCGGCTCTGCGTGAAAACCTTCGTTTTTTTGCAGCGAATCCGTTTTTAGAAGATTACAAGCCTTGATCGGCAAACCGCCGCACCAGCGCAACAAACTTCTCCCACACTTCGAAGTGCAGCCAATGCCCCGCCTCAGGAATCATCTCGAGCCGGCTGTTGGGAAAATGCCGGAGAATGAGATCGTGTTGATGATCGAGATGAAACTCGGACTCCGCGCCGCCGAGGAACAACGTTTCGCCTTCGTAGCGCGCGTGCAGCGGCGCCTCATAATTCTCGACGTCGTGTTGGTAGGTTTTGAGCGCCTCGAGATTGATGCGCCAGCGCCACGCGCCCTCGGAATCGCGCACGAGATTGGTGAGCACGAATTGCCGCACCACCTCGTTGGGAATGGCTTTGGCTAATTCTGCGTCCGCTTGTTGGCGCGAGGTGAGCGCGCGCAAATCCAAACTCTCCAACGCGGCTAAAATATCAACGGAGGAACTGCGATACGCGCGCGGCGCAATGTCTTCGATGATCAATCCCCGCAAGCGCTCGGGATAATGAAACGCAAATTCCATCGCGGCCATGCCGCCCATCGAATGGCCGAGTAAATACGCTTGCGCCAGTTCTTGTTGATCAAAAAAAGTTTTGACGTCCTCGCGCAAATCCGCAAGCGTGTGCGTCGGCGCGTGCGGCGAGTTGCCGTGATTGCGTTGATCGACCACGAGCACGCGATACGAGGCCGCCAGCGCTTGCGCGACACGCTGCCAGTTTTGCGAGGCGCCGAGCACGCCGTGCAGAATCACGAGCGTTTTGTCGCCCTTGCCATAGGCGCGGAAATGAAGATTCAGAGCAGGCATTTTTGATCACAATCGCAACGAGTCGCAATCAAAATCTTCGGACACTGATCAAAGCGGATTCTCATAGATTTTAATAGAGGTGCGGAGTGTAACTTATTTTGTGCTCGGAGTAGTAACCATGTTCGTAATGGAACCGCTCTTTTACGGCACGCTCTTCAGCCTATACTCCACCATCCGATCTTCATCAAACAAAAAACGGCCTTCGAAATTTTTTCCCTCGAGCATAAGAGGAATCCACAATCTGTCATCGGCCCACATTTGCTCATAAGGAATTTTATCCAACGGCGCCCATAGCGGCTTGGCTTCTTCGGTTTCTTGGGGCTCGCCAATGCAACCGGAGGCCATGAAAACGGTCACGTGAATGGAAAGTCCATCAGTGAATTGAAACAACAACTCGCCGCTTTGCGCGAGCCCGATGGGCGTGACGCGCAATTCTTCCTGCACTTCACGCACGGCGCACTCAAGCGGCGACTCGCCCGGATCGATTCTTCCGCCGGGCCCGTTGATCTTGCCCGCGCCCAATCCTCTTTTTTTGTGAATGAGTAAAACACGTTCGCCGGAAATCACAAACACCAGTGTCGCGATTTGTTCGGGTTGCCAAATGTTCCAATTAATTTCTGCAAAGTGTGAATAACGACGGCGGGTGCGATTCATGAGCGTGACGGCTTTCGCAAGGAAAAAGAAGAAACGGTGATGTCCGCGAGAGCTAATTGCTCCCGCACTGCGGAAAGAATTGCGACGGCGTTTGGGGTATCGCTGTGAACGCACAACGTCTCAGCGCGCAATGGCACAACGACGTTATCAATGGAAATGGCGCATTGCTCTTTGATGATGCGCAACGCTTGAGCAGAAGCTTGTTGGCGAGAATGGATGAGCGCGCCGTTTTTCGAGCGTCCGCGCAATGTGCCATCGGCTTCATAAGCGCGATCGGCGAAAGCTTCGGGAACGGCGCGAAAACTCATTGCCTCCCAAACCGCGAGCATTGGCGTTCCCGCCAATCCCACCAACGCCAGCGCGCGGCTCCAACGCGCGACGCCTCGCGCAATCGTTTCCGCAACGTCATGATCGCGCACGGCGACATTGTACAATGCGCCGTGCGGCTTGACGTACTGCAATTCCGTGCGCTGCGCTTGCGCAATCTCTCCGAGCGCGCGCACTTGTTGAAAGATACTCTCTTCGAGTTCGCGCGCCGTCATCGCCATTTCCACGCGGCCAAAGTTCGCGCGATCAGGATAACTTGGATGCGCGCCGACGGCGGCGCCATGCTTAATACACAGCGTAACCGTTTGCGCCATCGTGCTTTCATCCCCGGCATGCGCGCCGCACGCTATGTTCGCGCTGGAGATCATGCCGAGGATTTTTTCTTCACTGCCGTCGCGTAAAGCATGAGGCCGCTCGCCGACGTCGGCGTTGAGGTCGATCATGAAGCTCATCGGAGCAAAGCGAGCCGCCTCGTTTCCGTGAACGCGGGCTTGCCTTGTTGATCCAGAACCGACAAGCGATAGAAATAAATGCCTGCCGGAGAGGGCGCGCCAAAGTCGTTGCGACCGTCCCACGTTGCTTCGTGCCAACCGGCTTCGTGGTGCGCCGCCGTGATTTGCCGCGTCAATCTTCCCAACAAATCATAAATCTCCAAACGCACTTCACCGGCTTGCGGCAACGCGAAGGGAAGACGGGTGAGCGCGACGTTCGTGCTGCTGAAAGGATTCGGATAGTTGCTTGCCAACTCAAAACGTTCCGGCAAAGCAGCTGGCATCTGTGGCGTCGCCGAGGCGGATATGTCGCTATCGATTATGCTGCGCAATGCCGCGTTTTGATAAGCCGTTCCAATCGGCGTCAACGTCACGCCGTCATTCGCGAGCAACGCCGTAATCGGCTGTTGGCCGATGGTGTCGAAGCGATGATCGTAACCCATCGAGCGGCTCCAAAACCACTTGGTGATATTGGCGCGGTTTTGTTTGAGATAGCCCGCAAGCTGTCCGCACATCTGCGCGACGTCGTTCACGCTACGCCGCCAATCGATATTACCCATCTCGCTCACCCAAACTTCGGATGCGCCGTGCGTCGCAAAGCTCGCCGCCAAGTTTTCGATATGCGGTTGCACGTCCGCGAGCTGAAAAGCCGAAGAAGAGGCGCGCATGGGATAGAGATGAAAATTACCGACGTCGACTTTCACGCCCGGCGGCAATGCCGCATGAAACGCTTCGAGCCACGCGATCGTGCCGGTCTCGAACATGCCCGAGCTGATGAACGTCGCCAGCTCATCGCGCAACGGGCCGAAGATAAGCGGTATCATCGTGAGCACAAGGTCGTTTGGGTTGTCAATGGCTTCTTTCAAAAATAATCCGCCGATCATGCACTTTGCCGTCGGGTCCAGGCTTTTGATCAATTCATAATAACGCGCGTAAGTTGCGGCGTATTGTTGCGGGCGCATGAGTGGAAACCAATTCGGCTCATTGCCGATTTCCCACACCTTGCCGCGTTGGCCGTTCACGGTGATTTGCTGTGTGATCCACGCCGCCTCGGCTGCGAAGATGCGGTCGATAATCTCCGTTTGACTCGGCAGCGGCTTGCCGTTGAAAAACGTGTTGGAGATATAAGGCTCGAAATAAAATCGCTGCGCCAAATCCGGCTGGCCGTCTTGGTTCAAATCGAGCGTTGTGATTTTTTCGATGCCGCTCACCAACGCTTTGTCGATTTGTGATTGAATGAGAATGTCGAGCTTGCGCCAAGTGAAGCGCACGTTGCCGATATTTAAAATGTTCACGGTGAAAACGATGTCGCCTTGCGCGTCGGTGACGGATTGGCCGCTCACGTTTTGAATGGTCAGGTAGCGGCCTTTGTCATCGTCGCCAATGACGATCTTGCCCAGCAACGTCAGCTTCGTGTCGAACGTGGGCGAAGCGTGAATGCTGCCGTTGCTGCCGCGCGCGTGCGTGGACCAGTTCACGTCGATCGTGACGGAAAAGTCGATGCCCTGTCCGTCCGGCGAAACCGTGAGTTGCATCGCTGGCAATTGCTCGGGAATGGTGACCTGCGTGTTGCTCAAGCGCACGGTGTAGCTGTAAAGCGTGACGCCCCAAACTTTCTTCTTCCACGTTTTGGAGGTGTTGTCTACGGTCTGCTTCCACAACGCCTCCAAGTCGTCTTTATTGTCACGCCACGTGTCGCCGATGATGGGCAAAGTTTCCGAGCGAATCACGTCCAACGTGAAATTGAGAAAGTGTTGGAGCAGCAACGAATTGGGTTGTTCGAAGAGATCGAGCAGATACCATTCCCAATCGCTGCCGAGCGTGTCGCTGCGGCTCGTCACTTGTCCCACCACGAAATGCTTTTGCTTGCCGGCGAGAATGGGCGCGTCGTTGTTGCGCTGATACTCGCGATAGTTGGCGAGCCGCAAACGCGTCGCGCCTTCGCGCCCGA
>Ga0247727_10001387_pt1 | contig 57780 bp, 58 predicted proteins | sample WisWelCaveWW1625_FD_202498 | JGI IMG/M metagenome (GOLD analysis project Ga0247727, IMG submission 202498) | Biofilm microbial communities from Wishing Well Cave, Virginia, United States - WW16-25 | ecosystem: Environmental > Aquatic > Deep subsurface > Groundwater > Cave microbial mat | place... | reverse complement strand
GCTTGCGGGCGTCCACGAGCGCCTGCACGATCACGTACCCGCCGACCACGAGGAATCCGAGGAAGACCATGGCGAGCAGGAGCCCGCCGATCTTCTGGAGTTCTCCCATGGCGGTGCCCGTGTCGAATCCGCCGCTTGCCTGCGCGTGCACGGCCCCGGCCAGGCAGAGCAGCATGAGCCCCGCTGTTGCCGTCGCGATTGTCCATTTCATCGATGCCTCCATCGCTTGTCCTCACCCCTATGGAGGGGGGGTGGAGGCAAATCCCGACAAAATCCCCATGAGCCAGTGGCTCACCACTGACCATGAAAATGGCTCCAAGGCCCCGCTGGGCACGTCCTAGGCCATATTGGAGCATTCGCGCAATTTCGCATTTTCCGAGGAAGGGACGGCGATTTCGTGAAGGGCTACGCGCGCCACTTCGCGAATGACGCTGGCCGGATTCGTACGTCTGCGCCGTGTATAGTCCTTGTCCTATGTCCGATCCCGTCGATCCGACACTTGGCGATCGCTCCGTCTCCGATGCAGCGAACAAAGCAGCTCGCGAACGGGCGAGTTCCCTAGATCCGACTGTCAAGGCCGACTCGCGTCCAACGCAACCCTTGCCTACAAGATCAACGGCCACTCCACCTGAAGTTGCAGCCGCTTTGCCCTCATCGCGATTTGGAAAGTTCGTCCGCACACTGAAGCTCGGCGCTGGCGGGATGGGGGAAGTTTGGAAGGCATGGGACACGGAACTCTGCAGGTGGGTAGCTCTCAAGTTCCTAAATGGTGGTGACGACGAGGAGATCGCCCGATTCAAGCGCGAGGCGCACACGGCAGGACGATTGAGCCACCCGAATATCGCAGCGATCTACGAGGTCGGCGAGTCCGACGGCCGCCACTGGATCGCGATGCAGTTCATTCCCGGGCAGACGCTGAAGGCGTTCCCTCGAACGGACACTCGAAAGCTCATAGAGCTCGTGCGCGATGCGGCTCGCGGACTAGCCTACGCGCACGAAGAGGGCATCGTGCATCGAGACATTAAGCCAGAGAATCTGATGTCTGTTACACGCCCCAAGCCTGCACCAGAGCGAGCGCAACGAAACGTGCCGGACGTGCACCTCTTCGTGATGGACTTTGGACTGGCGCGTCCCGCCGAGGGCGCCAGCGACCTCTCGTTGTCGGGAATCGTGGTAGGTACACCAGCGTACATGGCGCCCGAGCAGGCACGCGGCGAGAAGGTCGATGCACGAGCTGACGTGTGGAGCTTGGGTGCCACGCTCTACGAGTTGCTAACGGACAGAAAGCCGTTCATCGGCAAGAACGTGATGGACACACTTCGCCGCGTGCAAGAAGACGATCCCAAGGCGCCTCGCAAGATCGATCCTCGGATCGATTCGGAGCTGGAGACCATCGTGCTGAAGTGCCTGGAGAAGGACCGGGAGCGACGCTACGTCGGGGCAGCAGACGTCGCGAATGATCTGGATCGGTGGCTTGCAGACGAGGTTATCGACGCAAGGCCGGCATCAATGTCGTACCGCCTGCGGAAATGGATGAAGCGTCGAAGGGCCGTAGTAGCGATATTAACTGCTGCGCTCGTGGTCGTAGCTTTGGGCGCAACCGTTGTGCTGCGGACTCAGTCGATGGACTATCGCCGACAGATTCGCACTGAACAAGGGCGGACTTCGCAGCAGAGGGACGATTTGGAGAGATTCCGACTCCGACGAGAGGCCGCCCTCAAGAATCTGGCGACTATGTGGTCGGCGATTGTGGATCGAAAGCGGGAACTGCGGCAGGTCCTCGTACCTATCGCGCAAGCGCGTCGTGCTCTCGTGAAGACTGTGAGTGATGTGGATGCTTACGTTGGAGAGTGGCCCAACGAACCGCAGGGCTATTACGTTCGAGCGCGGGGTCGAATGTATCTGGGGGACATCACGGGCGCTGAACAGGACGTCCTGGCGGCGCTGAAGCAATCGCCGGACTTCAGGCCCGGGTGGTCGCTCCTAGGGATCATCAAGATCGAGGTCTACCAGCAGAGAATGTATGGCCCAAGGGACACGTTTGATGATCGTCGCCGAGAGTTCGCACCGTTGCTCAAGGAGGCGGGAGAAAACTTCGAGCGAGGATGGCCCGCGGGAATGGAACAGGCCGAGGCGGCGAAGTGGGGCTTGGGATGGACGCGTGAAGACAGCGTGATGGAACGCGTGACCAAAGCGTTTCGAACACGATATCTCGACGAGCGTCCTGAAGAGGCGATCCGACTGCTAGCGGGCGATGACTACCGTGCAGAGGAGTACGTCCGCTGGCTGGGGAACATGTGCGACGCACCGGACAGGAGAATCCAATTCTTGACAGAGGCGATCCACCGAGCGCCAGGATATGAGGAGGCGTATGTCGATCGGGGAGCTGCCAAGCATGACAAGAAGGATCTCATCGGCGCCATTGCCGACTTCGACAAGGCGATTGAGATCCGAAGCGACTTCGCCGACGCGTATTGTTGGCGCGGGATTGCGAGGCACAACAAGGGCGACCTCGACGGAGCCATTTCGGACTTTGACCGTGCGCTAGAACTCCGTAGTGATTACTTCAACGCGTTCATCAATCGGGCAATCGTGAAGCAGGACAAGGGAGACGTGGTGGGGGCCATAAGTGACTGCAATAGAGCGATTGAAGTGGGGCAGAGCCAAGCGGTGGGGTACTGCACCCGTGGCGTGATGAAAAACGCAAACGGAGACACGAAGGGGGCGATGGACGACTATGACCGAGCCATTGCTCTGCGAAACGACTATTCGGGAGCGCACTACAACCGCGGCATACTCAAACATGATCTAGGCGACGACGCTGGAGCGATTGCTGACTACGATCGCGCCATCCTAATTCGTAAGGACTACGCAGAGGCGTACTGCAATCGCGGGATTTCAAAGCACGCGAAGGGCGACCTGTCCGGGGCCATCGCCGATTACGGGCAAGCGATCGGCCTTCAACCGGACTCATCCGAAGCACATCGCAACCGGGGAGACGCGAAGCTGGAGAAGGGGGACCTTCGCGGCGCGATTGCCGACTACGACCGTGCGATCGAGCTCAAAAGTGACGACGCGGTCGCGTACATGAAGCGGGCGATCGCCAAGCAGTTGAAACGAGACTTCACAGGAGCGATCACCGACTTCGACCGAGCGGTCAATATCCAGAAAGATGATCCATTGTCTCTCGCGCTTCGCGGCGAGGCGAAGCAGGCGATGGGGGATTTTGCCGGAGCCGCTGCTGACTACAAAGCCGCCCTCCGCATTGCACCTCACGATTGGCATCATCGCAAGAACATCCAAGCGTCCCTCGAGGCAGTGCGCGAGCGCATTAGAGAGCCGTAGGCTGACGCCAAAGAAGCCGCCACCTCAGACACGTCACCCCATCGGACTTATTCTCGTCCGCTTCCTCGGAAAACGCGGAATTGCGCGAATGCTCGAAAACGGCCCAGGACGTGCCCAACATGGCCGTTGGGGCCATTTTCATGGTCAGTGGTGAGCCATGGGCTCATGGGGATTTTGTCGGGATTTTGCCTCACCCCCCCTCCATAGGGGTGAGGACAAGCGATGTTCGAGAAGCCGTGCCTGCAGAAGCTCGACGAGCCCGTGCTGGTCTGGATGGGGCTCGAGTTCCGTGAAGTCGCGACGAGCGTTGGCGCTGGCGCAGGCATAGCCATCGGTTCGGGCGTGCTGGGCGGCCTCGGCTTCCTCGTCGCCGGCCTGGGCGTAGGCGTCGGCCTCCTCGTGCTCTTCCGATCGCTTCGCGCGGGAGGGCCAGGCTATGTTTTTTCCCGCCTCTACCGCGTCGGCGTGATCGCGGGGCTCCCTCTCGGGATGAGGCCGCGCCACTTGCTGCCTCACCAGGGCCGCGCGGCCCGCGTGCGCTTCAGTCCCGTCGAAGCCGATCCAGACAGGAGCACCCTTCATGAACGACGGAAGTACTTCGGTCGGTAACGCCGCGATCCGACGGACGGCCTCGGCGCTCGTCGCCGCGCGCCTCGCCTCGATAGCCGTTGCGGCACTGGCGATTCTGGTCGCGACGCAACTGGCGTGCTTGGTCGTTCTCTGGCGTCGCGCGCCTGATCGCGTCGTCGTCGCCGACTCGTCCCTTGTGCGCACCTTGAAGACACCGAGCACGCCATGACCCTGATGACCTTCTCGCCCCGCCGCACGCTCCTCGCGATCGCCGCGCTTCTAGCCGCGACGCTGTCGCTCTCGGTTGCGCTCACCGTCGTCGCGCTTCGCCCGCGCGAAGTCGTCGTCGTTCCGGGGGTGCGGGAATCCCAGGTCGTCTTGCCGGAGGAAGTGCCGTCCGACGCGGTGAAGCGTTTCGGGCTCCTCTACCTCCGGTACTTCGACAGTTACCTGCCGCAGACCGTCGAGGAGCAGTCAAACCACCTCCTGCGCTTCGTGGCGCGCGAGCGGCTCGAGGAAGCGCAGCGCGCGCTCTCGGAGCGCGCAAGCTACGTGCTTCGAGCCAAGGAGGTCTCTCATCTCGCACTGCCGCTGCCAGCCTCCTGCGCTGTCGAGCGAGTGGGCCACCGTTTCCGATTCACGGCGACCGCGATCCGCACGACCTACATCGCCGGCGAACGGAAGACCGTCGCGCGCGTGACCTACATGCTCGACCTCGCGCCCGATCTTCCTTCGGAGGAAGACCCTTACGGGCTCGTGGTCGTCGGGCAGTCCATGAAGCAGGAGCCGATCGAGGATCCCGATGGCAAACGGTGAACGAGCGTCGGTCGGGGCGTGGGCGGCCTTCGCGGCGGTCGTCGTCTTCGCCTGGGCGAACGCTCATGCGGGCGAAGGCGAAGCCTTCCGCCACAAGGAGCTCGACGGCAGGGACGCCGTTCCCGCCGCGCTCGGCGCCGTGGATCGCGCGCAGCGGCAGGCGAAGCTCGCCTTGACCAGGTCGCTCGCGGGGCTCGCCAAGCCGGGCGCGAACCTGGCGACGGATCGCGGCCACCACGCGGGACTGAAGTCCTGCTTCTCGGCTCGCGAGCGGACGCTCGCGCTGCCTCGCGCGCTCCCGGATGCCCTGCGTGGCCGCACCTTCTACGTCGTCTCCGCGCCGGGCGGGACGGAAGCGCCGAAGATCCTCGCCGGGAACATTGCTGACGATGCCGAGTTCCTCGTGGTCGAAGCGCGCTCGCTCGCCGAAGTGGCGGCGCTGGCGAAGGCGATGGGCCGGCCCGTCTCACTCGCGTCGGCCAAGGTAGCGCAGGCGCTTGGCGTGGAATGCCGCGACGCGAAGGTGACCGTGAGCAATGACGGGAAGACCGTTGCAATCGAGGAGACGCGTCCATGAGGATCACCCCTTTCCTGTTGTCGGCGCTCCTCTCGGCCATGTCCGCCCGCGCCCAGGAGAAGATCCCCGGCGCGTACGAGGGGACCGAGACCGTCGCCGCGCTGAATCTCCAGGTCGACGTCTCGTGCATCCTCCGGACTTGGAAGATCGTCGGCGTCATGACCTGCCCGTCGCCGGCCGGCGGCGTGACGACCTGCCTGATCGTCGAGAACGCCTACCCGGTTGGGATCTTCGAGGCGGTGCGGAAGCCGCTGACCAGCCACCTCGCGGAAATCACGGCTTTCGCGAAGGCGTTCGGGAGCGCCCCGCTCTTCGGCAAGACGTCGAGCCACACGGCCGATGCGGGCCAGGGCGCGGGACTCCAATTCGCAGAGGGACACGTCTTCGAGTTCGTTCCGCAGCTCCTCCTCGACTCGGGATTGCCGCTCGCCAAGCCGAGCGGACAGCAGTTCGCCGTCTCGTACCTGTCGGAACTGGACGGCTACTTCTGGAGGACCGGCCTCGCCGAGATGCTCCTGAATCCGCTGGAAGCGGCGAAGAAGGCGGTACTGCCCTCCTGCGCCAAGGTCCCGCGCCTCGACGATTGCGCGTGGACGTGGGGCTCGTACTTTCCGCGCATCGGCTTCACGATCGATCCGAGCGAGGTAATGGCGGCGCACCTTCAGGCCCTTCGGGCGGGCCGCGTTGCATCGCAGCCCGTGGGGCGCATCGTCCTGAGCCCCTACCCATTCGAGCCGCGCACCGGCCACTACCTTCAGATGGTGCGGCCATCGCCGCGCGCCTGTTCGTCCATCGGATGGCCGATCCGACGCACGATCGAGCCGGGCGCCCTCTCGCTGCAGGGCGCCTATCTCTGGATTCACTTCGGGATCTTCCGCGAGTGCCGCGGCTGTCTGCCTCCGATCCTCGCTGAGCCGCGCGTCCCCGCGCCATGACTATGAGCTTTCTGAGAGCGCTACGGAGCTGGCTGATGCCGCCGCATGACGGCGCCACGCCCTCAGTGTGCGGTTTCGACATCGACGCGATCCTGACTCGCCGCGAGACGTCGAAGCGCCTCGCGCGCTGCGCGGCGTTCCTGCCCGAGATCGAGGAAGCTGTCCTTGCGGAGACGGTCCACGTCCTCCTGGAGTGGATCGGCGATCTCCCGGCCAGCGAAGCGCATCACCATCGGGACGCCTTCGGTCTCTTCGACCATCTGCTCGACGTCTCGGAGCGTGCGCTTCGGAAGGCGCTCTCCGAGAACTTCGCCGATTCCACGTCGGCGTGGCCCGAGGAACAGGCCTACCGCGTCCCGAGGCTCCGCCTGGCGACGTGGTCTCTCGCGCTCCTTCACGATCTCGGGAAGCTCGCGTTTCTTCGCGTTCACGGGCCGCGACGGGCGCTCTGGAATCCGTTCGTCGAGCCGCTCTCGGCGTTCTACGCCCGCTTCGGCAGGACGAACTGCACGCTCTCGTGGATCGCGGGGCGGGGAATCGACACGCACGTCTGGATCACGGCCACGCTGCAAGGGCGCGTTATGCCGTCCTCCCTGCTCTCGGCGCTCGGCCCCAAGGTCTTCACCGAGGCGCTCGATTCTCGGACGCACGCGAGCAAGCTCGTGGGCGACATGATCTCGCAGGCCGATCAGGAGTCGGCGCGGGAGTGGATGCTGACGAAGGCAGAGCAGGAGCGAAGCGACAGGCGCCGCGAACTCCCGGTCTCGCCGCTCGTCGGCATCCCCGACTGGGTGGAGCGCGTCCCGCGGATTCTGGCGGAAGCGGCGGCGGACGGCGTCCTCCGCCCGAACGATCCGGCGGGCGACCTCTGGATCACGGCCGAACAGGTGCTCCTGCGCTATCCCCGGGGGGTCGCGAAGCTGGCGCGCCTGATTCACGATGCAGTCGGCCGGGAGTGCATCGAGGTGCGGTCGCTGGCGGCAAGCGATCAGGGAGCGCGGCTTCTCGCCGACGCCCTCCATCGCCGCCGCTGGCTCCTCCACGATCCCGAGTCGGACGGCTGGAAGCTCCACGCCCGCATCGCCCTCGGAGACGCGACGGAGTCGACTGGCGTCATCGTCCTTCATCGCGTCTTCGTGGAGCCGGCGCTGGCGGCGCTCGGTCCTGTCGTCGGCTTCGACGGCGAGATCGCGCTCTCGCGGTCGGCGAACGGAAAGCCGATGCCCGCGCCCCTCCAAGTGCAGGATCGGAGCGACGCGGCGCCAGCGGTAACTCCCGCGACGCAATCGCCGGAGACCCAGGAGGAGCAAGGGCAGCGCGCGGAGGAAGCGCCTCCAGCGGCGGCGTCCGCGCCCTTCACCCAGACGGCCCCTCCGCCCTCAGCAGCCAAGGCTCTCCGCCGGTTCATCTCCTCGGAGACGCTCCTCGACGACATTCGGGACGCGATGATCCAGGGGACGATCCCCACGAACCAATGGAACGGCCAGGCGTTCCTTCTCGGCGATGTCACCTACCTCGTGTCGCCCCGGGGGTTCGAGCGCCTCGTCGAGGCTGGCCTCTACGACCGCGATCCCCGGCGGGAGGCGAATCTCTACCTCGATGCGCTTGGCAAGCTCGCGTGCGTCCGAAAGCGCGAAGGCGGACGCGTCCTCACGTCGATCGTCGTGCGACCCGGCGCGAGGCCGACGTGGGCGGTCGCGTTCGACACGGCTGGGCTCTTCCGCTCAAAGAAGCTCGTCGATGATCTCGGCTACTGGTCGCAGTCGCCGATCCGCGAAATCAGCGAGGAAGAGCATCGCGCGATCCTGAAGGCGCTCTCCGCGAAGCCTGCAGATCGCAAGGAGGCGCGCGATGCCGTCTAGCATGGAGCGGCTCTACTGGCTCCTGCTCTTCGGGGCGCTGCTCGCGCTCGGTCTGCTCGTCGCCGCCTTGTCCCCGATGTTGCCCTACGGCCGCATGGCGCCTTGGGGAGTTCTCGCCTGCGCCGCCGGATCGCTCGTGCCGGGGGTGGCCTTCGTCCGCGCGGTCGTCGCGGCCGCGTCGCTTCGAGGCGAGTCGGTGGAGCGCATGGCGTTCCGAGATGTTCCCACCAAGGAAGGGGCGACCTTCGTCGGATTCGCCTTCCCCTGGGAGCCGCGCCATGCCGAGCAGTTGCTCCAGCACGCCATCGAGGGTCATGACGCGCCCCGAGATCCTCTCGGCGGAAACCCGGCCATCCATGGACTGGGAGCGGCGGCGGAATCGCCGCTCTTCCTCCCGGATGCCAAGCGGACGCATCACGCGCTCGTGCTGGGAAGCCCGGGCGAAGGGAAGACGCGATTCCTCGAGCTCCTGATCCGCCAACTCATCGCCAAGGGCGACATCGTCGCCATCGTCGATCCGAAGGGCGACGCCAGGCTCATCGACGCGGTCCGCGAAGCCTGCCGCGAGGCCGGGCGGGAGCGGGACTTCCGGCTGGTGGCTCCGCCGTGGCCGGGGGCGTCGTCCGCCTACAACCCGCTGGCGAACTTCGGGAGCGTCTCCGAACTGGCCGACCGGCTGCTCGGCGTGCTGCCGTCGACAGGCGGCGGCGATTCGGAAGCGTTCCGCGGCTTCCAATGGGGCGCCACGGCGGCGGTCGTCCAGGCGATGTACCTCGCGGGCCTCCCGCTCACCATTGCGCGCGTCCTGCGGTACCTGCGCGACCCGGCGGAGCTGGCGATGGAGCTGCAAGCGAAGCGCTTCCCGAGCCTCTCGCGCGCCAGCGTGGGCGACTTCGCCTCCGCGTACGAGGCGGGTGTTGCCTCGGGCGCTCTACCCCGAATGCCGGAACTCGAGGACCTGCTCCACTACCTGCGGCTCGATTCCAACTACTACGCGAAGATGGTGGCGAGTTTTGTACCGCAGCTCGAGCGGCTCTCTGCGGGCCCGAGGCGAGAGCTTCTCTCGCCGGAGCCGGCCGAGACCGAGCGTGAAGTGCTCTCGTGGCCGGCCATCGACCAGCGCGGACTGGTCGCCTACTTCTATCTCGGATCGCTGCACGGTGAGGAGTCGGCGAACGCGCTGGGGCGAATGCTGCTTCTGGATCTTGAGGCCTATCTCGCCTCGCGGTACAGCTACGCGCCGGAAGGGCGAAGGAAGCGGCTCTCGCTTGTGGTGGACGAGGCGCACCATCTGGTCAGCAAACCCTTCCTGAGCATCCTGGCCGAGGCTCGGGGCGCCGATGTCGCCGTGACGCTATCGTCGCAGACAACCGCGCAGTTCGAGCTGGCGCTCGGGAGCCGCGCGGCCGTGGACGAGATCCTGACGCACAACTTCGCGCACATCCAGTTCCAGAGTCGCAATCCCCGCGAAGCGGAGGACTTCTCCGTTCTGGCCGGCGACCGTCCGCTCAAGGTCGTCGGCGAGTCGTACCGCTACGAGCCCGCGTTCTTCAGTTCGGGCCTCTCGAACGTGGACGACTTCCGCGCGATGCACAACGTCTCGGTCCAGCTCAAGGACGGGCCGCTGGTTCCCCCGTGGGCGATCTGCCAGCTCCCCTCATTCCACTACTTCGCGAGGATCGGCGGGACGCTCTGGAAAGGGCGGGTGCCGCTCTTGGATGCGCCCGAATCCGGATTCGTCGAGGACCTGCAGAGAAAGGCGGCCACATAATGAACGGACACATCCGCGTCGACCTGGCCGGGCTTCCCGACGATGCCCTCTCGGTCCTCCGTTGGATCGCGCGGGAGGAGGGCGACCGCGACGACCAGGACCGTGCCGAGAGCCTTTGCGAGGAACCGCTTCTCTGCGTCGATCCCGACGTCATCCATGCCGTGGCGCTGGCGGTCTCGCGGAAGCGCGCCTGGGTCGATCCGGCGGAAGCTCAGTGCCTTCGTCTCCTCATTCAAGCGGCCAGCTACCTTTTCGGTGAGGCCAGCCTGCAGATGGCCGCCGGGATCCTGAGCGGCTTCGACGAACGCTACGTCTCGGCGTACGACGGTCTGCCTGCGGTGAAAGACCAGGTGGAGGCATTTGAGGAGCTGGCGGCGCTGGCCCACCGCATCGCGCAAGCCCTTGAAGAGGTCTCTCGATGAGGTTCGCGGCCACGTTCGTCCTCCTGACGCTCGGGTCGGTTGGCGGCTCGGCTGGCGTTGCCGGCCTTGCGCCGGCGGGCGGCGCGGTCGATCGACGCATCGCCGCCGACGCCGCGGACGTCCTTGCGACCTTGTCGGACGCCACGGTCCGGGGTCATGCCGTCGAGGCGTCCTACGGCGTCGTCGCGCTCGCCCACCGGCTGACGGTGCGCCTGCCGCTTCCCATCGGATCGCGCGCGAGGCGGCTCGGCGCGAGCGCGGGAGCGCGGCTGTGGGTGGCTACCGCGATGCTCCCGCTCCTGGTGGCGGCGATGCTCGTGGGCGTCCAGGCCGGGCTGCTGCGCCGCCACAGACTGCGTGAGCGGCAGGGCTTTGCGTCGCTCACCTTCTCGTACCTCGGCAAGCAGGCGGTGGCCGTGGCGCTGGCTGCGTACGTCTTCGTCGCGCTCTCGCCGCTCGCTCCGCTGCCGTGGGCGCTTTATCTCGCGGTGGTCATGGCAGCCCTTGGTGCGGCGTTCTACGTCGGCAATCTTCCCCCCAAGCTTTGAAAGGAGACAACGCATGAAGGCCAAAGTCATCGACCTGTCGAAGCTCACTCCCACCACGGTCTACCTGCTCCACGACTTCGGAGAGTCCGTGCGGATGGGGCGCCGCCTCGATCCCGAGGCTCCCGGGTCGATGGACGACGACGCGGCGGGAGCGCCGCTGCTTGAGGTGATCCGCCAGCTCGAACGCGAACCGCGCCTCGAGTTCGCCTCTCAGGATGAGCTCATGGCGTTCGCGCGGCTCGTCGGCCTCACCATCGACCTCCTCGGCGAGACGATCGAGGACCTCGCCATGCTGGTCCAGGCGCTCGACGGGATGGGCGCGCGGAGGGCGGCGTGAGCCCCGCGAGGAGCGGACGCGGACCGCCCCCGCGAGGGGGCGCCGACGACGGCCCGCCGCGCGCGAGCGCGGCGGGGGTTGGGGGTCGGCCGACGCCAGTCGGCCGGACCCGGCGCCTTGGAGCTATGAATGCGAGAACCCCCGCCCGGGACGTGATCGGGACGGGCGGCCGGTGGCGGCTACTGCGCGAGCCCCGGAGGGGGCCGCGAGGGAGGGAGCGATGTCGGTCGAGTTGCAGGTGGTGGCGATGCTCAAGCGCCTGGCGCTGACGGAGGATCGGCTCCAGGCGGAGGCCAAGGCGATCCTCCGCGAGTACTTTGCGTGGCTGAACGGGAAGTACCGGGACCCGCGTCGGGGCAAGCGGCTTCGCTTGCAGCTCTGCCGCGACAAGTCGAAACGGATCGTGCGCATCGCGTGGACGAAGCGTCTCCGGGAGCAGGTCGTCACGCCGAAGGGGCGCCGCTTGTGGGGCACCCGGATGCTCACGGGTGGCTTCGAGCGGGTGTGGGTGGCGAGGATCGCCCACGACATCGACCGCTTCGAGGGCTTCAAGGCGTTCGAGCGGGAGCGCTCGAACTGGAACCGCGCGAGCGGGCGGGTCCGGCGCGCGCGGGCCAACCTGCGGATGTGGTTGGAGAACCGGTGGGAGCCGCGCGCGACGGACGCGGAGCGCGAGCGGGCGCAAGCCCTGGTGGGGAGCCACGGGCTGGCCGCGCGCGACGCGCGACCGATGGCGGGGGCCATCGCGCTTGAGCGCGAGCTCAAGGCTCGCGAGGGCGTCCTCCGCGACGGCGTGGAGCGCTGGTGGCGGGAGTGCGACGGACGGGACGACGTGCCCTTCGAGCCGCACCTGACGAAGCGCGGCGACGGACGTAAGAGGCTTGAGTGGAGGATGAAGGGGAGCCTGTGGACAGCGAAGGGGTCGCAGCCGATCGGTGCGAACCTCCGGGGTCGGCCGACGGTCCGCTGGATGCGGAAGAGCGGCGTTCCGGCCGCGATCCATAGCGACCTGTCGCGCGAGGCGCGGGACCTCAAGCGGCTGGACCGCGAGTACCACGAGCTGGTCCGCGAACTCGGTCGTCACAAGAAGGCCGTCGGCGAGGCGTGCCGGATCGACGGGATTCGGGCGGCTCGCGCCTTGGCGTCGTGAGTGGAAACCGCGAAAACGAACACCAAGAGCTATACTCTGGGGTCGTACGAGGGGGGAAGATCGCCAGAGCCGTGAGTATTTCCGGGCAGACTCCACTTTCAGTTCTCGAGGCGGGCGCTCGCTTGGCTGAACTCGTTCACCGATCGAAGCCGTACACAAGGCAGTACATTCATAAGCTCATCGGCCAGAAGCGGCTTCGTTCGGAGATAATTGGGCATCAGCACACAGTGAGCGAAGCGGCGTTGCGGGAGTTCGTGACTTCCAAGCCTCCCAAGCGCGGAAGACCTCCCAAGAGGGCGAATAAATAGTTGACATTCGTAAACTAATTATGAATGATGCCAGCGTGGATGCCAAAGAGGACAAGAGCGAGCTTGACTTTCCAAAGGTCTACGAGGCAATCCAGAAGGTCTATTCCCAAGACAATCGGCCTTGGATCATCGGGTACAGCGGAGGCAAGGACTCGACGGCCGTGCTACAGCTGGTGTTCATCGCTGTTTCGCAGCTTCCCAAGTCCAAGCGAACCAAACCGATTCACGTCCTGACGTCTGACACTCTGGTCGAGACGCCGCCTATCGTGGAGTTCATTCGCTCCACGATGAAGAAGGTCGAGCGCGAGGCTCGCAAGCGGGATATTCCGATCGAAACGCACATCGTCACGCCGGCGGCGGACGATACGTTCTGGGTGAATCTCATCGGACGTGGTTATCCGTCACCGAACCGGTGGTTCCGGTGGTGCACGGATCGGATGAAGATTGAGCCCGCCAACAAGTTCATCCTCGAGCAGGTGTCAACCTACGGCGAGGCGATTGTGGTGCTAGGGGTTCGGAAGAGCGAGAGTGCCACCCGCTCCCAGGTGATGTCGCTCCACGAAATTCCAGGCCAGGTGTTACGCAAGCACTCGACCCTGCCAAACGCCTACGTGTACGCGCCGATTGAGGACTGGGAGTTCACCGATGTTTGGGCGTTCCTCAGGAACATCCAGTCGCCGTGGGGCGCGGACAACGAAGCCCTTGTGGCCTTGTACAAGAAGGCTCGCGGGGGTGAGTGCCCCCTCGTCATTGACACGACGACGCCGTCATGCGGCAACAGTCGATTCGGTTGCTGGGTCTGCACCGTAGTCGAACGCGACAAGAGCATGGAGTCGTTCATCGAGAACGGCGACTCCTGGATGGAGCCCCTCCTTGAGATGCGGGGCTGGCTTGGCGAAATCCGGAATGACCCCGCGCGCCGCTCGCAGAAGCGCCGCAATGGCCGCGCTGGCCTTGGCCCGTTCACCATGGAAACTCGCAAGGAAGTACTCCTGCGCTTGCTCAAGACTCAGCAGGAAGTGCGTCAGGAGCTCGTCTCGCAGGCCGAACTCGAGGAGATCCAGCTCATTTGGCACGATGACGGCGATTGGGACGACAGCGTGGCCAAGGTCATCGAAGAATCCGGGGTCAAAGACGTCAAGGTACGCGTGGCACGAAGCGAGCGAAAGCTCTTCGGCACGCTGGACTTCAAGCAGCTGAAGATGCTCTGCGACGCCAACGACGTACCTGTAGAGCTTGTGCAGCGCCTCATCCACCTCGAGAAGGACGTCTTACACCTGGCCCGCCGTCACTCTCTGCCGGCGCGCATCGAGGCCGTCTTCAACGAAGCATGGACACTCGAGGGTGAGTTCGGTGATGAGCCGAGCGGGAAGGAGAGCGATGCTCCTTGAATCCGTGAAGCTCACGAACTTCTCGGTCTACCGAGGGACGCACTGTCTCGACCTCTCTGTGGATCCGGAACGGCCTCGCAGGAACATCGTTCTTATCGGTGGACGCAATGGATGCGGCAAGACAAGCCTGCTGGAAGCGATTCGCGTTTGCTTCTACGGACCGCAAGTGCTCGATGGCATCGCGGAGCGTCGCACGTACGACGACTACATTCGCGCACGCGTGAACAGGAACGCCTTCGATGACAAGAACGTTGAATCGAGCGTGCGCGTCGAGTTCTCCTACACGCTCCGCGGTCGCGAGTCAAAATTCTCGGTCGAGCGCTGCTGGACCGTGGTCGATGGCGATGTCAAAGAGACACTTAAGGTTGTTCGAGACGGCGTGCCACTGCGCGACATCGAGATGGACCATTGGCAGCAGTTCCTCAACGAGCTAATCCCTCCGGGCGTCATCCAGTTTTTCTTCTTCGACGCCGAGCAGATTCAGTCACTCGCGCAGGACGGCGATCCAGGTGCCTATCTTGTCGAGGCGATCAACGCGCTGCTCGATATCGACATTCTCGACCGCTTGGAGGGTGACCTGAACGTTCTCAGCAAGCGACTCCTTCACGAAACGGGAGGCAACGAGCCGAAGTCGATTCAGGACACCGCTCGAGCCGTGGACGAGCAGAACGCGAAGATCAACATCATCAAGGACCAGATCGCGGCATTGCAGGCGAAGGAGCGCGAACTGCTTGGCGACCGAACGCAAGTCGAAAAGACATTACACAAGCAGGGCGTCATCTTGGGACTTGACCGCAAGAAGCTCCAACAGGAAGTCGGGACGCTCCACGAAGCCGTTCGGCGTGCTTCGGCGGACCTCCAGGAGCTCTACGCCTCGGCGCTGCCGCTGGGCATGATTCCGCAACTAGTCTCGGCAACGAAGCGCCAGCTTGAAGCGGAGCGTCGCAGAAAGACGTGGGAAGCCTCGCGTGCCTTTGCGGACGGTCACGCGAAGAGCATTTGGAACCACGTCGAACAGCACGCGATTCTGCAGCGCCTTCAGCACTCCGAGAGGGACGCACTTCGGGCACAGTACCTCCAGCACTGGGACGGCGTGCTTCAGCAACCGCCAGATGCTGCGACACGGTCGTTTCTTGGAATGAGCGACCTCGATGAGGAGCGCGTGCTCCAGCAGTTTGCCACGCTGCCGAAGCTCATCGCGGACTTTAAGGCCCTCGTTGAGACCAAGACACGAGCCGAGGCGCGCCTCGCGCAAGTACGCGCCCAGCTCGCGAAAGCGCCCGAGGGCAGCCCATTGCAGACGCTTCTGCAAAAGCTGTCCGAACTCGACCGCGGGCTCGGCGCCGCACAAGCCGACCAAGTCCGACTCCGCGAGTCTCTGGTTGACGCTGAAAAAAAACTCAAACCGCTCGTCGCCGCGCACCTCGACGCGATGAAGTCGGAGGAGGCTCACTCGCTCGTCGCGCGGAAGCACCAACTCATCGACAAGGTGCACAACGTCATTGATGGCTTCCGCCAGGGCATCCTCACGAAGAAAGCGAAACAGCTCGAGGGGCACATCTCGGAGATGATTGCGCGCCTCGCTCGCAAACAAGACCTGGTGCGGGGATTGAAGCTGAACGCGAAAACGTACGAGGTTACGCTTATCGGCCGCTACGGCCGCACCATTCCTAAACAACAACTCTCTGCCGGCGAGAAGCAGATTTACGCGATCGCGATGCTGTGGGGACTCGCGCAGACATCGGGACGACAACTGCCCATTATCATCGACACGCCCCTCGGACGACTCGACAGCGTTCACCGCAAGACCATCGTCGAGCAGTACTTCCCCGCCGCGAGTCACCAAGTCATCGTCTTGTCCACCGATACGGAGATCGACGAGAAGCACTACGCGTCTATCGAGAAGAACGTGGCTCGAGCGTTCCACCTGGAATACCAGGGCGACGACGAAGGCACGCACGTCGAACAGGACTACTTCTGGCAGTCGACGCAGGAGGCCGGATGAGCATCGTCAAGCTCCGCATCTCAGCGAAGGCCAGCGAAGGTCTCCGCCGGCTGAAGCACAAGACTAGCATGACGCCGAACTTCCTGTGCCGGTTCGCTGTTTGCCGGTCCTTGTCGGATCCGCAATACGTCATTCAAGAGAACCGCGAGCGCACCGGGCTCGAGTTCAACCGCCACACACTTACCGGCGACCTCGACGCCGCCCTGCGCGCGCTCCTCTCCGCGAAGCAAGGCTCCGGCTTGACCGAAGAGGACTACCTCAACGGTCCCCTGCGCGACGAACTCGAGCGCGGCATCGGCCTCCTCTGGCGCGACGTCCAGAACGCCGGAACCTTCGAGGCCGCACTCCTTGCGGCACTCGAACCGAAAAAGTCCGCGACTTAGGTCCTTGGCCCTCAGGCGCTTGCGTGCTTCCTCGCAAATTCTGTACACGGCCCGTGCTCGCTCCCCCCAGTACCCTTGTGGAGAGAAGTGCGTCCACACCGGCCTGATGGATCTATTTTCGAAGAATAGCCGATCCATCGTAAATCCCTAGATCCAGCAACTGGTTCTTCGAGACGATTAGGGATCTGTAGATTCTTGCGCAATGGGAAGCACTCTCGATTCCAGCACCTAATTGAGGGCAGTGTGAGCACTGCCCTCCGGCGGAATGTAATTCCTGGAATTACTTGTGGATCGCGGATCCGCGATCTGGCTTTTTTTGGAGGATCGAGTCAGCCGATCGATCGTATAGTGATCAAAGAGGATCGTAGTGATCCTTGCTTTTGCAGCAGCGAAGAAATCGCGGTCGCGCTCTGCTTACGTCTACCCCGTCACGTCGACGTGGTGGGCGTGCGTAGGTGCTCGACTGCGTCCTGGAGAGCGTCTGTATGGTCATTTCTTGTCTCGCGCCCGTGATCGCCCCCGCTTGGGAGAGCGCCGCTCGGCGTGTCGGCTCCAACTTCGGTACCCTGTTCAAAGTCGAGGGGATGAGCGGCCCGTTCGGCGTGTACGTACCGCTCGCCGAGTTGTTTTTCGTGCTCACGTCGCTCGGCTTGTCCCCTTGGGTCGCCCCCACGACCCCAGCGTTTGTCGTCGTCGTCGAGGATCGCCTCCGTGACCGCCTCCGGCATCAGGCCCGGCAGCGGCGCAAGCAGTTTGAGCGGCGGCGGCAACTGCCCCATGAGCGGGACATGGTCGTCCGCCTCGATCCCGGCCTGATCGCCGTTGACGATTCCGAGGAGCGCAGCGCTTTCTTGAAGTGGGCGCTTTCGCGCCTGGCGAGGCGGCCCCAGCTGTATCGCTCCGCGCTGGCATTCGTCGCGCGGACGTATAAGGAAGGCGACTGGAACGACGATGGGCTCGTCGCCGGGACCTCGGGCTATCAGGCCGTGCGCGCCAGGGTGGACCTTTTGGGCCAGATCGTGACCGACCGCATGCTTGAAGGGGCGGGATTCGGCTCTGTTCGGCGTGCGCGCAAGTACTTCGCAGACAGATGGACGGAATTCGCCGCGCGGCACAACTAGCTAGTTCTTGGGCTTGAGAAGAAGTGGCAGGGTTCACTAGGAGGCCAATCCATGGCAGTCCCGAATAAGGGCATCGTCCTATCGTCAGGAGAGAGACAACTGCTGGAGGAACTTGCCCGGGAGGCAGGCTATCGCCCTGAACCAGTCGTTGAGCTCGTCGAGAAGCTCGTAAACGCCGAACAGGCGGTTCTCGGCATGGGCCGCCGACACGGCATTTTCGAGCGCATCCGCGCATTCCTCGAGGAAGCCTACCCGGCAGCAACCGAAGGCACGAACCTAGAAGGAAAGGAGTGACATGTTCTTCAAGAAGATCACCCTGCAGGATTTCAAGTGCTACGAAGGCGCACACAGCCTCGCGTTCGCGCCCGCTCAGAGTGATAAGAACCTCTTCCTACTTGGCGGAAAAAACGGCGCCGGCAAGACGTCGTTCCTCAAGGCTATCGCCATGTGTCTCTACGGGGGCGAAGGCGCGTTCACGCGGCATGTGCTGAGGCATCCCGCCGATCCTGACGCTCCGGTCAGCAAACGAAAGGAGGCAGTCCGAGATGAGCTGCGCAGCATCCTGAACAAGGCGGCCTTGCGACAAGGACGCCTCCAAGCAAAGGTCACGCTCACTTTCCTCGCGCCCGAGGCGGCAGTCGAGGTTAGCCGTGCGTGGAATTTCAACGCCACCGGCGACCTTTTGGACGAACACCTCGACATCACCAGGGACGGCTCGCCGCTCAAGGAGGACGAGGACCCGCTCACCGGCGAGATCTATAGCGTCGGTGACGACCTCACGCGTGTCATGGAGACCCTGTTCCCGCCCAATATCGCAAAGTTCTTCCTGTTCGACGGAGAGGACATTCAGCGGCTCGCCCAAGAAGAGCCTGAGAGCGAGATCGTGGAAGGCGTTGACCTCCTGCTAGGCTTCGACGTCCTGAAGAGGCTTGAGTCGGACCTGGGAGATACGACCGACCGCTATCGGCAGCAGATCGAGAAGTCCCAGGAAAACGAGATTCGGGCGCTTGAGCATCTGCGGGAGGTCAAGCAACTGGAAGTTGATCGCATGAAGGCAGGCCGTCAACGAGATGAGTTGACCGCGCTCCTTGACGAGAATCGAGAGGAGCTCGATAGCCTCGTGCGGAAACTGCATCCGTTCATTTCTGAGGGGCGGTCGGGCACATCCGATTTGCAAGCGGACCTCGACCGGACAGTTGACCGCACGCGGTCGCTGGACGACCGCATTCGTGAGAATCTCGAGGGGGTCATCGTGCCGTCGCTCCCGCGTGTGCTCGCGAAGCAGTTGCTTGCTCGGTTGAATGGCGAGGCGAAGTACGCAACGTGGGTCGAGGGAAAAAACAAGGTCGAGCCGCAGCTCGACAAGCTCTGCGAAGAGGTCCTCGGACCGAACGCGGAGAAGCCCGTTCCGCCCTTAAAGCAACCACAGCAGGAGTTCTTGGTCGCGCTCTTGCGTCGCAAGTGGAACGACCTGTTTCACCCGCCACCCGCGGATGTCGCAGCAGATCCACGTCATGACCGCCTCGCAGCGGCGGAACTCGATCTTGTGCGGGCGAAGCTCCAAGACGTGGTCTCAGGTGCCGCCGTCGACCTAGGTGTCCTGCTAGACGAGCGCGAGACGCTTTCGCGACGAAGCGTTGACCTTGAAGGACGCCTCAGTTCGAGCGCAAGTAACGACGAACTCGCGAGCATGATCGCTCGTCGGGACGACGTGAACCGGCGCATCGGCGAACTGCAGGCCCAGTATGACGCTGCTTTGCGCCAGATCGAGAGCGTCGACATTGAGCTGCAAGAGAAGCGTCGTCAGCACGCGTATGTCACGCGGGAAGGCTATGGCGACCCCGGCGTCGCGTCGGAGAAGGCGAAGTTTTGCCGCGACATTCAGGAGATCGTCCGGAAGTTCCAGGAACGGCGGCGTCCCCAGAAGATCCGCGAGGTCAAGGAGCACCTTGTCGACATGTTCCGACGGCTGGCGCGCAAGGAAGACGTCATCCAGGACATTGAGATCGAGGAGCGGGGCTATCACATTCGTCTCTTGGACCGCCGGCGCCAGAGTGTGCCCATGCGTGACCTGTCCGCAGGCGAGAAGGAGATCTTCGCCATTTCTCTCCTCTGGGCGCTCGGCAAGGCGTCAGGGCGTGAGTTGCCGGTGGTCATTGATACGCCGCTTGCGCGCTTGGATCGCGATCATCGGCAGAACATCGTGAATCGGTACCTGCCGCGAGCTGGAAAGCAAGTGCTTATCCTGTCAACGGACACCGAGCTGGACACGCAGTACGTGACCGAGATTCAGTCCCACATCGCGGACAAGTACCACTTGGTCTTCGACGTGAAGGACGAGAAGACACGCATCGAGCGCGGCTACTTCTAGGAAAGGACCCGAAAACATGTTGACGCACAATGTCCTGTCGCGACGCTTCAAAACGACCGTCGAAGCCAACAAGAAACTGTCCGACCTCCAGAGGCTCTCAGGCTTCCGCGACCACGTACTCTCGCGCATCGCGCTTGCGCTCTCGCTGGCGATCCCGGACAAGCCGGTACTCGTTGAGAGCTCGAAGAAGGGTGGGAAGGAGCTTCGCGGGGAGACGTTTTTCCGCATCTCCGACGAGTCAGGTACGGGATGGTTCCTGCCCTACTTCACGGCGCTCGTGATTGAACATCATGGGCAAGCGTTGGAGCGCGAAGACGAAATTGGGTCGCTCATCGAAGCGCACTGGGAACGAGGCATTACCGAGCTCCAGCGAATCGTGCAAGACAAGGGGACGTGGGCGGCCGCGCTACAGTACGTCGCACGTCAAGCGGCGCCTGACGGTCGCATCCAAACGACGGTGCCGAGCATCACGGTCAAGGGGAGGATTCCTGCTCTTGCGGTCAACGTCGGCCAGCCCAGTCGCGGCGGCGAGGCGTTGCGCGTCACGTTTAATGATGCGCGGTCGTGGAACAATCCGCATATCGCCATTGCCGGCATGTCGGGGACTGGTAAGACACAGTTTGCCAAGCAGATCATCAGCGCGATGGTGCGAGTCTCTGGAGGCGCCACGCACTTCATCTTCTTGGACTATGCCAAGGGCGACGTTGCGGCGGATGCGAGGTTCGTCAAGACGACGCAAGCGCAGGTCTTCACCCTTCCTGGTGACGCGCTGCCCTTGAGCCCGTTCAAGCTGCCGCACTACTCGGATGAGCTGTGTCGGTTGGCGGCTGAGGACAAGAGGGAATGCTATCGACAGCTCATTGCGGGGCTGGGGCCCAAGCAGGAGGGCCGTTTGGCGGATGCGATCTACGAGGCGTACGACTGTCGCGAGGGCGACCCACACACGGTTCCAGACTTCGAACGCGTCCGTGAGGCCCTCCTTCAGCGTTACGCTCAGGACGGGCTTGGCGAGGACATCCTCACGGAGGTCTTCCGTAGGCTCACGACGTACAAGCTGTTCTGGAGCAGAGCTTCAAAGGTCACGCCGGTCGAGCGCTTGACGTCCTCGAATTGGATTGTAGACATTCACGCGCTCTCGGGACTCCAGGAGATTGTAGCCTTCACGATCATCGAACAACTCTACCGAGAGATGCGCCAACTGCCGGACGCGCCAGTCGATCCACAGTCGGGAATGAGGGAGACTCGCTGCATCCTTGCTCTGGACGAAGCGCACCACTACCTGCCGAAGAAGAATAAGTTCCTCCAAGGCCTCATTCGCGAAGGGCGATCCAAGGGCATTGTGGTACTCCTGATGTCGCAGTCTCCTGATGACTTCGAGCAGAAGGACTTTGACTACACTGAACAGCTCGAGTTCGTGTTCCTGCTAGGCTGCAAGACCAAGGCGAAGGCAGTCGAACGCCTCTTGGGTTGCGGGCCAGCCATGGCGAAAGACGCGGCGCTTCAACTCGGCAAGATGGGTCCGTTCGAGGGAATCGCACGTCGCATTGCGCCCGGGAAGACGGACCCTCAGCGCTTGACGGTGACGCCGTTCTTTAACGGCGAGGGGAAGGGCAGATGAGCGTGTTTGACGCGTGCCGGAGGACGCTGTCATACTCGTGAAGGAATGATCTACCTCGACAATCACGCAACGACACCCGTTGACCCTCGAGTCCTCGAGGCCATGCTTCCCTTCTTTCGTGAGAAGTTTGGGAATGCTGCGAGCCGAACACATGCGGTCGGTCGAGAGGCGGCAGCGGCCGTTCAGGGAGCGCGCGAGCAGATAGCAGCCCTCGTTGGCGTTCGAGAGTGTGAAGACGTGATCTTCACTAGCGGCGCAACGGAGAGCGACAACTTGGCCCTGCAGGGTACTCTGGACGCGTCCGAGAAAAAGCACGTGGTAACGCTCGTCACGGAGCACAGCGCGGTGCTGGAGACGTGCAGAGCCTTGGAGGCGCGACACGCGGCAAGCGTCACGTACGTCCCCGTGCAGACGGACGGTCTTGTGGACCTGAACGCGCTTCGAGATGCGATCCGGCCCGAGACCTGCCTTGTGTCGGTCATGGCTGCAAACAACGAAATTGGCGTCCTTCAACCCTTGCGCGAAATCGGCCGCGTGTGCCGCGACCGAAACGTGTTGTTCCACACAGACGCCGCACAAGCGGCAGGGAAGATACGCCTAGACGTCGAACAGGACATGATCGACCTGATGTCGTTGACCGCGCACAAGGTCTACGGCCCCAAGGGCGTGGGTGCTCTCTTTGTGCGGCGCCGCCATCCGACCCTCAAGCGGCTGAAGCTCAACCCGATCATGTTCGGTGGCGGTCACGAGCGCGGCTATCGCTCCGGAACACTCAACGTACCTGCGATCGCTGGCATGGGCGAGGCATACCGGCTGGCGAAGACGGAAATGCCCACTGATGCGAAGCGGGTAGGCGAGATGCGGGACAAGCTCCTGTCCTTGTTGCGCCGCGAACTCGGCGACGTTCGGCTCAACGGACACGCAACGCACCGTCTCTTTGGCAACCTCCACGTCACGCTCGATGGCGTTGATGCTGAGAGCCTCATGATGCGGCTCCCGAATCTCGCAATCTCTAGCGGAGCCGCGTGCTCGACAACCAAAGTTGAACCCTCCCACGTCCTCAAGGCAATCGGCCTCTCCGATCAAGCCACCAAGTACTCCCTGCGCATCGGAGTCGGGCGGTTCAATGCACCTGCCGAGATAGAGAGTGCTGCGGACGCGATATCGAAAGCCGCAAAACTACTACGCTCATTCGTTGCTTCCCGGTAGACGCAAGAAACTGAACCGAATCGAGCAATCGACCGCCGTCCAAAGGGGGGAGTTTCATGCAATGGGCCCTCACATTCTGCCGAGCCTTGCAAGACAGTGCGGGGTGGCGTGATCGCCTAGTGCAGCGTTGTAGTCGCGCTCCAGTTTCGTACGGTTCGTCTGCATGCCCAGCATATACAGCAGGAGTCTCCCCGAGAGCGAAGCTCCCGAGCTGAGAATCCGCCTCCGATCGGGATCCCACAAGACGTGCCGAAACGGGGCTTGGTTTAGCCTCTGGGGGAGCCTCGCCAGGAGTTGCATGCTACGACGCAGCGTTCTCGTCTTGGATAGGTCGGCCGCCAGATTCGCGAAGAGCTTCAGTCCGACTGGCCTAAAGAGAATGTGACCGCCGTGAGGTCCCCTGCACCGACGAAGCAGTCCAGTTGAACGCCTTGTGAAGAAGCGCCGCAACGGACGGAAACAACGCGACATTTCTCCGAAGAAGGCCAGCGCTCGTCTTTCAAACTGATCTAGGTCTGTCTCTGGAGGTCTTACGCGCGTGAGCTCTTTGGCTTTCCGACGGGGCTCGGTCTTGGTGAATACGACCTTGAGTACGTCATAGAGGTTTCCGATGGTCGTGAGGCTTCTGGAGTCCGTGGGCGCAATGTTGTTCTTCGCTGTGTAGAGTATCCTGTCTCCACTGAAGTGCCGGCTTCCCTCGACAAGCCGACGCACGGTGATGGCCATGACATCGTCCTCATCCAAGGCGATGATCTCGCCTTTGGACACAGGCTTGGCGGTCTTGTTCAGCGTTGTGAACAGGCGCCGCGTGCGTTGCAGGCCCGCGGTCGTCGTGCGATGGGCGACGATGACAACGGATACTTCGTCCTCCTTCACGGATGGGACGTCCTTCATGGCCTGCTTGATGCCGGCAAGTCTATGCTGTCCGTCCAGCGCGAAGAGCTTCTCTTCTCCCGAAAAGCTCAGGAAGCCAAGACTGTTGCGCGCCCGCAGAGGGATTTCATCGATGAGGATTGTCGAGCTCTTGGGAGAGAATGCGGATACTTCGTGCCAGTTCGGATCGCCCCTGTACACCGCGACGACGATGGAGTTGAAGAAGCGATCTACAGTCTTCAGGTACTCACAAATGTCCTTTCCCCGGCCCTCCTTGAGTTGGCGTTGGATCATGTCGGAGAGGTGTTCGTTCTTGTGTATCTCCTTGGCGTAGTTGACGCAGTCGGCGACGTCCTTTAGCGACATGAGGCACGAATAGTACGCCCAGTCTCCAAAGAGGCCCCGCAGCGCTGGGTAGAACTTCCGCTTAGTCATGGGAAGGCTTTCCTCAAATCTCGTACCTCTGCTGTGAAGTCGTTCTGGTTATATGGGGGAAGCAGGGCATCGTTGAGCGCGCGCTCCAGGACCGCGAGCGAGACTCGCTTGTCCCTCACCTGTGCGTATTGAAAGTAAAGGGCGCCCTTCCAGTTGTTCAGCAAGTAGTGGATGAGAGGTCGCTTGTTGCGCACCTGCTCGCTCAAGTACTGACCGTATCGGACGCGTAGCGTCGCCCTTGGGTCGTGTCCCTGATGCTGTGGAAATGCGGCGCCCCCTACGAGACGCAACTCTGATCTTCTCCTAACCGGCCACCTTGGCCAAGCCTTTGCCATGCTGTACCGCGACGTCGACCAACTTCTCCCAGCCGTCGATCTTTCGGAACCGGAGCTGTTTAGAAAGCAGGAGGCCGAACAGCAAGAGCATCAGCGCCGACTCGCTGGGAAGGCTGCACTGCGTCTTCACGCGACGCTTGAACTCGAGGTTGATGCGCTCGATCGGGTTGGTGGTCTTGATGGACTTCCACTGCTCCTTCGGGAAGCTGTAGAACGTCAACAGCTCATCGCCGGCCTCTTCGAGGCTGCGGATCACGCTCGCGAGTCCCTTCCACCGCGTGAGGAACGTGGCGCGCGCCTTCTTCGCCGCTTCCAGGTTCTCCGCGTTGACGATCGCGTCGTAGTCGCTCTTCACCTGCGGGTAGACGTCCTTGGGCGAGTGCTGCTGGATGTTGCGCAGCTTGTGCACCGTGCAGCGCTGGACGCTCACTCCCGGCCACGCCGCTTCCACCGCGTTACGCAGGCCGCCGTGGCCATCGAGCATCACCAGCGTCGGCCGGTTGAGGCCCCGTGCCTTGAGATCCTCAAGGACTTCACTCCACATCGCCTCCGACTCCTTCAGCAGCTGCACCATTGCCAGAACCTCCTTCTGACCGTCCTGGCGCACCCCCATGACCACCAAGACCGGGAGCTTGCGGACCTTCGACAGGAGCTTCACGCGGAAGTTCGTCGCGTCGAGGTAGAGGTACAAGTACGTCTGGCCGTTGAACAGTCGTCCCCGCCAATTGTCGAGGTAGCTCTTCAGCCGGCCCACCAACCGACTGACCACGTTCTTGTCCAGCGGCGTCCCAGCCAGCAGCGGCTTGAGTGCTTGCTTGATGCGCCGCAGGTTCGTTCCCGACAGGTACATCCCCACCAGCGTCTCGTCCAAGCTCGGCGTTCGCCGCTCGTACTTGGGAACGATCTTGCTCTGCCACTCCGTGCTCGCGCCGCTCGCGCGGAACAGACGCGCCCGCGGCACGTCGATCTCGGCCGCGCCCAGCGCCGTGTTGATCGTCCGGGGCTTCGATCCGTTCCGGTACCCGGCGCGTCCCTGCGAGCGAGCGTAGCGAGCCACCGCGAGGGTGCTGTCCACCTCCGCCTCCAGCAACTCGCTCACGAGCTCGCGCAGCTTTCCCCGAAGTCCGTCCCTCAAAAGGTCCGGTCCGAAGAGTCCTTCCAGATCCGTGACTGCACCGCTAGAATCGCCCACGCGTATCCTCCTATCTGGGTCGTTGGCGCGACCCGAAACCCGTTTTGGTCTCGTAGGAGGATACGCTTTCACCTCATTTCCACAGGTTTGCGGACACTACCCGCCCTTGTCCGGTCGCCCGTAATCCCGACGTACATGAGGTAGCCATGCGGCGGTAGACCGGGTGTTGCTGGTCGCACGACGAACGCATACACTCCGCGACCTCGTGGGACACTCGCACGATTCGCTTTCGTGAATCGAATGTTCTCCCATTTGAGGGAGATCTTCGTCGAGAACGATGACCAACGCGCCGGGTGAATGCAGAAGAGCTGCGAGTAGCCCTTCAGTATGTTCACGGACTTCGTGAAGCCGAATCCGCCGGGACTGACTACGTCGTACCGCGTGCCTGTCTTTGCCACTTGTCTGTCAACGCCTCATGCGACCGTTACGAGCTTGCACTCATCGAGGGCTTTCGGCACGAGTCCCGTCTTGGCTGATAGGCCTGGTGTCATCGAGGTCACTTTGATGGTTGAGCGTGAGGGTCGATGACGACTGCTATGTCGTCGAGGAATTCTGGCTTGAGGTGTCGAACAACGTTCTGCACGGCTGCGAGTCGCTCCAGAAGACTGGTGTACGGTAGGAAGCGACAGACTGAGTACAAGGGCCTCTTGCCGGACGAGAATGTTGAGCGTGTGACCTCTCTGCCGAATTTTGCCAGCTTGTTGTCAGGCGCAACCAGGTAGAGGCTGAAGTTCGTAGTTGGTTGCCTCGTAATCAGGTCGGACATGCGGAGCAGGCCAGAGTAGATTTGGGTCGTGTGCTCGACTTCGAATGCTGTCACGATGGCGTTGTCCTGTATCCAGAGCACGTCGATGTTCTCAATTGTCTTGTTGCTAGCTTCGTCGAAGTGCACGGGGAGTTTCGAGAGCAGCCTCGGTGCTTCTTTCAAGGCGTGACCGTTCCATGTCTTGTGGCGATCTGCTTTGGGTGCCCACACCGATAGGCCCATATTGCCGCCGAGTTCAAGGAGGCGCCATTGGATCTCGGAGTGCGTGGGGGCGTTTGGCCGTGGTTTGCCTTCTTCCTCGTCTTCGTGGTCTACAGGCACGCTCACGAGACTGGGTTCTTGTCCTGAAGCCGTCGATGCTATCTTGAAGAGGCTCGGCTGTGTTCGAAATGGTCTGCTGAGGAGTGCGAAGCGTCCATCTTCCGTCATGGTGAAGTACTTCACTGCCCGGGCCGAGCGGAAGTTAAGCTCTTGACAATGGCGTCGGAGTTGGCCTTTGACGACCTCCAGCGGATCTTGGGCCATGAACGGGTAGAGTGCTCTGTCCACGATGGCGGCATGGATCTCCATTGGCGTCATCGGCTTGCCAGCACTCTTGAGCACTTCGGAAATAGCGCGATGGATGGGTCTCTTCCGCATTGAACCTTGATAGTACGCCTCGGGAAGCCTACGTCAAGGCTATCGCCTAATAAGGGAGTCATGATGGCGGGACTGCTGCCGGCGCTAAGCACGCTCGCGAAAGAGATTTCATCCACCTCGGCGATAACGCAGTCGATCCAGTTCCTGCGAGGCAGGCGGGGCGTGCTCTCGAACTTCGATGACGTTGAGGAGTTCGCGCTAAGAGCGGACGAGTCTCGGGACCATGTGTTGAAGGCGTGTGAGCATCACTTGGTCCGTGTCAGGGCTGCGATCGCGCAGCGCCTGTGGTCCCGCCAAGTGTTTATCGGCGTCAGCGTCATTGATGCGTTGGTCTTCCGCGCCATCGCGGCGTCACCCAATCCGGTAAAGTGGGTGCTTGAGTTCATCAGAGAAGGAGGCCTTCACTCGCCCGGATTGGTCATCTACCCGGTTCATTCTCTTGGTTTCTTGGGGGTGGGGTTCTTTCAGGCAATTACTGGAAAGCGACTGCGGTACATTTCACGGCCGTATGGACTCGCCCTGAGTCCGCAGACGAACTCATTCAAGGACACTTGCGCGTTCCTTCAGGATGCGGCGCGTGTCCTGGGCGTGCGACTGAAACTACCAATGGACCTGATCGAGCACTGGGATCGGAGTCGGGCGACGAAGTGGCTTACAAGCAACCCGCTGATGGCCTTGAAGGTGCATTCCTTCCCTGGCGGGTACCACGAAAACCAGTTCTTTCTTCTCAACAAACTTCGATTCTCGGCCACATTCATTGTCATGCTCACTTCGCTTCAGCCGCCACTGTCGCGTGCAGTAGAGCTCGACCGTCTCAGTTCTTCGAGGCTGAATAACCATGAGACGCTTGACCTGCGACACTACATAGTTCTGTTTCCCCACAAGGGAGGGAGAAAACTCTCAGGTGATTGCGTTCCGATGAACCTGGGTCGCCCTGCGTTGGCAGCCATTAGCGACTTAGGTGTCGAAATCGATCCCGTCCATTGGCGACGGCCACGAAAGCTCCACGTTCGGCTACACAGGGCACTGCAGGCGGCACAAGGGGGTTACTTCCGTCACGGTCTCTTCAACAGAGATGATCTACCGGGTCGAGTCTACCGCCAGGTGGTGCGCAGCCTGACGTTTTTTAGGCGGTCGTTTCAGCAACGCGAATCGAACGACGAAGCAATCGTGAGTCTGGCGGTTGCCTTCGAGCTATTGCTCACGGATCACTATCTAAAGGGCATTAACAAGCACATCCAGAAGCGGCTGGCTCTGGCGCTTCGGGGTACGCCTGGCACGCGTGCCCTACGGAAGTCCGTGGCGGCACTGTACGCCGCGCGTTCGGAGATCGTGCACCAGGGTGTAACGAAGCAGGATCTGGACGTTTCGATGGTCCGTCGCACATACGTGCACGCGTTCATGAGCGTGGCAGAGAAACTTCGCCGATTGCCGGCCGTGTCGGGTAGTCCTATCGGTGACATCTTGGGAGATAAGAAGTCATAGCGCACTACTTGGCCAACGTGCGTGACTGGCGGCGACACTCGGGCACTAGATCGGCTCAGTCCCCTATCGTCGATCATTGGGGGGATGCGGCATGGGGAGCCGGCGGCCCGTCCCCGAGCCGCCGGAAAAAAGTCCGACGCCTGGATTGCTTCCCAAGTCCATAGACCCCAAGGCAATGCAGGAAGGGCGACGGCAGATCGGACACCCCAGGCCACTTTCTCTGTGATCGCGACCTGAAGGTGGGAGGATTGCGCACGAAAGAAGGGTCAGGACGGTCGCGATCACTAGCATGAGAGAAGGCCTCCAAGGCTTGCCCCCCGACCGAGCGCGACGTGCGCGGTGCCGGAGGAGGTCAGATACACCCACGCGGGAGTGGCCTCGACCCCAAGCCGGCGCGCGGCCGCGAGGCCGTCCTCGTCCAAGGATGCGGAGCCCGGGGTCGAGGCCCGGCGATGACGCTGACTGAAGCAGGCGGACTTATCTGACGGTGTCCGCGAAGGCGTCACTGGGCGACGCGACGGCTTCGAAGTCCGAAGTCCTTCGCGAGAAGCGAAGCACGGAAACGCATGTCCGTCCGCGCCTTGAGCAGCTTCGCGGCGGACTTGAGATCCGCGGAGAGGTCGCCGTCGCTCGGCGCAATGAAAAGCCAGAGCGTCGGCGTCGCGGCATGGGTCTCCTGGCCCGCGCGCGCGCCGATCAGGCGCCCGCAAGAAGCGCGGTCACTCCCATGATCGCTAGGACCATCGTCACGACTCGTCGGAAGAGCGTCATCTCAGCACCTCAGAAACCGCGGACGCGGCGAGCTCCTCCCCGTGAACGCCGAAGCGCCCGGGGAGGAGGTCGTCAGGCCCGGCGGGGCCGGGACCCGTCCTGATCGCGCCTGAGCGCGCGGCCCAGGTCGAACAGGAACTTCGCCGCCTCGAAGTGATCGTCCGCGTAGCGATCGATGAGGTTGATCCCGTCGGCCATCGTCGAGCCGATCGCGGAAGGCGGGCCAGTACTCGGCGTTCCGCGCCTGGTTCCACGTCTGGTCCGTGAACCGGACGATCTCGACGAGGTCGCGCGTGAAGGGCATCCGACAGAGGCAGGTCTCGACGAGCGGCCGGTCGTCGGGGCCGAGCTTCGTGATCGCCCACTGGATGCCCAGCGGAAGATCGGCAACGCGGATCATCGCCTCCGGCGGTCGGGTGTCGGGCTTCTCGATAATCGTCGTCTCCTCGAAGTCGGGGTGGTGGTTGATGGACGGGCGCTACGCGGCGGCGCAAAGGCCGTCGATGATCCGGAACATCGTGAGCAGCCGCTCGGTCTCGATGATGCTGAGCGCGAGGGGCTTCTCGATCCGCGCGACGCCGCCGATCCACGTGACAAGCCGACCCGGCTCCTCCTGCCAGAGCCGCACCGACAGGCGCACGGCGCGATGGCTCACCGGCAGGCGCTTGCCTTCGGCGAAGAGTTCGAACCCGCGCATCTGGTACTCGGCCGACCTCGTCGCGTTCGTCATCGCGTCCTCCTTCGTTCTCACCCTTAAGGAGGGGGGATGACGCGGAATCCGGACGAAAACCGGAGGCGAATCCGCGCGATCTGTCGGAGAATCAGTAGCGGGGACAAGTCAAATGGTCATGGGACACCTGCCTTCGGCGATCTACTCACTCGACATCGAGACAACGCCCTTCGACGACTCGCTGAAGCTCATCGAGTGCTGCAAGCCGTTCCTGATCGGCATCAAGGAATACCGCGTCGAGCCAGACGGCCTTGTCGCTCGCGACTATCGATGCTGGACAGACGGGAAGGTCGATGAAGCCGAGCGTTTCTTGAGCCGCGTACGCTCACCGATCATAGGCTTCAATCTGTTCGGCTTCGATTACGTGGTCCTTCGTCAACAGTTCGATCTGGAGAGCGTCATTCCGCGATCCATCGACCTGCTTCACTTACTTCGAACATGGACGGGCGGCTTCAAGGGGCTGAAGCTGAACACGCTCGCGAAGCACCTGCTGGGCCAGACCAAGTCCATCGAGAAGGCGGACTCCGTTTCGGAGATGTGGACGCGTGGGGAGCGCGCGGCCGTGCTGGCCTACAACGAGCGCGACTGTGACCTTGCCGCTGGGCTGTGGCACTTCCTCGCCACGCGTCGCGAGGCCACCATCAACTCGCAGGAGCTGAAGATGTCTGTAAACGTCGATGATGCACGCCATCGATTGCTCATAGGCGCCGAGCCGACATTCACGCTGCGCTCTTGGCTCAACGAATTCTACGAGGAGCAAGAGCAGTCCGTGCGCCTGGACGAGCATCAAGGGTCCGAGCACAATCCATTCGATCTCGCTCGAGAGTTCGACCTCTTCCGTTGCCGGCGAACCGACCGGAGTTTCTTCGCGAGGATCCGTTGGACCGACGGCGTTCCGAGCATGGAGGATTCGGGGCCATTCACATGTCCCGCCTGCGGCGAGACGGCCGGCTTTGCGAATTACGTCTTCAGCGTTGGTCCGCTGGGCTTGGAGATCGACGCCGCTCAGAAGAACAGGCTGGAACTTTGGTCGCTCGTCTCACAGTCGGTTGAACCGTGGGACTTTCGCGGCATCCTGGGCGATCACTTTGACTGCTCGATGTTTCCAAGGCCCGGCAGCGAGGTTCTGTGGACTGGATCCGAGGAAGATACGCTCTTCGACGAATGGGTGAAGGCCACCGTCAGCGCGCATCCGCTATTGCTCCGCTTCGCGCCGCGCCACCAGAAGACAGTCGCATTTGTCGAGAAGCGCACGCTGCGCGAATTCCTTCGAGCGAGTCGCCTGACAGGCGAGTGGATGTGACACGAGCGCCCGAGGAGGAGCGTCCATGAGCTCAGGCGGTCAGTGCTACGCAGGGTGATCGCTGGGCGTTCGGTGACTCACTTCGCGGGCAGTCAGTTTCGGTGCTCTACGCCTCAAATGGCGCGGCATCAACGACGGCTCTTAGGAACGCGAGCACGCGATCCACGAGGAGCAGTTCGAGCTTGTAGGGGTCCTTCTCTTCGGGGCTGATGTCGTACCGCTTCATGAGGGCGACCTCGATGCCGACTAGCCTTCTCAACGTCGGATGCTCGCCTTCGTTGCGCGTGCTCACGCCGAAAAAGGCGCACAGATCGTCGGACGGGGAGAACGGGTTGTGCTTCCAACTGTTCGCGAAGAGTCGGAGGAACTTCACGTCTCCGTGGTTGGGCAGCCGCTCCAGCTGCACACCGTGTTTCCCGTATGCCTTGTCGAGATCGGGCCAGTTCAACCTCCAGACTCGGTCTGCGCCGCCGTCTGGGTTCAATACGGCAAGCAGCTGTTTCAGGTCTGCCTCGACCCAGTGATAGAGACCGACGCGGGCCACTTTCGCCATCTCCAAGAGGAAGTCCTCCATCCGATCGGCTTCCTCGGCCAGCCATGCGGCTAGTTCAGCATCGTTCGAGAGTGCGAGACTCTCCAAGACGCGGTGATTCGCGTCGTCCGTGACGTCGAAGAGGCGCGTGAAGAACCGGATCTTCTTCTTCCTGTGCTCCTCCAGCAGTTCGTGGGCCTCGGCGCGCTTCATTTGGTCCTTTCATTCCTGAGAGACGGACAGTCTTGCTAGGGACTGACCGGGATAACTCATCACCTCAGGCCTCCGGGCGCCATCTCGTTCTGACACGGAGAACATCTTCGCTTTCGTCAGGATTCTTCTCCAGCCCCCCTCCTTAAGGGTGAGAACAAGAAGGAGGCGGCCATGGGGAAGAACAATCGGCTGGCGGAAGGGGCGAACTGGGTCGAAGAAGGCGAAGGCGACCTTCGAACGGGCGCTCACCGTCAAACCCGGTGACGTCGATACGACCACCGGATTGCGCGACGCGGAGCGGAATGTCACGGCCCGGTGGTACAGCGCGGCAAGGAATCTAGTCTCACTGTCGTCTTCCGATGCTTACTCGGCTGGCCCTTCAGGAGGCGAACCGGCGGCCCCTCCCGGAGCCGCCGGTCCTATCCACCTTCTCTCACCTCGATCGAGTTTCTGGCTGCGGTTCAGGCCGCGGCGGTCTCATCTCCCTCCTCGGCGTCCGGCGCGATGTCGGCCTCCTGGGCCGGCGTCCCCGCTGTCTGCGGTTTCGTGCGAGCCTTCGTGCGCCAGGCGTGGTGCGTCGGCGACTTCTCGGAAGCGCGTTTCTTGGCCGCCGAGAGGCGGATCCCGACGCCGCCCGCGAGCAGGCGGAGGTCGATCTTCGCGCCTCCCTTCAGCTCGACGAGGCCGAGCTTGCCAAGCTCGAGCTCGCCCATCAGGTACTCGGTCTCCTCGTTCTTGTGCGGCCAAAGCGCGCCGATCCGCACGTCCTCGCCGTCGGTGACGGGCGAGTAGAAGACGAGGTGGGTCGGGGCCTTGTCGTTCGCCTGCTTCGAGTTCTCGACCACGCGGCAGGGGAGCGACCCGAGCACGCCCAGGTCGAGGAGCAAGCGGTACCACTTCCGGCCCGGAGCCTCCTTGACGGGCTCCTCCCAGGCCGGGCCCACGAACGCGTTCGTCATGACAATTCCTTTCTGCCCCTGTGGGGCAATGATCACTTTGGAAGTTCCCGGAGGACGCGGGCACGGATTCCCGCGCGTCCGCCGGATGTCGCCGTGAAGGTCACGGCGGCCCGGCCGCCGGCCGCAAGGCGGATCGTTCCCGACTTCGCGAGCGGCTCCGCGCCCTCGACGCCCAAGATGGCGATGTCGGCGTCGGTCGCCTCGATGGCGACCTCGTGCGCCTGGTCGCCATCGATCCAGACCGTGGCGGTGCACGGCTCCCCGACCTGCCGCGGTTTGTCGTCGTCCATCTCGATGTGAAGCCGGTGTACGCAGGGCACACGCGCCGGTGGGCGGAATCGGGGTCGATGCTTCTCGACTTCGAAGACGAGGATCGGATCGCTTCCCGCCAGCTCGCCATCGCCGGCGCTGGCCCAGGCTTCGACGCACGCCTCTCGCGGCTTTTCCACCAAGCGCCACCGGACGTCCGACGAGCCGATCTCGGAGACCGGCGGACGGCTTGCGCAGCCGGCAGCCATCAGGGCGAGGGCGATCATGCGCACTACCGCCGCTCCTTCTTCGTGTCCTTCGGTGTCCCCGAACGAGTCCCGAAGGCGGGAGCGAGGGAGTCGACCTTCTTCGCGTCCTCGGCGGCGCTCTGTGAATCGGCGACCGCTGCGGCCGCATGGCGCGACTGGCTCGTCCGCGCGAGGTCGCGCGCCTTGAGAAACGCGGCGCTGTACCGCTCCTGCCGGGCCATCCGCTCTTCGATCTGGCGAAGCTGGAGCCGAAGATCCTCAAGCTCCAGGGTCCAGGTCCGCACGCGGGCCTCGTCGAGGCGCGGGTCTTTTCGGGCGGCGGCGAGCCTTCGTTCGATGGACTGGACTTCGAGCGTCAGATGGAGGAGCGCGGACTCGCTCGCGAGCACGCGGAGGACGACGCGACGCTGGTGCTCGGGCAGCTCCGCGAGCTCGCGGAGTTCGTCCGGAAGCACGCCGCCGGCCGAGCCGGGCGGCGCGAGCTTCTTTAGCATCTCGTCGCTCGCAGACTTCTTCGGATCGGCGGCGAGCGCGGCGGTCGCTTCCGTCCACGCGGCGAGGTACTCCTCGTTCAGCTTGTCGAACTTGCGGAGGACGCCGTCCGCCTGCACTTCGCCTTTCGAGCCATTGGCCCCCAGCCGCACCGAGCTCAGAAGCTCCTGGAGGTTCTTGAAGTCGACGTCGTCGAGCTTGAGAGCCTTCTTCAGCTCCTCGGCGAGGTCGATCTCCTTCACTTTGGAACCGTCGAGCCCCTGGAGCGTATCGGCGTTCTCGCACGCGGCGAGAGCGTCGTTCATCGCCATCCCGTCGCGGCGCTTCGCCTCGACACAGTCCTTGATCGCCTTGGCTTTCAAGCCGCGGAGACCGTCGCTGACGGCGGATTCGATCGCCTGGCATCGGTTGTACTGCATTCCAAGGATCGCGTTCGCGTTGACCCTGAAATGCTGGAACGCCTGGCACGCGGTCGGCGATGCCTCGCAGGTCAGGACGAGCGCGTTGTGCAGCAGCTCGCCTTCGAGGGCGCCGAGCAGCGCCTCGATCATGTCTTCGCGCGCCTCTTTCCCGAGCAGGCTCTTGAGGTTCGCTCGGAGGTCGAAACGGCCGCAGGCGAAGTCGGCGTCGATCACGCTGTCGATGCCGATGCGGGCGCGCCCGTGGTCTCCGACCAGCGTGGGGAGCGCCGCGCCGAAGCGGAGGTCGAGCCGGTCGCGGGTCACCGTGACCTCGCCCTCGGCGGAGCCCGGCTTGCCACCCGACTTCCCACGATCGAAGAGATCCTGGGCGGACGCGGTGGCGGCGGCGCCAAGGACGATGGCGAGCGTGACGAAGCTACTTGCGCGCACGGGACGCCTCCTCGATGAGCTTCTTGAGCTGCTCGGCGGGCATGAAGCCGCGAACGAGCGTCCGCCGTCCGTCCGCCCGGGTCACGACGAAGCTCGGCGTCGCGGTGACGCCGTACTCCTTCCAGCGGGGGTCGCCCTCGGGCACCACTTCCACGGCGACGGACGACGTCTTGGCGAGCTCGGCCAGCTCCGCGTCCTCGCGGTCGCAGAAGCCGCAGCCCGGCTTCTTGAAGTAGAGGATCGAGGAGCCCTGGGTAGCGGTCATCGCAGCATGCGGCGCGATCGGCATCTCTTTCGCCGTAGCGGGCTTGTCGCGTGTCTCGCTTTCCGCCCGCACGTCGCGCAGGAGCTCGATGGCTGCCCTGAGCTTCGCAGTCCTTTCGGTCTGCCACGCGAGGTACGCCTTGGCGGTATCCCGCGTCGGACGGTCGAGGAACGCGAGGACGGCTTTCGGCGGAACGTAGATCGTCATGCGGCCGTCGGGCATCCGCATCGGCTCGGCCCAGATCGTCTCCGTCTCGGGCGAGGAGGCGGCGGTCTTCTTCGCCGGCTCCTCCCAGAACGCGACGCCGTCCTTCTCGAAGAACGGGCGCGCGGCGCGGCGGTCGATGGCCTGTGCATCGGGAGCGAGCGGCGCGCCCGCGAAGAGAAACGCCAACAGAATCGGAGTCACTTGCATGAGAGGAGTCCTTTGAGATTGGCGCCTCGGCCGGAGGCGACATGCGCCCGGCCAGAAGCGACGACATAGACCCAGGAAGGGAGGGCCTCGACCCCAAGCCGTCGCGCGGCGACGAGACCCTCGTCGTCCAAGATGCGCAGCCCGGGATCGAGGCCCGAAAAGAGAGTCGATGGGAGCGAACGGATCGCGCCCACGGTCGCGGCGAACTCGGTCGATGGTTTCGCGAGCGTCTCGAGATCCGTGGTGAGCAGGCAGGCGCGGAAGCGGAGACCGGGCTGCTTTGCCAGCAGCTCGCCGAGCGCCTTCACGTCCTTCGACAGGTCGCCGTTCGCGGGCGCAAAGAAGAGCCAGACGGTCCGTGCCGCGTCCGGCCGCTCTTCGCCGCCTCCCGCTGCGCGGGCGGCGACGCCCGCGCCGGCTGTCAGGGCGACGACGCCGATGCATGTGACGCCCAGGCACCACGCCACGCTACGCGGAGAGGCGGCGGCCATGGCCTTCCTCCTTTCCGTTCGCCTCGACGCAACGCTCGCGGATCGCGAAGGCGCGGCCGGCAATCTCGCGCGCCAGATCGAGTTCATTCCATTCGGCATAAGCGAGCTGATCGAGCCGGAGGCGCCGGTCGTAGTTGCTGCTCTCGTCGAAGCTCAGTTCCGTCTCGATGCCTCCGGTCTCGTATCCGCAGTAGCACCCCTCGTACGTCGAGAACCGGGTCACAGCGACGCCGCGGGTGATGGCGAGCACGGCGGGGTGACGTCGCTCCAGGTTTCGGGCCCGCGCCTCGTCGGAGGCGGTTTCAAGCCAGTGGCTGGGATGTAGGTGACCACATCCATTGCAGCGAATCAGGATCAGGTCGGCGCGGTTTGCGCGCAGCTTGTTGACCCCGCCGTCAACGGGGAGTAGGCGCACCCACGGGAGGTTCGGGGCTTCCACCTCGTGGCGCGCGAGGATGCCGAGGCGAAGCTCCTCCGCAGCGAGGACGCCCCAGGCGTCCAGGAGCGGCTTGGCGGTGACCGCCGCGAAGTCGGCGAGGGCGATGCGAATGGGCTTGAGATACGCCCTCATCCACGGAGCCGGGATTTCGCCCGGCCTGCGGAACCAGAGCCGTTCGCACGTGTCGAGCGCGTCGGCGATCGAGCCGGGCGCGAAGTTCGGAGCCATGAGTCACCTCGAATTGGCGTCTTCGGACGCACTGAGCTCCTCCCCGATGGCAACAGGCCACAGGGGAGGAGGTCGCTACGCCCGGCGGGGAAGATCGCCGTTCCCGTCCGACTTGAGCGCTCTCGCGAGCTCGAACAGGAACTTGGCCACCTCGAAGTGGAGCGGCGCGTAGCGCGCGATGAAGTTGATCCGGTCCGCCGTCTCCGCAATGAAGACGTCGAGAAACCGGTCCGGCTTCATCAGCCGCACGTCGCGTCCGCCGCTTCGGTCGGTTGCGAGCTTGCCCCGCCTGGCTCCCCTCTGGCTCCTCATGCCGGCCTCCAAATTCGGGCCATTGGCGGAGTCGGGACACCCCGATCCAGAGGCGCGCGCGTGAGAGCAGATGAGTGAGGGTGGGTGGGACGCGCGCCCCCGGGTCAGGATGCCCCGATCTCCGCCTCCAGCCCGCGAAGGCGACAGGGCGCCCGAGGGGGAGAAGAAGGGGAACAGGTCGAGTTGTGAAAGAACGGATCGACGACGGCTAGGCGGCGTCGACGGACGGGTCGCTGCTCTTGGAGGCGTCGGCGCCGGTCCCCGCACGGGGCGGCGCGGCGTCGCGCTTCGCGGGCGCCTTCGGACCGATGCGGTAGCCGTGGCGCGAGAGCATGCGGCGCTGCCGCTGCATGATCTCGGTGAGCCCGGCGCGCTGCGCGAGCTCGACGTTCACCGCGAGGAGCGCGCGCACCGCCTCCTCCATGCGGGCGCGGAACGCGTCCATCTCCGTGCCGGTGATGCGTTTGTCCGAGGCGCGGTACTCGGCGTTCCGCGCCTGGTTCCAGACCTGGTCGATGAAGCGCACGATCTCGACGAGGTCGCGGCTGAACGGCATCCGGCAGAGGCACGTCTCGACGAGGTGGCGGTCTTCCGGCGAGAGCCGCGAGACCGCCCACTGCAGGTTCGGCGGCAGCTCCGAGACGCGGACCAGCCGGTCGGTCTCGGGCGCCTTGACGGGGGCGTCGCCCATGGAATGCTCCTTTCGGTTGTTGCAGTTCAGGAAATTCGCCGCGCCGGCCTACGCCGCGCGGAAGAGAACGCGCGAGAGCTGGAAGACGCTCGTCGCGCGCTCGGCGGCGAGGATCTTGCGGGCGAGGGCTTCGTCGATTCGGACGACTCCGCCGGTCCAGGTGACGAGCTGGCCGTTGGCCCGCTGCCACCGGCAGACTCCGTGGAGCACGGCGTCTCGACTCACCGGAAGGCGCTCGCCGTTCACGAAGAGATTTGTCCCACGGAGCTCGTAGGTCGCCGCCGCTTCCGCCATCTGCCTCGTCGTCATCTTCGTCCTCCTCGGGGCGACTCTCTCGTCGTCCCTCACCCCTATGGAGGGGGGGTGGAGGCAAATCCCGACAAAAGCAAGGCGGAATTGCTGAAGTAATCCGACGGTCGGCAAGGAGCCAGGACGCCCGGCGGAAGTAGGTGACCGTTCGCGCCAAGAGGTTCCGCACGGTCGTCTACAATGAATGCCCCGAATGCGGACCCTTCTTTCTTGGTCGAGCGGCAAAGACTCCGCGTGGACCCTCCACGTCCTTCGCGCGCGCCACGACGTCGAGGTCGTCGGCCTCCTCACGACCGTGAACCGCGACATGAGGCGCGTCGCGATGCACGCGGTGCGTGAAGAACTGCTCGAGGCGCAGGCCCGTGCGGCCAAACTCCCCCTTTGGAAGGTGCCGATCCCGCACCGCTGCTCGAATGACGACTACGAGCGCGCGATGGGCGAGGCGATGGCCCGCGCGAAATCGGAGGCTATCCAAGCCGTCGCGTTCGGCGACCTATTCCTCGCTGACATTCGGAATTACCGCGAGGAGAAGCTGCGCGGCACGGGCATCACACCGCTCTTTCCGCTCTGGGGCCTCGACACCGGCGCGCTCGCGCGCAACATGATCCGCGGCGGCCTCAAGGCGCGGCTGACGTGCGTCGATCCCAAGCAACTCGATCCATCGTTCGCGGGCCGCGAGTTCGACGAGTCGCTGCTCGGCGACCTGCCTCCGACGTGCGATCCGTGCGGAGAGAAGGGCGAGTTCCACACGTTCACCTACGCGGGGCCAATGTTCGCGGCGCCCGTCGCAGTCATTGCCGGAGAGGTCGTGACGCGCGATGGCTTCGTCTTCGCCGATTTCACTTCACTCCCCTAATCGACGCTCAGGGGCGGCGCCTTTGCGTCCTTGCCAGTTCCTTGACGCGACAGCGTGAACGGGTATGATCCCGCTCAGCGCTGGTGCCCATGAGGGCCTAACAGGGAACCCCGTGAGATTCGGGGGCGGTCCCGCCGCTGTAACCGGAAGGTTGTAGGGCCGTCGCCACTGGGAGCGATCCTGGGAAGACGCGGCTCGTGAGATCCGGAAGCCAGAAGACCTGCCCGCGCCGAGTGAGATGGCAGCTCCGGATGGAGAGCCCGCCATCGGCCGGAATCGAAGAAGCAGGGTGCAGATTCCCGCTGGAATTTGTGCCTGTTTTTTTTATGGCTTCTTCGCGAGCGCGGCTGATCCTTGTCCGCCACGGCGAGTCGGTCCTCGGCCGCACCCGCCGCTATGCGGGCCACCGCGACACGCCGCTGACCCCTGCTGGACGCCGGCAGGTTTTGCGTCTCCGCAGCCGATTCGAATCGCTTCAGCCCGAACTCATCGTCTCCAGCGACCTGCGACGCTGTCGCGAGACGGCCGACCTTCTTGCGCCGAATCGCGACGTCAAGATCGCGCCGCAGCTGCGCGAGCTCGACTTCGGCGCGTGGGAGGGACTCACGGCAAGAACATGCCAGCGGCGCGACCCGGAGCGATTCGATCGCTGGATGCGCGACCCGCGACACACGCGGCCTCCGGAAGGCGAGACGCTGACGCGACTCTGGACGCGGGTCCGTGCCTTCGTCGCGTCACTCGTCAAACGCTATCCCGGCAGGACACTCGCGCTCATCACGCACGCAGGCCCCATCCGCGCCATCGCGGCCCATGACGCGTCGCGGTTTTGGAATATCGACGTCCCGCCCGCGTCGATCATGGAAATCGTCTGGACGGAAAGGAGGTGCCCCGGGACTTAACGCACTTCTGTCAACGTACCGAGCTCCGGAACAAGGGAAGGGAGTGAAAGACTCCCGCCGCCTCGCGACTGTAATCGGGACGAACGCCGCATCGATGCCACTGTCTCGCGACGGGAAGGCGCGGCTAGTAGGAAGAACGAGAGCCAGGAGACCTGCGCCGGAGCCGTTTTTTCAACCATTCCCTCGAAGGAGGGGAAAGGAACGACCATGCGCTTGCAGGCCGCCATTCTGCTGTTGGCCTTCACCTCGATCACGCTGGGCGCGACCGCTCAGGACACCCCCGACAAGAAACAGGAGCCCGAGAAGCCCAAGGAAGTCGTCGTCTCGGCCTCTCGGCTTGAGGAGCCCGCCCGCGACGTCGCCAGTTCGGTCACCGTCATCTCCGGCGATGCGATGGAACGCTCCCAGCACCGCCGCGTCTCGGAGGCCCTCCGCGACGTGCCCGCGCTCGACGTCGTCCAGACCGGCCCGGCCGGCGGGCATACTTCCGTCTTCCTCCGCGGCGCGAACTCGGAGCACACGCTTGTCCTCATCGACGGCGTCGAGGCCAACGATCCCATCGCCGCCGGCCGCAGCTTCAACTTCGCCAACCTCTCCGCCGACAACATCGAGCGGATCGAAGTCCTGCGGGGACCGCAGAGCGTGCTCTACGGCTCCGACGCTCTCGGCGGCGTCGTGAACATCATCACCCGCCGCGGCAAGGGCGATCCGAAAGTCGTCACCACGGCGGAGGCAGGTCGGTTCGGAACCTATCTGGCCCGAGCATCGGTCGCAGGCGGCACCGATCGCGCCTATTACTCGTTCGGCGCTTCGCGGCTCCAGACCGCCGGCATCTCGTCCGCTGCCAGCAACCTCGGCAATTCGGAGAAGGACGGCTATTGGAACGAGACGTTCTCGACCCGGTTCGGCTTCACGCCAGGCGACGGCTTCGACATCGACTTCGCCGTGCGCGCGATGCAGGGCCGCACAGAGATCGACAACGGCGGCGGAGCGGGACAGGACGACCCCAACCGCACCGTCGACTCCAGGCAGTGGCTTCTCCGCGTTGCGCCGCGCCTTCAACTCCTGGAGGGCCTGTGGGAGCAGACGCTCGCCCTGTCCGTCTCCGAGTCCGCCTTCGAGGACGACAATCCGCCCGACCCGGCGAGCGCGGCCTTCTCGTTCAGCACGTTCGATTCGCGCTTCGTCGATCTCGACTGGCAGCACAACCTCCGCCTGCACGAGACGAACACTCTCACGATCGGCGCCGAGTTCGAGCAGGATCGCGGCGAATCGGCGGGTGACTTTGGAGGATTCCTGAGCGTTTTCCCTTCGGAGACGGCAGCCACCCGCGGAGTCTACGTTCAGGATCGCGTCCATCTGTGGGAGCAGCTCACCCTGACTGCCGGGGCGCGCGTCGACAAGCACGACCGCTTCGGCACGCACGCCACCTACCGCGGGACCGTGGCCTACTTCGTAGGCGAGACATCCACCAAACTCCGCGCGACGCTGGGCACCGGCTTCAAGTCTCCGTCGCTCTTCCAGCTCTTCTCGAGTTTCGGCGATCCGAACCTCAAGCCTGAAGAGAGCATCGGGTGGGACGCCGGCGTTGAACAGGACCTCTTCGCCGGAAAGTTGACGGCGAGCGTCACCTACTTCCGCAACCGGTTCCACGAGCTCATCGACTTCGATGGTGCGCTGGGCAAGTACGTCAACGTCGGCAGAGTCGAGACCGACGGCATCGAGGCCGCGATGCGCGCGACGATCTTCGACCGCTTCGAACTCCAGGCGAGCTACTCGCTGACGGAGGCGGAGGACGTGAGGACGAAGCTCGACCTCGTCCGGCGCCCCCACCACAAGGGCGGCGTGATGCTTTCGTACGCGGCGACCGACGCGATCCGCTTCGGAGCGAGCCTGCTCTATGTGGGTCGCCGAAAGGACTTCGATTTTGCGACCTTTCCTGCGACGCGCGTCACGCTCGACGACTACCTGCTGCTCGGACTCACGGCGTCTTATCGCATCAACGAGCGGTTCGAGGCCTTCGCGAGGGTCGAGAACGCGCTCAACCAGGAATACGAGGAAGTGCTGGGATTCGGCGTCCCCGGCGTTGCGCTGACTCTGGGTGGTTCCGCCTCTTTCTGAATCCCATGAAGACGCGGCTCTGGATTCTCATTGCAGTCGTCGTGGGCTCCTTCGTCGGAGCTTACGCGCTCAAGCGGTCGGCGGGGCCCCCGCCGGCCGCACCCTCCGGGGCCGAGAGGATCGTGTCGCTTGCCCCGAGCACGACCGAGACTCTCTTCGCGCTCGGCCTCGGCGATCGGCTCGTGGGCGTCACGCGCTTCTGCCGCTTCCCGCCGGAGGCGCAGGCCAAGCCGAGCATCGGGGGCTATTACGATCCGAGCTACGAGGCAATCCTACAGGCGCGCCCGGACCTCGTCGTCACGCTGCCCGAGCACGAGGAGGTCCGGGTCGAGCTTCGCAAGCTCAAACTGAACGTACTGACGGTGGACCACCGCACACTCCGGGGGATCCTGGAGTCGGTCACGACGCTCGGCGCGATCTGCGGGGTTCCGGAGCGGGCGACGAAACTCCGGTCGGAGCTAGAGTCGCGCGTCGAGCGAGTGCGCGCGCGCGCCGCCGGTCCCCGCCCGCGCGTCCTCATCTCCGTCGGCCGGATGGCGGGAGAGGGCACCGTCACGCGCGTGACCGCGTGCGGGCGCGGCGGGTTCTACGACGAGCTCGTCGTGCTGGCCGGAGGCGTCAACGCGTACGAAGGCTCCATTCCCTTCCCCGCCCTCTCGCCCGAGGGCGTGCTCGCCCTGAAGCCCGACGTGATCATCGATCTCTGTCCGGAACTCGACGAACGAACGGACTTGGAGACGATTCGCCGCGAGTGGCGGACGATTCCGAATCTCGCGGCGCGCGTCCGACTTGTCGTCGGCAGCCATTCGGTCGTTCCCGGCCCGCGGGTCGTGGACCTTCTCGACGACTTTGTGCGGGCCATCCATGATTGAACTTGCCAACTTCTCGTACTCGCGCGACGGGCGGGAGATCCTGCGCGACCTCTCCTTCGTGGTGGCACGACGGGAGCGCGTGGCGATCATCGGCCCCAACGGAGCCGGCAAGACGACGCTGCTCAACTGCATCAACCGCATCCTGCGCGGCGGGCGCGGCCGGATCGCGGTGGGCGGGAGGCCGCTCGCGGCCTACGGCCAGGCGGAGCTTGCCCGGCGAATCGCCTACGTGCCGCAGGCCCACGGCCGGACGGCGCCGTTCACGGTGCGTGAGTTCGTCGAGATGTCGCGCTATCCGCATCTCGGTCCGCTCGCTCCGGCGGGGTCGCAGGACGCGGCCGCGGTGCGGCGGGCGCTCGATGATCTCGGCACCACCGCGCTGGCCGACCGCTCGCTGGACGCCCTGAGCGGCGGGGAGCGGCAGAAGGCGTACCTCGCCGCCGCGCTCGCGCAGGAGGCAGAGATCCTCCTCCTCGACGAGCCGACCGCGCATCTCGACCCGCGGCACCGCGCGGAAATCCTGCGGACGCTCATGCGAGTCCACCAAGAGCGCGAACTCACGATCCTCTTCGTTACGCACGACATCAATGAAGCGCTGGCGGCGGCCGACCGCGTGCTGGCGCTTCGCGACGGCGCGCTCGCGTTCGATGGGCTGGCCAGCCGGTTGACCGAAGGCGGCGCGCTGAAGGCCGTCTTCTCGCACGATTTCGTGGTCGCGCCTCATCCGAGGACAGGTCGCGCGGTGGTTTTCCCCGAATGAAGAAAGTAGTGGTGATCGCGCTTCTCTCCGCCGCCGGCGTCGCGGCGGCGCCGTTCTTCGGCGTCGCCTCTCTGTCGACGACCGTCTTCTGGGAGCTGCGGCTGCCGCGCGTCGCGCTCGGGTTCCTCGCGGGCTCCGGCCTCGCGATGGCCGGGATGACCTTCCAGGCCATGTTCCGAAATCCGCTGGCGACGCCGTTCACGCTGGGTGTCTCGAGCGGCGCTGCCTTCGGCGCGACCGTAGCGATCCGGATGGGCTGGACCTTCTCAGTCCTCGGCATTCCGTGTCTTTCGCTCGCCGGTCTCGGCGGCGCGCTCGTCTCGCTCCTGCTCGTCTACGGCGTCGCGACGATGCCCCGCACCTCCTCGACGGCGGTGCTCCTTCTCGCGGGCGCGGCGGCGAGCTTCTTCTTCTCCAGTCTGATCCTCTTCGTCACCTACGTCAGCGACTTCAGCGGATCGTTCCGCATCCTCCGCTGGCTGATGGGCGGGCTCGAGACCGTTGGAGGCGGCGCCGTCCTGAACGTCTTCCCGTTCGTGATCTCGGGCTCCGCCGCCGTCTTCTGCTTCGCGCGCGAGCTCAATCTGCTCACGCTCGGCGAAGATCTCGCGGCGAGCCGCGGAGTCAACGTCGGCTACGCCCGCGCGGTCCTCTTTGGCGCCGCGACGCTGATGGTAGGCGGCGTCGTCGCGTTCTGCGGACCGATCGGCTTCGTCGGGATGATGGCACCGCACATCTGCCGCCTCCTGGTCGGGTCGGAGCATCGCGCCCTCGCGCCGGCGACGTTCTTCTTCGGCGGCTTCTTTCTCGTCGCCTGCGACGGCATCGCGCGGCTCATCATTGCCCCCGCCGAGGTCCCCGTCGGCGTCATCACCGCCCTTCTCGGCGGCCCGTTCTTCGTCTGGCTCCTCGTCCGCCGTTCGCCGGCCTGATTCTCTCTCGGAGACAACAATATGCGCATCACTCGGGTCTACACGAAGCAAGGAGACCAGGGCTTCACCCACCTCGGCGACGGCTCGAAGGTTCCCAAGGACCACCCGCGCATCGTCGCGCACGGCGAGGTCGACCTTGCCAACTCCGCCGTCGGCGCGGCACGGGCCGATCTCAGCGACCGCGAACTCGACGCCATCCTCGACGACATCCAGCACCGCCTCTTCGACGTCGGCGGCGTGCTGTGCACGCCCGGCGCGGGCGATTCGGCCTTCACCGCGATGCTCGACGAGCGGGTCGCGCGCCTTGAGACGCTAATGGACGACTGGATGGAGGCGCAGGGGCCGCTCGAAGAGTTCATCCTTCCGGCGGGCGCGCGCGGATCGGCGACGCTCCACGTGGCGCGCTGCCATGTGCGGCGGGCCGAGCAGCTCGTCGTCGCGCTTCATCGCACCGAGCCGCTCAACCCGGCCGTAATCCGCTATCTAAACCGACTGAGCGACGCGCTCTTCGTCATGGCCCGCGAGGTCAATCGCCGGGCCGGCGTGAAGGACGTCACGTGGAAGCAGGCATGTTCATCCTGATCGGCGGCGGCGCCCGGAGCGGCAAGAGCGCCTTCGCGCTCGCGAGGGCACGGCGCATGGGAGCGCGACGCGTCTTCGTCGCGACCGCGGAGCGCTGCGACGATGAGATGACGCGCCGCATCGACCTTCACGCTAAGGACCGCGGCAGCGACTTCCGCACCGTCGAGGCGCCGTTCGACATCGCCGGCGCGATCGACGCGATCGAAGCCGACGTAGTCGTCGTCGACTGCCTCACGCTCTGGCTCGCCAATCTCCTGCTTCGTGGCGAGAGCGAGGACGAGACGCTTGGGCGCGTCGGCGCGCTGGCCGCGCTGCTCGGCGCGAAGCCGTTCCATTCGATCGTGGTGACGAACGAAGTCGGCATGGGCATCGTGCCGGAGACAGCGCTCGGACGCGTCTTCCGGGATCTCGCCGGCCGCGCCCACCAGGCGCTGGCGAAGTCCGCGGACGAAGTCTATTTCGGCGCGATGGGACTGATGATCCGGCTGCGGCCTGCGCCCGTGACGTGTGAGGAGGAACGATGAGCCTTCTGGAGGAAACCAAGATCGCGGGGCCCGACGAGCGCATCCGTTCCGAGGTCGCTTTGCGGTTCGACGCGAAGACGAAGCCGCGGCGGAGCCTGGGGCGGATCGAGGATCTCGCTGCCGCCGTCGCCGCCATCCAGCGGACCCCGCAGCCAAGCGTGCGACGCAAAGCAATCGTGGTCATGGCGGCGGACCACGGTGTGGCGGCGCGTGGCGTGAGCGCCTACCCGTCGGAAGTGACGCGCCAGATGGTGCTGAACTTCGCTTCAGGCGGGGCCGCGATTTGTGTTCTGGCTCGCCATGTTGGAGCGGAAGTCGTCATCGCAGATCTCGGTTGCCGCGTCGCGCCGCCGCCGCATCCCGCGGTTCTCGACCGCCGGATCGGCCCGGGGACGCGTGACTTCACCGTGGGGCCCGCGATGACCCGCGATGAGGCGGTTCGCGCGATCGAAGTTGGGATTGCATTGGTGCTTGATCTTGCGAACCGCGGAGTTTCGCTCATCGGGCTGGGCGACATGGGGATCGGGAACACGACGTCAGCCAGCGCGATGGCGGCCGCATTCCTGGGGCTGGCGCCCGAAGATGTCACGGGCCGCGGCACGGGCGTCGATGACGCCGGCTATCGCCGCAAGCTCGAGGCGATCGTGAAAGCACTGGAGACCAACCGACCCGATCCATCGGACGCTCTCGACGTCCTGGCGAAGCTCGGCGGATTCGAGATCGCGGGGTTGGCCGGGGTTGCGCTGGGCGCAGCCTCGCGGAACATCCCGATTCTGATGGATGGGCTGATTTCGACGACGGCCGCGTTCGCCGCAGCACGGCTGTCGCCGGCTGCGAGAGGGACGCTCTTGCCGTCGCACGGGTCGGTCGAGGTCGGCCATCGGCGGCTGCTGGAGTCGCTGGGGACGAGACCTCTCTTGGATCTCGAGATGCGCCTGGGCGAGGGGACGGGTGCGGCGCTCGCGATGCCTCTTGTGGAAGCGTCGATCCGTCTGCTCGATGAGATGGCGACGTTCTCCGCCGCCGGCGTGACGGACTCTGGGGCATGATTCTTGCACGTGCGCTCTGTTGCGCGATCGCGTTCCTGACGCGCATCCCGGTACCAGCGGGGGTGTTCGCTCCTCGCGTACTGGGGCTCTCGGTCGCGTTCTTCCCGGCGGTAGGGCTCTTGCTGGGGGCTATGACGGCACTGGCAGCGTGGCTACTTCGCGTGCCGCTGGGGCTGCCGCCTCATCTCGGCTGGGCGCTGTTGCTCGTGGCATTGCAAGCATACGTGACAGGCGCGCTGCATCTCGATGGGCTCGCCGACGTGGCCGACGGGCTCGGCGGTGGACGCGGGGATCGAGGTCGCGCGCTGGAGATCATGAAGGATCCGCGGGTCGGGGCGTTCGGGGTCGTGGCGCTGGTTTTCCTCGTGTTCGCGAAGGTGGTCATGATGGATGAAGTGCTGCGGATGGCGGAACCGCGAGCGGTGCTGCTCGCCTATCCGCTGGTCGCACGGTTCGCAGTCGTCCTTCTGGTTGTGTTCTATCCCTGCGCGCGGCCGGAGGGGCTGGCGCGGACGTTTCACGACCAGAGCGGGTGGGCTTCGGCGGTGGTGGCCGCGGTCGTCACGGCTGGCGCGATGTGGCTCTTGGGTGCCCGCGTGTGGGTGCCAGCGGCGATCGGTGTCGGCGTCGGGCTGGCGGTCGGGACGTGGATTGCGGTGAGGTTGAAGGGGCTGACAGGGGACGGGTACGGTGCGGCGGTGGAACTGGCGGAGCTTGGGTTTCTGGCTGCGGCGGCTTATCCGAGGTTGCGAGGTGGCTAGAAGGTAGACCAACCGCCGACGAACCTGCAAGCGTTCACGATGAGGTTCGTCCCGCGCAACTCATAGGTGGCCGCCGCTTCCGCCGTCTGCCTCGTCGTCATCTTTATCCTCCTCGGGGACGACTCTCTCGTCGTCCCTCACCAGTATGGAGGGGGGGTGAGCCGAAATCCCCACAATACGAAGCCAGAATTCAATTCTGCCCGTGACGAGGGAGGCGCGTTGCCCGACACTATCTTCGAGGACGTAATCTGACGTGTGCGGACAGAATGTCGTGCGGAGGAAGGCAGTCGCTCGTGAGATGTGTCGAGCCGGCGATTGTGCAAGAACGCACAACCTGCTCCATCGAACGGAAGTCGTACTTGTACTCCGCACGCATGAACCAATCGAACACATCCTTGTCGATGCGTAGCTCACCATTGCCGTCGGCGAGCGAAGGCGCATGCTTGCGTAGCAACAAATGAAGGGTCATCGCGCGGCGCACACGAGAGGCGTTGTGGGCAGTCTGGTTACCAAGACCGCGCATTTCCAGAAAGCCCCTAATACGGCTAAGAAAATCTGGTCCCTTCAGGGCCACGAGTCCTACAACCGCATTCACGAATTGGTTGCGTGTGTGAACTGATCCACCCGCGAACACGAAGACGCACCTGCCTAACCCATGTCTCTGCACCCCATCCTGAAACTCTCCGTCCTGCATCGGAGCAAGAAAACGACGCAGCCAACCAAACTGCTGACCGTCGAGTGGCGTGTCGAACTCGTCCCAGAATACGAAGGGCATCTTGCCTCTCAGGCCGAAGTGCTGGATCTCATGGAAGAAGTCAATGAGTAGCGACTCGTTCTTCACCAGGGAGAGGTTGTACTCCAAGACAGTGTTTTCGGTGCCCAGCATGCGTGGTGCGAGCTTCTTCACACCGAACGACTTCCCGCTACCTGGCGGTCCGAAAACCGCTAGGGACAGAGGACGCCTGTCTTGACTCCATCGATAGTGACGCAAGATGGCGCCGAAATTCATGTAAGCTTCGATCTCGGAGCGATCGACGACGACCAGATCTTTGTCGATGCTCAGGACCGGAACATTGCCGAGCGCCTCCGCACCCTTTCTCGCGACAGGGTATGCGTCCAAAGATGCAGAGAGATCGCTCAAGAACGAGAGGGGCCGAGACCCCTTGCGGGCGGGCACGGAGGCTTCGCTGATATCCGGGGCTCGTTGAGTCGCACCTGTTCTCGTCGCCGCTATTTCGCTTGCGATTTGCTTGCATGGAAACACAGGCAGACTGTCTGCTGCATAAGACCCACCTCCTACAGCGTGCAACAGGCGATGTGCGAACATCCCGGCCTTCACCGCCTCTCCGAAGTCCGGTTTGCTCGATCGAGTCGGTGCAAGCAGGAGGTCAACGAGACTTGCGGCGATGCAGTGGCCGTGACCATACCCTCGCCCGTCCTCGCGCCTTCGCTCCAACTCCGAGATCATCCAATCCTTGTCCCAGAAGACCCGCCAACCGCTTCTCCTGAAGAGCATTACGGCGCCGTTGTGCCGCCAAACCACAGCGCCGCTGCATCTCGCTTCGTAGGACCTCTCGTTGAAACGCCTCATCGTCTCTTCGACGGTGGCTTCGATGGAGACCGGCTCAGGCAGCCTCCCGTCAAAGAGCGCGCCCATCGACATGGTGAGAGTGAGCTTCTCTTTCCAGCGACTGAGCTTCCGCACCACTTTTGGCTGCACCCGGCCCGCATAGATAAGGTGCTCGGAACGATCGATCAGAGCCGAGAGCGACGGACCAACCGCCCGATGCTCAAGTCCTCGCATGTCGTAGAGAACGAGGACTTTCCGTTGCCGTGGATAGCGCTCCGCTTGCTCGTCATAGTCATTCGGCGGCGGCTGTTGCCATTTCGTTCCGAGCACCTGCGTGTTGCGCCACTGATGCTGCTCCTTGAACCGTCGCGGCTCCCAGATGAGAACAGCATAGGTGCAGGTGTCTCCGGGTCCTGGCAGGGATTTCCATGTCTCGTCCTCCTTCAGCTTGGAGTCGTCTCTTCCGTCTGCGATCGTTCGTAACAGTTTTCTCAGCATCCAGGCGCCCCCGGGCGTGGGCAGAAGCTGTGTTCCCAAATCGTCGCGCAGCATGTTCTCGGCTGGAAGACCCACGTCCCTCAGATTGCCGCGGCAAGTGATGTGCCAATCGACCACGGGGTCGCCAACGACCGCAATGTCATCTGCGTAGTTCGAGGTCATGAGTGCCTTGAGCTCGGCATCGTATCGAGTCCTTGGATCGAAACCGAGATTCCGTCTCCCTTTTGTCGGGATTTGCCTCCACCCCCCCTCCATAGGGGTGAGGACAGGAACAACAGGAGGCGAACATGGCGAACACGATTCGGCTGGCCGAGGGGATGAACTGGGTGGAACTGGAGCCGCTCGCGGGCGGCATCGCGAAAGTCGTCGCCGGCAACGTCCACATGCCCGGCGACCTCGTCGCGAGCCCCGGCGGGGTGAGCTGGGATGAAGCTGGCACGCGCATAGGCGCGCAAACCGAGACGGCGCTGAGCCCGTTCGATCTTGAGCTCCGCTACGACTCGGTGACCGACGTCTGCCTCACGCCCGCGGGCGACGAAGGCGACATCCAGGACCTCGCGGCGCACCCGTCCGCGAGTGACATCAAGAGCCCGGCCGCGAAGCTCGTCGCCGCGAACGACGAGGACGAGGCCATGCGCCGGACGCTCGGCGCCGTCCAGGTAACGAGCGTCGAGTTCGAAGTCCCGGACGAAGCGCCAGCGAAGCCCGTCGCCCCTCCCCCGAAGCAGGGTAAGGACCAGCGGCACGCCGCATAGGCGCCCACGCGCGAAATCTTTTCGCTCTTTGAAATTCAGGCACATTCTTCAAACACATCTCTTTCTGTTCGCGGCCGATGGCCTTCGTGCCCGACGCCGCGAGCTGATTCTCTTTCCTTACGCCGCGTTCACGTGAGCGCGGCCCCTACCCCTCGGCGATCCGCGTTTGAGCGGGCCGCCGACCTTTCCGGCATTGCCGGTTTCGCATGGAGGAATCCATGAATCGTCTCTTTCACTTTGTCGCCTCGCTCTTCGCCGCCCAGCCGGATTCCCCGGCGCATCCGGTGGCGCAGGGCGCTGACGATCTCCTTCGCGAGAAGATCGCGAAGTGGAACGACCAGGCGCGCGAGTTCGACGCGCTCGGATGCCCGCAGCTCGCCCGCGATTTCCGCGAGAGCGCCCGGGCCCACGAGCGGCAGCTCGCGCTCCGCCAGTTCGGCCGCAAGGCCGCGTAATCCACGGACTCAAGCCCCGCACCTGCCCGATCGGGGCGGCGAATTGACACCTCGCCGCCCGGGCAGGGGCGGCGGCATTTCAAAGGAGGCCGCCATGGGCGGCATCTTCGACCTCGCGGTGGCCGATCGGACGGCGCGCATCAACGCGCTGCGCCGTTCCGCGGCGGGCACCGATGACCAACGCTGGCGCGCGAAGCTCCTCCGCGATCTCGCGGCGGAGCGGCGCGAGCTGGCCAGGCTCCTTTCTTTCGCGCGGAGCGCGCTCCGCGCCGTGTCGTAGTCCGCTTCCCCTGTTCCCGCCTGCATCGCGGGGTGACTTTCGAGCCGCCCCGATGCAGGGGGCGGTGCGTTCCAACATCGCCCCCGAACGTGCGGGGCGGGAGGCATCCGTGAGCGTTCCCAACGCGCGCGAGCGCGGCACTGATGATGTGCCCTCGTGCGGCTCCCCGGTCGTCCACACATCGGAGTGTCCGGTCGATGCGGATGGATTCTGCAACTGCCTGCACTGTCCGATCGGCGCCTGCGTTTTCGACGCTGAGCCGTGGCAGCGCATGGTCGATCTCGGTGGCGAGGCGTGACCGTTCGATGATCGCCAAGCTCCCCGCGTAGGATCGATCCGCAACCAGTCTGTCCGCTTCCCCAGTCCCGCTGCATCGCGGGGTGACTTTCGAGCCGCCCCGATGCAGGGGGCGGCGTTTTCGTTTACGCCGCCCGATCGGGCGGAGGAGGCCCTTTCCGTGCCGCAGTACATCGCTATCGCGCTTCTCGAGCTGGCCAAGAAGGAATTCGGCCGGCTGTGGAGGCGCCACAAGGAAGACGCGATCCAGCATCTGCACCTGGTCCAACTGGCCCACGGCGTGGAGCCGGATCGCGCGAGGCATTTCCTAGGCTGGCTCGAGTACGAACTGGGCGTCACGAACGTCCCGCCGCCGTACCCGAAACCGCCGCACTACCCGGGGCCCGCCGAGGCCACGGCCGAGGAGCGCGCCATCGAGGACGAGTACGTCCTCGGCGCGCTCATCATGCCGCGCGCTCCGCGCCGGCATTCCGTCCGTCGGGCGGCATAACAAGTCGCCCTGTCGTCCTGCCCACCCCCGCGATCGTCGGTCCGGGGAGGGCGCTTCTTCTCATCCGAGAACAGGCGCCGCTCCCCCGACGAGGGAGCGCTGCCGCTTTTCCCGCAGCAGCGGGGGAGACAACTTCCATGGCAGGCCGTCGCAAACTCTCGTGGCGCTCGCTCGCGGCCTATCCGCGAGCGCTCTCGCCCAACCTGACGTCGCTCCTCGACTCGCTCGAGGAACTCGTCCCGATCCCGGTCTCCAAGGACCGGGCCGACTCCGTCTTGCGCTGGCTCGACGCCGGCGTCGAGGCGGGGCTCATCGACGCCCAGGAGCGGACCAAGCTCTTCGCGGAGCTCAAGCCGCTTCTCCACGCAAGGCCTCACCGGCGGTTCCTCCACGCCTTCCTCGAGGGAAACGACGCGAAGCTCTTCGCGTACTACGCCAACTTCGAGGAGGCCGACTGGGCCCGCGTCTCGTCCACGTCGAGCGTCACGCTCTTCCGGACAGGGCCGCGCGGCTTCTGGTCGGCCACGGTGCGTGCGCACTCGAACCGGCAGGGGCAGGTTCTGGCGTCGAACTTCCTCAAGCCGGGCGCCATCGTGCGCCTGATGACGCCGCTCCGCCATGCGGGGCGCGTCCAGTCCGAGGGTCGGCCCGACACGGTCGGCGATCCCCGGCGCCTGCAGATCATGTCCGTGCCCGCCCGCGCGGCGCTCAGCCGCGCGGCGTAGGCTTCACGCATTCTCGTCGCCTGCCCTGCGCAGGCGACTCCCTATCGGAGGTCCTATGTCTGGCGTCTCCACTCTCGTGAAGACGGTTCTCGTGTGCCTCGTTCTTGCGATCGAGGCGGTCAATCGCCGCGGCCTGAAGGCCGGCGGCGCGTGGTACGACTACGGCACGACGTTCGAGGGCGAGAAGCTCTCGGCGGAAGCCGTGGGCCGCACCGCCAAGCTGACGCTCGTCGAGGCGAAGGACGGCAAGAAGTACGTCCGCTCGATTGAGCTGAAGGCGGCGGCCGTGCCCAAGCCGGCGGCGGTCCAGCGCGAGCTGGACGCCGTCGCGTCGGTGCCCGTTGAGGAGTCGGCGCCCGTCCGGGCCGACGCGCCCTCGCCCAAGGCCCTCGCGTACGCGCAGGATCTCGCCCAACAGGCGGGTCTCGCGGCCGAGGAGCTCGCCGAAATCGCCCGGCTCCGGTTCAAGCAGGGGCTGGACGGGATCGACAAGGGCGAGTGCTCGCTCCTCATCACGTTCCTGGGCGGCTACCAGCCCGAGCGGAAGCGCTCGCGGTAGGTTCCCGGTCCTTCAAGCGGCTCCGGCGCCTCGCGCGCCGGGGCCGCTTCCCAATCTCTTGCCGCGCCCTATTGATCGATCAACAGAGCGCGGATTCCACACGGAGATTCCGTATGGCTTTCTTCCTCGGAGCCTCGAACCTGAGCCTCCATCGGCTGGCTTCCACCTGCCCGACGCGCCCGGGCCTCGCGGGCGTATTCGTCGATCCCGCGCGCGGCCTGACCGCCGCGTCCGACGGGCGGTGCCTCGTGGAGATCACCGCGCCGGCCGTGAAGAAGTTCAACGCGGGCGACATCAAGCTCGCCAACGGCGAGTCAAAGCCCTTCGTCCTCGCGGCGAAGTCGGCCCAGGCGCTCGCCAAGCTGCTCTCCAAGGGCAAGTCCGCGGACGACCCGGCCCAGTACGCCGCCCTCGCGGCGGCGAAGGACGGCCAGCCGCCCGCGTTCGTCGTGATCGAAGGGAAAACCGCGCGAGCGGTGCCCGTCGAGACGGTCGACGCCGAGTTCCCCGATTACCGGAGCGCTAGCGTCTTCCCGTACGCGGAGCCGCTCGCGACGCTCGTCGCGAATCCGACGCTTCTGCGCGACTTGATCGCGACGGCAACGCTGGGCGACGCCGTGACGATCCACCTCCTGAAGGACCGGATGGTCCTTCTCTCCAAGAAGTCCGACGGCACCCAGTGCCGAGCGGTCCTGATGGGTCTGACGATGACGGCGCTCGCATACGAGCCGATGAAGGCGGAGGCGACAAAGCCATCGACGAAACCGGCGCCCGCGCCGGTGGAGCCGACGCCCGAGCAGGAAACCGAGACCGATGAGGTCGAGGACGACGGCACGGACGAGTCCGAAATACCAGAAGTCACGACGCCATCCGAAGCGAAGTCCGTCTCAACGCCTGTCGATCCCGCGCCCGTCGAGGACGAGATCGAAGAGGTCGAGGAGGCGGAGGTCGAGCCCGAGCCCGAACCCATGCCGGAGCCGGTGCCCACGCGCGCCACGTTCCGGCGCTCCAGCCATCGCCGCCGCTACTACGGCCGTCCCTCAGCGGACGGCGCGCCGGCGAGCGGCCCGACGCCCGCCCAGCGGGCGTTCCACACGTTCCTGATCCGTTCCCGGGGTGGCGAAGTGCTCGTCGAGGATCTCTCGACGGCCGACGTCTCGATGCGGATCGACGAGTTGAAGGCTCAGTCCGAAGTCGGTGACCTCGTCGCCACCTGGCCGCAGTGGAGGAAGCTCTTCCTCCTGCTCGCGGAGCAGAAGGCGAATCCCGACGAAGTCTGCGAGGTCCTGAACGGGCTGACCGACATCAAGCACACGAGCTCCGTCATCGCGGAGCGGCTCTCGGCCGACTCGCCCGCCAAGGCGGCGGCATAGCGGGAGCTCGGTCGTCCACGGGGCCGGGCATCGTGCCCGGCCCCGTCCGACTCCTCTGCACGGAGGGCCCATGCGGCTCGCCGGACAAATCAAGATGGGCTACTACCCGACGCCCCCTCGCGTCGTGGAGCTGCTCAAGAAGCAGTTCTTCCCGCCGGAGCGGACGATCCACGCGATCGACCCCTGCTGCGGCGAGGGCATTGCCCTGGAGGTGCTCCTGCGGGGCATGAGCGCCATCGCCTACGGCATCGAGCTCGACGGCGCGCGCGCGGCGGAGGCCGGGAAGCGGCTTCGCCACGTGATCCGCGCGGGCTACGAGGAAGTGGACATCGCGATCGAAAGCATGTCGCTGCTCTATCTCAACCCGCCCTACGACGACGGCGAGGGAGAGCGGAAGGAGCTCACGTTCCTCCGCGACCTTCTGCCGACGCTCGTTCCGTCAGGGGTGATCGTCTACATCATCCCGCGCTCGCGACTCTCATCGGAGATCGCTGACCTTCTCACGTCGCACTTCCACGACATCCGCGTCTACCGGTTTCCCGACGAAGACTACGCCGCCTTCCGGCAGATCTTGGTCCTCGGGCAGCGGAATCCGTACCCGACGCGCGGCAATCCGAACGTTCTCCTCCGACAGGTGGAGGACCCGGAGCTTTCCGTCCTGCCGTGCAGCGTCTTCAACCGCTACACGCTCCCCGTCACCGAAAACGCGGAGATCCGGCTGCGCCGACAGTCACCCGAGCAACTCACCGCGATGTCGAACGGCTCCCCGATGTGGGCGCGGGTGCGGGATCTCGTCGAGCCTCCCACGCTCGGCGCAATGGGACGCCCCCCGGCGCCCCTCCATGTCGGCCATCTCGGGCTTCTGCTCTCCGCCGGCTGCCTCAACGGACAGGTCGGCGAGGGCGAGGAGCGCCACATCGTCGTCGGCAAGCCCGTGAAGCACGTCGTCGAATCGACCGAGATCGAGGAGAACGACGAAGGCGAGGAGCTTGAGGTCACGCACCGTCTCGAGACCTTCCGCGTGACGATCAAGATGCTCCTGCCGACCGGCGAGCTTCGGAAGCTCGCCTAACCCGCTTCGACGGGCCAAGAGCCCGTCTCCTCTCGACGAGGGTCGATGAGCGACCTCACCCACACCTGGGTCTGCTACTACAACGCCGACCGCAAGCTCAACGTCAGCGTGCTCGCCGACCGGATGCTCTTTCCCGGCGACGGCGCCTACGGGGGCGCGGTCACGTTCCTCTCCGTCCTCGGGCCGCACAGCGCGGTCCGGGGCGTGCTCGCGGCGCTCGCGTCGCGGCGCGACCTCCGCTCGACGGCGTGGCCGACGGCCCGCTTCTACGGGTCCGAAGGTGGCCGCATCGTCACGCACGCGCTCTCGAAGGAGGTGACCCACGGCGCGTACCTCGCCCCCGAGCTTCTGCTCGGGCGGGACGAGAACGTGCGCTGCGTGGCGATCCTCAACCCGACGCCCGAGCGAATCCTCGCGCGTCTGACCCATGCCCACGCCTTGACCGCGAAGCCCGAGTGGGCTTCCTGGCTCGCGGCGAAGCTCGAGACCGAGCGGCTGCTTCAGCGGCTTTCCGGTTTCGGCGCCACGGGCTGCCGCATCGACGCGACCGAAGAACGGCTCGATGCGCTCCTCAGCGACGGCGTCCGCAAGGGCGACCTCCGCTTCTAGCGCGAGATCGATCGAATGAACATCGCCTACACCTGCACCTGCGACGCGTGGTACCGCGGCTCAGTGAAACCGGACTCCGCCGCGCTGCTGGTTGCCCAAGCCATCGTCAATTTGCACGTCGGTCCGGGGCATGAACTCTTCGGCGAGCCGGTGCTCGCCATTCAAGTCCCCGCCGACGCCTCGTGTCCCGAAACCGGCTCGGCCGGTCGGGACTCCCGAAAGGACCCACTCGTATGAATCCGTCTTCGGGCGCCGCGCTCGGCGCCATTCAGTCCGTCGACGGCTACCTCGCCCGGTTCGTGCCGGCCCTGACGGCGCGGCTGACACGCGAGATCCGGCCGCTCTACGATCCCGCGAAGGACTCGTGGGACCCCGCCCTCCGGTCGCTCGGCCGCGCGCCGTTTCAGGCGCAGGGCGATGCCGTGATGGGCCTGCATCGCGTCCTCGCGAAACAGAAGTTCGCGATCCTGGTGGGCGAATGCGGCGTCGGCAAGACGCTGATGGCCGCGGCGCTCTCCGTCGTCCATCTCAAGAGCCGCTGCCGCGTGCTCGTGATGTGTCCTGGCCACCTGGTCGAGAAATGGGCTCGCGAGATTCGCGAGACGGTCCCGAAGGCCATCGTCCGCATCGTCGGGCGCGCTTCCGACCTGTTCGATTTGAAGCGCGGCTCGACGCCGCGCGGCCGGGAGTACGTCATCGTCGCGCGGGATCGCGCGAAGCTCGGCTTCCGTCGGAAGCCGGCCTACGTCCTGCGCCGCCGCAAGGTCGAGCGCGACTATCGCAACACGGAGATCGACCGGAACGTCTACGTCGCCTGCCCGTCCTGCGGCGAGATCGTCTTCGATCCGAAGACGATCCGACCCGTGACCCCGGCCGAGCTCTCCGCCAAGGTCGAGTACTGCGACCGCTGCGACGGGGCGCTCTGGCAGGCCGACCGCACCGGCGTGCGTCGTTACGCGCCCGCCGAGTACATCAAGCGACGCCTCAAGGGCGTCTTCGACCTCTTCATCGCCGACGAAGTCCACGAGTTAAAGGGCGCCGACACGGCGCAGGGCAACACGCTCGGAATGCTGGCCGCGGCCTGCCGGAAGACGCTCTGCCTCACGGGCACTCTCGTGGGCGGGTACGCCGAGCATCTGTTTTACATCCTGTACCGGTTGAACCCGCGCGGACTGCGGGGTGAGGAGAACCTCAAATACTCGCAGGTCCAGAGCTGGATTGCCCGGTACGGGGCGATCGAGATCATCACGAAGAAGCCCTTCGCCCGGGGCGAATCGCTCGCCTACGCGCGCGGCTCGAAGGAGCGGACGCACGTGAAGCACCGCCCCGGCGTTTCGCCGCTCGCGTTCTCGCGGCATCTCCTCGCGAACTCGGCGTTCGTCGAGCTAGCGGACGTGGCGAGCATCCTGCCTGCGTTCTCCGAGGACGTCGTCGTGGTCCCCATGTCGGGGGACCTGTCGGCGGCCTACAAGGAGATCGAATCAAAGTTCAAGCGGCTCTTGAAGGACCGCACCAAGGCGATGCGGTACCTGGGCATCTACCTCGCGACGCTGCTCTGCTATCCCGACCGGCCCTTCGACAACAAGCCGATCCCGGAGGTCGGCCAGCCCAAGGAGCTGCCGAAGGACACGGTCTATCCGAAGGAGAAAGCCCTGCTCGACTTCGTCGAGAAGGAACTCGCCTCCCGACGCCGCGTCTGGGTCTTCGCCACCTTCACGGCGACGCGCGACGTCACCGAACGCCTTCGGACCCTGATGGC
>Ga0247727_10001386_pt1 | contig 57819 bp, 55 predicted proteins | sample WisWelCaveWW1625_FD_202498 | JGI IMG/M metagenome (GOLD analysis project Ga0247727, IMG submission 202498) | Biofilm microbial communities from Wishing Well Cave, Virginia, United States - WW16-25 | ecosystem: Environmental > Aquatic > Deep subsurface > Groundwater > Cave microbial mat | place... | reverse complement strand
GCACGAAGAAAGTGTCAACGGCGCGGTCTTCTCCAAAGATGAAACCCGCATTTTGACCTGGGGTGATGATGGCAGGGCGCGCTTGTGGAAGGCCGGCACTGGCGAACCCCTCGGCCAGCCCATGCAGCACGAAGAAAGTGTCAATGGCGGAACAGTTAACGGCGCGGTCTTTTCTAAAGATGAAACGCGCATTTTGACCTGGAGTGATGATGGCAGGGCGCGCTTGTGGCAGGCCGGCACTGGCGAACCCCTCGGCCAGCCCATGCAGCACGAAGAAAGTGTCAATGGCGGAACAGTTAATGGCGCGGTCTTTTCTAAAGATGAAACGCGCATTTTGACCTGGAGTAATGATGGCAGGGCGCGCTTGTGGAAGGCCGGCACTGGCGAACCCCTCGGCCAGCCCATGCAGAATGAAGGACCTATCAACGGCGCGGTGTTCTCCAAAGATGAAACCCGCATTTTGACCTGGAGTGAGGATGGCAGCGCGCGCTTGTGGGACGTGCCCGGCGATCTGGATTTTCCAAATGACAAATATGTGCTGCAAGTCCAAGCCCTCACCGGCACCAAATTCGACCCGAACACTCGTCAAATCATCGTCATTCCCGTTGACGAGTGGCGGAAGATTCAGCAAGAGTGGCTGGCGTTCGCGCGTAGGCATGCCAAAACCTGTCAATACAAATGGCAGAATGTGTATTTGCGGTTTTGGGGCAAGTGAAGTCCAACTTGCGCAGCGAGACTTTGTTAATTTAGAAAGATCGCCGCGCGCAAGTTGGACTTCGCCCCTGACTTTAACGAGGTTTGCAATGAACAATTTTGACTTCGATGTCTTCTTATCCCACAACAAAGCCGACCAAGCTGCGGTTGAAATGCTCGCTAGTCGTCTCAAAAAAAGTGGGCTGAAAGTTTGGCTGGATCACTGGAATCTCCTTCCCGGTGATCCATGGCAAGATGAGATTGAGGAGGCGCTGGATCGTTCGCGCACCGTGGCAGTGTTTGTTGGCCCTTCCGGAATTGGCGGGTGGCACAACGAGGAGATGCGGTCCGCGCTCGAAACGAGAGTAAGAAATCACAATCGCCGAGTCATCCCGGTATTGCTGCCCGGCGCTGTGGAGCCGGAGCTTCCCCGTTTTCTGCGCCGTCTGCATTGGGTGGATTTTCGTAATGGCTTGGAAGATGAAGCCACTTTCAATCTGTTTGTTGCGGGCATCACTGGCAAACGACAAATGAAGTCCGACTTGCGCACGACGATTTCTAATAATCAGCATACACGTGGGCGCAAGTCGGACTTCGCCCCTGATTCTCCGTCACGCACCTACCGTGACTTCGACCTCCGTCTCGCTCGCACCAGCGATGACAAGCTGGAGGTTGAGATCATAAGCCCGCACTCTGGCGATGGCAGAGGTATCGCACCCATGCCTGCTTATACAACGGCCAGCATTGAGTCAGGACAGGACGCTTCTTTGCAACAAATTGGCAAGGAGATTGGTCAGTCGCTATTTCCGGAAGAAGTACGGCGACGCTTTGAAACCAATTTGCACGAAGCGACCAAGGTTGGTGAGGGCTTGCGCGTGCGTCTGCGCTTTCATGGCCAAGGCTTGGCAAATATTCCTTGGGAAGCGGCGCGCCTCGATGAGGATTACCTCGCGCTACGACCCGCCACACCGGTGGTGCGCTACGTCCCAGCTTCTGAGCCACCCCGCCAACTTTCGATACGCGGACCTGTTCACGTGCTCGGCATCATCAGCACTCCGCTTGATCAGGCCCCGCTTGCAGTGGACGAAGAGAAAGCCCGCTTGGAGCAAGCGCTGGAGCCGTTGATCAAATCGGGGCGTTTGCGCCTCACCTGGTTGGAAAAGGCCACAACGCCAGCTTTGCAAGAAGCGTTGCGTCGCAGTGTGCACGTCGTGCATTACATCGGTCACGGCGACTATGATGCTGAAAATCAAGAAGGCGAGTTGCTGTTCGAAGATGAATCGAGCACGGCCTCCTCGGTAAAGGCAAGCTGGCTGGCTGCGCTGCTGCGGGATAGCGGCGTGCGTTTGGCTTTTCTCAACGCTTGCAAGACCGGCCACGCTGCGGGTGGCGTGGCGGAAGTGCTCGTGCGTCGGGAGGTTCCCGCGGCTTTGGGCATCCAAGTGTCCGTGCGCGACGATGTGGCGGTGGCCTTCTCCGCCAATTTCTACGCGGCACTGGTCGACGGCTGGCCGGTTGATGCCGCTGTCGTTGAGGGCCGCAAAGCGATTGTCAACGCGTTAAAAAATAATCCCAACCAGCCCGATTGGGTTCACCCGGTGCTCTACATGCGCGCGCCGGATGGGGTGTTGTTTGGGTAGGGATAATCTTTTTCAAAAAGTAATGACACTGCGCGGTTGCGGGGATGTACCTAATTTTGTGTTTGGAATTTAGCTATCCTTGATTTAAATTGTCATGGTAATCCGTCAAAACAAATACTCCGAGAGTTGATCATGACGCTTAACATCGAGCTGCCTGAAACGCTGGTCAATCAATTTTATGCGCGGCAGATTTCCGAAAATGACATCAAAAAAGTGGTTTTGGCAACTTTAGAAATTTGGCTTGGCCAAAAAGATTCGCCAAACCGCACCCCATTCAGCGAAAGCGCAACGCCATTCGTCCGCCGGCTGATCGCTCAAAACCGTGAACTGTTTGAAACGCTAGCCAAGTCTTGACGATGCCAGACGAGCCGACTTTAGAGCCCGCGGATGAAGTAGCAGATCTGCTGGTGCGAATATACGAAATGCATGAAGTCATCATCGCCGAGACCGGCGGCCTGCCTGGACTGCGCGATGCAACGATGCTGCATGCCGCTGTCGCCCGACCGTTTGCAACGTATGGCGGTCAGGAACTTTACCCTACTGATTTTGAAAAAGCTGCCGCTCTATTTCACTCGCTCATCAGTTTGCGCACTTCTCACATTTTCTATTTGGATACGTTTCGTCATCGCGGTGCTGTTGGTGACATCGCTGGCGACCTTCTCCCAAGACCTCGACGAAACCGCGAAAATGCTCAAAGCGCTTTCGGAAGCGCCGGGCGTTTCGGGATATGAAGAGCCGGCGGCGCAGGTGTTCATGAAGTATCTCAAGCCGTTGGCGGATGAGCTGCAGCGCGACCGGCTTGGCAGTGTTATCGCGATCAAAAAAGGCGCGGCCAGTTCGCCGCGGGTGATGATCGACGCGCATCTCGATGAGATCGGGTTTATGGTGAAGCGCCTCGACGAGAACGGTTTCGTCAAGTTCTTTCCGCTCGGGTGGAATTTTTCGCAGCAATTGCTCGATCATCGCGTCATCATTCACACGCGCAAAGGACCGGTGCTCGGCGTGCTCAATACCGGCCCGGATATCGATGAGGAAAAAATCATCCCACGCGAAGACATGTGGCAGGAAGAAATTACACTTTCGGGCGCCAAAACCGTAGTCGAAGCGGTGAAACCGGATATTGCGATCACGCTCGATATCGATGTGACGAGCGATATTCCAGCCTACACGAGCGAGGATTATGCGCAGCCGGTGCTCGGCAAAGGCGTGGTCATTATATTGCACACTGCGGAAATGTTGCCGCACGTCAAATTACGGCAATGGGTAAAAGGCGTGGCGGACGAAATGAAAATTCCGTATCAATTCATGTTAGAAGAGGGTGGCGGCACGGATGCCGGCCCGATTCACAAATGGAACCTTGGCGTACCGACGCTGGATTTGGTGATTTCGCAGCGTTATTATCATTCTGCCAACGGCATTATTCATCGCAATGATTACGAAAGCGCTGTACGCTTGATCACCGAAGCAATCAAACGGCTTGATCATAAGATGTTGGATGAGCTAACGTTTAAGCCACTAAAATAAAGTTGCAAGAGAATTTGGTTTTAACGTGGAATTTACACAAGTATAACAAACTGGTGACAACGAAACCGGGTTTGGTGAGTATAATTAAGTAAGTAAAAAATAATTTTTGCCGCTGTTTCTTTGTGCTTATCCAGTTTGTTCCAAAAACGCAAAAGGAAAACGAGACGCGGACGCGATGATGAACGACGCGGATCGTTGAGATTCATAAAGGGACGCCGGATGGATAAAACCGATGACAACAGGACACTTTCACCAACAACGAGAAGGATATCCAGCCATGACTGAAATCAAGAAGTCCCTCGCCAGCGACACGGCCAAAACCACGGCCACTGTTGCCGCAACTTTAAATTTCACCCACCGCAGAAAGCTCGTTGAGCTGCGTTTGGAAGGCACCATACTCGGCGAGCACACCGAGGCGCTGCGCGATTTTCTGAGAAACCTCAGCTATTTTCCGGGAAATCGGTGGATGCTGCAATTGGAAAATTTGGATGTGATGAGTATGCGGGCGCTCAAGGTGCTGGTCAAGTTCGCCAATATCATTCGCCGGCGCGGCTACAAAGTCGAGATCGCCGGCATTCAACCCGGCATGCTTGCCATGTTGATGGATTTGGGCCTGCACGGGCTGTTCGCCTGGAAGGCCGTCAACCGCCAACACAATTTTTCGCGCGTCGAAGCGCTCGACGAATTGTCGACAAATATCTTCTCCGAAGAGGCGCGGGAAGAAAAAGTATATGCGTTTTGACGGATGGCGACGGCCTTTTAATTGCCCAACCAAAATCGATTCATCAAGCCGCCGATGATGTAACCGGCTACGGCGACGCCGAGGCCGACGATAAACATGTCGAAGCCGCTGCGGAGCACGCCGCGGCCGGTGAAAAAGCTGCGCGCCGCGCCGACGCCGAAGTGCGCCAGCATGCTCACCGCGAAGGAAAACCAGATCGCGAGCGCAAATTCGAAAATAAAAAACGGCAGCACCGGAATGACCGCACCGAACGCCGTGGCCATGCCGGTCATGACGCCGTCTTTCAAAGGCGTCATGGCCGCCGGGGAAATTTCCAGCTCCTCGCGAATTTTTTCTTGCAGCATTTGCTCCGGGCTGGCCAGCATGCTGTTGGCCATCTCTTGGGCGCGTGTGGCGCTCACACCTCTCGCCTCGTAGATGAGCGCCAGTTCCTCTGCTTCGATTTCCGGCATCAGCCGAATCTCCTCCCGCTCCAACGCAATCTCGTGCGCATACACTTCGGCCTCGCTTTTCGCGGCAAGATAGCCGCTCGAACCCATCGACAACGCGTCGGCCATCATGCCGGCAACCCCCGCCACCAGCAAGGCTCTCTCATCAACTGCAGCGCCGAGCACGCCGGCGACCAATCCGAAATTGGCGGTTAGTCCGTCATTGAAACCATAAACGATGCTGCGCAACATGCCGCCGGAGCTTACCGCGTGCCACGGCTCGCCAGGTTTATCCAACATCTTGGCGAGCGTACCGGCGTGGTGCGCCGATTCGCGCGCGATTTCGGTGGCCATTTCGCGCGCTGGCGCCTCCTGCATATTTTGCGCGAGCTTCAAATAATTTTTTACTTCGCGGCCTTCTTCAGCCAGCAGGCTCGGCGCGATGAAACCGGCGCCGAACTGCCGCGCCAGCCAACACATCAATCGCGCTCGCCGTGACGGCTTTTGTCCGGCCAAAATTTTTTCTCCTGCCTCGCGCAGCAAATTTTGCCATTGGCGCACATGCTTGTCTTCCACTTCCGCCAGTCGCGCATAAATATCGCGCCGCTTCACATCTTCTTCTACTTTCGCCAATTCGCGATACAAATACGCCGCATCCACTTCGTCTTGCAGGTGGTGTTCCCAAGTCGAAAGATCGTTAGGTAGTGTTGTGCTCATTGTTCTCGGCCAATTTCTTGTTCGTAGTAATGCCTTCAGGCTACGCCCGTCGGGCATCAACCTTGGGATTTAGAAAACGCTTCAATTATATAACGAACCTCAGGTGTTAGCTCGAACCTTTCCATACCAAGGCGTAACGAAGATACAAAATTTCTTTATCATTCGCCACGAATAAAATCAAAACACATCTTGATATTCGCTCGAAGAAGCATTATATTCTTTCCATCAATTTCTCACACTCACTCTTTCGGAGGAGGAGCCATGCTGCGCCGTGATTTTGTGAAATCGGCCGGAAGTCTGGCCATGTTGCCCTGGCTGCCAACTGCATTGAGGTTCGATGATCATCGCCGGCTTCCCCAATATGCGGAAATGGCGGAGCGCCTGAAAGATGCGCCGCAAATCACCAAAGACGATTTTCAGGCGCGTCTCGCCAAGCTGCAAGAGAACCTCAGTGGCCACAAGCTCGGCGGTCTTTTTATGGAACCGAGCGAAAATTTGTATTATTTCATGGGCTGGCGTTTTGGCCGCAGCGAGCGGCTTGCCGCCGCATTCATTCCGGCCACCGGCCTGCCTTTTATTTTGGGTCCCGCGTTTGAAGAATCGCGCTTGCGCGAAGTCAGCGGCTCGGATAAAATTTATGTCTGGCAAGAGCACGAAAGCCCGTACGCCGTGTTCGCCAAAATCATCGGCGACCAAGGCCGGCGCACGGGTACGATGGCCATCGAGCCGACGACGCGTTATTTCGTCACCGCGGGGTTAGCGCAAGCCTTGCCGCAAATGAAATTCGTCAATGGCGACGCCGTTTGCAACGCGCAGCGCATGCTCAAAACCGAAAAAGAGATCGCGTTGATGCGCTTGTCCAATGACGCCACCGAGGCGTGCATTCGCCAGACCTGGACGCAGATCAAAAGCGGCATGAGCGAAAGAGAGGTGTCGCGGCTCCTGCAACAAAATTATGCCGCACTCGGCCTCTCCGGCGGCGGCCTCATTCAATTTGGCCCTTCCTCGGCGATTCCGCACGGCGGCGCGAGCCCGCGATCATTGCAGCCAAACGACGTCGTGCTCATGGATAGCGGCACGAAAGTGCAGAGCTATACAAGTGATGTGACGCGCACGACCGTATTTGGCAAAGCGAGTCCACGCCATGAAGAAATTTGGCGGCTCGTACACCAAGCGCAAAGCGCGGGAATCGCTGCCGCCAAACCAGGCGTTACGTGCGAGTCGGTCGATGCCGCCGCGCGCCAGGTGATTGAAGAAGCCGGTTATGGCAAATATTTCGTGCATCGTCTTGGCCACGGCATCGGCCTCGAAGGCCATGAAGCGCCCTACTTTGCCGGCAATAACAAAACCATTCTTCAGCCCGGCATGACGTTGACCGTGGAGCCAGGAATTTATATTCAAGGCGAGTTTGGCGTGCGCTTGGAAGATGATATCGTGATCACGGAAAACGGGTGTGAATTGCTGACGGTGCGGATGGAGGGAATCGAGCCGATCAGAGCGTGAGGAAATGGAGTGCCGGATTATTGGAGTGTTGGATTGTTGGAAGTTGCGTCGCCCCATTAATCCATTGATCCATTACTCCACCGATCCACTACTCTACTCCTTTGCTATTGCCGGCCAGAATCGTCATGACAGTATCGAGAATATCCAGCGGCTCATCGGCAAACAACCGGTTCACGTTCAGCCAGAAATCAGGTATGGCTTGCGAATGAAAAATGCCGTCATCGCTCACTGGCATTGGCGTCCACGCGCCGTTATCGTTCCGAAAAAACTCGGCGGTTTGTTCATGACTCCACTACTCCTTAATTATTGCGTGCCAAAATCAGTGGGATAATATCCAGACTATTCTTGTTCAATGACGCCTCGTCAAATAGCCATCGCACGTTCAGCCAGAAACCGGAAATGGTTTCCGAATGAAAAATGCCGTCCTCGTTCACCGGCATTGGCGTCCACACGCCGTTGTTGTTTCGAAAAAATTCAGCGGTTTCGCCTTCGGGATCGACCTGCCAAAGTTCGAGGACGCCGTGCGCGGCATACAGCGCCATCTTTTTGCCGCGGTCAAGTTTGCGTGTGCTCGGAGAAAGAATTTCAATAGCCACGTCCGGTGCGCCATCTACATAGTATGGATGAATCTGGTGCCGGCGCGTGTTGCTGATAAAAACAATGTCGGGTTGAACGCCATTCTTCTCTGAGAATTTGAGCGTCGTCCGAGAACCGCGCACAACACCCAACTTCTGGTGAATAACATAATTCCGGAGAATATCAAACAAGAATCCGAAGATTTGTTCGTGATCATCAGACGGTGGCGTTTGCATATAGAGTACCCCATCGATTAAGTCGCCTTTGGACTCTTCGGTGAGCAAATCCAAATACTCCTCAAAAGTGATTCGCTTAACCGCCGGTGTCCGGGGTGGCGCGGTGGGAGTGAGCAGTTCAACTTCCATTTTTGTTCCTAAAATAATATTATAACCTTGGCATAATCGTAACGAATTTTTAGCTTAAAAGCAAGCAAAACTTTACCCAGGAGCTAGGCATGAAGCGCCATCAAAATAAATCGGTGATCACCACCACGGATTTTCCAACACTCAAATTGTCCAAGCGCGGCAAAGTACGGGATATTTACGAAATCGGCAATTATCTGCTGATCGTCGCCACGGATCGTCTCTCGGCGTTTGATGTGGTGTTCGCCCAAGGCATTCCGTTCAAAGGCCAAGTGCTCACGCAAATCTCGCGCTATTGGTTTGAGCGGACGCGCGACATCATCTCGCATCATCTCATTTCGACCGATGTTGAGGATTTTCCGAAAGAATGCGCGCCTTATCACGAAGTGCTGGCCGGCCGCAGCATGCTCGTCAAAAAGACCGCGCCTTTGCCGGTGGAATGCGTGGTGCGCGATTATCTTTCCGGCTCGGGTTGGAACGAGTATAGAGCCGCCGGCGCAATTTGCGGCATCAAGCTGCCGGAAGGTTTGATCGAATCCCAGAAATTGCCGGAGCCGATTTTTACGCCCGCCACGAAAGCCGAAATGGGCGCGCACGACGAGAACATCACGTTCCAAAGCGCGGCTGTTCTCGTCGGCGTGGGCGTGGCGCAAGAGATGCGCGAAAAAAGCCTGCGTATTTATCAACGCGCCGCAGCTTTGGCCGAGCAAAAAGGCATGATCATCGCCGACACCAAAATGGAATTTGGCCTGCGCGGCGGCGAGATGCTGCTCATCGACGAGCTGCTCACGCCGGATTCATCGCGGTTTTGGCCAAAAGACAAATACGCGCTGGGGCGCCCGCAAGAGAGCTACGACAAGCAATACGTGCGCGATTATTTGCTTTCCATCAATTGGGATAAAAAGCCGCCCGCCCCGGATTTGCCAACCGAGGTGATTCTGACGACGAGCCAGAAATATCTGGAAGCGCTGGAGAAGTTGACGGGAGAAAGATTGGGGGAATAAAGTTTTTTAGTATCGCCGGCTCCGGAGGAGCAAGATGTTTATAGCACGAGGCCACCACAAAAATTTAAGCTCCAGAGGAGCGACATGTGACCCAGGGCGCTCGTTCATCAGGGTAAAACATGCCGCTCCTATGGAGCTTGGGATATTTTTAGATGAACAGTTCTATAAACATTTCGACCCTACGGGTCTTTGATTCTTGCTCAAATCGAAAACATTTAAAATTCGAAAGCTGCGAAAGGGGCTCATCATGAAAACAGTAAACTTGCTTCATAACTTTAGCGCTTCATGGCTCAAACTCATGGGTCTGAATTTCTTGCTTTTCTTAACTCTGCCAACAATCCTCCTCGCCCAAAACCGGCCGGTCAAATTTGAGCGCCTCTCGCTGGAGCAGGGACTCTCGGGAAGTGTAGTCAATTGCATCCTGCAAGACCATCAAGGATTTATGTGGTTTGGCACACCGGCGGGGCTGAATAAATAGAATTTCGCTATGGACTTAATACCACTGTGGTCTTGACTTTCATCGCAAAAATGCTTAATATCTTGCAATGGCAAATATCGACAATATTTACGACAATTTTTTCAGGAAAGTTTTCTCCGAAACTGCCAATGTTGAAACTTTTTTGAAGGCGAAACTGCCAAAAGAATTGTACCAGCAGCTCGATCTTACGGAGTTGGCGCTGGACCCGACTTCGTATATTTCCGAAGCGTACAAAGAATCCCTATCGGACGTCGTCGTTAAATGCCGCACCAAAGCCGAAGAGGCGCCGGTTGATATTTATTTTCTCTTCGAGCACAAGTCGTATCAGGATAAGAAGATTTTCATGCAGCTTTTGCGGTACATGTATTTGATGTGGCAAAGGGACAGCGACGAGAAGAAACCGCTGCGCGCGATTGTTCCGTTGGTGTTTTATCACGGCAAAGACCCCTGGCAGATTCCCACGCGCTTTGTGCAACAATTTCCGCTTGCCGATGAAGCCAAGCGTTTTTTTGCTCGATTTTGAGTATATTCTCTTCGACACCAATCAATGGGATTGGGAGTCGGAAAGCAGCCAGCCGTTGAAAGAAAATATTTTTCTTCTTTCGGCCATGTTGTTGATGAAAGCGGCGTTTCAGCAGAATGTCGAAATCATTCGGCACGTCTTTCGTTTGTGGAGTCAAATGGGTTTTGTGCAGGAACAAGAACGAATCAATTTTTTGATGATTTATATCGCGGAGACCCAGGATATCCCCGCGCCAGAATTGGTCAAAATGTTGGAAGAAAGTAAAATCAAAGGAGAAGAAGCCATGCCGACATTAGCACAGAGATTACGAGAAGAAGGTAAAGAGCAGGGAGTCCAGCAGGGAATTCAGCAGGGAATTCAGCAGGGAATTCAGCAGGGAGTCCAGCAGGGAGTCCAGCAGGGAATCCAGCAAGGAATTCAGCAGGGAGTAGAAAAAGGTCATCTTCTTGCGAAACAGGAAGTCTTGATCATGCTCTTGGCGAATCGTTTTCAATTGACCGAAGCCGACAAAAAGCTCGTCAGCGAAACCAAACAACCGGATAAATTGGACACTGCCTTGAAGATGGTCATAACGGCCGAAACGAAAGACAACGTCCTTGGCATTCTCAGAAATGGATCGCCATCTTGAAAGAGTTTTATTAGGACAAGCTCTTTCAAGTTTCATTTCTGGCTGACGCCAAGTGCCAACTCACGGCCAGCCTACCTGTATCGCATCTGCGGCATTGGCGACCAACTTATAGCTTTCCGGCAATGTCCAAATTCATGGCGCAAAATGCTGCTGCTCGACCTGCTCACTCTGGCCACGCCAACCCCGCCGGCATTTCTCCTCGCCCAAAACCGGCCGGTCAAATTTGAGCGCATTGGGCTGGAGTTGGGGCTTTCTGGTAAAAACAAGTGAGTGATCTTGACTTTCATCGTAAAAATGCTTAATATTCTGCAATGACAAATATAGACAATATTTGCCTCATTTCATTCAATCACGAAGAGGTTCAGCCATGCAAGCTTATGAATTTAATGTTCAGGCTTCCGAAAACGGGGAACTGCTGTTTCCGCCGGAAATCCAACGCATTCTTAGAGAACGAAGAAAAGCTCGCGTGATCGTGCTCTTTGAGGACGAGGAAGCAGCATGGGAACGTTTCACGATGGATACCTTTTTGGCAGGTTATTCTGAAAAGGACGCTATCTATGACAATTTATGATTTCGGTACCATCGTACTGGTGAATTTTCCTCAAACCAATTTGAAGAAAGGCCCGAAAAGACCGGCTCTCGTCATCTACGATGAGGGCGACGAAGATGTCATTTTAGCCAGAATAACCAGCCAGCCGCATGCCGGCAAAAATGAATGCGCGGCAATCAAAAATATTTTGCAAGATATGTTCAAGCCTTAGATTACACACGCGGCTGTCGTTTGAGTTTGAGTGTAAAGCATTGTGATTGTAGTTCCCACCACTTTAAAATACTTCTTTAATATCACTTTAGCATTATTGTGAGGTCAACTCATTTCTTCACGACGCGGAGGGAAACCACCCATGCAACCCACCCTGATAGCTTTCCGGCAATGGCCAAATTCATGGCGCAAAATGCTGCTGCTCGGCCTGCTCATGCTGGCCGCGCTAAACCCGCCTGCCTTTCTCCTCGCCCAAAACCGGCCGGTCAAGTTTGAGCGTCTCGGACTGGAGCAGGGACAATCGCAAGGCCCGATGTTCTGTGCCTTGCAAGACCGCCAAGGCCTTATGTGGTTTGGCAAACAGACCAGGAATAAAGACGGCCTTGACTTTTTATTAAAAAATTACGTACATTAGTGCAGATTGAGGAGGGAGTAAGCAATGGCCACAGACAAGCTGATCTACGAATATGCGATCCATTTTACGAAGGCTTTTGCCAAATTCATCGGCGTGGAAGCCGGCGATTATGAGGCTAAAAGCATTACGCTCAAGCAAACCGAAAAGCGCGCTGATCTCTTTTTGATTAGCCCCTCGGGAACCAAGGTGGTATTGGTCGAGACGCAAGGCTACGACGATACGTATCCGTATCATCGTATGGTGGCGGCAAAGATGCTTTATTGCCTGCAGTTCAAATACATAGGCGAAATGGACGCGGCGGTGATTTTTTTGGAGGAATCGCATTATCGTGCGGCATTGCTGCTTGATCGCCAATTTGCTCGTTCCTCCGCGCTGAAGTTTTCACCCAGAATTATCGTGCTCAGCCGGCTTAATGTGGATGAGCTGAGGCGATTCGGCGATATTCACTTGACGCCATTTTATCCGTTGTGTAACATCTCATCCGAGGAAATTGAACGGCAGGCTCCTCAGTGGGCTGATACGATTAAAACGACATCGGAATTGCATGAAGATGAGCGTCGAAATCTATTAGGACTTTTAGGCGGCTTTATTTCGCATCGAATTAAAACTTTATCCAAAGCGCTTCTTACTAAAATGCTCGGAGGTTTTGCCCTGGAAGATGTACCGGTCATTGAAGAAATCGTGCGGGAACGGACACAGCATATTCTCTTCAGAGGAATTTCCGCGCGTTTGGCACGGTTCCGGAAGACATCCGGCAAAAGATTCAGACGATCAGCAAGACTGAAGACTTGGAACGCCTCTTGACGGCGTTATTCACGATCCAAAGCGTTGACGAGCTGAAAAAGCTGATCCACTAATCGGCGTCTTCGTGAAATCGTGTGACCGGCTTCGCCCGTCGAGCCATTGTGCTCGGTGGGTGGAGCCGGCCAATAGGGTGTATTTTTTAACGCGTGTCCTGGCGCGTGTCCAAACCAACCTCGGGCCGGCTTTGACGCATTTGCATTTTTCCCCCACATCTGTACGGCCACCAGTCTTTTGCAAAAAATGACAAGTTTCGGAGGTGAGAGCTATGCATGGGAATAACACCGGCGCTATTCGATTTATTTTTTATCGTCGCGGCGTGAATCGGCGCTGTGGTACATGTCGGCGTGTAATTCTGCTGCTCGGCCTGCTCGCTCTGGCCACGCTAAACCAGCCGGCATTCCTCCTCGCCCAAAACCGGCCGGTCAAATTTGAGCGCCTCTCGCACGAACAGGGACTTTCGCTCAATGCAATCTACTGCATGCTACAAGACCACCAGGGATTTATGTGGTTTGGCACGGAAATTGGGTTGCATAAATATGACGGCTACAATTTTACCGTCTATTACAACTATGCACAAGATTCAAGCTCATTATCAGGTAATCACGTTACAGAAATCTTTGAAGATCACTCCGGCACACTCTGGGTAGGGACGAATGGTAATGGCATCAACAGATTCAATCGCGAAACAGAACAATTTACCCGTTTTGGCGATGAACCGAAGAATACGAACAGCCTTGGTTCTAAGTGGGTCACATCAATCTATGAAGATTCCACTTCGGGGACCAAGCTTTGGATTGGCACTGACAATGGACTCTATGTATTTGATCGCGTTCAGGAACAATTTACTTTTTTTGTCAATGATCCAAAGAACTCCAACAGTCTCAGTCATAATCGGATCTCGTCAATTTATGAAGATCACACTGGCACGCTCTGGATTGGAACGGCTAATGGGCTTAATAAACTTGTCCTGAGCAAAAGCGAAGGATCAGATCGCAATAAAGAACAATTTATTCATTTATTCCATGATCCGAAGAATCCATACAGTCTCAGTAGCAATTCTATCAGTTCCATCTACGAAGATCATACCGGCACGCTTTGGATCGGAACTTATAGTGGCGGGCTCAATAAATTTAATCGTGAACGAGAGCAATTTACGCATTTTGTGAATAACCCAAATAATCCCCACAGTTTGAGTTCTAATGTTGTCCATGCAATCAATGAAGGCCCCACCAGCACGCTTTGGATTGGAACGCCTGGCGGACTCAATAAATTTGATCGCGAAAACGGACAATTTACCCGCTTTGTCAACGATCCAAAAAATCCATATAGCCTCAGTCACAATAGCGCCCAGGCGCTTTGGGAGGACCGTTCCGGTACACTCTGGGTAGGAACAGCATTTGGTACGCTCAACAAATTAGATCGTGGCAAAGAGCAATTTACGCATTTTGTCAACGACCCGTATAATCCCAATAGCCTCAGCAACAATTTAATCTGGTCGATGAAAACCGACCCCACCTCGCCGAGCATACTTTGGATCGGAACGCAGGGAGGCGGACTCAATAGACTTGATCGCGACACGGGGCAATTTACCCACTTTGTCCATGACCCGAAGAATCCTTACAGTCTTAACAATAATACTGTCCGCTCGATTTGTGTAGACCATACCGGCACGCTCTGGGTTGGAACGGGTGGCGGAGGAGTCAATAAATTTAATCGCAAAAAAGAGCAATTTACGCGCTATCAACACGACCCTACGAATCCCAATAGCTTGGGCAGCAATTTCGTCTTTTCAATCTTTGAAGATCACACCGGCATGCTCTGGATCGGAACCTGGAGTGGCGGACTCAATCGCTTTGATCCCGAAAGGGAGCAATTTACGCGTTTTGTCAACGACCCGAAAAATCCCCACAGCTTGAGTTCTAATACTGCCTTTCAAATCTATGAAGATCACACCGGTACGCTTTGGATTGGAACTTTTTACGGGCTCAATAAATTTGATCGCGACAAAGAGCAATTTACCCGTTTTTATCACGACCCGCAGAACCCCCACAGTCTCAGTGAGAATAGAGCCTTACGAATCTATGAAGACCACTCCGGCACGCTCTGGATTGGAACGAGTAGCGGGCTCGATAAATTTGATCGTGATAAGGAACTATTTACGCATTATACCGAGAAAGATGGCCTTCCCAATAATACGATCATGGGAATCTTGGAAGATAATAATGGTCGTTTGTGGTTGAGCACCGATAAAGGTTTGTCCCGCTTTGATCCTAAAACGGAAACTTTTCGAAACTACAATGTCAGCGATGGTTTGCAGAGCAATAATTTTTGGGGACGCTCCTGTCATAAAAGCCGCAGCGGTGAGATGTTCTTTGGCGGCATCAATGGCTTTAATGCTTTTCATCCCGATAGCATCAAAGATAACCCTTGCATTCCGCCGGTGGTCATCACCGCCTTCAAACGCTATAACACCGACGAGGCGGAAGGTATTGCCATCGAAGAAAAGGGTATTTCCGAAAAGCAGCACATCATGCCCTCCTACAAAGACAACATTCTCACCTTTGAGTTTGCGGCCCTGAGCTATCGCAATACGTTCAAAAATCAATACGCCTATAAATTGGAAGGCTATAGCGATAAGTGGATTTCGCTTGGCACGGAACGGCGAGTCAATTTTACCAATCTCGACCCTGGCGAATATAAGTTGCGCGTGAAAGGCTCCAACAATGACGGCCTGTGGAATGAACAAGGCACCTCGCTCAAAATCACCATCACCCCGCCGTGGTGGAAAACATGGTGGGCGTACACGCTTTATGGGCTTATGTTTGCCGGCGCGGTGTTCGGCTACATTCGCTTCAAAACCCAGGCGCAGGCAAAAGAACTGGCGCGCCAACGGCAGGTTGTCGAGCGACTGCGGCAAGTGGATAAGCTCAAAGATGATTTTTTGACTAACACTTCCCACGAGCTGCGCACACCGTTGCATGGCATTATCGGCTTGGCGGAATCTTCGGCTGCTGATTCGAGCGTCAAACTTCCCGAAAGGATGCGGCTTAATCTGGGCATGATCATCGCCAGCGGTAAGCGCCTCGCCAGCCTCGTCAACGACATTCTCGATTTTTCCAAACTCAAAACCCACCATCTTGACATACAGAAGAAAGCCATTGACATGCGCGTGCTGGTGGATCTGGTGCTGAAATTCAGCGAGCCGCTGTTGGCCGGCAAAAAGCTCATTTTGAAAAATGAGATCTCGCCGGATATTTCGCCGGTCGAAGGCGACGAGAACCGCTTGCAGCAGATTCTGCACAATCTCGTGGGCAATGCCATCAAATTCACCCAATCCGGCGAGGTGAAAATTTCGGCGGCGCAAAGAAATGGCATGGTCGAAATCTCGGTGGCCGACACCGGCATCGGCATTTCGAAAGACAAGCAGCAAGACATTTTCAAATCCTTCGAGCAGGTGGATGCTTCGATTTCCCGCGAATACGGCGGCACCGGTTTGGGGCTGGCGATCACCAAAAGCTTGGTGGAACTGCACGGCGGCAAGATTTGGGTGGAGTCCGAAGTGGGACAAGGCGCGACGTTCATTTTTACGCTGCTCGTTGCAAAGGGAAAGCCCGAGAAAACCGAACAGACTTATATTCCAATCACCGGTCAAACCCTCGATCTCGCGCGCGTCCGGCAGGTGGAAGGCATTGCGGCAGAAATGCAAGCGTTGGAGCAAAGCAGTCCGGATGGCGCGTTTCACATCTTGATTGTCGATGACGAGCCAGTCAATCAGCAAGTGCTGGCGAACCATCTCACCCTCGGCAAATATCGCTTCAGCCAAGCTTATAACGGCGAAGAAGCGCTGCGGGCGGTTGATAAAAACAAATTCGATCTCATCTTGCTGGATGTGATGATGCCGCGCATGTCCGGCTACGAAGTCTGCCAGCGTCTGCGGCAAAAGTATCTGCCCGCGGAACTGCCGGTGATCATGGTCACGGCCAAAGATCAGGTACAGGATTTGATCGAAGGTTTAAGCTCCGGCGCGAATGATTATCTCGCCAAGCCGTTTTCCAAAGACGAGCTGTTGGCGCGCATCAAGACGCATTTGAATCTGCTGAAAATCAACACCGCCTTTGGCCGCTTTGTGCCGCGCGAGTTTTTGCGCTATCTCGAAAAAGAAAGCGCTGTCGATGTGAAGCTCGGCGATCACACCCAAATGGAGGTGACGATTTTCGTTTCGGATATTCGCGGCTTCACTACCATTTCCGAGAAGATGACGCCGGCGGAGAATTTTGCTTTTATTAACGAGTACTTCAGTATTGCCAGCCCGACAGTGCGGGAATATCACGGTTTCGTCGACCGCTACACCGGCGATGCGATTATGGCGCTGTTTCCGAGAAGCGCCGAAGATGCGGTGAACAATTCGATTGCGACGCTGAGATTGCTCGCAACACATAATGAAGGGCGAAGGGTGAAGGGCGAAACGGCGATTCAGATCGGGGTTGGTTTGCACACCGGATCGTTGATGCTCGGCATTGTCGGCGAGCAGGAGCGCATGCAGGGCGATATTTTCTCGGATGCCGTCAACTTGACCAATCGCATCGAAGGCTTGTGCAAGTTTTACGGCGCTTCCATCGTGGTGAGTGAAATAACGTTGAACAAGCTCACGAATCGCGGCGACTATCACACGCGCTTTCTCGGCAAGGTGCAGGTAAAGGGCAAGGATGTGCCGATTTCGCTTTATGAAGTTTACAACGGCGATGCGGAGCCGGTCATCGAGCTAAAACTGAAGACCAAAGCGGATTTTGAGGAAGGGCTGCAGTACTATTTTAGCCGAGAATTCGACCAAGCCGTGGTATGCTTCAAGAGTGTCTTAAAGGTCAATCCTCATGATAAAACCGCTGAGCTTTATCTGCGGCGTTCGGCGCGGTTTGTGGTGGAAGGCGTGCCGGAGGAATGGGAGGGCATTGAGGCGATGGAGAGCAAGTGAAAGAAGAATCCCCATCAAAAAGCCGCACCCCGGGCGAGCCGGAACCAAAAAGATTATTGCTCACGGAAATGAACTCTCACGGAACTTTTTCATCGGTTTTATTTCCGTGAGAGTTCATTTCCGTGAGCCAGAAAGTTTTTGCTTTTTCTGCACCGCGTGGCGTGGCGCCTGCGGCGCCATCGGCGACAAAGATTTCACTTGTTAGAGACTAATATGCCCCCAATTTTCAAATCCCGCGCGCACCGCGACCGCTGGATCGCCTATGGCTTTCTCCTGCCCAATATCATCGGCTTTCTGCTGTTCACGCTCGGGCCGATCGTGGCGTCGTTGGTGATGAGTCTTTTCCGTTGGGATATTTTCACGGCGCCGACGTTCATCGACTGGGATAACTTCATCGAGATTTTCTCTCGCGGCTCGGGCTTCTGGCAATATCTCGGCAACACGTTTTTTTTCTCACTCAGCGTGCCGATGAGCTTGGCGCTCGCTCTCTTTCTTGCCGTCATTTTGAATCAACCTTTGCGCGGCATGGGTTTCTTCAAAACTATTTATTTTCTGCCGGTGGTTTCGTCGGCGATTGCGGTGGCGATTATCTGGCAATGGCTTTTGAACAAAGACTTCGGGGTGATCAACGCGCTGCTCGTCAACCTCGGCCTCGCGCCGGTGGATTGGCTGGGCAGCCCGTTGATGGCAAAACTCTCGATTGTGCTCATGTCGGTGTGGAAAGGTTTGGGCTACAACATTCTCATCTATCTCGCGGCGCTGCAAGCGATTCCCGACGAGCTTTACGAGGCGGCGCACCTCGACGGCGCGGCGAGCGGGCGGCGCTTCTTTCACATCACGCTGCCGTTGCTCGGCCCGGCGCATTTGTTTTTGTTCGTTACCGGCTTCATTTCAACTTTTCAACTCTTCGGGCCGATCTACGTGATGACGCAAGGCGGCCCGCTCAAAGGCACGTGGTCGCTGGTTTATGAAATTTGGTGGAAAGCCTTTCGCGAGTTTCGCATGGGCTACGCCGCCGCGCTCGCGTGGATTTTGTTTGCGATTGTTTTTGTTGTTACACTCGTGCAGTGGCGATACGCGGGGCGGAAAGCGTGGGTCTAAACGCGTGGGGTTAAAAGCGTGGGATTAAAAACCCCACGCTAAAAAATGGAAGCACGCTGAAGCGCGCTGCATAAATAACATTTCAAATTTAAGTTTAACGATCTGAAACGGAGTGCAATGCTTTAGCATTGCAAAACTGAAGTTTTGCACTCCGAGTTCATTCGGCTAAATTCATACCATTTCAATTATTCGATGCGCCACAAACATTCTCTCGGATACAAACTGATCATCTACGCAGCGCTCATCATTGGCGGCATTTTGATGATCGCGCCACTTTATTGGAGCTTCGTCACTTCGCTGAAATCTCCAGCCGATGCCTTCGACGGACGCTGGTGGTTGAACGCAGATCGCCTCTATTGGCAGAATTATGTCGACGTGGTGAAACTGTTGCCGTTCGGCCGCTTCTTTCTCAACAGTTTGTTTATCGCGGCCAGCATGACGATTTTGCAGGTTCTCACCAGCTCGCTCGCCGCCTATGCTTTTGCGCGTTTGCAATTTCCCGGCAGGGATCGCCTGTTTCTCGTTTACCTGGCGACTTTGATGGTGCCCGGCCAGGTTACTTTGATTCCGCTCTATTTCATCATCAAATACTTCGGTTGGATCGACCAATATCCCGGCGTGATCTTTCCGGCGGCGTTTACGGCCCTCGGCACTTTTCTGCTGCGGCAATTTTTTCTAACGATCCCGCGCGATTTGGAGGATGCCGCTTTCATCGACGGCGCCAGCCGTTTTGCGGTTTACTGGAAAATTATTCTCCCGCTTTCGTTGCCGGCGCTGGCGACCTTGAGCATATTCGTGTTCATCAATGCCTGGAACGATTTCTTTTGGCCGTTCATCGTGCTGGCGGATACGCAAAAGCTGACGCTGCCGGTGGGCTTGACCAAGCTCGTCACGGCGCATGCTACGGATTGGACGCGCTTGATGGCCGGTACGATGATAGCGTTGCTGCCGGCGTTGGCGGTTTATGTGATTTTCCAAAGATTCATCAACAAAGGGATTGTTTTGACAGGCTTCAAATGAACAATGGATTGCATCGATTGCGCGGATAAAATAGCAAAAGATTTCACATGGAAAAACCATCCCCGGCCTGCTGCAGGGCAGGCATGACCGTGAAGATTTTTAACAAACCGCTAATTCACGCGAATGCACGCTAATTTTTTATTCGCGTTGATTGGCGTCAATTCGCGGTTGACAGTTTTGGTTGCCGTAAATTGCTGCGCTACGAAATAAATTTTGGAATTTATACATGGTTTTATCTAAAGTTCAAATCGCTCTTCTTGCCGGTTGTGTAGCCTACGTCGTGTTATTGCTGGCTGTGAGCCAAGATTCCAACGAAGAGGCGATGATCTTTTCCGCTTGGGGAACGGTTGAAGAAACGGAAAATCTCGTGCAGCTCGTCGAGACTTATAACGCCACGAACCCCAAGCCCAAAATCAAGTTCGTCCACATCGATCATCAAGAATACGACCGCAAAATTCTCATTCAAACCGCCGCCGGAAATCCGCCCGATGTTTTCTTGTTGACCAGCACCGATTTGAGCACACTGGCTTATCGCGGCGTCTTGGAAGATCTTTCGCCGTGGATTGCCGCTGACAGCACGGCGAGCATCCATCCGGCAGACTTCTTTCCAGCGTTGTTGAAAACGGCGACGATTCGTGAGCGAATTTACGGCCTCCCGGTCGGTTACACGCCGATGGTCATTTATTATAATCGCCGTTTATTTCGCGAAACCGGCGTGCCTTATCCGGACACGGCGTGGACTTGGGGCGACTTTTTGCAAACGGCGATCAAGCTCACGCGCCGGGAGGCGAGCGGCCGCACGCAACAATTCGGCTGCATGATCAGCATGGCGGGCCATACTTACGTTTATTCATTCGGCGGCGATTTCTTTGACGCCGACAAGCGCTGGTGCCGGCTCGATCAACCACAGACTCTCGCCGCGTTGCAATTCTACGGCGATCTTGCGATGAAATATCACGTCACCACTTCGCCGACGGAAAGGTTGTACAACTCCGATCAAGGCTTTCGCCAGGAAGCGGTGGCGATGATTGCCGCCGGGCGCTGGCAAGTGCCGAACTTCGCGCGCACCAAACTCGATTGGGATGTGGCGCCAATGCCGCGCGGAGAATCTTCCGCCGCCGGTGTGATCGTTTACAATGTCGTCATGTCGAAATTCAGCCGGAAAAAAACACAAGCGTGGGAGTTCATTAATTTTATGGCGAGTTCTCTCGCGCAGCAACAGTCGGCGAAGAGCGGCAACCTCATTCCTTCGCGGATTGCGGTTGCGACTTCGCCGGCATTTTTAAATGATACGGCTTTTCGCGTGGATAATCGCATCTTTCTGCACGGCATCGAACAGGCGCGGCTCTGGCCGATGGAAATCGCGCCGGAAACTTCGTATATGAACCAATGGGTGATTTTAAACGAGGAAATGGAAAAAGCCATGCTTGGACGCCAATCTTATTCCGCCGCCGCCGTTAACGCGCAAGAGCGCATCAACACCATTCTCCGCGCAGAGCGGCAGCAGATACAGGGAAAACGCTTTTGGGGCAGCCGGACGAGTTATGTGGTTGGCGCGCTGGTTTTAGCCGGCCTGGTGGGATGGATGGCTCTAAACAGAAAGCCGCACTGAATCGCATTTTTGATTTTTATCAAGTAAAAGAAAATGTCATTCCGTAGGAATCTTTTTTGTTTCCAAAAAATATCTTGAATCTTAAAAGGATTCCTACTGAATGACATCAAACTCGTTGAGGAATTTATCTTTTCCACAATCAGGTATCTTGTCTTTACGTTTTGCAAATTATTCATGATATGAATAAAATTCATTCAGAGGCAGAATTAAAATACAACGAGAGCGCAGACTGGCGCGCACACTGGATTTGGTGCGACGGCGAGCCGCGGCCGCGCAATTTTTATCTTTATCTCCGCAAGGCTTTGGTATTGCCGGCAAAAGTGCGATCTGCCCGCGTGCTCGTTTCCGCCGACAGCCGCTACCAGCTTTTTGTCAACGGCAAGTTTGTCAATCGCGGGCCGGCAAGAGGTGATCGGCGCTGGCAGAGTTATGATGAGTGGGACATCACTAAATATCTGCGCGTCGGGAAAAATGCCGTTGCCGCGTTGGTGCATCATTACGGCGAATGGACGTTTTCATACGTGCTCGGCCGCGGCGGCTTCATTTGTCAAACGGATATCGCTTTGACCAACGGCGAAACGCTGCAACTGCAAACCGACGATACGTGGAAAGTGATGCCGGCAGCAGCGTGGGAACGGCAAACGCCACGCCTGAGCATTCAACTCGGCTTCAGCGAGGTCTTTGATGCACGCCAAGCGCCTGCAGGATGGACACGTCCCGAGTTTGATGATTCTACTTGGCAGCATGCCGTTCTCGTTGGCAAGCCGCCGTGTGAACCGTGGCCGCGACTCGTGCCGCGCGAAATTCCCGCGATGGGCGAAACGCTCATCTATCCAGAAAAGGTGTTGGAGGTTGGAACACTTGGCAAAGCACTTCAACAAAACTATTTTCTACACCGCTTGAATTTTACCCGCATCTTCAATGAGAGCGGGTTTGCTGTTGCGTGCGCGGTGGCGTATGCGGTCACTTACGTTTGGTCACCACGGGAAAGCGAGTTTGAAATTCATGCCGGCACCGAAGATCCGTTGAAGCTGTGGATCAATGATCGGCTTGTGCTCAGCCATCTTGCCGCGCGAGAGTTTCGTGAGATGGCGGCAAAAATAAAACTCCGCGCCGGTTGGAACAAGCTGCTGGCGAAGTCGGTCCAACAAGAGGGCGAATGGCGGTTGCACGTTTATTTTACCGGAGACGGGCAGCAAGCATTAAACTTTGCCGCGCCACCGCAGTTGGATTCTCATCAAGACACGCCGTGGATGGTGATCGGCCCATTTTCCTGCGAGGAAACGAGCACCGGTTTCAATGCTATTTATCCACCGGAAGAAGAAATCGATTTTACCAAAAAATATCTTAAAGAAAACGGCAGCGCGTCGTGGAAATCCGCCGGCCACACACGCGAGATCATCCCTATCTCAGTGCAAATGTTGCGGGCGGCGCATTTGCCATTGAAAAAAGCCGAGATCAAAACTATTGATGGACTCATTCAACCACAAGGCAAGCCGGCGGTGATTGGCAGTGACGAGAATGGAATTTACGCTGTGATTGACTTTGGCAGGGAAGTGACCGGCTTTCCTCGATTCCAAATAAAAGCGGCCAGCGGGCGAGAGCCCCTTTCGGGCGGCGAGATCATTGACTTGGGATATGGCGAAGTGCTGCAGGGTCTTGACGGCGTCGCCCTCCCTCCTGCCTCAAACAAGATCGGCGCGGTCAATCCCGATCGCGACCAAGTCCATTATGCCGACCGCTATATCTGCAAGCCCGGCGAGCAGGAATTTCAAACTTTTGACAAACGCGCGTTCCGCTATCTTGAAATCCAAATTCGCGGTGTTCGCCAGCCCTTGCAGATTGGCCCGATTTCGTTGGCGTTTTCGACTTATCCGGTTGAGGCGTGTGGAAGCTTCAAATGCTCGGACCAGCGTTTGAATCAAATTTGGGAAATCGGCAAATACACCGTGCAGCTCAATATGGAAGACGGCTACACGGATTGTCCCTGGCGCGAGCGCGGCCAATGGTGGGGCGACGTGCGCATCGAAGCCTTGTGCAACTATTACGCGTTCGGCGATTTGCAGCTCATTCGGCGAGCGCTGCAATTGCAAGCACAATCGCAGAATGAAGAAGGCATCATCTGGGCGGTCTATCCGACGGATTGGCAGGGCGCGAAGCTGCCGACTTTCACGCTGATTTGGATTTTGACGCTGTGGGATTATTATCTCTTTTCCGGCGACGCCGCGCTGGTCAAACAACTTTTTCCGCACGTGCAGAAGGCGCTGCAATTTTTCGAGAAATATCTCGATGAGCATCGCTTGCTCAACGAGGTGCCGTATTGGAATTTTGTGGATTGGGCAAAGGTGGAGACGCGCGGCGAATCCACGGCGTTGAATTGCCTGTATTATCGCGGCCTGATTTGCGCCGCGCTGCTTGCTGAAACAATGGGCGACCATGCTAACGTGACGCAATACAACACTATTGCAGAGAAAGTGAAGCAAGCCATTAACACACGGTTGTGGAGTGCAGAGCGCCATGTTTATCACGACGCGCGTATCAACGGCGAATTGGTTGACCCAATAAGCCAACAAGCGAACTCGCTCGCGATTGCTTTTGAGGTGGCGCCGAAGGAACGTTGGGCTAAGATTCTTGATTATATTCATGAGCCGGCCGAAAATATAATTCAAGCCGGTTCGCCGTATTTTTCTTTCTACGTGCTCGCGGCGATGTACAAAGCCGGTCGCCACGAGCAGGCGTTGCAGTATATCCGCCAGCGCTGGGGCGAGATGCTGGATTGGGGCGCGACGACGTGGTGGGAAATGTGGCAGCCGCTGGCGAGCTTCTGCCACGGCTGGTCTGCTGCGCCAACGCATGATTTGCCGGCGGAATTTCTCGGCGTGAAACCGGTGGCGCCTGGCTGGAACGAAATCGAGATCAAGCTGCGCTTTACTGATTTAGCCTGGGCAAAAGGCCGCGTCCCGACTCCGCGAGGAGAAGTGAAAGTTGAGTGGCGTATTAATGCAAAATCTCCGAAACTAGGGTTGCGAATTGCAAAGTCGCCTTTTGAAATGACGATTGAAATTCCCTCCGCTTGCACGGCGCGCGTCTTCGTTCCGCGGTTTGGAAAAGGCACTGTTAAAGTGCGGAGGCCAAAACGCCAACCTGCTTCTGCTGTAATGTGGCTCGGCAATGATGATGAGTCTGCAAAATTTGAAATCACGCAAGGCGGGAAATATAAGTTTGACGTGAACTAACCGGAACCCCAAGATGAGAACACGAAAATACTTTTTAATATTCTTTTTGCTCGCGAGCTGTACTCGCTCCGCAGATGAGACTAGCAGCAAATTAGTGCCATTCAGTCAAGGCGAAAAATGGGGCTACAAAAATGAAAATGGGCAAGTTGCCATTAAGCCCCAGTTCTTCCTTGCAAATGATTTTTCAGCGGAAGGAATCGCGACTGTGATAGACGATACAGGCTGGGCGTATATCAATACAAAAGGGACGATAGTGATACGGCCATTTTTATTCGATAATGGCCCGGATGACTTTCAAGAGGGATTAGCAAGATTTACGTCCAACAATAAATTCGGTTTTTTCGATAAAACCGGCAAGGTCGTTATCGAACCTCGATTTGATTTCGTAACTCCCTTTCAAGAGGGGTTAGCAGCGATATGCCAAGGCTGCAAAGAAGAATTAGTTGGCGAACATGGTTTTATGGAAGGCGGAAGTTGGGGATATATAAATCAACAAGGAGAAACCGTTATTCCACCAAAGTTTGAGGAAGCACGCAGTTTTATAAACGGGCAAGCCGAGGTCAAGCGCGATGGCAAATGGATTCGCATTGATAAGACCGGAACAGTCATTCCATGATGCTGTTCGATAAATTGGTATGATGAATGCAAGTAAACGACCAGGTGATGAAATGCCGGAGACAAAAATTAAAAAACTCACCCCGATCCCTTTGCGTCAAGTGCAAATCAACGATGGCTTTTGGGCGCCGAAGCTGAAGACGAATCGCGAGGTTACCATTCCCGCCATCTACCAGCGCTGCAAGAGACCGGCCGCATCGACGCTTGGAAGTTGGACTGGAAACCCGGCATGCCGAATAAGCCGCATGTGTTTTGGGATTCGGATGTGGCGAAGTGGATGGAAGCCGCGGCTTACAGTTTGACGACGCATCCCGATCAGCAAATGGAGGCGCGGCTCGAAAGTGTGATCGACATGATTGCGCAGGCGCAGCAGCCGGATGGCTATCTCAACACGCATTTTACCGTGGTGCAGCCGGATAAGCGCTTCGTCAATTTGCGCGATTGGCACGAGCTTTATTGCGCCGGGCATTTGATCGAGGCCGCAGTGGCGTATTTTCATGCCACGGGAAAAAAGAAATTTCTCAACGTCGTCTGCCGTTATGCCGATCACATCGACAGTGTGTTCGGCACGCAGCCCGGCAAAAAGCGCGGCTACGATGGACACGAGGAAATCGAGTTGGCACTGGTGAAGCTGTATCACGCCGCTGGCGAGCAGCGCTATTTGCAGCTTGCCAAATATTTTGTCAACGAGCGCGGTCGGCAACCGCACTATTTCGATCTCGAAGCCAAGGCGCGTGGCGAAAATCCGGCTTCTTATTGGGCGAAAACCCACGAGTACACGCAGTCGCATATTCCGGTGCGGGAACAAACCGTGCCGGGTGGTCACGCGGTGCGCGGGATGTATCTCTATTCTGCCATGGCCGATCTGGCGGCTGAATTTAACGATCACGAATTGCTCACAGCATGCCGCAGCATTTGGAAACATCTTGTTGAAAAGCGGCTGTACGTCACCGGAGGCATCGGCTCGTCGCGCGCCAATGAGGGTTATACCTCTGATTATGATTTGCCGAATGAAACCGCTTATGCTGAAACGTGCGCTGCCATTGGCTTGATCTTGTGTACGCATCGCCTGCTGCAAATCGAGCCGGATGGTGTTTATGCCGAGGTGCTGGAGCGCGCGCTATATAATGGTGCCCTCAGCGGTGTCTCGCTGCCAGGAGATCGTTTCTTCTACGAAAATCCGCTGGAGAGCCGGGGCAACCATCATCGCTGGGAATGGCACGAATGTTCGTGTTGTCCACCCAATATCGCGCGTTTGTTGGCCTCGTTGGGGCAATACATTTATTCGCACCATGAAAACGAGTTGTATGTTCATCTCTATGTTGGCGGCAGCGTCGCGTTCGACGTTGATGGGAAAGCGATAAAACTCACTCAACAAACGGAATATCCCTGGGATGGAAAAATTCATTTGCAAATCGACACCGTTGCTCCAATTGCATTCACGCTGGCACTGCGCATTCCCGGTTGGTGTCGTGCGCCGGAAATTTCCATCAATGGAGAAAACGTTCTCATCTCATCGGTGCTGCAAAAAGGCTATGCGAAGCTTCAACGCGTATGGCAAGCTGGCGATTTGATCGAGCTTGATTTGCCGATGCAAGTTGAGCGAGTGCAGGCGCATCCCAACGTGCGCGCCAACTGCGGTCGCGTGGCTTTGCAACGCGGCCCGCTGGTCTATTGTCTCGAAGAAATCGATAACGGCAAAAATCTCAACGACCTGGTTTTGCCGTGCGAGGAAAATTTGGACGTGCAGTTTGAGAAAAATCTGCTCGGCGGCATTGCCGTCATCACCGGCAATGCTAAACGCCGGGCGCTGGACGAATGGGAAAGCACATTATACAAAACTGATGTCTCAAAAAGAGAAGACAACGCTTTGAAAGCCATCCCCTATTTTGCGTGGGATAACCGCGAGCCGGGGGAGATGTTGGTTTGGATGCGGGAGGGATGAGGCAAAATTTTATTGAGTTTTTTTCTTCCCCCTCTTGACAGCGAACCATTTCTTTCGTAGATTGCCTACAGCCAAGGCTTGTCGCTGTTTTCGGGGTCAGGCATCCTTCGTCTCATTTAGTTATTAAACCAAAACTCATTTTCGCAGGAGACTTTAACAGTATGCGTCGCTTGACAATCTTCACGGTGGGGCTGCTGCTGCTCAACGCGAACGGTTTCGCGCAGGTCGTCAACAAAAAGCTCACCGGCCAACACTTCGCCGGTGCAATCACGATCAATGCCAGCCCGCAAGCGGTGTGGGCGGTATTGACGGATGTGCAAAAAGTCGGCAGCGCGCTGGGGTTTGAGTACAAAGGTGTGGCCAAAAAATTGGAAAAAGTTGGCGACAGCGTGCAGATGAAAGTTTGGGGAGATGCCGGCACTTACATTTTGATTTACGCGAAGCCCGGCAGCGAGCTGCGCTATGTCTGGGAACCGGACAACGCCACTTATATTTGCCAGGAGCGCTGGACGTTAGCGCCATCCGGCAAAGGCACGAAAGTAACTTACGAAGAGCGTTACACCGAATCCGGGCCGCAAACCGCGGAGGCCATTGCCGAGCAGGCAAAGTCCTACGAGCAAGCTCTCGCCAAAGTAAAAGCGCAGTGTGAGGGGAAGTGAAAACGTTGGCCCGTTCGCCAGTTGGCCCGTTCGCCGGTTAATTGTTAACCGGCCAACAGGCTAACCAGCAAACCAGCAAACAAAAAACACATAAACCGATAACTTCATTTACCATTCATATCGTGTCCGAAACATTTACCGGTCTTCTTGAAATCGACGAGCGCCGCCTCGGCTTTCTGCGAAGAATCTCGTTGGCGTTGGTGCCGCAACCAAACGATCCCTTTGTGGCTCCCCCCCTCATGCAGCAGTACAATTTGCGGACGGGCGTTTTGGTCGAAGCCGAAATTATTCCTGGCAATCGCGGCGGCCAGCAGGTGGGAACCGTCCTGCGTGTCAATGGCCTGGATCCGGCGGAATGGGCCAAATTGCCGGAACTGGAGTCGCTCGTTGCCGTTGCGCCTTTCGAGCACATTGTGCTCGAAGCCTCGTCGACGCGAGCGGAAAAATCAAAAGAAAAAACGGCAACGCCAACGGATAATGCCTCCATGCGCGTGGTGGATTTGATCAGTCCGCTCGGCAAAGGCCAGCGTGCATTGATTGTGGCCCAACCCCGTTCGGGTAAAACCATTCTCATGAAGCAAATCGCGCAAGCCCTCGCGCGCAATCATCCCGAGATTCATCTCATCGTTTTGTTGCTCGACGAGCGCCCGGAAGAAGTGACCGACATACGGCGCGCGGTGCAAGGCGAAGTGTTTGCCAGCTCCAACGACGCCCCGCTCGAATCGCACTTGCGCCTGGCGCAACTCGTCACCGAATACGCCAAACGCAAAGCCGAGTGCGGCGAGAACGTGGTGATTCTGCTCGATTCGCTGACGCGCACCGGCCGGGCTTTCAATCTCGCGCAGCGCGGCAGCGGTCGCACCATGACCGGCGGGTTGGATGCGCGCGCACTGGAAATTCCACGCAGAATTTTTGGCGCCGGCCGCAAAATCGAAGGCGGCGGCTCGCTGACCATCGCGGCCACCATTCTCGTCGGCACCGGCTCGCGCATGGACGAGTTTATTTTTGAGGAGTTCAAAGGCACCGGCAATATGGAACTGGTGCTGGATCGCGCACTCGCCGACCAACGCATTTTTCCGGCGATCAATGTTCCCGCTTCGGGCACGCGCCGGGAGGAATTGCTATTTGGCAAGCACACGGCGCATTACCAGGCGTTGCGCCGCGCGCTGCAGGGCATGCCGCCGCGAGAGGCAATGACCACGCTGCTGAAAGCGATTGCGGCCACGCCGAACAATAAAGCGTTGCTGAAAAAATTTTCTGAAAATTCTGAAGATTTTGCTTGACAATCTGGCCGGGGCGTATTAGTTTTAACCCCAATTCAAACGAGCGGGAATGTTGACAGACACAGCCTAAAGCTGCAGTCTGTCGTGCGACAAAATAAAAATGGCTACCAGCGAGCGCCGCCATGTCTGCGCTGGTAGCCCAACCGCTCAAGGGAAGGTTAATTTTCCCGAGCAGTTTCAATCAAGTAAACGAGCCTACCCATTATTTTGTTCCCACCCTTCCGAAAAATTTTCTAAAAATTTTTCACCGCTCCACCCGCAACAATAATTAAACAAATGCCGGGGCGATAACTTCAAAAAACATCGAAATTTAATTCCCTCAACTTGTCCGTGGAGAAGTTTCCGCGAACCTCGTCCTTTTCGCGTATAAAACTGCGATATTATTGAGAGGCAACGCCCGCAAGGGAGAAGTTGCGCACTTGCACCTTCGGTTTTTCCACCCCTTCGCCCCGATTTCTCTTTTAATAAATTTTCAAAAGGAAGTCGGGGCAAGGGCAACTTTTCATCTCTTCAATCGGACTTTAGGTATTATGAGGACTTGTACTCTATGGACGGCAGCAGTTTTGTTTTATGCAGGTATTGCACCCCTCCCTATTCACGGCACTCCGCTTCAGCTCGTATCGCCGCCAATCCACCCGGCGCCCTCCGTACTGCCGGCGAGGTTTATCGGCGCCACGCCGATTTTTGCAATGCCCGTCGATGACACCAAGAAAAACTGGTCTCGCCTTGCCGAATCGGTCGAAGCCAGGCCATTCGTTGTTGACTACATCAATTTCATCGCACAACATGAGCTCGCGTTTGTCGAGTTCTACGTGCAAATCAGCAACACGCAACTGAGCTTCACGCGCGCAGAAAAAATTTTTCGAGCGGTTTATGACATTGATTTCTACATCGAAGATCTGCATGGCAATGTCATACAAACTCAAGCGGCGCGCGACACGGCAAGAGCCTTCACTTTTGACGAAACAAAATTAACGACTAATTATCGTGTCACGCAGTTGCGGTCCTGCTTGCGGCCAGGTGAGTACCGCTGGCGCGCGATCGTTACCGATAAGGAAACCGGCAAGAGCGCCGAAGTCGCGCAGAATTTTTTTGCGCGTGATTTTTCCGGGCCGGGCTTGATGGTGAGCGATCTGCAATTCAGCCGCCGCATTCAAGTCGATTCTTCCGCCGGCCCTTTCATCAAACACAACCGCCTGGTCGAGCCGAACGCGCTGCATCGCTACGGCCAGTTTGCGAGCCAGCTTTTCATTTATTATGAACTTTACAATCTGACCGCGCCTAACGGCACGGCTGCCGCAGCCGTTGACGATAGTGTTACTGCTCCGCTCGCGGCGGCCGACAGCTTCCGCACGCATTATATCATTCACCACGAAAACGGCGACGAGATCAAACAACTCTGGAAGGCCGGCCGCAAGCCGGGCAACTCCTGCGTGCAAAGCATTTTGCTGCCGATTGCGGATTTGAAAAGCGGCCAATACACGCTGACGGTGCGCGTCTTCGACAATGGCACCGGAACTTACGCCGAAACCTCCGGGCGCTTCAGCGTGGCGTGGAGCCTTTTTTCATTCAAGGATAAAAAGTTTGAAGAGATTTTGGAACAAATGCGCTATATTGCCAGCCGCGATGAGCTGCGGCAACTGGAAAAATTGCCGGAGGAAGACCGGCAGCGCGGTCTCGTCGAATTTTGGCAGCGCCGTGATCCCACACCAGCCACGCCGGAGAATGAATTAATGGACGAGTATTATCGCCGCTTGGCTTTTGTCAATCGCCATTTCAGATGGCAAACCGGCGAAGGCTGGAAATCGCCGCAGGGCCAGATCTACATCACGTATGGCTCGCCGGATGAAATCAGCCGTTGGTCCGACTCTCCCATGAAAGTCACGAATAATGACTGGATGCAGTCCGGATTGCCGGCGGATATTTTTCAAGAAGCTTACACACGCCTAAAATCGAGAAGATATTCTCTACAGAGGGACGGGTCTTACGAAGTTTGGGAGTACGTTCAGCTCAACCGGCGTTTCGTTTTCGCCGATTTTCGCGGCCTGGGAAGTTACGAGCTGGTTGATCCGCTATTCATAAATGATACGTGGTCCCGTTAAGGCCGGCGACATCCTGACGGCCAATTTGCCAAACCCCAACAGGGAAAAATTATCCGCCGAACTTCACCCCCACGGGCGCAGCCGAAGTCACCGAGTGTCGCCGAGCAAAATTCTTTCGGCGAATCCCGGCTACGCCCGTAGGGAACGGCTCACGGAACTGAAATCTGAAATGCTTTACTTCCGTGAGATGTTCCATTTCCGTGAGCTGAAAATTTCAGATTTTTTTTCTAAGTTTTGCTGCAATGGCCTACGCCTCGCCTCTTCGGCGGGGGTTTGTCGTTTTATGCATTACGTTTTACGCCTTCCGTCTCACCTTTCACTTCTTGCTTGCGAATGAGCGCCGATTTGTTTATATTGCGTCATACAACGATAACAAGTTTTATCAGGGCTACGCTTGAAAGGTGTGCGACGCGCTATGTCTCAATATCATAAAACTTTTTCATCGCCATACCTCATCGTGCTTTTGGTCGCGATGACGCTGCTATTTCAGCTTGGCTGCAGTTCCGCCAAAAAATCGACGCAGGTCACGAAACCTAAGACTGAAAACACTCCAAGAGAACCCAAAGAAAGCCCAAGCCCTGCCGCCGTCATGAATGAGGACTTTGATCCGCTGACTTTGAAAGCGCCGGAATTTCGGATCGAGCGCAAACAGGTCATTCAGCGAAGCGATACGGTGACAATATCAACGGCAGTAGCTCCGGTCGATACCTCCTGGCAAACGGTTCCCGGCTTCCAAGTTCAGCTCTTGCAAACCGAGGATGCGAAATTGGGGCGCTCTGCAGTTCGCGACGTCATTTTGGCGCTCAATACCGACGTCGAAATCATTTACGAAGCGCCTTATTACAAAGTCCGCGCCGGCCGATTTACCAACCGTTATGATGCGGAGCAGTTGCAAAATCTCGCTTCGGAAAAAGGCTACGCCAATTGTTGGGTGGTGCGCACGCAGGTGAAAGTACGGGCAAGCGATTTGTTGAACCAGAAATAACCCCCGTCGGCCCGACTGGATTTTAGAAGACAAAATAATTTTGGGCAAAACGATGAAAAGCTTTTGAATGATTTTGTCCGAAATCATTTTGCCTTTTTGATTCTGGCTTGTCCGGGTTGGGCTAAATCTTGGACAATATTAATATTTTTTCCTTTCCGCTTATACTTTGGAGAGCTTTTCATACCTATTTCTCCACACAGTGATCAATAATCACCCATTGTTCAATTCCGTACGGCAAAAACCCTCGGCAAAAACCCTCAAAATTCTGCTTGGAAAACGGGCAAAAATTTATTAAATTTATATTGTTTATTATTATCGTGATCCTAAAAATTTTTGTCGTCTAATGCCAGTTCGGATTGTTAGCCCCGTCCCTGGCCTGCGGCAGGCTATGTCCGTAGGGGCAGGCGCGGCGGGGCAGTCTGCCTACGGCCGTAGGCGTTACGTTAATTCGGAGGTGATCGCATGTCTGGTCATAATAAATGGGCCAAGATTAAGCATAAGAAGGCAGCAACAGACGCGGCGAAAGGCCGTGTGTACACCCGGCTCATTAAAGAAATCACGCTGGCGGCCCGCATGGGCGGCGGCGATGAGAGCGGCAACGCGCGTTTGCGCAAGGCCATCCTGGACGCCAAAGCCGCCAACATGCCGGCGACCAACGTCGAGCGCGCCATCAAAAAAGGCACGGGCGAGCTTGAAGGCGTCAGTTACGAAGAAGTGGCTTACGAAGGCTATGGCCCGGGCGGAGTGGCGATCATTGCGGAGTTGATCACCGACAATAAAAACCGCGCCGTCTCCGAAATTCGCCATATCTTTTCCAAGCACGGCGGCAATCTCGCTTCATCCGGCGCGGTGAGCTGGAAGTTTGACAAAAAGGGAATTATTGCCGTTGCTCCCGAAGGCCGCAGCGAAGATGATATGCTGATGTTGGCGCTTGACGCCGGCGCTGAAGACGTCAAATATGATCCGGAATCCACCGAGATTCTGACCGCGCCGGGCGACTTGGATACCGTGAAAACCGCCCTGGAAAAGCAAAGCGTAAAAATCGAAAAGGCCGAAGTCAGCATGTATCCCAAGGACACCGTCAAAGTCGAGGGCCGGGAAGCCGAGCAACTCCTCAAGCTGCTGGATGCCATTGAAGAGCACGACGACATCCAAAAAGTCCATTCCAACTACGATATCGACGTCGACGTGATGGCGCAGATGAGTGAAGCTTAACGTGGAAGCCATAACCTCGCTTGGACCCCGCTTGGCGCGGCGATCATCCAAGCTGGATGGCTTGGATGCCACCATGCCCGAACGTGACGACAGACGGTTTTTAGGAGTTGATCCCGGCTTGAGCCGGACCGGATTGGGATTGATCAGATTGCAGCCAGGTCGCCTGGTTTTTGCGGCTTCACAGTTGATCGCGCCTTCACCCGACCAACCCTTGCACGAGCGGCTGCTCCAAATTTACGCCGGCGTTCAAAAATGCTTGCGCGAATGGCATCCGGAAGTGATGGCGGTGGAAAGCGTGATTTATGCGCGCAACGCTCAGATCGCACTCAAGCTCGGACACGCGCGCGGCGTTTTGCTCCTCGCTGCTGCCGAGAGCGATCTGCCGGTCATCGAGTATGCACCGCGTGAAGTGAAACTGGCGGTTACGGGTTATGGCGGCGCTTCCAAAGAGCAGATGCAGCGCATGGTGCAAGCTGTATTGGCGATGCCGGAGGCTCCGGAAACTTACGACGTTGCTGACGCTCTGGCCTTGGCCATTTGCCATGCGCACCGGGCAAGTGGTCCCGATCATCCATTAAAATTTTCAAAATGAAAATCGGGACGACTTGAACAATCATGATTGCAAAAATCTCCGGCTTCTTGCTCGAGAAATCGCCGACGCGGGTGTTGATCGAAGTGAATGGCATCGGCTACGAAATCCATATTCCGTTATCCACTTTCGATAAACTGGGGGCAATTGGCGAAAAGGCCAGTTTATTTGCCCATCTGCACGTTCGCGAAGACGCACTGCAACTCTTCGGTTTTGCCACCGCAACGGAAAAGCAGTTATTTCAACATTTGCTCGCGGTGACCGGCATTGGCCCCAAAGTGGCCCAAGGCATTCTGAGCGGTTGCTCGGTCGAGACGTTTTGCCGGTATATTGCGCAGAACGAGATTGCGGCGTTGACCTCGATTCCGGGAATCGGCAAAAAAACCGCCGAGCGCCTGGTTTTGGAATTGCGTGATCGCTTGGCGCGTTGGCTGCCGGACGGGACGGCGGTTACGGCAAAATCCAAAACTTCGGCGATTCAGGAAGAAACGATCATGGCCTTGGTCTCTTTGGGATATAACAGGATGGCGGCTGAAAAAGCCGTGGAACAGGTGACTCGCGAAGCCGGAGAATTGCCGGTCGAAGAATTGATCAAGCGCGCGTTGCGCTATATTTGAGCAGCAAAGACAGTAGCAGCGGCCAGAGGCAGTAGCAGCAATTTAAAAGTGCTACTGCAACTGCCTCTGCCACTTTCATCATCACGCTATCTCCAATGGCCGACCAGACTGGCTCAAAAATTTCAGGAAAAACGGCACGGGCGCTTGACCCCACTCCGCTCGAAGGCGAGCTGGATTTTGACCGCAGTTTGCGCCCGACGTTGTTCGATGATTTTATCGGCCAGGACAAGCTCAAGAGCAACTTGCGGGTGTTCGTCGAAGCTGCGCGCGGCCGCGGCGAAGCGCTCGATCACGTTTTGCTCTATGGCCCTCCCGGCCTCGGCAAAACGACGTTGGCGCACATCATCGCTAATGCGATGGGCAAGAAGATCAAAATCACTTCCGGGCCGGTTCTGGAAAGAGCCGGTGATCTCGCCGGCTTGTTGACGAATCTCGGCGAGGGCGACGTTCTCTTCATCGATGAAATCCATCGCCTCAATCACGTGGTGGAAGAATATCTTTATCCGGCGATGGAAGATTTCAAGCTCGATATCATGATCGACAAAGGCGCCAACGCCCGCTCGATTCAGCTCCGGTTGCCGAAGTTCACGTTGATCGGCGCCACCACGCGCGCCGGCTTGTTGACCGGGCCGATGCGCGCGCGCTTCGGCGTGGTGGCGAGATTGGATTATTATCTGCCTGAGCAACTTACCTTGATCGTCAAACGCTCGGCGCAACTTCTGGGCGTTGAGATTTTGCCGGAGGCGGCCATGGTGGTGGGCCGGCGCGCGCGCGGCACGCCGCGGGTGGCAAATCGCCTTCTGCGCCGCATTCGTGACTTCGCGCAAATTGACGGCAAAAATGCCGTCGATCTGCATTTGGCCGGCGCCGCGCTCGACCGTTTGGAGGTGGACGAGCTTGGCCTCGACGAAATGGATAAACGCATTTTAGCCGTTATTATTGAAAAATTCGCCGGCGGTCCGGTTGGCGTCAACACCCTGGCCGTTGCCGTCGGCGAAGAGGGCGAAACCCTCGAAGAAATTTACGAGCCTTTTTTGATCCAACAAGGCTTATTGCAAAGAACCTCGCGTGGACGGGTCGCAACCGACTTGGCTTATCAACATCTTGGCCTGAAGCGCGGCTCAACAGCTCCCGACGGGCGTAGCCTTTCGGCCGCAACCCTCTCCCACTCGCAGAAAACGCTATTTTGAGATTTATCGTCTATGAAACTTTCCGATTTTAACTACGCTCTGCCTCAAAAGTTTGTTGCCCAATATCCGGCTGACAAACGTGACCGCTCCAAATTGATGGTGCTGGATCGCGACAAACAAGCGATCGATGAGCAGCAATTTAGCGATGTGGTTGATTTCTTGCAGCCGGAAGATTGCCTGGTGGTCAATGAAACCAAAGTTTTTCCGGCACGCTTGCTCGGCACCAAAGATAAAACCGAAGCCAAAGTCGAGATTTTTCTCCTGCGCCAGTTGGAAGCGGGCTTGTGGGAAGTGCTCGTCAAACCGGCGCGCAAAGTGCGGGTCGGCAATCGCCTGTCGGTGGGCAAAGAATTGGTCTGTGATGTTATCGACAATACCGTATCCGGTGGCCGCGTTGTGCGTTTCAATTATAATGGCGATTTCTTTGAAGCGGTCGAGCGGCTCGGCCAATCTCCCCTCCCGCCTTATGTGAAACGCGAGCCGGAGCCGATGGACAAAGAGCGCTATCAGACGGTTTACGCGCGGGTGCGCGGGGCAGTGGCAGCGCCGACCGCGGGTTTGCATTTCACCAAAGAGTTAATGCGCAAAATCGAAAACAAGGGCGTGAAAATCGCGCCGATCGTGTTGCACCTCGGCCTCGGCAGCTTCCGTCCGGTCAACGTCGAAGATTTGAGCCGCCACAAGATGGATTCGGAATACTACGAGATCAGCGAAGAATCCGCGCGCAAAATCAACGAAACGATGAAACAGGGAGGCAAAATTGTGATCGTCGGCACCAGCGCGATGCGTGCGCTCGAAACCGAGGTGACCAGTGAAGGCTGGGTGAAAGCCAATCGCGGCTGGACGGATAAATTCATCTATCCGCCTTATGAATTTAAAATCGCGGATGCTCTGATTACCAACTTCCATCTCCCCGGCTCGACCATGCTCATGCTCGTCTGCGCCTTTGCCGGCCGTGATTTTGTCTTCAAAGCTTATCGCAAGGCCTTGAAAGACAAGTTTCGGTTTTTGAGCTACGGGGATGCGATGTTGGTTTTGTAATGAGCGCGTGAACATCCGGAACTAACCGACTATAATTTAGGTCAAATGCCACGCCGCTCAAAGTTTACATTCACCTTCGCGCCCGAGGCACTCGACCATCTCGACTTTATCGAGCGGAAATATCATCGGCTTATTGAGCGTACCATTGACGAGCAGTTAAGTTATACTCCGGATACGGAAACACGTAATCGCAAAACTTTAGATCAGCCCGCCCCGTACGAAGCTTCTTGGGAACTGCGGTTCGGGCCGCAAAACCGCTTTCGAGTGTTTTACGAAGTTGATCATGAGGACAAGAAGGTCTGGATATTGGCAATCGGAGTTAAAATAGGCAATAGATTATTTATCGGCGGAAAGGAGTTTGAGCCATGAAAATCGCGTCGGTAGCGGATGTGAAGGCACGCCTGAGTGCCTACCTGGAAGAATGTGAATCCAAGGGGCCCATCGTCATCACTCGGAATGGCAAAGCCGCTGCGGTATTGCTAGCTCCGGTAGATGATGACGATTTGGAGCGTCTTCTTTTGTCGCGTTCACCGCGGTTTCAGGCTTTGCTTAATAAATCGCGGCAAAGTATTCAGGCCGGCCGAGGCCTATCACGAAATGAATTTTGGAAAGCTGTTAGACAACGGCAACGGAACCGGTCGAGCTAAATCCCATTAACGGCAAGCCGCCATTTGTGTCTTTAATCTAAGAGTTCATGGTTGTCTTATCCATATTGACACAATTGATGGAAAAGTGTGGATTCAACGCGATGGCACTGAGCACGGAATTACCAAAGAACTGATTAAGGCCGGTATTCCAAAAGACCCATTGTTTTAGCCTTCCATCCACCCGAAATCAGGCCACATACTGAATACGCGGTGGCGTAACAATAACTGTAGAGAAAACTATGGAAAGCAAAACGATTAGCTCATCTCCTGACGTGTTAAGCGGTACTCCGGTTTTCAAAGGAACAAGAGTACCTTTCCAGACTTTATTAGATTATCTGGAAGGGGGGATTCCATCGATAATTTTTTGGAAGGTTTTCCAACCGTCAAAAGGGAGCAAGTTATTGCCTTTCTGGAAGAGGTAAAAGAACGGATGTCGGCCATGGTGAAACAGGGTGAAGCTGCGCCATATTTTAGCCACGCTACCCAATGTGCAAATTGGGCAAGCGACGAGGGTGGGCAACTGCAACTGAAAAATTACAACAGACGCAACGACTAAAATTTTTTACAGAAGGCAAGACTTGACCGACGTTGCTGCAATCCTCGTCGCTGCGGGACAAGGGACACGCTTTGGCAGCGACATTCCCAAGCAATTTCTGCTGCTGCAGAATCGTCCCCTTATTGTCCATACTTTGGAGCGCCTGCAGAACGCGGCTGTCATCAGCCGAGTCATCGTCGTCGTCGCAAAAGAATGGATAGATTACATTGGCCGTGAGATCATCGGCCATTTTCATTTTGACAAAGTCGGGGCCATCGTCCCCGGCGGCAAAGCGCGGCAGGATTCGGTGCTGGCGGGATTGCAAGCCTTGCCGACGCCGCATGACCTCGTCGTCGTTCACGATGCGGTGCGCCCGCTCTTCTCTCTCGCGCTGTTGGAAAAGGTCGTCAAAGGCTGTGAAACATTCGAGGCGTGTGTGCCCGGCCTGCCTTCGCGCGACACGGTGAAGCGAATCGACGGCGAGCGTGTGATCGAAACCGTGCCGCGCGAGACGCTGCGTCTGGTGCAAACGCCGCAAGCCTTTCGTTACCAATTTTTGATGCAGGCCTTTGAAAAGGCGCGCGCCGCCAATTTCTACAGCACCGACGAAGCTGCGCTCGTGGAAAAGTTCGGTGGTCGCGTCGGCTGGACCGAAGGCGAAGAAACCAACTTGAAAATCACCACGCCGCGCGATTTGAAAATCGCTGAGATCTTTTGGCAGGAGATAACTCAAGCTGCATAAGTAAATCTCAAAACGCGCACAGAAGATATCGCAAAATAATTATGGCAAGATGATTCAATACTTTTTTAAAAATCATTTTGCCTTAATCATCTTGCTATAAAAAGATTTTGCATTTATGCGTATCGGTTTTGGATATGACGTTCACCCGCTCGCGCCCGGCCGGCGTTTGGTGCTCGGTGGCGTCGAGATCAAACACACGCTCGGCCTCGCCGGGCATTCCGACGCGGATGTGCTCTGCCACGCCATCGGCGACGCGCTGCTCGGCGCCGCCAATCTCGGCGACTTGGGCCGGCATTTTCCCGATACCAATGCGCAATTTGCCAACATCAACAGCCTTTTGCTCCTCAAAGAAATCGCCCGGCTTCTGCGCGAGAACCACTATCATGTCGTGAATATCGATTCGACGTTAGTTTTGGAAGCGCCGAAAGTCATGCCGTATGCCGAACAGATGCGCCAGAACATCGCCGCAGCTTTGGGAATCACCCCGGCGCAAATTTCCATCAAAGCCACCACCTCGGAAAAATTGGGGTTCGTCGGCAGAAAAGAAGGCGCCACGGCATTTGCGGTGGTGCTGTTGAATAGTGATAATGAACAAGGCAAATAACCAACGAGGCAAGGAGCAAGCATGGGGTTCCGTAGCGATTTCTATTACACTGCTGCGCGGGACAGAATCAGAGAAGCGCAATTCCTTCATGAGCATCGATACTATGTCTTGTCGATGTACGTTTCAGGTTTAGCCGTTGAATGCATTTTGCGCGCTTTTCGTCTGCTCAAAGACCCAACGTTTGACGAACGGCACGACCTTTGGCGTTTATGGAAAAGCACTGAGCTGGCAAATATTCGTGGCGAATTCTATCATGAGAAAATCCAAAGCGCAATGGACACTGCCATGTCTTTGTGGCGCAATGATTACCGCTTTCGCTCAGAAGCTGCACTTCGAGCATATTTAAAAAAGATTGGGAGTGACCGTGGTATCAAGGGAGATTTTCTGAAGTTCAATAGTAAAACGCTATATGAGGCGGCAGAAGAAATTGTTCAATTTGGAGTAAACCGATGGAAACTTTTGAACAAAAAATAAAGGATATTTTATTGGAGTTATTTGCCGAACATGAGCTCCAATTAGAAACCGAACCTGATGGTCGCGTCAGCGGCTTTATCATCTCTGACAAATTTATGGATATGGATCATCTGGCGCGCCAACGCAAGATTTGGGGACTGCTGCGAAAAAAATTAACCAAAACCGAGCAAATGAAGGTTTTGGGATTTGTAGCCTTTACACCAGCAGAGCATGAGGCTTACAGTGAACCGAGTTTATAGCGAAACGCAGAACATCATCATGAACTCCTCCTCTCGCGTTCGTTTCGCCCCCAGCCCGACGGGGCATTTACACATCGGCAATGCGCGCACCGCCATTCTCAACTGGCTATTTGCGCGGCACAGCGGTGGCACGTTCATTCTTCGCATCGAAGATACGGATTTGGAGCGTTCCACTAAAGAGTCCGAAACCTCCATTTTTCAAGATCTGCGCTGGCTGGGTTTGGATTGGGATGAAGGCCAGGATGCCGGCGGCGCGTTTGGCCCGTATCGCCAGTCCGAACGGCTCGCGATTTATCAGCAACATGCGCAACAGTTAATCGCCGGCAGCCATGCCTATTATTGCTACTGCACGCCTGCCGAGCTTGAAGCGCGGCGTGAAGTGGCGCTCAAAGCCGGACAAACGCCGCGTTACGACGGCCGCTGCAAAAATCTCTCTGCCAGCGAGCGCGCTGCAAAAGAGCAGGCTGGCCTCAAGCCGGTCGTGCGTTTTGCCATGCCGGAGCGAGATATCACGTTCAAGGATTTGGCCAAAGGTGAGATCACCTTTCCGCCGGATGCGTTGGGCGATTTCGTGATTCTGCGCTCGGACGGCGTGCCGACTTACAATTACGCCGCGGTCGTCGATGATCATCTCATGCAAATCACCCACGTCATTCGCGGCGACGATCACGTGGTCAACACGCCGAAGCAGATCATGATTTACGAGGCGTTCGGTTGGCCGCTGCCGCAATTCTGCCACATTCCGCTGATTCTCGGGCCGGATCGCGAGCGGCTCTCCAAGCGGCACGGCGCCACCTCGGTGGATGAATACGCGAGCAAAGGCTACCGGCCCGACGCGCTGATCAATTTTCTCAGTTTGTTGGGGTGGTCATCAGCCAGCGGCGAAGAGATTCTCTCGCGCGAGCGCTTGATCGCAGAATTTAGCTTCGAACGGCTCTCCACTGCGGCGGCGATTTTTGACGTGGTCAAATTGAACTGGATGAACGGCGTCTACATCCGCAACATGAATCTCGACGAGCTGACTGCCGCTTGTTTGCCTTATCTGCAAAGAGCGGGCAACAAATTGCCGGATCACGAAACGCTAAAAAAAATGGTTGGCCTCGTCCGCGACGGGTTGGAATATCTGAGCCAGGTTGCCGAGAAGTTGGAATTTTTCTTTGCCGATGAAGTCCACATCACCGATGGCGTCGCCATGGGCATGAGCCAGACTGATTCCGCGGAGAAAGTGTATTGGTCCTTCCTGCGCCAGCTCGACAAATACGACCGGTTCACCGCCGACGTGTTTCGCCAGTTGATGAAGACGGTAACAAAAGAAACCGGCGTGATGGGCCGCGATCTGTGGATGCCGATCCGCATCGCCCTCACCGGCCTAATGCACGGCCCGGACTTGCCGATGATCGTCGAAATTTTCGGCAAAGAGAAATGCCGCAAGTTTGTCCAAAGGCTGGTTGAATAGCGTCCGTAGTAATGCCTTTAGGCGTAGGATAGTGAATCAATTCCACCAACTTTTCAAAACTCAACGTCCCCTCATCGGCATGCTGCATTTGCCGGCATTGCCCGGCAGCCCGCATTACAGCGGCAACATGCAGGCGGTAATTGACGCGGCTTTGCAGGACACGCAAATTTTAACCGCGGCCGGTTTCTCGGGGTTGATCATCGAAAATTTGGGTGACGCGCCGTATTATCCCGATCATTTACCGGCTGAAACAGTTGCTGCGATGAGCGTTGTGGCTGCGCACGTGCGCCAGCAGACAAAGCTTCCGGTCGGTGTCAACGTATTGCGGAACGATGCGCAAAGCGCGATTGCCGTTGCCGCCACGGCTGATCTCCAATTCATTCGCGTTAACGTTTTGACCGGAACGAGTGTCACCGACCAGGGCTTGATTAGCGGCCAAGCCCATCTTGTTGCTCGCAAGCGACAACAACTGCGCGCCGAACATGTTCTCATCCTCGCCGATGTGCGCGTCAAACATGCGGCCCCGCTCGTCGAACGCGAGTTGGCACAGGAAGTGGATGATCTTTTCGAACGTGCGCTAGCCGACGCGATCATTGTCAGCGGAACCGGCAGCGGCAAACCCGTCGACGCCGCTTTTTTGCGTGAAGTTAAAAAGTTCGCCGGAGATCGTCCGGTGGTGATCGGCAGCGGGTTGAATTGGGAGAATGCCAAAAATTTGCTTGCCGTGGCAGATAGCGCGATTGTCGGAAGCGCAATCAAAATAGATGGGAAAATTCACAATCGGGTTGAAGAATCACGCGCGAGAGAGCTTGCAGAGATTGTTGCCGCCATGAGATAAATCTGGAAAATTTCGGCATGGCAACTTGGCTTTCCATCATTTTCTTGGGATTCTTTCTCGGCATGCGTCACGCCACGGATGCGGATCACGTCATCGCCGTTGCTGCCATTGTCAGCTGCCAGCGCACGATCCGCAGCGCGGCGCTGATCGGAATTTTGTGGGGACTCGGCCATACCCTCACGCTCATGCTGGCCGGCGGCGGGATGATCATCTTCAGCGCCGTGATCTCTCCCCGCCTCGGCCTCTCGCTGGAGTTCGCCGTGGCTCTGATGCTAATCGCCTTGGGATTTTTGAATCTGAAAGGAATTCCGCACTGGATCAACGGCGCCTTCGGCACGAATCGAGGACACGAAAGTGAAGTCCACCATGCCCATCCGCACGGTCATGGTGACTATGTTCATAGCCACGTTCATCGTCACAACCCGGAGGACCATGGCCACAAGGAAGATGAAACGCCGCAAGGATGGCTCGACCGCACGTTCGGCAGACTCGGATTCTATCAAACGATCCGCCCCATTATTGTCGGCGTCGTGCACGGCCTTGCGGGTTCAGCGGCGTTGGCGCTACTCGTCTTGCCGATGATCCACGATCCACTCTGGGCCACCGCTTATCTTCTCGTTTTCGGCGTGGGCACGATCACGGGGATGGCGCTGATCACCACCGCCATTGCGCTGCCGTTTACTTACACGGCCAACTGGTCTGCTCAGATCAATCGCCACCTGGGAGTGGCGTCCGGCCTGTTGAGCTTGGGTCTCGGTCTTTTTCTCGCCTATCGGATCGGCTTTGTGGACGGTCTCTTCACGAAATAACAGATATTGACAATGTCTCCAAAGGACATTAATGAAGGCTTTCGGCCCTATTGGCATCAGCGCGTGCCGCCCAATGACGGCGGCATTGCGCTTGGACAAGTGATGGCGGCCGTGAGGGCGGGAAACATAAGTTGAGGCAGCCGCCATCCGCGCTCGAAAGAAGTTCGTTGCAAACTTGCACAAAGATTTTGGAAAGGCCTGAAAAGATGAAAGAATCCGATCAGAAAACCGCTGAAGGGATTTTATTCACCGATCAGTATCAACTGACCATGGCTCAGCTTTATTACCGGTTTGGGTTGCACGAGAAGCCAGTGCAGTTCGATCACTTTTTCCGCGACTATCCGGATTACGGACTTCATAAAGCCGGCTACTGCATCAACGCGGGCTTGGAATGGCTGCTCGATTGGATGAAAAGCGCTTATTTTCGCGATGAGGACCTCGCCTATCTACGCAGCCAAACCGGTCGAACCGGCAAAAAAATATTTGATGAAAAGTTTCTTGGCTGGCTGCAGCAGCACGGCAACTTTGACTGCATCTCATTGCACGCCATTCCGGAGGGCCGCGTCGTGCATCCCAACGTGCCCCTGACCGTCGTGCGAGGGCCGCTGGCCATGGCGCAGATTCTGGAAACGTCGTTGCTGAATCATCTGAACTACCAGACGCTCATCGCCACCAAAGCAGCGCGCCTCCACGAAATTGGCCGCGGGCAGCTCTTTCTGGAGTTCGGCGCGCGGCGCGCTCAGGATAAAGGCGCCATCGCCGGGGCGCGGGCGGCGCTCATCGGCGGCGCCGATTTCACTTCCAACGTCGGCATCTCGCACGTCCTGGGATTTCCGCCGAAAGGCACGCACGCGCATAGCATGGTGCAAGTTTTCCTGACGCTGGGAATGAGCGAGCTCGAAGCGTTTCGGGCTTACGCCGAGATTTATCCTGATGATTGTTTGCTCTTGGTGGACACCATTAATACGTTGGAAAGCGGCATACCCAACGCCATCAAAATTTTTCAAGAATTGCAGGAAAAAGGCCATAAACCGGTGGGCATTCGATTGGACTCCGGCGACCTGGCTTATCTCAGTATCCAAGCCGCCAAGATGTTGAACGAAGCCGGCTTCCCCGATACCAGCATCACACTCTCGAACGAATTGGACGAGCTGAATCTTTGGCAGATTCTCACACAAATTGAAGAAGAGGCGCCACGCCATGGCCTCGATAATAATGATCTGATCAAGCGGCTCGCTTATGGTGTGGGTACCCGGCTGATTACTTCGGCCGGTGATTCGGCATTGGGGGGCGTATATAAATTGGTCGCCGTCTGGAAGGAAGGCCGCTGGGTGCCCGCGATCAAAATCTCTGAAACCGCGGGAAAAATTCCGAACCCCGCCAACAAGCAGGTTTGGCGAATCTATGACGAGCGCAACAAAGCCACTGCCGATTTGATTGGCCTCGCCGATGAAACGCCGCGAGAAATGGAGCGAATTGTTTTGCGCCATCCCACGGATCATAGCAAGCATCGGATACTACCTCAGCAAGATCTAGTGGAAATCGAGCCGCTCCTGGCCGAGATTTTGCGTGAAGGAAAGCTGGTTTACGACTTGCCTGCGATCGCGGCCATGCGGGAGATTCGAAAGGCCGACGTGGAACGGCTCGATGCCGGCGTCAAGCGCTTGATGAATCCGCACATCTATCACGTCTCGCTCTCGCAAAAACTTTGGGATCTCAAGCAGGAGCTGATCCAATCCGTGCAAGAAAACAATGACATGCAGGTGGGCGTGGCGCGCTCTTGACATTTGCCGCTTTTTTTGCAATATTCCTACTCAGCTCAAAAGCTTTTAATTGAGGCAGAATAATGAAACGTTCGCAGATCAACGCGCTGCAGCGCGAGGCCGTGCAGTTCTTTGCGGCCCATCATTTTCATTTGCCGCCGTGGGCTTTTTGGCGGCGCAAAGATTGGGAGAAGAACCGGACCAAAACTCAGGAGATCACAGCGCTCGGTCTCGGCTGGGACCTCACGGATTTCGGCGCCGGCGATTTTTATCACGCCGGCCTGCTGCTGTTTACACTGCGCAACGGCGCGATCAATCAACCCGGCGCCAAAGACTACGCCGAAAAAGTGATGATCGTGCGCGAGCAGCAACTGACGCCGCTGCACTTTCATTGGCGCAAAATGGAAGACCTCATCAACCGCGGCGGCGGCAACCTCGTCATCGAAATGTGGAATTCTTTTTCGACCGAGGAACTGGCCGCCACGCCGGTGACGGTCATGGTTGATGGCATTCCCCGCACGTTGAAAGCCAGCGAATCGCTGGTGCTCACTCCCGGCGAAAGCGTCACTTTGCCGCCGCTGCTTTATCATCAATTTTATGGCAAAAAAGGAAAAGGCCCGGTGCTGGTCGGAGAAGTCTCCCGCGTCAACGACGATAGCAAAGACAACCGCTTCTATAAACCCGCCGGCCGTTTCCCGGCAATCGAAGAAGATGAAGAGCCGCTGTATTTGCTCTGCACGGAGTATCGGTAGCAAGCGGAAAGTAGCAGGTGGCAGTTGCAGTAGCAGCGTCAGATAGTAAAGAGTAAAGCACAAATGTAACGACGCACCAGTTTTTAGCTGTTTTTCGTTGCAGTCTACGACCGTAGGTTCTCTTTTCGTTGCGAATTAATTTAACAGATGGATTAACCAATTATGTCAAATTCGTTGCTCAAAACCACTGTGGTCGGCAGTTATCCCGTGCCGCAATGGCTGCGCGCGTATGGCACACGCGAGAGCCGGCGCGACGCGATTATGATTGTGATGAAAACGCAAGAATTGGCCGGCCTCGACGTCATTAGCGACGGCGAGTTGTATCGTTGGGATATCAATCACCCCGAAACCAACGGCATGATTGATTATTTCATTCGCCCGCTCACCGGCATCGAAGTGCAGTTAGATCGCAAACGCCTCGACAAATTTCGCCAGCAAATGGGCATGGCGTATCGCTCCGAACCGGCGGGCATGGTCATCAACGCGCTCGGTCCCGGCACGTTGAATTTGTTGCGCGATTGGGAACGCGTCAAGCCGCTAACGAACAAGCCGCTGAAATTCACCGTCACCAGCCCGTACATGCTCGCCAAAGTTTTGCTCGATGAGCATTATCGTGATTTACAAAAACTTGTGCTGGCGCTCGCGGATATTTTATCCGAGCAACTGCAAGGCATCGACGCCGCGGTCGTACAAGTTGACGAGGCCAATCTCACCGGCCATCCCGAAGATGCGATGATTGCCGCGCAAGGCATCAATCGCGTTTTGTCGAAAGCGCAAGGAGAAAAAGCCGTGCATCTCTGCTTTGGCAATTACGGCGGACAAACGATTCAAAAAGGAACCTACAAGAAGTTGGTCGAATTTCTGAACGCTCTCGAATGCGACCACCTCGTGCTCGAAATGGCGCGCCGTCCGCAGGAAGAACTGGCGATGCTGCGCGAGGTGAAAGCTTCCATCGGCCTTGGCATCGGTGTGATTGACATCAAAGATAATCAAGTCGAATCGCCCGAACAAGTCGCCGCGCGCATCGAACACGCCGCCAAAGTCGTCGGCGCCGAACGCATTCAATACGTTCATCCCGATTGCGGTTTCTGGATGCTGCCGCGGTTTGTGGCGGATGCGAAGATGCGGGCGCTGGTGGAGGGAAAAAATCTTTTTCTTAAATGAATCGAATACCTGTCATTCAATGACTTTTATTTGTCATTCAAATCTAATATTAATGGAGCAATCGCAATGACGACGAATACCCACCCCAAAATCAAAGGTCTGGAACTGAGTGAAAACCTGCCCGATGCCGAAGTCGAGGCGCTGTGGGGCAATATTACCTGGCTGCGTCCAAAAGATCACGTTGCCAAACTCCGCCATTTTATCAGTTTCGAATTTGCTTTGACGCGCCTGCTGGCGGGATGGGTGCCGGCGTGCCCGAGTTACGAGTGGAAAACGCAGATTCCCCAACGCCTTTTCGAGGACATGCAGCACATTTGTCGTTTGCGCGAGCGGCTCCGCGAGCTGCCCGGCGGCACGACTGAAATCTCCTCGAATCCGGCGTTGGCAAAATTCTTTGCCGCCATCGGCGCGGCGGATAGTCCCGAAAGCTTTTTGAGCGCGTTTTATTTCGAGATCAAACGTGATTTGCTGCAAGCTTATCAGGAATATCACGATCAGTGCGATCCCATTTTTGACGCGCCGACGATTTATATGCTGGAAGGAATTATTCATGAGAAACAACGACAGTTGGATTGGGCGGCGAATCTGTTGCAGCAGGTGAAATTTAATCCCGAGCTTTCCGCGCAAGTTAGGCGGTGGCGCGAATTTGTGCGGCAATGCCTGCAGATGATCGGTGGCGCAGCCAACACTGAACCGGCTTGGAATGAAAAAGCGTTGCCACCCAGCCCGATCAAAACGCCAGCCGGGCCGGCGCCGGAAAAGCCGAAGCAAGACCCGCGTTTCAAATTACTGGATCGCTTTCCATTGAACAAACAGGAAGATCCGTTTTACGCCACGCTGAAGGACATCATTTTTCAAAATGCCACCGAGTGGCAGGTCATCGATCCGATGTGTTACATTTTCTACGGCGTGCGCAACATGCCGCTCGATTTCTTTGTCGACTTCTCACGGCACCTTTGGGATGAATGCCGGCATGCGCTCATGGGCTTGCGCCGCCTGCGCGAGCTTGGCTATGACATCAAGGATTTTCATTGGCCGCATTATGGCAACCGTCTCGAAGCGCTGGAAGATTATTTTGCCGAATTGACGATGGTCGGTGAGGCGTGCAGCTTCACGCGCAAGAAAGGCAGCATCGTGCCGTTTCTACGCTTCGGCGATCCGCACAGCGCCATGCTGCCGGAGATCGATTGCGTCGACGAGCGCCTGCACGTGCGCTTCGGCCGCGAGTGGCTGCCGGTGATGTTCAAAAACAGCAAAAGGGATGAGCGGCCTCTCGAAGTGCTTTCGGAAACGACGCGTTTGCGGCTGGCGCAGGATTGGACACAATTTGAAGGCTTATCCGAGGAAGAAAGAGAGAAGATTGCCCGCAGCTTTGCAGGGTTTTGTATGACGATTGAGTTTGCGCTGGATTTTACGGTGTATGATCAATGAATTTTTCCGTCTCTTCGATGGGCACCGCTATTGTCAGATCGACATCCTTTGTCAAACGCGGGCGGCCCCATTTCTGAACAGCGATACCGCCAATGATCACATAAGGAATATGTTTTCGCGTGAGATACTGATGCATTTCCCACGCCGCTTCATAGATCGGCAGCATTTTCCTGTTTCCTCGTCGCCAATTCTTGCCCAATTTTATCCCACAGCCGCCGGCGTTCAACCAAATGCTGAATATGTATTTGGTCTAATATCGCCTCGCCTTTTGGATCAGGATAAAGTTTACGAGTTTGATCCCAGACGGAGTAAAGCTCCTCGTACTCCTGGCGTGACTCGTTCTCCGTCATCTTAGGCAGATTCCGCTTTAGCTCTTCTTCGATAAACTTATTCACGCGACCGTAGCCTGCAATCGCCTCTTTAATAAGTTGCCGGCCTGCAGAATCGCGAGGAAGTTGCGTTGGGTACTTTTTGTGCATAAATTGTTTCATCAATCTTGATATTGAAAGATAACGCAGAATAATCTAAATTGCAAATCCAAAATCATGGACGTCAAAGAACACTTTTATTCCGACGATCCCAACGCCGGCCATCCGGATGTGCGGACGAATCCGCCGAATTGCATTTACTACTTTCTCGGCAACGGCTGGATTCAAGCAGCGATTCAGGTGAATCGTTCGGGTCACGGAACGCCACTCGGCCTGTTGCTGATGCATCCAGAAAAATTTGGCAAAAAGCGTGAGGCCTTGAATTTTCATCCGGAGCGCGGCATTGAAGATTCGCAAGTTCGCGTGGTCATCAATGGCCGCGAATATCGCGCCGATCCGGCTGCTCTCCAAGTGTGGTGGGAGAAAAAAGGGAACGTTCCCGCTGTGGCGGCGGAATGGCGCGCCAATGGCATAAACGTGCGAGAAGAGTTTTATTGTTTCTCGATGCAAGCCCCTCGTTTGCGCCGCGTCGTCACTTTGCAGAATCAAGCCGATCGGAATCACTTCGTCGAAGTCTCAACGGCCGTGCCTGAAACAAAAAATGGTCAGACCAAAAAATTTGGCCATCCCTCCTACTCGCTGAAAGCTGGCGAGAAGGTCACAACGATCTTCGAATATGCTTTGGCCGGCAATGCAAACGGTGGTTGGGATGTTGATCTCATCTTGACCGACGATTTGCAAATTTCTCCCGAAGCGCAAAATTATTGGGCGAATGTCACACAAATTGATTGCGGCGATACCGCCATGAATCATTTGTTTGACGTTTCTTGCGCGCAACTGCCGGCGGCCATTTCAGCTTCCGGGATAATGGATGGCAGCATCTGGCAATACAATCTCGAATGGGTGCGCGATCAGGCGATGGTGACAATCGGATTGACGATGGCGGGACATCACGAGCTGGCGCAAACCATGATCGAGCGCCTCTTGCACAAATTTGTCACCGCGCATGGTGACACCGTCGATTCCGGCCGCTGGCGCGATCCGGCGGAGGTGGAGTTGGATCAAAACGGCGGGTTGCTCTACGCTTTGTGGAATTTGTGGATCTGGCGCGGCGACCCGATTATGAATCTCATTCGCCAATATTGGAAAAAAATCGTGGCGGTCGCAGAATTTCCGTTGCAAGATATTTATTGGGATAAAGAATCGCGACTGCTCAAAAACACGCGCGAGTATTGGGAGCGGCACGCCGCGTATGGCATCCGCGCAGGTTACGAGCTGGCGTACCAATTTTTTGTGGCGCTGGGTTTGGAAAAAGCCGCGATCATGGCGGCGCGCGTTGGCGACACCGCCGACGCGCAACGATGGCGCGAGGCGGCAGCGTCCATCAAACAGGCCATGCTGGCGCATCCGAAATTTGCCATGATCGAAGACGGCCACTTCATCAAACGCCGTTTGGCTTCCGGAGAAGCTCAAAGCGCCTTAGCGATGATTGATGCCAAAGATCTTCCCCCCGGTCTATTGCCGCCCAACGACCCCAATTGTTATCTCGATCCCGATGCCTCCGCAGCCTTGCCCATCGCGTTTGAGATGATCGATCCGCAGAGCGAATTGGCGCAAAAAACGTTGGCGCATCTCGAAACGCTGTGGAATCAACGCTGGGACTTCGGCGGGTACGGACGTTATCACGTGACTTCGGAGCCGGATTCGCCCGGGCCGTGGCCGTTTGCGACGCTCTTTATCACGCGGGCTTATCTTGAAAATGGCGATTATGCAAAGGTCGCGCGCGCGTTGCGTTGGCTTACGCAAGTGCAAGGCGGCGAAGCCGGCTGTTGGTTCGAGTTTTACGGGCCACGTCCGGTGCCCCCGTGTCCGCAGATCGGTATCACACCGTGGACTTGGGCGGAGATGATCATCTTTTTCGTGCACCATTTGCTCGGCGTGCGACCGGAGATCGACCGTCTGTTGATTCGCCCACGACTTTTGCCCGAGTTGAAATCAGTAAAAGCGCGGCTTCGCGTTCACAGCCATTGGATTGATTTGGAAATTGTCCGCGCCGCAAAAGCCACCGAGCGTGGCGCTGTTGTGAATGGCCAGCAAAAATTTCTGCAAGACGGCAAACTTATATTGCCGTTGCCGGAGGGAGATTTGAAAATTGAACTGATGATTTGAAACCGTCCGGACGCTCAAAAGCGTCCGGACGGTAAAGCATTTCTCATTTTTATTCGCTGCGCGAAAAAGTGAGCTGCACCTCCTTCCCTCCCCACGACAACCCCTGCGCATCACGCAATACAGCGCCATCAGCGGCGCGATCTTTTCGTAAATCGCGGCGCGCCGCTTGCCGGAAAGAAATCATGAAATCGTCAAAAAGTTTTTGCCATTGTTCTGCCACTTCGTATTGTCCGAGCCAGCGTGCGGTCTCAATGCTCTTTTCAACAGCAATCATCGCCCACCAAAGACTGCCGTAATCCGCCGTCAGCGTTGAGATGCCGCCATCGACAAAGCCCGGCGGCATCAAACCGTAATACGGCGTGGCAGGGTTGGCAAGCGTCTGCTCGCGCCTCCCGCGTATCCACTCAATTCCCTGCGTAACCACGTTCCAATTTTTCTGCAACCACTTATGATCCCCGGTGCTCTGCGCGAACCAGCACATCGTGTATATGAAAACGGGCGTCTCAATGAGCGAAAGCGTTGGATACATGACGCGGAGTTGTCCATTCGGCAACTGGTAGCGCATGCCGGTCTCGAGAAAGCGACGCAGGCTGGAAGTGTCGCCCAACGTCATGGCCGGAATGCCGCTGAGCATCACATCAGCCAGCCAAAGCCCGCGATAGACCGTTGGCCCCGGTTGGAATTGGAGATGACCGTCAATGATTTCTCGCACCTGATACAAATTTCGCGTATTGGCATCGAGCAGACATTGAATACCGCTGTCCGGCACGGAAATTTTATTTCTTGGAACCGGCGCTTCGTTGCGCCAGTAGCTTTTTGCGCATTGCATTTGTTGTTGCAAATCGGGTACGTTGCGAATGGCCTCGCGGCCTTTGCCTCCGTGTATGATAATGATTTCAGCGCGTGTCGTCCCTTTGGGCAATTCGAGAAGCCAATGCTCACCAGTTTTCACGCCGGAAATTGCTTGCGGGCGGGAGATTAGATAAGGAAGGCCGTTCGTCTTGAGAATTCCACTCGTCGAATCAAATGTGAATCTTCGTTGTGCTCGAATGGTGATGAGCGGTGTCATCGATTGATCGGAAACTGATACAACAATGCCATCGAGGCGTGGTGATGGAACCGCGGTTTCCAATTCGGTGCCGCAATCAAAATATATTTCCGCTTGGGATGAGGCTTCACCTCGCAAAATTTCCTCGGCCGATACCGCCGCGTTTTCCGGAAAAATCCAGAACGCATTCAAAAAGACATTCGGATCGGGACTCGTTGGCGAAGCGTGAACTTCAATCGCGAGCTGGCCGTCGCGATTTGCATCTTCTCCATCGAAAAGAAAAACATAGGGATGATTTTTTTCACCGGCTGCCATCGGATCGGCGGTAAGCGGAGGTGCGCCTTCGATTTGCAGCTCGAGTATTCGAGTCCCGGCGCGAGGCTTATAGGATTCGCAGATTCCCATCGCCACCCGTTTCTTGCTTCCCGGCGTGACCTTCACGCGATATTTGATCGGGCGATTGTTTCCCCAAGCGACATTCCTGAAGGCGGGGTCAATTTTTCCGGCAGGCGAAGCCCAACCGATACAACCGTTCAACCCGCCAATGCGTTGGACTTTGTCGTTGATCCAAGTTGGCGTTTGCAATTGTGGGTTTTGCGGAATCAACGCGAAGGCATGCTGTTGCATCGTGGCGCCGTCGCCAACCCATTCGGTGGCCACAATTGGAACGCGAGAATCTTGCAGATATTGGCGATTAATCCGCAGCTCTTTTTCTTTGAGGCCAACTGAAATTTCCGTCAGCGGCCTGGCATACGGACCAGGGCCGAAATCGTAAGCCAACGCGCCTTTTTCGGAGACCAAAGTCTTTTGCCAATCATCCGGCAGGCAGATTGCAGTCAAATAGCTTTCCGGTGCAAACCTGAAATCAACTTGACGCTTCTGCCCGGCGGCGCTGCCGGCGGTAAGCATCAAGATTATTGCGGCAGAAACTTGGCGCACGCGTATCATTCCTCCTCTCAGAAAAATCGTAACGCAGACTGCCCGTCTGCAAACGAAGGCAATTTGTAAGCCTACGGCCGTGGGCTTGCGCTACAAAATCTTCGCGATCATGCTAGTTTTTCGAGAGTAATACTCCAGTGTAGTGAAAAATAAAAAAACTTTCATCAATGTCAAGTGCCGAGGCCGAATTGGCGGCGCACATGCGCTTTCTCATCTTGACAATGCCTCCACGTTTTAGTAGATTATCGACGATCTCAATTACCATGTCACAGAACAACTTTCAACTTATTTATGAAACACCACGAAACTGCTCGCACTGATCTTTTCAAGCTCGAAGGCCTTGAGCCACCGGCCGGTGATCTTGGCATTCGTCCAGCTTTCTCCTCCTGCCGGGCGATCTGGACGACGCCCATCGCCGGCGAAGAAACCGCTCCGGCACATCGTATTATTCATGCGCGCACGCTGCGCCTGCACGCGCCGGCAAAATTGGAACGCTTGGGCGAGGCGTTCGTATTTGGTGGCGCCAAATCCGGCGTCGATGCGCGGAGTTGGGATGGCTGGCCCTGTGGTTACGAAGGCCTGTTGACCGACCAATTTGGCATACTCGCAACGGCTTTGGATCGCTACCAATTAAAGGTTTTGTTTATGTCGCCGTATCTTTAGAAAGTGAGCTCTTTGCAAAAAATTTGGCTCGTGGAAACGGAACAGAGAAACTCCGTGAGTTGTTCTAATTCCGTGAGCAAGTCATTTTACATACCCATAATGCCACAGCAGCTCGCTCGCCATCGGTTCTTGCAGCAGCGCTTCAATGACCTCTTTATATTTCGGATCTTTCCACCGGCCGATGGATTTGTCATTTGCCGCTTGCGCCGGGTTGAACCACGCGCCGCTTTCTTTGATGCGGGCAAAATTTGGATACGACAGGAAAGCGACATCAAACTCTTCATCTATAAACTCACAGATGCGCCGCATGGTCATTTCATATTGTCGCACCAAATCTTCATAACGAATCGTCAGGATCTGCGGATGATTTTCCAATCTGTGTCCGGCTGCCACATCCATGGCCCAACGATGCGGCGTCACCCAAAATCGCGACACATGGCCGGGATGTAATGAGGTGACGACGTCACGGCCATCACGCACGATGTGAATGAGGCGAACCCGCTTGCCAAAATGCTGCAATATCCGGCCGAAGTACAGCACGTTCCGCGGGGTTTTCTCGCACCAGCGCGTGCAGCTCTCCGGAATCTCATGATCGATGAGGTACTGATAAATTTTTTCAAGCCGGAAAGGAACGTCCAAATTCGGCGTGCGGTTGTACAGGCCATCTGCCCCATACCCATCCGGACACAGCGCGACGGTTTCGATATCGATGGCAAAAATTTTTGGATGGCACGACAGAATGGAGAGCAAAAGCGTCGTGCCAGAGCGGCCGCAGCCGCCGATGACAATCGGCCGGTGTCCGAGTTGCAAAATCCGCCGGGCTTTTTCGCGAGAAGTTTTTCGATATAATGCGCGAGCGGCGCGCCAATTGGCGCGGCCCCAAATCACTTCAAGCTGCGGGTTGGCAATCGTGTCGTCACTCATCAGGATGAAAGCAAATTTTGATGGCTTGTTTTTTTCGCAACAATTCGATGCCGTCGGCGTAATGCGATAACGGCAGATGCTGCGTCACCAACGGCGCCAGCTTGAGCTGCCCATTGAGAACGAGTTGCAAAGCCTGTTCGCCGGCCTCGCGATTGTGAACGCCATATCCCAACAAAGCGAAGCCACCGTACCAATGGCTGAAACCAAATTCAACTTTCTCGCGCAGCACGCCGAATATCGCCACCGTCTCTTGCGTGCGCGCCATCAAGTATTCGATTGAAATTTTGAGTCCCGTGGTGTCAATGGCCGTGTCGAGCGCGGTCCGCGTCGCCGAAAAATCATGTGCGTCGGGCGCAAAAGCTTTATCGGCGCCGAGACGAGCCGCCAACGCACATCTTTCCGGCAGCGGATCGATGCCAATGACCTCGCACGCGCCATAACTCCGCGCCATCTGTACCGCGATCAAACCCGCCGGGCCCAAACCGCTGATGCCAAGGCGTTTGCCTTGCACGCCTTCAATTTTGCCAAGCTGGTTGAAGGTGACTTGCACGCACATCGCCAGCTCCAGTGAGGCGATTTCTTCCACGGCCAGAGGCGTTGGGATCGCCAGCAGATTTTCCGCCTTGATACAAACGTATTGCGCGTAGCATCCCTGGCGTCGCGGCCCACCGTCGCGCCAAACGGCAACGCGGTCTCCCGCCGCAAAGTCGGCCACACCCGTCCCAATTTCGACAATTTCTCCCACCGCCTCGTGGCCGGGTTGCCCAGGGAAATAAGGGTAAGTGAACTCCATTCCTGGAAACATCGGGACACCATCCAGGATGTGCAAATCCCAATGTGGACATGTATTAATCGCTTCGACTTTGAGAAGCACTTCTCCATTTCCCGGCCGCGGCATCTGGGCAGCCCGCCACATCGCGTTGCCCGGTTGCACGATCTGGAGAAGCTTCATGGTATCTTTCATATTCATGTTCTCAAACCTCTAAACTTCCATGGCGTTTTTAAAATGCGCTCAAGGCTGAAACGCTTGTCTCACTGCCAATCCAGAATAACACCGAGCACCGGCTTGCGCTTGGTCTCGATTAAGCGCCACGCTTCCGCTGCTTGCGCAACCGGAAAGTGGTGCGTGATTAAAGAAAGCGTATCCAGATTTCCCGCGGCGATCATCGCGATCGTATGATCCATGCGCTCTTTAACCCAACCGGAAACCAACTCCAGCGCCAGCTCGCGGTAGCGCAACGGCTGCAAAGCCACCCGATCTTCGGTGCCGTAAAATCCCGCCGAGACCAGATGCCCGCCGCGTTTCATCACCGTGAAAAGTTTGTCGATCACTTTGACGGAGCCAACCGTGTCAACGGAAATTTGTGCGCCGTTGGGGAAAATCTTTTGCGCTTCCTGCACCCAATCACATTGGTTGGCATTGAGTGTTCGCCGCAGCGGGCCGCCGGCGAATTTTGCCAAACGATCATCGTGTTTGCCGACCATCAACACGTTGGCGCCACGCCGGTTCAGCGTTTGCGCCGTCCAGTGTCCGACCAAGCCATCGCCAACCACGACAGCACCATCACCGACTTTTAGCGCTCCACGCGTTCCGGCGTTATAACCGACCTGTGCTAGCACGAGGCCGGAAAACGCCAGCGGTTCGACTCCGGGCGGAAGTTTCCAAATTTGATCATGCGGGCTGACCGAAGGCGAGACTTGACCACCTCGCGGCTCGAACATGCTGTCAATTTTTCCGAAGGCGGCAAAAACTGTTTCTCCGATTTTGATGTCCGAGAGGTCAGCGCCCACCCATTCGACGACGCCGATTTTTTGGTAACCGGAGACGATGGGAAACGGCCAGGGATCGCCGGGACGATACGGCGTGTCACCGGCAATACGCTCGCCGCGCAAATACGAGCTTTCGGTGCCGTTGCTGATCCAGGAATGGGTGACGCGCACCACCACATCGTTGGAGGTGGGATCGGGGCAATTGACTTCGGCGTACTCGACTTTGTTGGGAGCGGTGAAAACGACGGCATGTGCTTTCATGCGGCTTGAAAATCTTTCTGGTGCAAGGCTACAGCTTTCTGCATTTCATCCGGTGAATAAGGTTTGGCATCCGAGGCCGCGGCGCATTCGAGAATTTCCCGCCGATTTTTGGCGCCAGATAAAACCAAAGAAACATGCGGATTGCCCAAAACCCAACGCATCGCCGCTTGCGGCACACTTTTGATGTCGCCACGAACGAGAAATGAGAGTCGTTGCACTTGTTCGACGCGTTCAGCAATTTCTTCACGCGTATAGCGCGAATTGAGATGATTCGGCGGAAACTGCGTGTCTTTTGTAATCGCACCGGAGAGAAAGCCGTTCGCCAAAGATTCGCGCGCCGCGATGCCGATTTTCTCTTTGCCCGGATCACGAATGAGATGTGTCGCTTCGCGATTGAGCAGACTATAGACGACTTGAATCACGTCAATTTTGCGTTCTGCGGCCCAGTTGCGCGCCATTTGCTGCGTATTTTGAAACATCGAAATCGAATGCCCGACAAAACGAATTTTACCTTCTGCTTTCAATTTATCCAACGCTTCCCAAACATCGTCGTGAATTTCATTCGAGCCGAAAGGCGAATGGAAAAACAGCACGTCGAGCCGATCCGTGCGCAATCGCCGCAGGCTCGCTGCAACAGATTCACGCGCACGTTTCGCATGAAAGTTGGGTGTGTTGCCTTCGGAAGAATTTCGCCCGAATTTACTGGAGATGATAACTTGGTCGCGATCTTTTCCCAAGCCCTGGCCAAGAATTTCCTCGGCGACGCCGTCGCGTTGCGGCGTTCCATAAAGCGGGGCGGTATCAAAAAAGTTGATGCCCGTCTCCAATGCTGCGCGAATAGCGTTAATGGCGTCTGCTTCTGCTACTGCTCCATAAACCTGCGAGGCAAACGCCCAGGTGCCCAACCCGATTTCACTGCAGCGCAGTTCGGTGCGGCCGAGCATGCGATATTTCATGATAAGTTTCTATAAGTCAAAATAATGTACGTCAAAATGATTAAAAGAGGTTGAATGATTTTGGCTTTAATCATTTTGGTTTTTTTGCTTTAAGCCTATTGGTATTACCTGAATTTTGCACGGAAATTTCGAAAATTTCCCATATACACCATCAAATAGGCGTACCTCTGCATCGACGACTATTCTAATGACTCCAAACGGCACGCCTTTCAATCCACCGCGCTGAAC
>Ga0247727_10001385_pt1 | contig 57822 bp, 42 predicted proteins | sample WisWelCaveWW1625_FD_202498 | JGI IMG/M metagenome (GOLD analysis project Ga0247727, IMG submission 202498) | Biofilm microbial communities from Wishing Well Cave, Virginia, United States - WW16-25 | ecosystem: Environmental > Aquatic > Deep subsurface > Groundwater > Cave microbial mat | place... | reverse complement strand
GCTTCAATTTCTGAAACAACTTTTTGTTTGAACGCTAGACTGTAGCGCTTATGTGGTCTCATCTCTGACATAGGTAACCTCCTCAAATTACTTCAAACCCTGTCAACCTATATCAGGACGAGACAAAAGCGGGTGAGACGAGTGGCATCAAAAATTGCCTTTTGCTTTTTGCCTTTTGCTTTTCAGAAAGACCTGAATTGGTTGAACAGCAAAAAGCAAAGAGCAAAAAGCAAAGAGCAAAGAGCAAGAAAAGCGGGTGAGACGAGTGGCATCAAAAATTGCCTTTTGCCGTTTGCTTTTTGCCTTTTGCTTTTCAGAACGACCTGATGTTTGCGGTGGGATTGAGACCTTTCGAGAAGCAAAAAGCAAAGAGCAAAAAGCAAAGAGCAAGAAAAGCGAGTGAGACGAGTGGCATCAAAAATTGCCTTTTGCCGTTTGCTTTTTGCCTTTTGCTTTTCAGAACGACCTGATGTTTGCGGTGGGATTTTTGAAAAGCAAAGAGCAAAAAGAAAAAAAAGCAAATTAAGGCGTGCAGGAATTTTACCGTGTAGAAATCGCTTGCCGCACTTGCTGTTTGCCGTTTTTTTTATGTTTTACCAAAATGAGGAGGAGACATGAAATCGAAGCCTTTTAATTTGTGTGAGCGTACGTTTCAGTTTGCCGACGAGCTTCTGGATTGGATTGAAAAATGTCCGCGCAACTTCATGACGATAGAGTTGCTGCGGCAACTGATTCGCGCGGGAACGTCGGTCGGTGCCAATACGGAAGAAGGAGAGGAAGGACAATCGCCGAAGGATGAAGCCTCCAAGCTCGGCATTGCGCTCAAAGAAGTCTGCGAGAGCCGTTATTTCCTGCGCTTGCTCAAGAAGCGCGTCGGCCCGCAAAACAATCCCGACGATCTCATTCAGGAAGCCTTCGAATTGCGCAACATTTTCAAGAGCCGGATCCGCAAATTGCGGGGAGAAGAGTGAACGGCAAAAAGCAAAAAGAAAAAAGCAAGAAAAGCGTGCCGTGCATCAACGGTGGTGCAACGAGCGTAAAAGCTGTTGCCTTTTGCTGTTTGCCTTTTGCTTTTCAGATGGTTCTCACCTCGTTCGGAACGATGCGCTCAGCCCGACTATAACCGAGGAGCCCTCCCGTTGCCTATAATGGCTTAGTTACAGTGGAGAAAAAATGTCATTCTGGAAGAATCTTTTTTCAACCCAGCACCGTGCTTGACCCTAACAAGATGCTTCCAGCATGACAGATTAGTTGTCCACAATCTGAGGCCCTCCCGTGGTCTGCATCTTTTGTTTGCATTTTTCAAAAATAATTTGCATGATATATCTGCTTTCATCCGGTGCTTTTAGGTTTACGCCACCTCCCCAGAAACCAAGCGGCCAATTTTTAAGAGGCTTGTAACTGTGCAGGCAACCGTCCGGACGCTTTGTGATTTGAACAAACTTGTACTTTATAACACGACAGCGTCCGGACGGTGAATGACTACAGAAGTTTTAACTATTTGCAAATGGAGCCAAACATGACCGTTCCCGAAATCGACCGTCAAACGCTGTTGCGCCGGCTCCACGCCGGCGAGGCCATCGAAGTGGTGGACATTCGCGAAGCGAATGAGTATAACGGCTGGCACATCGCCGGCGCCGGCAATCTGCCGGCTTACATGGCGCTCAATCAGCAAAACTATCAACCCTTCCTCGATCAAATCACGAGTTATCCCAAAGACCGCGAGCTGGTGATGGTCTGCCGCCGCGGCAACACCTCCAAAATGGCGGCGTTGTTGGCCGAGCAACTTGGCTACAAAGCGCTCAGCTTGCAGGGCGGCATGGCAGATTGGAGCAATGCGTGGACTGTCGCGCCGGCCGGGCTGCGGAATGCCGCCACTTTTTTGCAGATTCGCCGCGATGGCAAAGGCTGTCTTTCCTATTTGCTCGGCGCTGCCGGCGAGGCCGCGGTTTTCGATCCAAATATTGAAGAGAACGCGTATCTCGAAGTGGCCGGAAAAACCGGGCTGAAGATTCGCTGGATTTTTGAAACGCACATTCATGCCGATCATCTCTCTCGCGCTCGCAGCCTGGCGCAAAAAACCGGCGCGACGCTCGTGATGCCGGCGACAAGCTCGCTGCGCACCTCGCTGCCTTTTCAGCCGATTCAGGACGGCGAAGTTTTCCGCCTCGGGCCGATCGAGATTCGCGCCATCGCCACGCCCGGACACACGACGGAGAGCACGTGTTACCTGGTTAATGACGAGGCGTTGATCTCCGGCGACACGCTGTTCGTCGAAAGCATCGGCCGCCCGGATTTGGAAAAGGGCGACGCCGGCGCGACGAAAGGCGCAGAACTGCTGTTCGACAGCCTGCACCGGCGCTTGCTGGCTTTGCCGGACGCGGTGCAAATCTTCCCGGCGCATTACAGCGGCGCGATCAAATTCAACGCCGAGCCGTTGACGGCGCGGCTCGGCGAATTGCGCGGCAAGATCGCTTTGCTCAAAGCGGAGAAAGAGGCGTTCGTCAAAACGGTCGTGGCCTCATTGCCGGCAAAGCCGCCGAACCACGAGATGATCATTTCCATCAACGAAGGCAAGACCAGGTTCGATTGGAATTTTATGTCGCCAACGGATTTGGAAACCGGGCCGAATCGTTGCGCGGTGCAGTAAAACCCGGGGTGGAGAGCTGGAGTGATGGAAGGCTGGAGTGATTGGAATGGTGGATTGCAATAATCCAACAATCCATTACTCCAAAAATCCAACAATCCATCACTCCATCATTCCAAGTGGGGTGTGGGGGTCAGGATCGGCGGCGGCTGTTACGCTCGCGGCCTTTGTGGGTGCTGCAATGGCTGTTAGGCTCGAAGCCGGCTTTGAAGACTTCATAAGAAACGCTCGGGCACTCGTCGTTGGCAAGCCTCTTGCTTGTCGTGCAAATCTCGACACGCATGACGCCCGGGGGCGGCAGAAAATCTTCCTCCGGCAGGCCGAGCGAATCGTGCGCGGTTCTCATATACGGCGCCCAAATCGGCAGCGCCACCGCGGCGCCGGTCTCGCCTCTTTCAAACGACATATCCTGCCGATCAAAGCCGACCCAAACGCCGGTGGCCAACTGCGGCGTGAAGCCGATGAACCAGGCGTCGCGATAATCATTCGTGGTGCCGGTTTTTCCCGCAGCGGGCCGATAAAATTGATGGCGCGAGCGCGCGCCGGCCCCGGTGCCGCGGCCATAATCCATCACCGAGCGCAGCATGTCGGCCATAATATAAGCCGTCTCTTTGCTCAAAACTTCTTTGCCGCTCGGCCGGTTGTCTTCCAACACATTCCCGTCTTTGTCCTCCACTTTTATAATCGCCAACGGCTCCATACGCACGCCTTGATTGGCAAACGATGAAAACGCCGAGGTGATTTCGAGCGGGATGACTTCGCCGGCGCCGAGCGCGATGGATTCATACGGCGGAATGTTGGTTGTCAGCCCCATGCGATGGCAGTACTCCACCACCACCGCCGGGCGGGTCACTTGCTGCACGAGACGAACGGTCGGCAAATTCAGCGAGCGCGCCAAAGCTTCGCGCAAGGTGACGTAACCGCTGATCGAATTGTCGTAATTGTGCGGCCGCCATTCCGTGCCATCGACCAGCTTCACCACCACCGGCTGATTGATCACCTCGTAAGTCGGCGAGTAGCCGTTGTCGATAACCGCCGTGTAGACGAACGGCTTGAATGCCGAGCCGGGTTGGCGTTGCGCCTGCACCACGCGGTTGAATTTGTTCTCCTCGAAGTCACGGCCGCCGACCATGGCGAGAATGCGCCCGGTGCGCGTCTCGAGCGTCACCAAAGCGGCTTGCACCGGCCGCCGTTTGCTGAGCATCCCGTTCAAAAGCGTCGAATCGGCCATCACTTCTTTCAACGTCATGCCGAGGGTGTCGAGCATGGCTTGGTCGAAAATTTTCAGGTGCTCTTTGTCGGCCAACAGGCGTTTATTGACGCGCCGCTGCATTTCTTGCAGTTGCAGGGCCACGTATTTTTCAGCCAGCGCTTGCGCGCGTGTGTCCAGCGTGGTGTAAATTTTGAGGCCGCGGGTCAACAATTCCTCGCCATATTTCTGCCACATCAGTTGCCGGACGTATTCGGTAAAATAAGGCGCGATGCCATAGTGCTCGTTGGCCGGACGGTCGAGCACACCCAAAGGCATGGTTTTGTAGGTTTGGTAATCGTTCTGGTCGAGCCTGGTGGTGCGATACATGTTGGCCAGCACCAAATTGCGGCGCGCCAGGCTGCCCGAAGGATTGCGGAGCGGCGAAAGCGTTTCCGGTCTTTGCACCATCGCCACCAGCATGGCTGATTCGTGGGGCAACAGTTGTTCCACGTTTTTGCCGAAATATTTTTGCGATGCCATTTGCACGCCGTGAGTGCCGTGCCCAAGATAAACTTGATTCAGATACATCTCCAAAATTTCATCTTTGGTGTAAGTGCGCTCGATCTGAATGGCGGTCAGCAGCTCGCGGATTTTGCGCGCGATCGTCTTTTCGGTGGTGAAATATAGGACGCGTGCCAGTTGTTGGGTGATCGTGCTGGCGCCCTGGCGTTTTTCCATGTAAATGAGGTCGATGCAAATGGCCTGCGCGAACCGCAAGGCATTGAAGCCCCAATGATGATAAAAATTTCGGTCTTCGGTTGCCAACAAGGCGTCTTTCAAATGCTGCGGCATTCTCTCGAGCGGAACATAGGAGCGCCGCTCTTCAAAAAACTCTTTGATAACGTTGCCATCGGCGGAATAAACCTTCGAGACCAGCTTGGGCCGGAAATCTTCGAGCTGGTTGAGCGAAGGCAAATCCTGGCTGAGCAGATAGATATAAATGAGACCGGGAATGCAAATCGCCGCCAGCAGGACGCCGAAAATGGTCCAGGTGGTTTTGGATTTTAGCGTGACCGATGAAAAATTCATATCCTGATTCCTCGCAAGATTGTTCCGGCCTGCCGGTGGCTGAGACGGCTGTCGCGTTGGGCGGCGAAGCAGGTCGGGTGATCCGTTTTTTTCTTGATGGCGAAAATAGCGCTTCATGAAAATTTATAAACTATCCGAGCAGTTTGACTTCGGCTTTGTCGAAATCGACGATGAGCTTGGAGCCTGCTTTTTCTAAAAACTTCATGCCAATCAACTCGTCACCGGGGATTATTTCCACTTTCACCCGCTTGCGTTTGATTTTAACCCACCCCTCGAAAACCGGCAAAACAATGGGCTTATTGGTTGCCAACACGAACTTATCATAGCCGAGAAATTTGAGATTTAGTTTCGGAAGCATTGTATACGGCACGGCGATGTCACCAGCGAAACCTGTATCCACGATGAAGCGATGCGTGCTATTGGAAGAAAGTTTTAGATTCCCACTTCCATCAACCGTCGCAGACACAAGTGGCTCCTGATATTTGATCTCTCCCTTGAAGATAATCATAGCTTATGGAATCCTCCTCGGAGCTTATATACTCCAGGATAGCCAATGCGAATACAGTAAAACATGGCGTTCGGTGCTTTCTTTCTTCCTTTTTCAACGGCATCAATAGTATCTTTGCCGAGAAAATATGCGCCGCTATCCGGATCAATGGCGACAATCATGCCCTTGTGTTTGGCCTCCAGCGTCTCAATTTTTTTAATGAGCGCTTTGGGCGGCTTTTTCAATGGAGGAATTTCAACCAACTTCATATCCAACCTCCTTAAAATGTGGTTACGTTCAAATGAGTATCGACAAATCACCATCAGGTTAAAACCCCTATTGAAACGTTCGGTTCCCGATTTACTAACAGCGTTGTTGCAAAATACGGCTTCTGCTCCGGCCAGGTCAGCAACTGCGGGCCGCGCTCGTCGAATTGGCAATACGTAAAATGCTCCATCCAATCGCCGAGGTTGATGAAAATTTTTTCGCCAGCAACTTCGAACAATGGCTTGTGCGTGTGGCCCATGATCACGACGTCGTGACCTTCGGCGAATTTGGCTTCAGCGTAACTGCGGTAATCGCGCTCCCACGTGTTGGGATTGTCTTTGACGGCTCGGCTGGTGTGCGAGACGAGCTTCGCGAACGGAATGCCGACATCCGGATGCACCCAGCGATACAGCGAGATATTGATCGGGTTCTTGAAAATGCGCTTCATCAACCGATAACCGCCGTCGTTTTTAGCCACGCCGTCGCCGTGAATGATATAACAAGAAGAGCCGCACAAATTGCGGATCACGTGATTCTCGTGCAGCGCCAGTCCGACCTCGTGCCGCAAGAAATCGCCCATCCACAAATCGTGATTGCCGGCCACGTAATCGATCGGCAAGCCCGCCGCGCGCAGCTCGTGGAGCTTGGCCAACACCGCAAAATTGCGGTTGGGAATGGCGTGGCGATACTCAAACCAAAAATCAAACAGATCGCCGACGATGAACAACCCGGCGCCGTGCGCTTTGGCGTGCTCGAGAAAATCCAAGACCCGGCGCTGGCGAAACACCTCGTCCTCGCGGTTAGGCGCGCCGAGATGGGCGTCGGAGAAAAAAAGGTACGTGGGCATTGCCGATCGAATAACCTGAATTCGCGCCAAAGGCGCTGCAGTATTGGTTTTTTAGCATAATTTATGGAAACGCGCCGTCAAATGCAAGTTTTCCTTTTCGCATTTGCTTTTTTGCCGTTGGTATGGTATATTAAACAAACTTAATTTTCGCCATCACTGGAGATGAGGAGGAACATGCAAACCTTGCAGATTGACAGCATCGGCAAATCTTTCGGCAAGCTGGAGGCCGTCAAAGATTTGAGCCTGGTGGTGCCTCCCGGGACAATGTACGGCTTTCTCGGACCGAATGGCGCCGGCAAGACCACGACGATCCGCATGATCATGGAAATCATTTTGCCGGATCGCGGCCAAATTCTGATCAAAGGCCGGCCGAACACCTCGCGCGAAGTTCTTGACCGCGTCGGCTATCTGCCGGAAGAGCGCGGCGTCTATCCCAAAATGAAGGTGATTGAAGCGCTGGAGTTCTTCGCCGAGCTGAAGGGCATGAAGAAGCGCGATCATGCCCCCAAAATCAACGAGTGGCTGGCGCGTTTCGGCATGACGGAAGTGCGCGACAAAAAAATGAACGAGCTTTCCAAAGGCAATCAGCAGAAGATTCAATTTCTCACCACGGTGTTGCACGCGCCCGATCTCATCATCCTCGACGAGCCGTTCATGGGGCTTGATCCGCTCAACGCCGACTTGATCAAGGACGTGATGTTGGAGCAAAAGGCGCGCGGCGCGGCGATCGTCTTTTCCACCCATCAAATGGATTTGGCGGAAAAGCTCTGTGACGCCATCTGCCTGATCAACAAGGGCCAAAAAGTTTTGGACGGCGAGGTGAAACACCTCAAACGCAACTTTGGCCGCAACAACGTGATTTTGGCTTACGACGGCAACTCCGATTTTCTCAAACAGAACGGCCTGGTGAAAGATTATAACGACTTCGGCAATTACGTCGAAGTGCACTTGCGCGAGGGCGCCAGCCCGCAAGCCCTGCTCGCCGCCGCCATGCAGCAAGCCGAGATTTCGCGCTTCGAGATTGCCGAGCCGTCGCTGCACGAGATTTTTGTCGCCACGGTAAAAGAGAATTGACATTTAATTTTGGCAAATGTTCACAGAGAGAAAGCATGGACAAACTGCTCACCGTAATGCGCCGGGAATTTCTCTCGCGCGTCAAAACCAAAGGTTTCATCATCGGCACGATTCTCACGCCGGTATTTCTGATCGCGATGATGGTGGTGCCGGGCCTGCTCTTGTTTCTCAAATCGGACAAACCCAAGCAAATTGCCGTCATCGATCAGACCGGCGCCATTTTGGATTCCTTGACGGCCACTTTGAGCGAAAGGAATGCCTCGGGCCAACGCCTTTATACTTTTGTCAAACCCGAGGCCCGTCCGGAGGAAATTGAAACGCTGAAAAAATCGCTGTCCGAGCAGGTTGATCGGAGCGAGCTTGACGGCTATATCGTCATTCCTGCTTCCATTTACGAGGAGGGCCAGGCGGATTTTTACGGCAAAAGCGTGACCAATTTTCGCGACAATGGCCGCATCGAGAACGCCATCAGCCGCGCAGTAACTGCACAGCGCATTCAACAAAGCGGCTTGGATTCGAAACAGGTTCGCCAATTGGTCCGCCGCGTGAATTTGAAGACGTTTCGCATCGCCGAAGGCGGCAAAGAGGAGGAAGATCAGGGGCGCACCAAAACGGTGGTTTGGATTTTGGTGGCGTTCATTTACATGGCGATGCTGGTCTATGGCCAAATGGTGATGCGGAGCGTGATCGAAGAAAAAAGCTCGCGCGTGATCGAAGCGGTGATTTCTTCGATCAAGCCCTTTCATTTGATGGCCGGCAAAATTTTTGGCGTCGGCGCGCTCGGCCTGGTGCAATATTCCCTCTGGGCGCTGGTCATGGGGTTGCTATCGCGCTACGGCGTCAAGATCATGGGCCTATCCGCCTCCAAGCTGACCAACGCCAAGCTTGCTATGCCGTCGCTCCCACCGGAAACCCTGGTGTTCTTCATCGTCTTTTTTGTGTTGGGCTATCTTCTTTTCGCCGCCATGTATGCCGGCCTCGGCGCCATGGTTAATTCCGATCAAGAGGCGCAACAACTGGTTTTCCCTCTGGTGATGCTGGTTATTATTCCTTTCTTGTGTACCTTTTATATCATCGGCAGCCCCAACAGCCAATTGTCGGTCATTCTCTCGCTCATTCCATTCTTTGCGCCCATCACCATGTTCGCACGCATTGCGGCGCAGACGCCGCCGGCCTGGCAAATTGCGCTTTGCCTGGCATTGCTGGTGGCGACGATTCTCGGCATGATCTGGGTCGTCGGCCGTATTTACCGCGTCGGCGTGTTGATGTATGGCAAACGTCCGACACTGCCGGAAGTGATCAAGTGGATCAAGTACGCCTGAAGCACTGGCGTGATGGAGTACTGGATTATTGGATTGATGGAGTATTGAGTTTTTAGACTTCCATTAATCCAATGATCCACTAATCCAATGATCCACCAATCCAACAATCCACAATTTATACGAAGAAGGAAACTTTATGGACAAGATGTGGACGGTGTTGCGGCGGGAATATCTTTCGCGCGTCAAAACCAAGGGCTTTATCATTGGAACGATCACCTTGCCGCTTTTTATGTTGGCCATGTTTGTCGTGCCGATCTGGTTGATGTCTCTAAAATCGAGCGAATCCAAAAACATTGTGGTGATCGATCAGACCGGCGCCGCTTTTGATTCGCTCTACGCCGCTTTGGACGATACAAACAAGGCCGGAAAACGGATTTACAATTTCATCAAACAAGATGTCCTGGCCGCAGAGCTTGATGGCGCTAAGAAATCTCTGTCCACGCGTGTCGACAAGGGCGAATTGGACGGTTATATCATCATTCCGGCTGCGGTTTTTGATAGCGCTGCAGCAGAATATTACGGCAAAAACGTGAGCAATGAGTTCGAGAACAGGAATGTCGAAGATGTTATTTCGGATATCGTAACGGAAAAACGTATTCAACGTAGCGGCTTGAACGCCCAGCAAGTTCACAAAATGGTTCGCCCAATTGACTTGGCTACGATTCCCGTGAAAGCTGGTGTGCAGGAGGAAAACGATCCGGGAGTCACTTTTGCGATTGCGTATTTTCTTGGATTCTTCATTTATATCGCCATGTTCATATACGGCGCTATCGTGATGCGCAGCGTGATCGAGGAGAAAGTTTCGCGCGTCATCGAAGCGGTGATCTCTTCGTTAAAGCCGTTTCATCTTATGGCGGGAAAAATTTTTGGCGTCGGCGCCGTGGGCCTGACGCAGTTTTTGATTTGGGCCCTGGCCATGGGCCTGCTCTCGCTTTATGGTTTGCAGCTCGCGGCGCTTTTCGTTTCCGACCCGTCGAAGGTGCAAAGTATCGCTCTCCCCAGCATCTCGCTGATGACGCTGGGCTTTTTCGTGCTCTTTTTCGTGCTCGGTTATTTTCTTTATTCGACCGTGTATGCCGGCGTCGGCGCCATGGTCAACTCCGAGCAGGAAGCACAGCAATTTTTGATTCCGGTCAGCCTGTTCATCGTCGTGCCGATTTTGATGATGACGTATATCATTACCAACCCCAGCAGCCAAGCCTCGGTCATCATGTCTTTGATACCGTTCTTCGCGCCGATCATCATGCTGGCCCGCATCGCGGTGGAAACCCCGCCGTTCTGGCAAATAGCGCTTTGCCTGGTGCTGATGGTCGCAACGATCATCGGCATGATTTGGGTGGTCGGCCGTATTTATCGCGTCGGCGTGTTGATGTACGGCAAGCGCCCGACCCTGCCGGAGATCATCAAGTGGATCAGGTATGCGTAGCGCGACGATGGATTATTGGATCGATGGATTATTGGAGTGTTAGATTAATGGGGCTTCCAATACTCCAGCACTCCAACAATCCAGTAATCCAAAAATCCATCAATCCAAGTTCCGACACCGTTTTTCATTTTGCCAGTGGAGATGGCCTATGTAAAAAAAACCGTTGTGTTTTAGCGACACCCCTCAATAAACTTCAACGCTCATTGCAGCCCGCCGCGGGGCGGGGCGAATTTAATTCTTTAATCATTTCGATATTCTAAGCGGATGCGGTGACGAGCGTGAAATGCTGCAAATCCATTTACCCAGGAGGTCTCATGCGTAAACTCCGTATCGGCGTCATCGATCTCGTCACCAAAGCGCCGACGCGAGCCTTATTCGCGCGCGTCATGCATGCCAATCTCGTGAGCATCATGCCCCAAGTCGTCGCCACGTGGTGTGAAGAAGAAGGCCACGACGTCACGTTCGTGTGTTATACCGGCTTTGAGAATCTGCGCGAGGAATTGCCGGAGAACGTCGATCTCGTTTTCATCGGCGCGTTCTCGCAAGCGGCGCAGCTCTCGTACGCGTTGAGCAATCTTTTCCGATCCAAAGGCGCCGTAACCGTGCTCGGCGGCCCGCACGCGCGCTGCTATCCGCAAGACGCCCAGAAATATTTCGATTACGTGCTCGGCTTCACTGACAAGGCCTTGATCCGCGACGTCTTGCAAGACTGTTCGGCGCACCGCCCCACCGGCGTTTACCTCGCGGCGAACCAGCAACCGATGACGCTACCCGGCGTGCGCGAACGCTGGAGGTTCATCGAGCCGACGCTCCGCAAAGCGCCTCTCATCAAAATCGTTCCGATGCTCGGCAGCTTGGGATGTCCATATACCTGCAGTTTTTGCATCGATGCGACGGTGCCCTATCAGCCGCTGGATTTCGAGGTGATGAGGGGAGATCTACGCTTTCTTTTGCAAAAGTTTCCGCGGCCACGCGTCGGCTGGCACGATCCGAACTTTGGGGTTCGCTTCGATGATTACATGGACGCGATCGAAGATGCCGTTCCTCCGAACCGCATCGATTTCATTGCCGAGAGCAGTCTGTCCCTGCTGGCGGAGCCGCACCTCAAGCGCCTGCAGCGAAACGGCTTCAAGGCCATCCTGCCCGGCATCGAGTCGTGGTATGACCTCGGCAACAAATCCAAAAGCGGCGCGCTGAAGGGCATGGACAAAGTCCGGCAAGTCGCCGACCACGTCAATATGATTTTGCGGTACATCCCTTACATACAAACCAACTTCGTGCTCGGACTCGATGTGGACGACGGGGCGGAGCCTTTCGAGTTGACCAAACGATTTATAGATATGGCGCCCGGCGCGTTTCCCGGCTATTCGTTGCTCTCGGCGTTTGGACAGGCCGCGCCACTCAATCTTGAATATCAGAGCGCCGGCCGCGTCATACCCTTCCCCTTTCATTTTTTGAACAACAATCACGCCATGAACGTCAAGCCGAAGAATTATTCCTGGCCGGAATTTTACGACCATGTCGTCGATTTGACGACGTACACATTTTCGTGGCGCGCGATCTACAAGCGCTACCAAGCGATCGGCGATACGATTCCGCGCTGGATGAATGTGGTGCGGGGCGTATCATCGGAAGGCTTTGGCCGGATCAAGTATCATAAGCAGGTGCGCCATCTGCTTGACACCGACCCGCAGTTCCGAAGCTATTTCGAGCAGAAAACGACCGAGCTGCCGCAGTTCTTTTTTGAACGACTACGAAAGGACCTCGGGGAAATGTGGAAATGGCTTCCGGAAGGAGCGTTGCACCACGATCCCAACGCCTATCTCAAATCACAGAACGGCCACGCGCCAACGCCGGCCGGTGTCAGAAGCACAAGGATTTCGACCAATCCAATTGTTACGACCGCCGTCCCGGTGTCCGATTCAGCCGTCGCGGTTTCGGCATGAAGGGAGCTTTCGTGCTGCTTTAAAGAAATGCGTTGCATACGGCGGAGCCGATTTATTGGGCTCCGCCGGTTATATGGATTCACAGACGGAAGTAAAGTTGTTCGTGCCGTCGTCAATTGAGTGGAATTGGCTGAACGAATTTCCGGCGATACGACGATTGGCCACTCACTGGCTTATTGCCAGGCATTGGAGAAACTTGCCGGAACCGAAGTGCCGGCGCGAGCAAAATATCCGCGCGCCATTTTGCATTGGGTGAGGGCGGACAATTCCGGCAAGCTCTATCGTGTCAAAATCAAAGACCCCTCGTTCGTCAATTGGCCGGCGCTGTCATTTGCCCTGCTCAAAAACATTGTGCCGGATTTTCCGCTGTGCAATAAATCTTTCAATCAGTCGTACTCGGGAAATGATTTGTGATGGATTGACTTTAATTCAAAGCAACTCCCTACCGTTTCCTGGCATTACATTTGTCTTGACTTTTTGCGCGCGATTTGCTATTTTTCAATTACGCCAAACCGGGGCGATTAGCTCAGTTGGTTAGAGCGCCAGTATCACAAACTGGAGGTCACTGGTTCAATTCCAGTATCGCCCACTTTCTCGAAAGGCTGCCGGCAGCGTGAGCTTGTTTGACACGCTGCTTTTTATTTTTAAACTAAATTTTTATGGTGAACTAATTCCCCACTATAAAACCCGGAAACTGACAATCTACTTGACAATGTTGGCAAAGAGTGCTATATTTTCTATCTATGAGCCAGCAGCAGGGTAGCAAAACTAAAAAGGGGAATTGAGCACCGTCAGTAACCGTTTCATGGACAGTTGAGCCGAGGCTGTGTCGTAAGTTGTCCGGCAGCATGGTCGGCCCTTCGTGTCCATATTTTTTATCCGGGCTTCGCCCATAGGAAAAAGCGCAATGGCACAATCAAGCAATGCAGGAGCAAAGGCAGGCGCCGCAGGAGCGGAACAAGCCAAAAACACCGGCAGTGGACGAATTACCAAGCGCGAGGAAGATTATTCGCGCTGGTACACCGATGTGATCGCCGTAGCGGAATTGGCCGACTACGCGCCGGTCAAAGGCTGCATGGTGATTCGCCCCAACGGCTATGCGATTTGGGAAAAAATGCAGGCGGTGCTGGATCGGCTTTTCAAAGAGACCGGCCACGTCAACGCCTATTTTCCGTTGTTCATTCCGGAAAGCTTCATGAAAAAAGAAGCCGAGCACGTTGCAGGCTTCGCGCCGGAGTGCGCGGTGGTGACGCACGGCGGCGGCAAGAAGCTCGAAGAGCCGCTGTACATTCGCCCCACTTCCGAAACCATCATCTGGTCGATGTACAAAAAATGGATTCAATCGTATCGCGACCTGCCGATACTCATCAATCAGTGGGCGAACATCGTGCGTTGGGAAATGCGCACGCGCCTGTTTTTGCGCACCACCGAATTTCTTTGGCAGGAAGGCCACACCGCCCACGCGACTTACGAAGAGGCCGAGAAGGAGACCTTGCAAATGCTGGAGGTCTATCGCACGTTTGCCGAGAACTACATGGCCGTGCCGGTGATCCCCGGTGTCAAATCCGAGAAGGAAAAGTTTGCCGGCGCGCTGCGGACGTATTGCATCGAGGCGATGATGCAGGACCACAAAGCCCTGCAAGCCGGCACTTCACACAATCTCGGACAAAATTTTGCCAAGGCATTCGACGTTCAATATCTCGATGAGCAAGGCAAGCTCGAATACGTGTGGGCCACGAGCTGGGGCGTTTCGACCCGGCTGATCGGCGCGCTAATCATGACCCACAGCGACGACAACGGCTTGATCGTGCCGCCCAAGCTCGCGCCATTGGAAGTGGTGCTCGTGCCGATTTGGAAAGGCCCGGAGGAGCAAGCCGCGGTTTTGGAGCGCGCCAATAAAATCGCGGCGGACTGGAAGGGCAAGTTCAGCTTCAAGCTGGACGACCGCGACAACTATCGCCCCGGATGGAAATTCAACGAGTGGGAGAAGCGCGGCGTGCCGGTGCGCATCGAAATGGGGCCGAAGGATTTGCAAAACAACAATGCCGTGCTCGTGCGCCGCGATACCGGCGAGAAGCGCGTAGTGCCGCAAGCGAGCTTGACGGAGGAGATTCGCCGCACGCTGGAGCAAATGCAAACCGATCTGTTCAACCGTGCGCGCGACTATCGAGATCGTTATTCGAAAGCGATCTACGATTATGAGCAATTCAAAAAAGAAATCGAAGATCCCGAGAAGTCGGGATTTTTCTGGACGCACTGGTGCGGCAATCGCCAGTGTGAGGACCGTCTGCAAGAAGAAACCAAAGCAACGATTCGCTGCCTGCCGCGCATTGAAACCGGCGTCGAGCTGGCGCCGGAAGGCAAGTGCCTGCTATGTGGCGCGGCGGCCAAAGAGCGAGTCGTGATTGCCAAAGCGTATTAATGAGGCTTTATCGATGCAGTTACATTTTCGTTCATTGAGAAGTCGAATCTTCCAACGGAAGGAGGAAGCTTGAGAAAGTCACTTTTTGTCACGGTGATGGCGACCATCGCGTGTGGCATGCTATGGATTCTATTTTTGGCGGCCACGCGCCAAAGCCCGGTGTTGGATGCCGGCGAGATGATTCGGATCGAGGGCGGCAATCTGGTTGATCCGAATCAACCCGGCCGAAAAATAAACGTCGCACCGTTCAGAATTGACAAGTACGAAGTCACCAACGCGCAGTATGCGCGCTTTCGACCCGATCATCAATACTCGGAAACGCAAGCGGATTTTCCCGTTACGAGCATTACGTGGGAAGAGGCCAAAGCTTATGCTGAGTGGGCGGGCAAGGATCTTCCGACCGAAGCGGAGTGGGAGTTTGCGGCCGGTGCGGCCGATGGCCGTCGTTTCCCCTGGGGCGCGGAAAAGCGTGTCCCGCCCATCCAAAAGGCTGACGAGTTGGATCGCGTTGGCAGCTATCGCGACAATGCGAGCCCGGCCGGTTGCTTCGATATGGAAGGCAACGTTTGGGAGTGGACGAGTGACGAGGTTGCAAGTTTGACTCTACTAACGGCTTCGGCCAACGATGCGCAAGCCATCGCCGCCCCGAAAAAGATTCTCAAAGGCGGATGGCGCCAGCTCAAAAAATCCGTTGCACCGGCGGCAGTAAGCGAGCGCTGGACTTTGGAAGCGACGACGCGCTCGTCGCAAGTGGGATTTCGCTGCGTGCAGCGCATGCAATGAAGTCGCGGGCTTGCAAAAATTAAAAATTTTTTTGATCTCTCGGCGAATCGGCTCAGTGCAGGTACAATCTAAAAGTATAGACAATTGACGGTAAGTTCTGGAACTTTCGTCCCTACGGGCGTAGCCGACGAACGCAATCCTGGAAAAACGTCCCGATTTTCCTTATCTAATAAGATGAAGGAAGCTCGGGAAACCGTGAGTGAGAATTTCGTGGAAAACCTGATGATTTCGCCTGAGCCACATAAGCCGACCTCCACGAGCTTTTCGGAGCCAACGGATGATGGAACTCGTGAGGCCTCCGTTTCGACATCCGCCATTGTGAATTTGGCTGAAGGGAAGTCGGAAAAAAATTCGGATTCTGTAGTTGCAGAAAATGCGGCCGTTGCGCCGCCAACGGAAAATTCCAACCATCGCCCGGCCTTCAACGCGGAGACGCGCGAAGGCCCGGCGGCCGTGCAAAACCAAACCGGCACCGCGCCTTTTAAAGCCGGATACGTTGCCATCCTCGGGCAACCGAACGTCGGCAAATCGACGCTGCTCAACGCGCTTTTGCAATTCAAATTATCGATCGTCTCCCCCAAGCCGCAGACCACCCGCAAACGCATCCTTGGCATTTTAAACCGGCCGAGCAGCCAGATGATTTTTTTCGATACGCCGGGCATTTTGGAGGCGCATTATCGCTTGCAACAGGCGCTCGTGCGTGCTGCTTTTCAAGCGATGAAAGATGCGAACGCACACATCATGATGGTGGAGCCGGCCGCCCCGCTGCAGCCGGCCGATCTGGGGATTCTCAACCGGCTTGCCGATACCGGCAACCCCATCATCATCGCCATCAACAAAATTGATACGATTCCCAAGGACCACCTGCTGCCGGTTATCGAACAGTTTCGCGACAAACGCAACGTCAAAGAGATCATCCCGATTTCGGCTTTGCAACAGGACGGCGTCGAGCGTTTAGCCGAAGTCGTGGAGCAATATCTGCCGGTGCAAGAACCATTCTACGACGCCGATCAGATCACCAGCCACCCGGAGCGTTTTCTCGCGGCCGAGATCGTGCGCGAAAAAATCTTTTTGCGCTACGGCGAAGAGATTCCGTATTCGACGAGCGTGCAAATCGAGGAATTTGTCGAGCGCCCGGGCCACAAAGATTACATTCGCGCCATCATTTACGTCGAGCGCGAATCGCAGAAAGGCATCATGATCGGCAAAGGCGGACAGGCTTTGAAGCAGGTTGGCAAGCTCGCGCGGGAAGAGCTTGAGCAATTGCTGGGCCGGCCGGTCTATCTCGAGCTGTTTGTCGCGGTCAAGGAAAAATGGCGCGAGCGCGAGTCCGAGCTGCGGAGCCTGGGTTATTTGTAAAGCAAACGGCAAACGGCAAAAAGAAAACAGCAAAAGGTAAACAACAACGCCAGTCCAGTTCATTTTAATTTTGCTGTTTTCTTTTTGCTTTTTAACCAGTACTTTCCCTTCGGCGTGAATACGGAATGAAGAATTTCATTTTTAAGCCAAAGCGTGGATGGCCGAATCCGCCCGAGTTGGAAGTGACAAGTTCTTTGGAAGGAAGCAGCCCCGGCAATCGCCCGGGGCCAACAAGGTTCTTGCAGTCAAGCCTCGTGAAAGCCGGGACCATTTTGCTGTTTGGCTATCTGATTTATATCACGAATTACGCCACCTGGGCGATGCGCCTGACGTTGTGCATGCTGTTTTGCAGCATGATCTACACCCGCGACAACTCGCCCTCCGGCCGCTGGGTGGCGATCGGCATCATCGCCGTGGGCACGCTGCTGTCGATTTTGCTGCCGCTGGCAGGAATCGGTCCGAACTTTCTGCGCAGCGTGTTTTGAAACCATTATCTTTCTTTGCGATAGTTACTCAGTAGTACTCTCAAAAAACTATTACGACCGCGAAGAATTGTAGCGCAAGCTTCCAGCTTGCTTTCGTTTGCAGACCGGAAGTCTGCGCTACGAAAAGCCTCGACATTTCTTGCCAGGAAAAGTCTGGGCTTTTTAGCTTACAAGTCAAAAATAATCCCATCGTCTTTGCGTATGAACAAAACCGGTATGCCCCAATCGATCCGGCCGGCTTCCAGATTGATAAACATTTTCCGCCGCGCTTCCGAAACCGCCCGATCGACTTGAAAAGTTTCGGCCAGGGTGGTGTAAAATTCCTTTGAAAACTCAATAGCGCTTTCATCCGGAATCTTGAACTGCATTGCTACCACCGCGGGCACGCCGATTTTAACCAAACCTGGCGCGACGCCCATGGAAACATCCGACGCCGAAGTTTGCGCCGTTTGACAGGCGTTCAAAACGACCAGGCGCAACGGCTTTCCCTCCAACAGTTTGCCAAACCGGTCGATATTGACCAGATCAGCTTCTCCAGCCTTGTTTTCAAAGACCAGGCCTCCGCCTAACGGCTCAGCATAGGCGCCATGCCCGATAAAGTGAATAATATCGACGCGTTTTTTTAGTTCCCTGGCAAGACCATTCAAAGTCGCTTCTTTTAGAAATTGGAGCTGAACGATGCCGCGCCGCTCCAACTTCCCGAGCGCTTCTTTAATCAATTTTTTCTCGGTTTCGACATTCAATGGCGGATAGCGCCCGTCAATCGGGTTTGGCACGACAACCAAAATCCGCAATGGCGGCTTCAGCGAAACCGCGGGAACCGGCTCGGGAATCGCCACGAAACGCGTGATCGAAAGAGTTTGATGCAACGCGAGAAATTCTTTCGTCTGCTTGCCGTCGTACATATATTCCCACGGATAGCAAGCGAGGTCGGGCGCATCAATTCTAAGCTTGATCCGCAAATAGGCATTTTTCGCATAAGCCATTCCCAAGCTTTTGTCATAGTGATCCCGAATATCCGGCTGAAACAGCGCCTCGAACAGATTGGCGCCAAAATCTTTCAAGCGCGTCACCTCCAGGCTTAAATCTTGCATGGCCTCGCGAACCTTGGCCATCTCAGCTTCGGCCAAAGGAAATTTCAGCTCGCCGGAATCCTCCCCCGCGGGACTATCGACGAGAAACACCGGATAAGCGCCGTCTTTTTCTTTTTTGGGGCCGATCAGCAAGTAATAATCCAGATAATTGATTCGCTTTCTGCTGCCCAAAGCCATGTGCTGCGCCTTGTTGTAATAGTATTGCGAGGCGGCATAGACGATGCAGAACACGGCATAAGGAAGCAAGACATACGTTTTTACCCCCAGGTTGATGCTGAGCGCTGCCACGGCCAATAACAAAAGAAAAGAGAAAATGTAGATTTGCCACGGCCGAATGCGGCCGGATTTATTCGAAACAAAAAATAGCCAGATCAGCCCCAAGATGACCAATGCGAAACTCGAATAAAAGTTTTCAAATGTTCCTTCGCGAATCGTCTGGCCGTTCAACATTTGGCTGATTAACGCGCCGTAGATAAATAGATTCGGATAGCTGCGAAAATGCGGACCGTGCGTTTGCTCTTGCGAGTTAAGAGAATTTCCAATGAGAACGATCTTATTTTTGAAAATGGTTTGATTGGCCTGGATATGAGCCAGGGCTTCGGTAACGGAGAAAATTTTTCCCGAAAATCTTTCCGGTGGGATAAAATTGATCAAAGTTTGCATTTTGCGGTCAACGGGAATCTCCAACTTCGTCGCGCCATTGTTTAACGTTATCACCTCATCGGGCAACTGGGGAAGCGTATCAGCCGGACAACCCAGGAATTTCATCACGGCCAGCAAGGGCATAGCCGGGTACAGCCGGTCGTTGTAATGAATGAGCAGGGGAAAATATTCTTGGGCGCGGCGAGTGACATCGGCAGCTTGTGTAACATGACCCAGGCTTTTTGTAACCTCGAGCAAATCGCCGAAAGGCAGTTGCGCCCCATAAACGCCCTCGATAAAACCCTCAGGAGAAGGCTCACCAGGCACCTTGAGATGAAATCGATCCGGAATGATCGCGTGATTGTCACGATCGATGAATTCAACTGCAAGAATAACTTTGCCGGAAGCTGATTGCATCGCCGCCACCAGAGCCGCGTCTTGCGCCGAATCTTTGGCGCCGGCAAAGAGCACGTCCAGCGCAATCGCTTTCGCCCCCAAGCGATCCAATCCCGCCATCAATTCGGCGTAAGTGCGCCGGTCATATTCGGTTTCCTCCTCATCGATGATAATCAGATGCGCGCTCGGTTCTGCGGTTGAAGTGAAGATCTGATAATAAATGAACGACTCCACCGTCTCATAAAATCCGTGCAGAAAGGGGAGCTTGAATAAAAGCCCCAAAGCAATCCAGCTTAAAATAAAGCCGGCCGCCGCGATGCCGAGTGTTTTGAGTTTTAGTGTCAGAAAGCCCATGAATATTCCGATCACAAACTAAAGAAGAAGCCCACGCAAAGCCGCCAAGACGCAAAGAACCCGCAAAGGCTTTTTCTTTGCGATACCTTTGCGACTCTGCGTCTTTGCGTGAATGTTTTTGCTTTAACTTGAAAAATTCCCCTACGCCCACCAGAGGATATAACTGCGATCCTTGTCCGGCCCGCGTTTGACCGCTTTGCGCTCCAAACGCGTTCCGGCGACGCTTTTGTTGAACAGATATTTCTGGGCGCTGACGCGAATGAATTTCTTCAGCCCGGCCGACTGTTTTTTCACCCACGCGGTGAGATCGGCTTTCTCGCCCCAATCCGCGTCTTCTGCCATGATGCCCAACAAATTCAACGCCGCTGCTTCGGCGCCGTTCAACAGTTTGAACGCCTCCAAGAGATACATTTCGGATTTCTGCTGCAGCGCGGCGCTGTCGGCGTGCTCGGTTTTCCACGTTTGATACAAAAGCGCCAAATTGAGGTAAAAACCCGGCTGGCTTGCCATTGGCGATTTGGCTTTCAAATAATATTCTTCCGCTTCATTGAAGCGGCCGGAAACACAATAAACGTTGGCTAAATTGACCAGGGCACGAGGATCGTTCGGATTAGTATCAAGAATTTTTTTGAATTGATACTCCGCGCCCCGGAGCGAATCCTGTTGCGCGAAGATGATGCCCAGTTGATTTCGCAAGCTGTCATTGGCCTCGCCTCGCAGCCGCAGCGCCGCCAAATATTTTTCCACCGCTGTGGTGGAGCGCCGTTGTTGAATCCACGTGGCATCAGCCGCAAGCATTTTGTTCAAGCGGTCGGGATTGGGCAAATCCGGCACTTGTGTTTGCAGCTCTTCCGGCAGCGCGCTGATATAAGCGCCCTCCACTTCTTTGACCGCCACCACTTTGAATTCATTGTCCTGCTCCGCTTCGCGATATTTTTTGCCGCCAACTTGCCACGCCTCGGCAAACGGTTTTCCAATTTCCGTGACTTCCACCGGAATCCACAGCGAGTTGTTTTTTGCCACGACGAGCGAATCGCCGACCGGCAGCAAGCCCCAGTTGCGCTCGTGAATGCCGGTGTCGAACATAAGAAAGATGTGGCCGGCGGTGCTCACCAGCGCCGTTTTAATGCCGGCATTTTCCAGCAGCGCAGCGTAGAGCACCGTCAAATCGTCGCAGTCGCCTTGTTTGCTCGCCAACAATTCCGCCGGATACTTGATGTAGTCGACGCGATGCTGGCTTTTGGGGATGATGGAAAACGGATTTTCCGGATCTTCCCTGTACTTGAGGCCGACCGCGCTCATCGCATCGAACAGCGCCGCAGCGGTGTAGAGATTGCCCAGTTCGACTTCGGGCCGGTACGGCAAATCTTTTGTGGCTTCGCGCGCGAACAGCTCGACCATGCGATCCAGCTTGGTGATGAAGGCCGCAGCTTTGCCGGGGTCTTCCCACGTGATGGCGCCACGACCAAATAATCTGAATTTTTCGGAGGCTTCAACAGACTTGTCTTCGTTCTTGATTTTATACTCAACGCGGATTTTCGCCTGGCGGAAGGCCGGTTCGCGCACGCTCAAAATATTCTTGGCAAAAATGACCGGAAAAGCCGTGGTTTTGCTCTCGTCCGGACCCAAAACAAAACTTTCCTGCGAAACGCTTTCGGTGAGTCCGGGAATTGTCACTTTTAGCGTCATTTTTAATTCCTGGTCGTAATCGTTGCGGATGGTGACCGCGCCGATTCTTGCTGTGGCATACGTTTTATAAAACGAGGCGTACACGTCATTCATGCTGATATCGGAAATTTTCACCGGCGACACGCTGGGAATGAATGAAAGCGAAAAGAGGTGGGTCGGCGACAGCGTCGGCGGCATGACATAAGCATAATCCATTTGCAGCGCGAGCGGGGCGAATTTCAAGCTGCCGCCAATTGAAGCCGTAACGCCTTCATCGGTATGAAAATCTTTTTGCACTCCGCCGCGAATAGCGAGATTGTCGTTGAACCAAGTTTCCGCGCCGGCATGAAAACGATCGTCAATATCAAAGGTTAACAACGCCTCCCGCAGTGAGAACCATTTGAGCGAGATTTCCTCTTTGGGATAAAGCGCGGCGCCGAAGCGGATATTTTGCGGCAGGATTTTATCCCGCCTATCGGTTGCATCATACGTGATGTACGTATCACCGGCATCGAACGCCATCACACCCAAGCTGAGGCGCTGCAAGAAGCCGCCTTTTTTGAAAGGCAGTGAATAGAGCGCGCCGAGATCGAAGCCGAAGCCGCTCCCTTTGCCCTCCGAGCGCCCATCGAGCCGGGTGTCGGTATTCAAATACTTCACATTCGCGCCCAAGAACAAATTCTTTGGGAGTTTGGCGCCAAACGCAATATTCAAGTGATTGAGGAAATATTCCAGCTCGTTGCCCTGCTCGTCATAGCCGTAATTGAACCAACTGCCGCCGACCGCATAACGCGAGGTGAGCGGATAAGCGAAGCTGAGATAAAGGTTGTGCAGGCCGGGCACATTATACAAATTATTTACGTACATGCTGTGCAGCTCCGGGCGCTTCAGCGTCGGCAGGCCCGCCGGGTTCCAATAAATCGCGTTGCCGTCATCCGCAATGGCGACAAAAGCCTCGCCCAGCCCCAACGGCCGCGCGCCGGTGAAAATCTGATTGCGCGGCTGCGCGTAATTGTAAGAGGCCCAAAGCATGATCAGGCCGCACATGAAAATGACATTCTTTTTCATAATCCTTCTCCGCTGAACGATTATTTTCCCGGACGAGCCGGAACCCAGTTTAACCACGAAGTCACCAAGACACGAAGGCAACAAAGTTTTTCTTGCCGTCTTCGTGTCTTGGTGGTTAAAAATCTTTGCGATAATTTTATGTCTTCGCGTCTCGTATGTTAAAAGTGAATTTATTCTCTCTGCCTTTATGAATACGCAAGATAATTATGGCAAGATGATTGAAAAGCTTTTTAATTATTTTGCCACAATCCCTGGCCTGCGGCAGGGCAGGCATCTTGCAAAAAATATCTTGGCGAGTCTTTATGTGATTTTTTGCTTTTTAAAATGCTCATCACTTGTTCAACACAACTACAGTCTTGGTCACCATCTTATCCTCGGCTTGAATGGTGACAAGATGCAGGCCGCTGAGGCAATAGTGGCCGGATTGGTCTTTGCCGTCCCAATATTGCACTTGCGTACCGTATGACATCGGCTCGTTTTCGGTGAGCACGCGCACGAGGCGGCCGGCGGCGTTGTAAATTTTGATGGTGACGTTCGATTCTTTGCCGAGATCAAACGAGATCGCGGTCTGCGTATTGAATCCGCCGCCTTGCGGCGAGAACACGCGCGGCTGGCTGGTGACATTCATGATACCGGCTTTGTTGCCCGTGCTCAAATCTTCATACAACGCAAACACGCCGGCCTGCTTGAAAGTGGTGGTGATTTTGTTTTCCTCCACATCCACCGAGCCGCCGAGGCGCTGCCAGTTGCTTTTGCCATCAGCGGAGTGATACAAGGCCAACTTTTTCTCGTTCTTGTTGGTTAGTGCTGAGTCGGGATAATATAACGTCAGTGTGGCCGGTTTGTCAAGCCGAAGCTCATGCGGAGCAATCTCGAAACAGAGATTGGCAAACTTCACTTGCGGATCAGCTTTGGGAACAATGTCTTGAAGAAGGCAATCGCGCACATTGAGCGGCGTGTCTTTGGGAAAGGTATTCGGTGGGAAATACAATTCAAGCTTGCCGGCATCAAGAACAAAGTTTGAGCCGCTACGAGAATCCACTGTCGCGGTGGATTTCGCTACCTCGAGATTTAAAAAAACATGGCTTTCGTGTTTGAGCGTATCGTAGGCGGATAATTGCAGCAAGTAGGGGCCATTCGGCAGACCCTCGGTGTTCCAGATCGCGAGGGTGTCATTAAAAACTTGCTTCAATGAGTCATATTCGGTAAAGCGACCAGTTTTCCATTCTTTCACATCTTTTTGCGTTTCGCCAAAACCATATTGCAAGTTATAGTAATCGAAATCGTTAATCGGCGAGTTATCAAAAGCGTTACCAATGATAGCGACTTGACCTGCAACAATATCATTGGCTTTATGTGAGTTGAAGGTAACGGTCGGTGGAGTGATATCAACCGTAAAAGTCCATTTTGCAGGTATGGGGTCGATATTTCCCCATGAATCTCTTGCTCTGACATGAAAAGTATAGGTGCCATTCTGCAAAGGTCGTGTTTGAATTGAAGTGAGTTGGCCAAAAGGCTGCCAATGACTGCTGTCGGGAATTATTGAACTCTCAACAACTGCATAAGAGTAGAACAATTGCTCCTGTTTTGTAAAAAAATCTCTTCCATTAAATCTAAACAAAGGTGTCGGAGTGCCTGTGGTCTTTTCAGGATCTCCAATGATAAAAGTAAACGGCGGATTCCTATCCGGCCTTAATCTACTAACGCCCTCCCCAGTTCCAAACCACATGAATCTATCACTGGATTCTATAATTGCACCAACAGAATTACCAGCCAGTCCATCCGTTTTGGTAAAAGTTGTCCTTAAGTCATGCTGATGGCGAGTTACACCAATATCGGATCCAAACCACAAAGCGCCGTCACTTGATTCGCCAATCTCATTAATATATCGACCGTCGGGTGCTATAAATATTTTCCACTCATCATTATGGTATCGGAAGAAGACTAGCCCTATCCCTATGTGAAACCACAAAGCTCCATCACTAGACTCGAAGATCAGGCTAACATAACCACTTGATGGAATAACCGTTGTCCAAACGCCATTCTGATAGCGACTGACGCCACCACCAAGCGGTCCTCCTCCTACCCATATAGCATCATCACTGGACGCCAAGATTGCGGTCACACTAATATAATGTGCAAATGGGGTAAAGGTCGTCCATGTACCTCCATGAAAACGACTAACACCTCTTTGAGTAGCGAACCACATAACACCATCACTGGACTCAGCAATGCCATAGACTTCATTAGAAGCCAAGCCGTTGTTTGTCGTATAGGTGGTCCAGGCTTCATTCTGGTAGCGACTAACGCCTCTCCGAGTTCCAAACCACAAAGCGCCGTCACTGGATTCAATGATTGCATACACAGTATCATTTACTAAACCTTTAGCGCTGTTGAAGTTCGTCCAAATGCCGTCTTTATAGCGGCTGACACCGCGATACGTTCCGAACCACAATGCCTTATCACTGGACTCAATGATTGTACCAGCAAGATTATCAGCTAAGCTATCATCTGTGGTAAAGGTTGTCCAAAAGTCAACCTGATACCGGCTGACACCACTTCCATAAGTTCCAAACCACATAGCGCCATCACTTGTCTCCAAAATTGCTCTGATATCATTATTAGCCAGCTCATTGACTTTTGTAAAGGTATCATCCTGATAGCGACTGACGCCTGTCGGAGTTCCGAACCATAAAGCCCCGTCGCTGGATTCGATCATTGCATTAATGTTATACTCAACCAGGCCATTAGCTTTGGTAAAGTTTGTCCAGACGCCGTTTTGATAGCGGCAGACTCCTCTCTTATCGGTTCTGAACCATAAGGCGCCATCTTTTGACTGAACAATTGCATAAATCGGAGAATTGGCACAGAAAAATGGTGCGGAGGAAAAGGTTTCCCACATTCCATTCTGATAGCGGCTAACACCTCTTGAGGTTCCAACCCATAAAGCCCCATCACGGGACTCAAGGATGGCATGAACAAAATTATTAGCCAGACCGTTGACTGTGGTAAAATTTGTCCAGATGCCATTCTGAAGCCGGCTGATACCACCTCCATCAGTTCCGAACCACAAAGTCCCATCACGGGACTCAAACATGGCTCTAACAGAAAAACCACCCGGCCCATCGACCCAGGTAAAGATACCTTTTTGATAACGGCTGACACCTCCGAACCATAAAGTCCCATCACGGGACTTAAAGATTAAATCGACAAAATTCGGAACCGGGCCATCGGCCGTGTTAAAGGTTTTCCAGATACCATCTTGATAGCGAGTTAAGCCCTTTTCGGTTCCGAACCACAAAGCGCCATCATTAGACTCTTCGATTGCTAAAACACGATCACTAGGAAGCTCATTGGAGCTTGTAAAGGTTGTCCAATCGCCATCATAATGGCAGAGAGCTTGAGGCGTCACAAACCACAAAGCTCCATCGCTGGCCTCAAAGATTGTAAGAATTGTGTTATCTGGCAGCCCATCGCCTGTAGTAAAGTTTGTCCATGAGCCCTGCCCTTGCGCTATGGAATAATTTGCAAGGCTGAAAATTAAAATAACCGTTTTGCAAAGAATTTTTTTCATAGGGCACCTCATCAGCCATTAATTTTTTTTGGTACTTTACATAACCAAAAAGTTTGTCGATAGATTAGCCGGCAGCGCGCTTATGCTTGTTACGAAACTTCATTTCATCAAAACAAGCTTCTTGGCTTCCACAAAGTTATGTCCCGAGCCAACGGCAGAATCTATCATCTGCAAACGATAAAAATAAACGCCGCTTGGTAAATTCGCAGGATTCCACTGCACTTTGTATTCTCCGGCAGGCTTCTTTTGACTGACTAGGTTTGCAACCTCCCGGCCGGTAAGATCGAATACTTTGAGCGTCACATAACCGGGCGTCGCTATCGTATAGCGAATCGCGGTCGTGGCGTTGAAAGGATTCGGATAATTCTGCAAAAGCATGAATTTCTTCGGCAATGGTTGTCTATTCTGACCGACTGATACGTTCAAGTCATTGTCGAAAATGAATTGCGCCTCGTAAGTCTTTTCGATAAGTCTCAAGGAATCCGACGCGCCGATGAAGGCTACGGCAGTTTTCACGCTGGCGCCCGCAGGCAGAGCAAAATCGCCGCTGCTCATCATAAAAACCACGTCCCTGTTGAAACGTGGCCTCATAAACAAGTCGGGTTCCATGTAACCATATTGTGCATGATCCCGACTGGCAAATATCCCAAAAGCGGGATCGGGGCCAATTATCGACAAATTAGCCTTGCCCGAATCCGGCATATCGTCATACGAAAATGTCCTCCATGCCGTTAGACCAAGCTCCTGGCCGGCTACTTTTGGGCTGAGCAAAAGCATTGTTCCGAAATATCCAATATCAAACCCCGGCCTTGACGCATAGGAATTATCATGATCGCGCGTATAGACCAATTTGAGCTCGCGTATCAACTCGACGTCATCATCATCGAAATCCGCGCCAACCAATGCCGGCATATCCGGATCGACGAGCACACCGAACCGACAACGGTTTAAATTTTCAACGCCAATATTTTTTATTTTGTAAATGGCAAAGATCATATCCCTCGCCTCCTGAGAGTTGATCGCAACCAGCCGGCTTACCACTTCAAGATTTAAAGGCGGTGCTGGACTGTTAGCCGGATCGTTGTTGTCCCGCATCACCCAAAAAGATTCCTGACGGCCAGAACGCCTCAAGAGGTCAGGATGGATGAAGCCGCCTTCCAGGTTGGGCCACAGGCCATTCCAACTCGGTGCATAACTTTCGATAATGTCGCTGCGAGCAACAATTGTGGTATCGAAAATTGATGAGATATAGTTCGGGTTATCAAAACCGGGCTCAGGATTGAATTGGTTGTCGGAAATATCGGTATAAGTTTCACTGACAATGGTATCGCCGGAGGTGGTAACGGCGCCAAATAGTATACCCACCTGCCAGACCATGTAATTGTTAGTGCTGGCCGGCCATTCGATGGTGCGCAGGAAGTCGCGGTCGCCGATGAGGCCGCTGTTATCGTAATACATCACCATTCGGCCATTGTCCATACGACCGATCTTACGATTACTGAAATCTGTGTGCTTTGCCAAGTGCCGTTGGTGAATATGGAATTTTGCAGTTTTATCCCCTGCTTTGGCGTCAGCCGATAGTACAAGATACAAAAAGCCCATCGTTGCTAAAAGAGCATAATTGTTAAACTTTAGTCTTTGATTTCTGTTAGTAGGTTTCATGAGAACCTCCTGTGCGTTCGTAACGCACGTATTACGTATCACGTTTTACGAATTACGTTTTACTTATGCAACACCACCACCGTCTTCGTCACCATCTTATCCTCGGCTTGAATGGTGACGAGATGCAAGCCGCTGAGGCAATAGTGGCCGGATTGGTCTTTGCCGTCCCAATATTTCACTTGCGTGCCATACGGCATCGGCTCGTTTTCGGTGAGCACGCGCATCAGCCGTCCGGCGGCGTTGTAAATTTTGATCGTCACGTTGGATTCTTTCCCAAGCTCGCGGTTTGAGAAGCAAAAGCGTCTACATTTGAGAGAAGTCGAGCGATTAGCTGCTTTACTTCCTTCAAAACTCGATAATCAAGAAAACGGCTCTATAATTATAGACACGAAAAAAGCCGGATTTCTCTCAAAAAATTTACCATGAGTCCGCGATAAGCACGCCTCAAAGTAAAATCTCGGGAAGTAAGATAAGCACATGAGTCTTTGCCGTTCCTGGCGAAAGGCTCAAATTTTTAGTTTAGAACCCTATTATGGAAATATTGGCGGAGATTGAACGTCGAAAAAGCAGGGATACCGTGTGTAACAAAATATACGCCTGCCTTGCTGAAAAGTCAAGTGAAAGTTCGAGACGCCGAGCAAAATTGGTGTTTCCCTCCAATTGACGAGTGTGCAAATTTTCAGTTGGTTTTGTGTCATAGCGGAACTATATTTGTTTGACAACAACACGATACCTTCTGAACCGGAGAATGCATGCGACGATTTGGCCGCGGTCTTTGCTTATTTCTCTTGCTAGTCCTGCTCGGCTGCCGGGACAATGTTTCTCGGACACAACACCCGCAGCGCAACGACGTCCCCGCAGTCCAAAATCTCGAGCGCGACTATTCCACGCTCGTGGCGCAGTTCAATGCCGATTCTGCGAAAGTGCGGATGCTGCTGATGCTTTCGCCGACTTGAGGCCACTGTCTCGACGGCGCCCGGGTGGTGCAAAAAGACATTCTCGATACGATTACGTCGCCGCATTTGTCGGTATTCATGGTGTGGCTGCCCGTGCTCGAGAACGATAATCTTCACGAAGCGGAACGCGCCCGGGCGACGCTCCCCGATGGCCGGGTGAAGCACTTTTGGAATGGCGGCGCGAAGCTCGGGCATGATTATCACCGGGCTTTGTCACTTTCGGCAAATTGCGAAATGGCTTGGGATGTTTATCTGCTTTTTCGCGCGCAGCTCAAATGGCAGGCGTCCTCGCCCTTGTTGCCGACTTTTTGGATGCATCAGTTGAACTGCATGTCCAGAGAACTCTACTTCAATGCCAAAGTCTTGCGGAGAGAAATTGAACGGATGCTGGCGGAGAGCCGGGTGGCACAGCAGTGATGATTTCTATTGGCGCGCTGCGCTCGTCAAACGAAATAATCTTTATAAATCATGGCACGAGCCGTTCTCGCATTTGCAATCATTTGGCTGCCGGCGTTCGGTTGCCAGCGGCAATCCGATCCACGCCACGCCGATCCTTCGCCGAAACCGGGCCAGGCGTTCACGTTCATCAAACACAAGGCGCCTGCCGGAATCAGCATGCCCGCCGGCATGGTCTACATCTCGGGCGGCGTGACGCGCATCGGATCAGAAGAAGGCACAAGCTTTGAAAGACCGACGTTTGAAGTGGAAGTCAAGCCTTTCTTTTTGGATATTCATCCGGTGACCGTCGCCGAGTTTGCGCAATTTGTAAAAGCGACGGGATATCAAACCCAGGCTGAGAAGTTTGGCTCATCGGGTGTGTTTGAGCGCTCCAATCAACAGTGGAATATGGTAAAAGGCGCAAATTGGCGCCATCCGCGCGGGCCGGAAAAACCGCCGGCGCCGCCGGATCATCCGGTGACGCAGGTATCTTGGAATGACGCGGCCGCTTATTGCAAATGGATCGGCAAACGTTTGCCAACGGAAGTGGAATGGGAACATGCCGCGCGCAATGCACAGAACGGCGGGCCGCGTTACGCTTGGGGAGATGCACTGGTCGTGAACGGCGCCTACATGACCAACACCTGGCAAGGCCATTTCCCGGTTGAAAATACGATTGAAGATGGATACGAATACACCGCGCCGGCCGGTTTGACCGGGCGCTCACCGCTGGGGCTTACCGATATGGGTGGAAATGTTTGGCAGTGGTGTGAAGATTGGTATCGGCTTTACGAGCAGCGCCACACGCCATTCACGCCGGACGAAAATAGCGAAAAGGTGATGCGCGGGGGGTCGTTCCTGTGCGACCCGAAAGTGTGCCACGGCTTCCGCGTTTCAGCGCGCTCGTCGTCAACGCCGGAAACCGGCCTGAATCACGTGGGCTTTCGCTGCGCCATGGATTTATGAGCAATGCGAAGTCGGACTTGCGCGTAATGATTTTTTCAAAATTTGTAAATCCCGATGCGCAAGTCCGACTTCACTGCACTCGCTTAAAAATATTTATCAACCCCTGCGTTCCCTGTTCCCCCAATCCTGCTTCCACCGCCTGCGTAAATAAAGAATATGTCAGCGCCGTGCCCGGAAAATCCTCGCTGAGCGTTTTGCTCTGCTCCATGGCGAGGCGCAAATCCTTCTGCTGCAGCTTGATCATAAAACCGGGCTGAAAATCATTCTGTAAAATGCGTGGCGCCAAGTTGCTCAACATCCACGATCCGGCGGCGCCGCTGGAGACGACTTGCAAAACTTTTTCCGTATCCAAACCAATGCGCTCCGCCAGGTGCAACCCCTCGCTCATCGCCAGAATGTTCAGCGCGCAGATCACCTGATTCACCAGCTTGGTGCGCTGGCCGTTGCCGTTGGCGCCGAGATGAACGATGTTCTTGCCCATCGCCTGAAACAGCGGCAGACATTTTTGAAAAGCCTGCTCATTGCCGCCAACCATAATTGTCAGCGTCCCGGCAATCGCGCCGGTCTCGCCGCCGCTCACCGGCGCATCGAGCAGCTCGCCTTGTTTCTCGCGCAACCGCGCCGCAAATTGCACCGTCGCCTCCGGCGAAATCGTGCTCATATCGACGACGATTTTGCCGGCGCTCAAACCTGCATAAACGCCGTTTTCTCCAAATAGCACGGCTTCGACCTCCGGCGTGTCGGGCAACATGGTGATGATAATCTCGCCGGCAGCGGCAATGGCTGCGGGGGACGCGGCGAGCTTCGCGCCCATTTTGATCAACGCTTGCGCCTTGCTCGCAGTGCGATTATAGACGGTGAGAGAGAATCCCCCTTGCAGCAGACAGCGCGACATCGGCTGCCCCATAATTCCCAAACCGATAAAGCCGGCGTTCATTGAAGTTCCTCGCAATGACTGTAATTTTATCCCGTAACGAGTATGGAATCGCTCAGTTTAGGAAAATCAACACACCTTCTTCTCGTTTAAATTCCAGACCGGCGATCCGGGTTACGAATTTGCTAACGCTGAGATCGTCACAAACCGATAGTTTTTCTCCATCAAATGCCGGATAATTTGCCGCACCGCCCAAACCGTTTGGCTGCGGTCGACGTGGCGCGTGTTGCCGCCGTCGTGTAAAATGATAATGCTGCCCGGCTGCACGCGGTTGACGACACGCCGATAAATTTTTTCGCGGCCGGGGCGTTGCGGGTCGCGCGGATAAACGTCGCCGATGACGACTTTGCAGCCGCATTGCTCAACGAGATCGACGACGCGCTTGCTGAACAGGCCCATCGGCGGTCTGAACAATTGTGCCGTTCTTCCCGTCACCTCACCAATAATTTCGCCGGTGTGGCGAATTTCATGCACGATCTTTTCATCTCGCAAAAATGGCAACATGCGATGACTCAACGTGTGATTGCCGATCTCGTGCATGCCGCCGGCAATGCGGCGCGCGAGCATGGGATGCTGCCGCACGTGCCGGCCCACGAGAAAAAACGTGGCGGAAATTTTATGCTCGTCGAGCAGATCAAGAATCTCGGGGGTGTGATGGGGATGCGGGCCGTCGTCAAAAGAAAGGGCTACGATTTTCTCTTTAGTTTCAACGCGCCAGAGAATGCGGCGCGCCAATCGGGGTCCGAAGCGTTCCAAGGCAATGGCGTAACTGACATCGCCTTTAAAAGCGTGCCAGCGTTCTGCGTGTCGAGGCGGCAAAAATTTGAAAGCGAGGTTTGCCATGCGATAATTTGGCACCGGAACGCGAAAAGTGCAAGAGAAATTTTCTGATGTGTCATATCGGGTTTTCCTGTGGCCTTTTGCAGACAGGCCTCGGAAGCGGGAAAAAGAAACCTTTTTGGTGTCTTTATAAGTTAAAGGCCGCTACATATTGAAGATTTGAAACGCCGCTGGCTATACCCTGGGTTGCCAATGATTTTCTCCCCACATTTAGGCCAAGCAAGACAGCTCGGGGGGTGTCATTTTTAAGACAAAAGAGAAACGACGCGGAGGAGAAAATGCTGTCACAAACCGCCATCCAAGCCCCGTCCCACCTTGGTTCGATCAAGGAAGGAAAATCAAGGTTTATTAAACGCCCACTTGATGCCCACGCGAAAGAGCTCACTGAACTTTCTGACGAAGTGCTGTGCAGGCATGCGCAACAAGGCTGTACCGCTTCGCGCGATCTGCTTTGGCAGCGTTATCACGGTTTTATTCAGCGCGTGGCGAACAAGAAAAATCAGCGTTGGTATCTCCCGCAAGGCGAAATAGATGATGCGCTACAGGAGTTATATTTCGCCTTTCACGAGACGGTGCAGCGATTCGATCCGGAAAATCATTCCAATAGCAGACCGGCTTCATTCAAGACCTTTCTTGGGCTGGTGGTAGCCTGTTCGTTTTCAAAGTACTGTGCGCGTTGGCGAAGATACCACCAGCGCGTGATTATTGATTTCGAAGGCGACGCGCCACAAATTGGCAACGTCGTAACGGAGGAGAAAGCGCCTTTCTCGCTATTTCCCGCCGATGAAAACGGCAGTTCACCGGCGCACTGGAATATCATTTTGCTGAATGAGATTTCCTCGGATCGGCTTGCGGGGGCCTTGCACAAGTTAAAATCGAAAGAAATAAGGCTGCTTGAAATTTGGCTGCGATGTGACTGTGATAAGGAAGTGGCGCAGGTGATGGGAATTTCCGTGGCCGCAGCCAAACAGCGTCGCGAGCGGCTTTTTCGGCGCCTCAGGCAAAAGGTTAAAAAAAATGATACTTTTGGGAGCTTCAAAAGAAATATATAAGTAGAAGTGCGAAGCCTCGGTGTTGCTGCAGCAGCTATCTATGTCGTGGGAAAAATCTCAAAAACAAAGAAAGGAGTATCGGCTTATGGGCATGGCAAAGCTCAATATCTGGGTTTCCGCCATTGACGATCCGTGCGCCATTGCTGATGATCGGACGTGGTATGTCACCATCTACACCTGCGAAGGCAAAGTGCTGGAATGGTGTGGGAAAAAATACGTGGTGTTGCCGGCGAAATGCGGCCATCTCGAAGTTGAAGTTCCACCGGGCTGTTATCGCATCAATGCGGTGTGGAACTTCTCGATCGCGGGTAGCATTATCCATGTCAATCATTTCACGGATTCGGCGGTTGTGCAGGCATGCTGCGACCAGACGGTTTGTGTGACGCTGTTCAACCCCAGCACACATCGGTGCGGGACGATATTGCTCCGCGCGGTGCAGGACATTTTGTCGCAAAGGGCGATTGGGCCGGAGGTGGCGCAGCAAGTCGAGCTAGCGATCAATCCGCTCCTGGCACGCCTTCCACGTCCGACCAAAGGATTCGAGCTTGATATTCTTGACGAGATCGAAAAGTTGGTGCGGGGGCAGGAGTGCAACTAAATACGGCGTCATCTTCGAGTTCACAATACGAAATTAATCATCAAAACGACACAAGAAAGGATTTGATGTTTTATGGGCATGTCAAAACTCAATGTCTGGGTCTCTGCCATTGATAATCCATGTGAGATTGACAATCGCACGTGGTATGTCACTATTTACAACTGCGACGGCAGTGTTCTGGAATGGTGCGGCAGAAGATATGTGGTGTTGCCGGCGAAATGCGGCCATCTTGAAGTTGAAGTTCCCCCGGGCTGTTATCGCATTAATGCGGTGTGGAGCTTCGTCGTCGGACAAGGTGTTATTTATGTCAACCATTTTACGGATGCCGCCATTGTGCAGGCGTGTTGCGATCAAACCGTCTGTGTGACCTTGTTCAATCCGAGCACGCATCGGTGTGGGACGATCTTCCTCCGCGCCGTGCGCGATCTTGTTGAGCAGAAAGTGATAAACCAAGACCTCGCGCAGCCGATCGAAAAGGCGATCAATAATCTCTTGCCGTATCTCCCGCGTCCGGTGCGGGGATTTGAGCTCCCCATTCTGGATGAGATCGAAAAATTGGTGCGCGAACAAGAGCGCAAGACACCGAAATAGAAATAAACTGCGCTGACGATCCAGGGCGCAGCCGGTTCGTTGCTTCGAGGCAAGCCAACTCGGGCAACCTGCTGCGCCCGCAGAAGTCTAATCCTTCTGAAGGCCTTTTATTGGAATCTGTATTTTGATTCCTAATCTTCACCGCGCTCGTTCGGCGCTATAGGCTTCGCTTGATCGCGATTGAGATTGCCAAGTCCGTCGTAAGCGGCGTACTTGTAGGCGTCGGATAGGCTCGGGTAATTGTAAACCGATTGGATAAACGCATCGATCGTGCCGGCGGCGGCTATAATTTGTGCGCCAATGTGTACCAACTCGGAAGCCAGCTCGCCGATCAAATGCACGCCGAGCAGTTTTTTGTCATTGGGCGAGAACACCAGCTTGAGCAAGCCGCTCAGGTCGCCGATGATCTGTCCGCGCGCATTGTTTTCATAATATGCGCGCCCAACGAGGCAGGGAATATTCTTTTTTTGGCAATCATCTTCCGATAGCCCCACCATCGAAATCTCCGGAATGGTGTAAACCGCCAGCGGCAGGATCGACGAGACCTGCTCTTTGTAGCGCAAGTTGAAAGCGTGTACCATCGCCACACGCGCCTGCTCCATCGAAGTGGAAGCCAACGCCGGAAAACCGATCACATCACCAGCCGCGTAAATATTAGGCACGCTCGTTTGATATTTTTCATTGACGAGAATCAAGCCGCGGTCGCCCATTTTGACGCCGAGATTTTCCAGGCCAAGCTCTTGCACGTTGCTTTGCCGGCCGGCAGCGAACAAGGCAATGTCACCTGTCAACTGTTCTCCGCCTTTCAGGCTCAGGTCAACGCGATTATTGCTGACCTTGATATTGACCACCCGATCGTTGAAAATAAAACGCAAGCCCAGGCCTTCCAACTGGTGCTGCAAACGCTCGGCGATCTCGCGATCTACGAAGGGCAGCAGCCGGTCGCGCGAGTCCACCAGAGTGACTTGCACGCCCAATGCCGTAAAGATGGAGGCATATTCAGAGCCAATGACACCACCACCCACGATAATCATGCTTTTGGGAATGTGGCTCATCTGCAGAATGGAATCCGAGTCGTAAATCACCTGATGATCGAAAGGAACCTCCGGTGGGTGAAACGGAGAAGAGCCGGTGGCAATAAGAATGGTGTCGGTCGTGAGATTCACCTCAGAACCATCGAGCCGGTGTACCTGCACGGTGTGTGCGTCTTTTAATGAGGCGATGCCGGCTATAACTTCGATATGATGCTTTTCGAGATTGCGCCGAATCAGGCTCCACTGATTTTCGACGACGATGCTCTTGCGATACATGAAATCGCTGACGGTGAGATTATCTTTCAGCGAGTAATCGATGCCATACAGCCCGCGCTGGCGCAGGCCGGAAAAATAGAGCGCCGTCTCGCGCAGCGTTTTGGAGGGGACGGTGCCGGTATTAAGACCGGCGCCGCCGAGATACGGGCTGCGCTCCACCAGTGCCACTTTTTTGCCAAAATAGGCGGCTTGCGCCGCGCCTTTCTCGCCAGCCGGGCCGGAGCCGATGACGATCAAGTCATAATCGTAAGTCGCGTTCATGCGATCATCCTGAGTTTTGATCAACGATCAGAAATTGTGAATCCTTCGTTAAAATTTACCATCCAAGACGGCGGTTTGAAGAAAAAGCCTCATTGGCAACTTTTTGATGCCCGCAAAACAAGAAGGGCATTCCGACGAATCGGAATGCCCTTTATAAGTTCATTTGTCGCTGAGGTGAGTTTTAGCTCACCGGCCTTCGTGCTTCAGTTCCCTTCGTGAGTTACCATTCAATTTCCTTCATTTGAGGCGCATGGAGTTCCCAATAGTTGAGTTTCGATGGTCTGACTTTAATGATGTTACCAAGGCGTTGAGAATGGGATCTGAGGCGGCGATGTCGGAGAAACTTAATCACCTACTCCCCAAATTCTGCTTCCGGGACATCGTAGTAAACGAGACAATAGCTCCAATGGCCGTATCGCCGCTTAAAAAGACCAGCGTCAAGTGTATGAAAGGTTACTTTTAAGCCATAGGTGTGGGAGAATTTGCTCAATGTCAAGCCAGCCGCTCTCACCCCAATCTTGTCCTACTTGCGCCACGGATGCCACCTTTAGTCGAATGGCCTGCATGGCAGAAGCGGGAAAATTCTCATCAAAAATGTGGCGCACTATGTATGCCACCTTAAATTATTTCACGCGGCTGCTGTTAGTCTCTTCGGCTGTTTTGCTAGTGACACTTTATCAGGATGGGGATCGGGCAGCCGCAGTTCATTCCGCATTATGCGGGTGGCTAATTGTAGTGCTTCCAATATAGCCTCACCCGGCAGATGGTAGTCAGTGGCGACTTGTTCAATGGTACGTCCGGGGCGAGCCAGTGATTCCAGAACCACTGGGACGAGCACCCGTGTTCCCTTAAACGTGAGTTGTCCATGGCAAATTCCTTGGTGAGCTAGAATGTATTTGCCAATTTCGCGCACCTGGTATTTGCCATCTTGATATTCGCGAATTTTTATCCCTACCATGTCATCTCGCAAGTAAATCGAGGTCGTTTGAACGTTTCATTAGATTGACCCAAAGTACGCAACTATCTGCAAAAAGTCAAGTGCCTTTTCGGCATATTTGTTTTCACTCTTTATTCTCCACGTTGTGCGAACGTAGCAGCCCGCCGCGCCAAATACTCCTCCCTCGCCTCATCCATCGTGCAAATCAGCTTGCGGCGCTCGCGGCGCATTTTGACGATGAGCGGCTTGTTGGTGAACGCTACCAATGAAAAGCTCACGCGCTGCTGATACTCGCGCATACGCTTCAAATAGGCCAAGGCAAAGAAGCCGCTCATCGGCAAGCTCAAGCCATAAAGCGTCGCCCACCACGGGCCGAAGAAATAACCCACAAGCCCGATTTGCAATGCATAGAAAAAGATGAACGCCAAGCCGCCGCCGATGAGCAGCGCGGTCAGAATTTTCGTGCGCTCGTCGAGAAATTTTTTGGCAAACGCTTCCGCGATCAGAAACGGAATAAAATTGTTGATGATGCCGTAAGCCGCCAACGGCAAGCCCGCCAGGCTCAATCCCGCCAACTTCGCAGTTTCCCGCCAATTTGCCGCCGGCGTGGCGCCGTCTTTGAGCATATTGTCGCGCAAATTCAGCCACGCTAATTTCCGTTTGTAAGCCGCGACTTGATCGCGCAAGGCGGCCACGCGTTGCGGGTCGCGCTCTTGATAATGCTGCACGCATTCGGCGATCTTTTGGCTGATGACAAATTCCTCGACGCTGGCCTGCGGCGAGTCGCGCATGGTTGAATCCGGTGCCTTCAGCTCGTCGCGATAAAGCGTTTCAATGTCGCGAATAAATTCGTCAAGCGCTTCGGCGCGGATGTTGACCGTCAGGGCCTCGAGGCGCGATTGGATTTCTTCGGTGAGACCGAGCACACCGCCGGCCGGGTCTTGATGATAGCGCGTGAAATATTTCACCAACGGAATCGGCTCGCCAAAGTTGACCAGCACGCGGCTGCGGAAACGCGAGCGGGAAAAGAAGTGCAACCCCACCGGAATGAGCTTGACGCCGGCTTCGTAGCCGTTGCGCGCCTCGGTCTCGAGCACGATGCGCGCGGCGCCGGTCTTCACTTTTTTCACTTTGCGCAGCATGTCGCTCGTGCCCTCCGGGAAAATGCCGATGGTCTCGCCCGCCTCGAGTGTTTCATAACACGATTGGAACGCGTTAACATTTTGCTCCATCTTGTCGGGGTCATCCTGGCGGCGATATATCGGAATGACGCCGCAGCTCCGGAGAAACCGGCCTATCAAACCGGAGCGAAACAAACGGGCGTGGGCAATGTAATTGAGCTTGCGCTGCACCACCGCGCCGAGCACGAGCGCGTCCATGATCGAATTGGGATGATTAGCCACGAAGAGCGCCGGCCCTCGTTCCGGAATGCGCTCGCCGTGCTGAATGTCGAGACGCTGGAAAAAAATGCCCAACCCGATTTTGATGATACGGCGGGTCAGGCGATAAAGCGCTTGCGAGGTCTTTTTCTCCGCGACGCTCGACAAAGCGAACGGATCGATGAACCGGTCGGCAGCAGTCATAAAACGTGAAACGTAAGGGGTGAGAAGTGAAACGTAAAAGGTAACCGCGACAACAATCAAATCGACCGGCCCGATTTCTACGGGCGTTGCCGTCGCTCGCACCGGCGAAACCGCAAAATCGCCCAAGATGCTTTTGACTTGCAGCCCTTTCTCGCGCAGGGCTTGCAGATGCTCACCGCGCGCGATAAAGGCTACCTCATGCCCGGCGCGCGCCAGCAAGGCCCCATAATATCCTCCCACGCTGCCGGCTCCGACAATGGCTATTTTCATTTCTCCTCCACTTCTGCACCTACGCCAATAATTCTGCGACAACTCGTTTGAAATGAATCTTGTTCGTGTCTAATTCATCCGCCGCGAACAAATCCGGCCTCTTCTTCAAGCCGATGCTGTTGATCATGATGGCGGGATAACTTCCATCCGGTTTCTGCTCGTGATACGAGTCAATGATCAAGCGATAATACTCAATGGTTGACTCTGGTCTACTGCCCCAATGATCCCTATCGTTTTCATCCGGAACTCTCCTGGAAAATGATTGCCCACGCTTGGTTTGGCTGCCCAAAATGAGCGGCGCGGCGGTTCGGGGCGAGAGAAACGTTGATTGAAAAACAAACGTTCAAACTAACGATTTATGAAAATCATGCCTCTGCCCCGCAGTCCGGTGCATGCGCAATGTTAGGCACAGAACGTTGTGCTCACCACTGAGCTTTGTATTAACTTATCAACTGATTTCTGTATTAACTCACCTACGTGTTTACTACTCACATGCTTGTCGTGATTTTGTTTTTTTTGCTTTTCTTTTGGAGAAGTTGGCTTTTTTGACTTTCTACCCTACGGACGCAGTCTTCAATCAGTAGGGAATTCATAATAGTTTGTTTATTAAGAAATCATATTTTCAACCATCATTGAAATCACCGTATGGTAAAAGCTTACACAATTTTCACTGAGAGATCAAGCGTCTGGGATGAGGTTTAGCTTTTCTTCCGCTTCTCCCACCAAGCGATCATTTTCCACATATCGCCGCTGAAATCTAATTTCTCTCCGGTGGCTTCTTTGCCGGTGGCCTGCCCCACTAGTTTAATAATTTCTTCTCTATTTTCATAACCGACAATAGGATGGGGCAGTACCACTTCAATCATATTCTTAAGATATTCTGTATTATCGGGGTCAATTTTAAGCATGGCTGTTGCGATACAATACTTTGTTACATAATTATTTCGCGCATGGAAAATTCGATCTAATTCAGGTAAAGCGTGCTTTGCAACCGGCCCGATTTGACCCAGTGCAGAAGTCACATGCCATTGAAGGCGGGTATCCTGTGTTTCTTGCAACATCTTGATTAAAGGTTGAACCGCCGCCGGGCCGATTGCTCCAAGAGCTTTAGCAATGTACGTTTGAATCTCTGGATCGTGTGTTTCCTGCAACAGCTTGATCAAAGGTTGAACCGCTGGCGCTGCTGCCGGGCCAATTGCCTCAAGGGCAGCAGCCACGCGCCCTTGAAGGTCTGTATCCCGCGTTTCTTGTAACAGCTTGATCAAAGGTTGAACCGCTGGCGCTGCTGCCGGGCCAATTGCCTCAAGGGCAGCGGCCACGCGCCCTTGAATGCCTGTATCCCGCGTTTCTTGCAATAGCTCGATCAAAGGTTGAACCGCTGGCGCTGCTGCCGGGCCAATTGCTCCAAGAGCATCAACTACTCCCCATTGAAGGTAGGTACACCGCGTTTCTTGCAACAGTTTGATTAACGGTTGAACCGCCGCCGGTCCGATTGCCCCAAGAGCATTAGCCACGTACCTTTGAAGCACTGGATCCCGTGTTTCCTGCAACAGCTTGATCAAAGGTTGAACCGCTGGCACCTCTGCTGGACCAATTGCCATAAGAGCATCAGCTACCTTCCGTTGAAGGTAGGTATCCCGCGTTTCTTGCAACAGCTTGATCAAAGGTTGAACCGCTGCCGGTCCGATTGCCCTAAGAGCATCAGCCATGCGCTCTTGAAGGTCGGGATTCCGTGTTTCTTGCCCCAGTTTGATCAATGGTTGAATCGCAGGCGCCGCTGCTGGACCGATTGTCTTAAGAGCATCAGCCACGCCTTTTTGAAGGTCAATATCCTGCGTTTCTTGCAACAACCTGATCAAAGGTTGAACCGCCGCCGGACCGAGTACCCCAAAGGCACTAACCACACGCTTTTGACGCTCGATATCATGAGTTTTTTGCAGCAGGTTAAGTAAAACATGCGTTGCTTTTTTCTGGGTCAGCGAATCTAAGCCAGTTGAAAATAGACCGAGAAACTTAAAGATATTCCTTGGTGAAATACTTTTTTGGCTGAAATCTATGAGTTTTTCTTGGTTTTTGGGTGAAATGCCGATCAAAGTATGAGATAGATAGGGTATGATCTCAAATCCATAGCTGTCAAGTGTGTCTTGCAAAACCGCAGACAGCACCTTTATTTTAAAATCAATAGATTTAGAGGACAGGGTAACAAGCTCAGGTTGAATGTAATGAATATCATATACTCTTCTATATTGCAGTGCCTTAAGAGTTACCTCTAAATTACATTGTTCCTGGCTACGGGTGATGTACAAATACAGGCCGATACTGCACATCAGCAAGAAAAAAACAAAAATTGCCGATCCAAAAACAGTTAAACGATAAGCGGTACTTTTCATGACGAAATACTTTTTATGTCAGCTCGCGCGCACTCCGATTTTAGCGCGCACAGGACTTGCCGGGAGGGGCGCTTGCAGGACGCGTGTTTGATCAAGGTACGAACGTTATGAATCAAATCAAAGCGCTTGTTAAGACACGATACTTTATGTTTACTTTTTACCACTTACTTTACTTCTTCGGAGTGCTTAACGCGGATTCGGCTGCCGAAAAATTCCGGCAAATCCAGCGTAGAACGCCGGATAAACCAGCAAGCTCTGTTGCCAAGACTCAAATCTAAGATTTCTGAAACAATGACTTTACCTCAGCCGTTTTCTGCGATAGGCTTTGTTTTATACTGCGGCAATAGCAGTCTAAACCGGAAAATGTCGGTGGCTCATAGCTCGGTTTCATTTCGTGCCCAAGAAATTTGGTTTATAAATCTCTTTCCTATGTAAACAAATCTGGCGGAAAAGTCAAGCTTAAATTTTGCGTGAGATTTACCTCGGCGTCATCTTATTGGCGCTGTTGGCAAGACATAAAAAACAAAACGGACAGCAAGTGATCTCGCTGCCCGCTTTCCGCTTCTCGCTCTACGAATTTTTCACGCCACCGCTGGCCTTTGAGATTCATCACCCGGACGGGCGTGGCCTTCACCGGTTTGTGACCGTTGGTTTCGCCGAAGCTCAACACATCCATCGGGCACACGCTGACGCAAATGCCGCAGCCGATGCACTTGTCGTTGGGAGTGAACGAGTTTTAGCCTCGTGTCATCCGTGCTGAAGCTGTTATTTAGGCAATGGTTAGTTCTTCTACCTTATCAAGGTCGAAAAATTCCGGCAACTCTGGCGTGAAGGGCTGCACAAAAAGTCTCTTTTACCAAGCCACCAATTTTAAGCGCCGGCAATCAAGGTATGGCAAACAAGTCGTTTCCCGATTACGCTTCGGGGTTCAAATAAATCAACCCCAATTGACTCCGTCGTGCAACCGCCATTTGGTTAAAGAAGCCATGATGTCCCGGCAGGTTACGGGGAAGCGGATACTCCGAATAAAATCAACCGGTCAAGTCCGTGCTGGCCTTGCTATAATTTAACGCATTTCTTGAGTCATACAATAATTATTTTGGGGGTCATTAAAACGCCTTCATTGCCTGGACTGGATCAAATGTTCGACCAATAACCCTGCTGCAAGGATCAATGCCCCTACCAAATTATCATTATTCAGGACAAAGTTCAACCACAGCGCAGCGGCTATTGCCTCCACGATCGTAAACAAAACGACTTCCCCTTTTATCAAATCATCAAAGAATCCCTTTCCATTGAATACATTTCTTTCGATGCTGTGTTGGAAAAACATGGCAACGACGAGGAACACAAAACCGGCGATCGGATTCGATCGTGCCAGAATGAGCCAAACGATCCATATCGCAGACTCGGAAATACTGATGATGGCCAGCCGCAATACCGGAAATTTTTTGCCGACCAGTGTCCTGAAAGACAAAAAGTGCTCCAGTATCAGTCCAGCCGCCAATACCACGATTCCCAGGACGTTCCGGTTGCTCAGAACCAGCGCCAGCCATCCAACCAAAGCGGCAAATTCAGCGATTGTGAAGATGATGATACCGATCAGCTTTTTCATACGCCTTCCTTTTGGATTTGAGTTGATGAGTACCGCTAAAGCCGTTACATTTTTTTAAGTTCCCTATCCTGAACCTTTTATTTGTTTGATGCCATCCTGAAACGATTTGAAATTTGCAGCGATTTCTTGGCGACGTTCTTCCTCTTCATCGACATCGCCGATTGGACCCACAAGTTGTCCAATTTTTCCCGAATAGGGATCAACCAACGAGTCGAGAATGGGTAGGAGCCGTTCAATGGTTTGATGGTTACATAGCTGCCCCGCATCCTTTCCGAGCAAAAACGGGCCGGCTCGTTGGTATTCGATTTCTCCGTTCGCGAGTTGCTCTGATAGCTCCTCAAAAATTCGATTCTCGTCGTGATCTTGAAGATAATTTTTTAGAATAAATTCAACATCTCTCAAATCGTCGGCGTGCTTGCGATCGGCAAACGCGAAAAGCTTCATTACGACAAGGGCTGGGATCGATGCGACCAGCATGTTTCCTTCTACATCAAGTTCGATCAAATTCGCATGCAACAAAGCTTCATCAAATCCCAAGACGGTCATTTCGGTATTGTCATCAGGCCAAACAATGGTGCCGTCAGCGCGGGCTAATTCTCCAAAAGGCACCAAGTCAATTGGAACTCCACTGATATGGATAAGACGTTGCGCTAATTTCGTTGGTTGGAATAGATGGGCATTTTCCTGTAGCAAAGCTTGGCGGAGCCGATTAAATTCATTCCAACTATTTACCTTCACAGCCAAATCCCAATCTTTGGTGGTGCGGGAAGAGACGAGGTTGTATTTCCAGTCGAGCATGAAGAGCCTTGCCCCGGCTCCGATGAGCATGACTGGAATATCCAAACTGTTCGCAATGCGCAGCAAATCCCGTAGCGCTTGCGTTTCACTCGGTTTGACCACGATCAATTCTTGGGGCAAGATACTTATTAAAAATCAGTTCGGCAATTTTAAGAAGACGTTCGCTGTTTCCGCGTAAAAGCTCGGCGTGAATGAACAGAGGATCAGCTAATTTAATCCCTTTAGGTTGCTGTCCATCCCAGCCGTTCTGGTTGCCAAAAACTTGCAACAAATCAACGTTGCCCTGAGGGTGCGGATACAATTGCAAAACTCTCATTACCTGAGTGACATCCGCATTGATATGCAATGTCGCTCGCTCGGGCCGCAATTGGTTCGTTAATAACCCCGCTCCTAATTCACCGCCAACCAGGATTTCTCCTGGCTTGCTGTTTCGTCGGATGCGGGTGGCCAAATTTTCTACGGAGCCGGCAAAGCCGCAGGTTTTGATCATCAGTTTCGGCCTCAGCAGCTCTGCATAACCAATTTCCCAGCGATTTAGCAAGTCACGGCCTTGAGTGAGTTTTTGTAAACTGGGGCCAGCTAAACGGATGAAGCCCATCTCACGCAAATCGGCCAAAATCCAGCTCACCGTTCCGAGCGCGATTCCGACTGCGTTGGCCAACTCACGGTAATTCCAGTTAATCGCTTGGGGTTGCCTGAGCAACAAGTAAATCAGCTTCAAACCCGTTTTCTGGAACGGCCGTTTTGCGCGCAACGGTTTTTCCGGTTTTTGGCGTCCCGTTATGTCAACATACAAAGGCGGCTGATTGAGATAGATATTCCCCGCCGCATCTATAAACTCGACCTTTTTGCGCTTGAGTGCTTCAGCCTCTTTTGGCCGAACATAGTCGGTTATAAGCAGTGGGCGCTCTTTTGTTTTAGTGAGATTATTGATTTGATTAACCACCACTTCAACCGTTCTCGGGGTTAGGCTAAATCTGGGTACAACCGCATAATTGGCTTTGCCCCAAGCCCCTTTTAGCCGGAGTAGACCATTGTATCCACTTGGCGTTTTTTTTGCTAAAAAGCCTGCTTGGCACCCGTCTAAAGCCCTGAGGTTTTGCAGACATTTTTTGATGGTTTGCTGCTCGCGATCTATTGAATGGCGTCGCATGAGACTTTTACCTTTTTAATTCAATCCGTTTTGTTCATTAATATAGTATGTTCATTTTTAATGAACAAGGAAAAAATTTGAACAAAACGTCTTGTTGCTTCACCTTTCTTTCAAGAAAGAGCAGCATGTTTTATTTTACCCATAGCGCCGCTTCTGCTTTTCGGCCTCTCGCTTTTAGACTTCACATTTTTCACCCCACTGGCTGGCCTTGCAGATTCATCAGCTTCACCGGCTTGTGCCCGTTCGTCTCGCCGAAGCTCAGCACATCCATCGGGCAGACGCTGACACAAATACCGCAGCCGATGCACGAGCTGGTGGAATTGTCCAGCACTTGCTGCTTCAGCGAATAGCTCATCACGTCGATGCCGACCTGGCAATTGCGCGAGCATTCGTAGCAGCCGATGCACTTGTCGTTGGCGACGATTTTGAATTTGCCGATTTTGAGTTTCGCAAACAAATGCGATTGCAGGTGCATCAGCTTCGCGAGCGGGCACCAGTAGCGGCACCACACTTTGCCGCCGAGAAATGGATACAGCGTCACCGGCAAAATGCCCACCAGCCAAACATCGGCGTAAATGCGATAGAGACGAATGCCGAGATCGGCAGTGCCGGCAATGGCGTTATACGTATCTTTCGCCAACACTAACACGGTAATCACCGTGGCAGCGCCGAGCACGGCATAATTCATCCATTCCCACTTGATCGAGGTTTTGCCCTTGGGCGCGAGATGCCGCCAGCGGTCGCCGAAAGTTTCTGCGAGGCCGCCGCAGCCGCAAATCCACGAGCAATAACGCTTGCCGTTGAAGAGCACGAAAATCGGGATGAGCACGAACGTCAGCAGCACGCCCCATACGACCCAAACTTGGTGCGGGCTGTAAAAGAACGTGTAGAAAAACAGCGGCCACGCGTAGATGAGACCATAACTGCGCCACGCTTGTTCGGCAAACACCGGATCAGCCGCCAGCTTTTCGCCGACCCATTGATATTTGACGGCGTATTGAAAAAGGAATTCCGGAATGAGAAAAAAGAAAATCCACTGGAAGCTCACCAAACTGATGTAACGCCAGATTTGAAATTTGTCTTTGCGGTCGAGTCCCCAGCGTTTGAGCGCTTGCAAACCGAACACCGTCATCAGCGCCGTGTACATCACGGTATACCAAAACGACCAGGGTCGATCGAAGAACGAGAGAAATTTGTAGCCCCAATCTTTGTACGGCCAAAACTCTTCGCCCTTGCCGACTTTGACGCCGTAGATCGTATACCAAATAAAGAAGGAAAGACCGAGCCACGCGAAGCGGTCGCCTTTGGCGCCGAAATAAATGAAGCCGCCGATGCCAACCGCCCACAGCAGAGCGCCGATCCAGCTCGGCATAAACGCGAGATCAAGGCCGAGAAATGCAGCGTGGCCGCCGAGTCCCACACCGAAGATCGCGAGGCCGATGAAGGTGAGCAAAGAAAGCCCGACGGTGCGGAGAACGCTGCCTTCCCATTCGTTCTCCATTTTGAGGCCGAGCGATTTGAGAAAATCACGCGGCACATCCGCGCCGACAAGCACGAAGGCATGATCATACGGGATTTGGCGAACTTCATCCGACCCGCCGCGATTGATTTTGAGCGTCGCTTCGTGCTCGCCGAACTCGGTGATATTGGAGTTGAGAAGCGGCTCGATTCTCTTGGCTGCAATTGCCTCGTTGAGCTTTCTCTCATTGTCTTTGAAAATGCGCGCAAACTCGCTGCCGCGATAGGAGAGATAAACTTTGTTCTGCTCGCCGAGCGTGATTGCCGCTTCGATGGCGCTGTTGCCGCCGCCCACGACGATGATATTTTCATTTTTATATTTGCGCGGCGAATACAGCCGATGATAAACGTGCTCGCGATCTTCGCCTTTCACTTTTAATTTACGCGGGTTGCCGCGCTGGCCGGTCGCCAAAACCACGCGCTTGCTGCGATACGCGCCTTTCAGCGTTTTGATGTTGAAGACGCCGTCTTTTCTCTCAAGGCCCGTGACGCCTTCGGAGGTGTGGACGTCGAGCTGATTGTCTTTAATAATCTGACTCCAGCGCCTGGTCAAATCTTCTTTCGTTGCGCCGTCGAGCCAGAGCTTGCCTTTGGGCGGCTGGCTGTCCGGCTCGGCATAAACATATTTGCCTTCGGGAAAATTTTCGATGGTGTTGGCGATCTGCTCTTTTTCAAGCAGAACGTAACGCATGCCGCGCTCTTTCGCTTGCAATGCGGCATTCAAGCCGGCGGCGCCCGCGCCGATGATGACGACATCGTAGAGATCTTTGTCGCTGCCGCCGATGACATTGGGCAAGCTCGCGATGTGCTCGATGACTTCGAAGCCTTGCGCCATCGCGTATTTGATCACCGGCGCGCCGGCCAGATCGCCGACAATGAACAAGCCAGTAATGTTGCTCTCGTTGTGCTTCTTCAAAAAAGGCCGCTCATTCTGGCTGCTGCCGGAGTGCAGGATATCGACGATTTGCTGCTTGATTTTTTCACCCACTGAGAGCTTTTGCTGTTTCTCGGGCATGTTTCTTCACCTTTTGTTAAATCGTTGGCTGGCTCAAAAGCCCTTTCGGGTTGGCTCGTTAGCCAGTTTGCCGGTTAAAAGCACAACACGGACAAGCCGCAACCCAAAAATAAAAACAAAAACGCACACAGACGCAAAAGCATCTTAAAGATATTTTTGCAAGATGCCTGCCCTGCCGCAGGCCAGGGATTGTGGCAAAATAATTTAAAAGCTTTTAAATCATCTTGCCGTAATTATTTTGCGTATTCATAAAGGCATTGAAATTCGATTCACTATCCGTTTCGTCAACAGATAACGATCGTGATCTTCGAAGCCGACTTTGTGATAAAATGCCTGCGCTTTGGTGTTGGCGCGTTCGACTTCAAGGTGCAAAGCCCGCACTTCGAGGTTGCGGCAAGCTTCTTCCATAAATTTGATGATTTGCGTGCCGATGCCTTTGCCGCGATGGCTGGCGCTGATATAAATTTCGTCAACAAACGCATCGCGGCCGTGATATTCCAGGCTGTAACCCAGCGTGAGCACGACGTAGCCGACAGCCTGCTCGCCATCGTAAATGAGCCACACGCGGCCCAACGAATGATCTTGCAAAATTTTTTCCATCGCCTGGCTTGCCGCAGGCTCATCAAACGGCAAATGGTCGTACTCGTAAAACTCGCGCATGAAGCGCACGAGCAAGTCGACATCGGCGCGCGCCGCCATTCTAAAGGTTGTGGCCATATTTTACGCGCAAAAATTCAACCCAGCGCGCTTAATAAGAGCGCGAGAGGTTCGCTAGGGTTCCAAAAAAGAAAATCATAAAAAGTATATACAAACCGGTGAGGACGAGCCCGACGATGAGAAAAACTTTTTGAATGAAGAAAAAGCGGCTTTGCCGCTCGAGGCCTTTTTCCAAAGCCGCGAAATCGCTCGAGCGCAAATAGGCCTCGAATGAATCGGCGGCCTCGCGCAGGCGAATGCCGCCGATGATCAAGGGAACGCCGACAACGGCGCCGATGATGCTCAGGCAGGCAAGCGCGCCGTAAATGATGTTAAAGATGCCGACGAATCTCATGTCGCCGTTCAGTTTGGTCACCATCATCTGAAACATCGCGTTTCCGGATGGTGATGCACCGGACATATTCGTATTCATAAGCTTCCTCCTCCACTTTGGTTTTGTGAAAAACGTTGATTGCGGAATGAACTTACATGGCTCGCGCCACTTCCGACTCCATTAGCGGCTGCAATTTGCCGCCGCAGCCGGCACACTGTTTTGCGCTCGGATGATTAGTGTAGCCGCATGCTGCGCAAGGGACGGGCGAATTGGTCACCGGCACTTTGACAAGTCCCGCAGGAATTTCGCCTTTCTTCGCCGCGGCGGGACGCGTCAACACATAAAGATAGCCAAACGCGCTTAGAAAAAAACCAATGAAGAAATGCGGAATGGGCGACAAGCCTTTTGACACGGCGGCATAGCCGCTCAAACCGGAAAAAACCAGCGCTACTAAAACATATAGCCCAAATAAAAACCAGCCGGAGTTGATGCCGGCCAACGCCGCGCCGGCCGGCGCGCTCAATTCCTCCTGAAACAAGGCGCCTTTGGGTTGTTTTTGTGAAAAATATTTTTCCTGCGTGCGCATGAAGGAATCGACCATCGTGCGGTGCAGCGGTACGCGGCGGCCGCGCACGATGAGCGCGACATCTTGCAGCGTATCGAGCGGCACATTGCCGACGGTGCAATAATCGCCAGGCTTCGGGCGAACCGCTCGATAAGGTGTTTGCGGCAAATTCTCCTGCGCCCACAATGGCAAGGCCAGAAAGCAGAGGGCAACACCAACTCGCCAGCGAAAGAATTTCTTTGTTGCGCGCATTTTTGCCTCGAGAGGTTGATTAAATAATTTAAAGCGTAATGCGTAAAACGTAAAACTTGAGTTACGTGTTATTTATTACGTTTTATTCATTACTTCTTACGTTTTACACTTTATGCTCACCACTATTTTGCACCCAGCTCCGGCCGTCGCGCGCCAACATCGCGTCGGCAGCTTCCGGTCCCCACGAACCCGGTTTGTATGCGAGCATCGGCGGCGCTTGCGGGCCGTCCCAGCCGGCGTGAATCGCGTCGATGATTTTCCACGCGTATTCGATCTCGTCGCTGCGCGCGAAGAGCGCGGCGTCACCGTTCAGCGCATCTAGCAGCAGCCGCTCGTAAGCCTCCGGAATCGCCGCCTCGCCAAACGAGGTTTTGTAATGAAACTCCATATCCACCGGCTGCATGTCCATGCCCTTGTCCGGCGTTTTTGCCGCAAAGCGCAGGTGCAAGCCTTCATCCGGTTGAACGTGGATGCTCAGATGATTGGTGAAGCGTTCAGAGATTCCGGCTTGCGAATTAAAAAGCTGGTGCGGCGGCCGGCGAAATTGAATCGTGATGTCGGAGATTTTGTTCGCCAGATTTTTTCCGGAACGAAAATAAAACGGCACGCCTTGCCAGCGCCAATTCTCGACAAAAAGCTGCAAAGCGGCATAAGTCGCGGTTGGCGAATTTTTATCCACACCCGGCTCGTGGCGATATCCTTCGTACTGCGCGCGCACGGTATGTTTCGCCAAGTCTTCGCCGCTCGGCGGGCGGATCGCGCTCAACACTTTGACTTTCTCATTGCGCAGCGCGTCGGCTTCGTAAATTGCCGGCGGCTCCATCGCGACAAATGTCAGCAATTGCAACAAGTGGTTTTGGAACATGTCGCGCAGCACGCCGGACTTTTCGTAATAGCCGGCGCGATGGCCGACGCCGACGGTTTCGGCGACGGTGATTTGCACGTGATCGACATAATTGCGATTCCAGATCGGCTCGAAGATGGCGTTGGCGAAACGCAGCACCAAAATATTTTGCACCGTCTCCTTGCCGAGATAATGGTCGATGCGATAAACCTGCTTCTCTCGGAAAGTTTTGTGTACCATGCTATTCAACGCTTTTGCGGACGTCAGGTCGCGGCCAAAAGGTTTCTCGATGATGATGCACCGATAACCGGTTTGCTCGGTTTCACTCGCCATTCCCGCGGCGCCCATCATCGAGATGGCGATGGGATAAAATTGCGGCGCAACGGAAAGATAATAGAGCCGATTGCCGCGCTTGCCCTCAAAACTGCTGAGTCGCTGCTCCAGTGCGAGATAGTCGTCCAACTGGCTCATATCGCCGGCTTGATAGTGCAGACTCGGCGCGAATTTTTCCCAGGTTTGGGCGTCGAAATCGAGCGCAGCAAATTTTTGAATATCCTCGCGCATTTTCGCGCGAAACGCTTCGTCCGTAAATGCGCTGCGCGCGCTGCCGATGATCCTGGTATTTTCGGGCAAGCGCCCTTTGCGGAAATTGTTGTATAACGCCGGCACCAATTTGCGTCCGGTCAAATCGCCCGAAGCGCCGAAGATGACGATGGTGGTGGAGCCCATGGTGTGTTTCTCCTTGTTTGCTATTGAATAATTTGAAGGGCGAAGGGTGAATAGCGAGGGGCGAAGGGCGAGAGATGTAAGGCGCCCTTCGCTCTTCGCCCTTCACCTTCCACCTTTCGCTCTTCGCGCTTCACCCTACGGCAGCATCGACGCCAAATACGCCGAGCCGAGCAGCGCCGCGTGGTCGTCGCGAATTAAATATAAAGGAGTGGCTTTTACAAAGTCGGACAGCCGGCCTTTGTTCACGTAAGCAGCGACGGTGGTGCCGTCGAGCAATTTTTGCGAAATTTTGGGCGGAATGCCGCCGCCGAGATAAATACCGCCGGTCGCCAGCATCGTCAGCACGAGGTTGCCGGCTTGCGCGCCGAGAATTGCTGCGAAGATGTCCAACGCTTGCACGCAAATCGCAAACTCGCCGTTTTGCCCGGCGGCGGAAATGATGGCAGCGGGATTTTCCTCGGCCATTTTTTTCTTCAGCTCCGGCGGTTCGGGCGCCACGCCGGTGTCTTTGAGAAAATTGTAAATGTTCACCAATCCCGGTCCGCACAGCACGCGCTCGTAACTGACGCGCCGGAATTTGGCCAGGAGATATTTGAGCAGCGCGATTTCGATTTCATTGTTCGGCGCGAAATCCGCGTGGCCGCCTTCGGAAGGCAGGGCGATGAATTGCTCGCCCTGCTTATACAAAAACGCTTGGCCCAACCCGGTGCCCGGCGCCAGTACGCCGAACGTCGTTTCGCGGCCGGTCGGCAGGCCCTGATGCACCGTGAGCAAATCATCCGTATTCAAAAATGGAATCGACGAAGTGGTCGCCACCAGATCATTCACCAACTTGACGGAAGCGATGCCGAGCGTGCGCGTGATGTGCGCTTCGTCGGTCAGCCACGGCAAATTCGTGCTCTGCGCGCGTCCGGCCACAATCGGCCCCGGAACGCCAAAGCAAGCTTTTTTAACCGAAGCATGATTTTGGGAAAGAAAAGTGCGGATGATCTCTTCCAAACTGGAAAAATCGGTGCTGGCAAACGTTTCGGTTTGCCGCCGCACGAGTTTTTCCGGCTGCTCATCGTAAAGAGCAAGGCGAGTCTTGGTGCCGCCGGTGTCTCCAGCCAGAATCATTGCAGGTTCCTTGAGTTATTTGACTACAGGAAAATTACGTAGCCCCGACCCCTTGTGGGTCGCTGTTGACACGCAGAACTGATTATTTTCGATAGCCGCCCTCCCTGTCCCGCTTCCATAAAAAGCTAAGGAGACAGGAAGGGGCGGAAACTACGCCACAACTCAAGGAGAATAATAATAAAATTTTTTCTCAAAGTCCATAACAAAAAATGTCATTCCGTAGGAATCTTTTTGTAATTCAAGATATGTGCTTGATAAGAAAAAAGATTCTTCCAGAATGACATTTGTTAGGCCTGAATTGAAACTCACTAGCCACTGCGATTAGCGTTTTAGCTCGGCACGTTATTTTCCCGGCGCTGCTGCAGCATCATCGCCATCCACAACAATTCCTTAATGTACAATGTTTTTTTCTTCTTTGAATACGAATGACAGCGCCAATCAGTTTGCTTCTCGCGCCAGAAAGCCTTGTCTCCGTCCATCTGAGACGTTGCGCCAGATTTTTTAAGCTGCCACTGCGGGTGTGAGTTGTACCGTAGTCGCTTTTTTCTGGACGCGCATCGGCGCAACCTTTGGCATTTCGGCCATCACGTCCTCGACATACGCGCGCAAAACTTCGGCAACGCCCCACGCTTGCGCCATGCAACCGCGCGGTGTGTGCGGCGGCTCGGCGTCGAAAATTTCCGAGATCGTGCCGAGGCCGGCGTCGCTGAGATGCGGCTTGATATTGTCGAGCAATTTTTTCGCGCGCGGCTTTCCGGCTTTGCCCTCAACGCGGACAATCGCCGTTATCATCGGCCCAAGCAGCCAGCTCCACACCGTGCCTTGGTGATAGGCGCTGTCGCGCGACCATTGATCGCCGCCGTAGCGCGGGCGATAGTTGGGATCATCCGCCGCGAGACTGCGCAAGCCGACCGGCGTGTACAACTTCTCTTCGACAATCCTCAAAACTTTTTTTGCTCTCTCGCCTTCAAGCAATGGAAAGGGCAGGCTCAGCGCGAAGATTTGATTCGGGCGCAGCGCCGCATCTTTATGCTCGCCATCGACGTAGTCGTAGAGGCAGCCGGCGGCCTCGTTCCAAAAAACTTCAACGAATTGTTCTTTAACTTGCGCCGCTCTTTGGAGAAATTGTTGTGCTTCCGTCGCGTTGCCAAAGCGTTTGGATAACTCGGAGAAGATCATTAGCACATTGTACCAAAGCGCGTTGATCTCGACCGCTTTGCCCTGGCGCGGCGTCACTACCCAGTCGCCGACTTTGGCGTCCATCCACGTGAGCTGCACACCCGGCTCGCCGGCATAGAGCAAACCATCGGAATCGACGTGAATGCGGTAGCGCGTGCCGCGATCGTGCCATGCGATGATATCACGTAGAATCGGCATCAACTCGTCGCGCACGAATTTCTCATCGCCGCTCGCTTGCAGATATTTGTAAATCGCCACGAAGAACCACAACGTGGCGTCAACCGTGTTATATTCCGGCTGCTCGCCCACGTCGGGGAAACGATTCGGCAACATGCCTTGGCTGGTGCTCTGCGCAAAAGCGCGCAAAATCTTTTTAGCGTCATCAAAACGGCCGGTGACGAGGCAAATGCCCGGCAGCGAGATCATCGTATCGCGGCCCCAATCGGAGAACCAATGATAGCCGGCAATGAGTGTCTTCAAATCTTCCCCGCGCTTGACGACGAATTGATCGGCGGCGAGCGTCAAGATTTTGGAAAATTCGTCTTTGTTGCTGGGACTGACGAGAAGCGCTTCGCGGCGACGCTCTTCGGTGGTGAATAATTTGAAGGCGTCACGCCCGGCGGGATTGTTCGTTGAAATGATAATGCCGAGCTTGTCGCCGGCTTTTAGATTAACTTTAAAAACGCCGTAATTAAAAAGATCTTCGCGATAATCGAGGCCGCGATATTGTTCGAGGCCGTATTCAAAATTGCGATACCAATCCGGCTGCGCTTGAAAAGTCGCGTTGGGAATCGCCATGAACAACTCCGGCACACCGTCGTAAGGCTGCACACGAAAGACGCCGTCCTCGAATTTCGCCTCGTGCCGCAGGGCGGCATTGGCGTGCGTCATACTATGATAGTCGCGATACGCGATAAAAGGCCGCAGCTCGAAAGAGAAAGCAGCCGGCGCGCGCAAAGCTTCATACAAAACCAGCGTGGTGTTTTCACCATTCACCGCCGCGATAGTCTTCCGCAGTCGCACGCCATCTTCGACTTCATATTCAAAAATAGGAAACAAATCTTTCTCGAAAGATTGCAAATAGTCAAATCCGCGCGGATGGACGACGTTGGGATAACGATTGCACCCGAGCTCGAAACGCTGATTGCCGAGCGTGATGGTTTCGTCGAGTTTGGAGAGCAGCACCATGCGCCCGACCGGCGGATGCGTCGCAGCAACGAGCAGGCCGTGATAGCGCCGCGTGTGCGCGCCGGCAATCGTCGAACTGGCCCAACCGCCCAAGCCGTTGGTCTCCAGCCACTCACGGCGGATGGCTTCGGCGAAATTTTGGGTGATAGATTTGTCGAATAGGATTGGCATGAGTCGTTCCTTCAGTCTCAATAGAGTCAAATCATTTTAAAAAAGCAAAGATTTTTTGCTGCGCGTTTCCAACGGATAGATGAACCCAACTGTAATTGGTCGCATACGTTTGACAATCCTTACACTTTGATTTGATAAGAAAACGCCGCTGCCGTTTCGCCCAACGCATTGCACTTTTCTCCGGCTTGGTGGAAAAAGATTGGGGGCAAAAATATTTTTCTTGACAAAACGGGTTTTTTGTCGTAAATAAATCTATCTCAAATCCCCTTACCGATCTCCGGACCACGTCAACTTTTGGGCTATCTCTCAAATGACAGAGAATAACGACCAGGGGAAGAGGGAATCATTCTCACCGTAGTATTCTTTCGCACCACTAAAAGAAAGGGGAACGCTTATGTTACAGCGAGAAGGCCGTTCATGGCGGTTTCGGCGCCTAGCGCTCCGAACTGCGCTGCCGCAGCGTTGTTTTGCTCTGGCAGAGAGGTTCAAGTTAAAATTTTTCCTGGTGAGTAATTTTATGGGAACATGGAAAGGACGATCGCCGCAAGCCTGGGGTTCGATTTTTTCCATTTTAGCTTTCGCCGCTTTCGCCAACGCCCAAGTCACGATCACGGCTGACGCGAATTGGAGCGCCATTAGTACCGGCAGCGGGCCGGGCGGGCAACCTTCCAACACCGACGCAATTGTCGTTAAAAACGGCGCCACCCTGACGGTTGACGTTGCCAATGGCCAGTGTGCGAGTATCCAACTCGGGCAGGATGGCGTTGATGCCGGAAACGGTACTCTATCGTTCATCGCTGGCGGTCAAGTCATGTGCAGCGGCAATGTCGTCGTCGGCACGACCGCGCCCAACCACGCCGGCACTGTGATGATGACGGCGGGCGGCACGCTTAAAATAGGCGGCGCGTTTACGCTGACGGCCGGCCAGTCTGCTTTCACTGCCGGCAGCGGCACGATTGAATACAACGGCGTGGCCGCGCAAACGATCGCAGCGACGACTTATAACCATCTCACCTATGCCGGGACGGCTACCGGAACGCTTGGCGGTGCGACGATCGCCAACGGGAATCTCACCATTTCTTCCGGAACTCTGGCGACCGGCAATAATGCGCTCACCGTCGGCGGCAGTTGGATTAACAATGGCGCGTTCACTGCGGGAACGGCAACCGTCACGTTCAATCGCAATGGCAACCAGACGATCAGCGGCAGCTCGACCACGACCTTTAATGTGCTGACGCTCAACATGGGGACCAGCAACAGCAACGTGCTTGAGGCGCAGTCGGTTATTGCGCTCGCCGGTGCCAGCAATCCGCTGACGATTACGAATGGCACGTTCAAGCTGTCGAGCAACTCGACGATTACGCCGTTCACGAACGGGGCCGGCGCGACAATTCCGGCGACGGGCGGTTTTTGGGTAAATGCCGGGACGGTGAGCACGGGTAATCTCTCGTGGTCGCTCAGCGGCTTGTTGCGTGTTTCAAACGGCTCTTTGAGCATCGGCACGAACTCCGGCAATACGCTCAATTATTTGACCGGCTCGACGATTACAATTGAAGGCGGTTCGCTTTCAATTGCCGGGCGACTCTCCCCCAATTCCAACACGCAGACCACGACTTATTCACAACTCGGCGGCACGGTGACCGTGGTGACGGTTGGCTCGACCAGCTCGACGCGCGCGGGCTTCGAGCTTATCTCCGGCTCTTCGTTCACGATGAGCGCTGGCGCCATCGTGATGCAAAACACCACGAGCAATGCTGCCGGCGATTATCTCAATTTGGCCGCGACAAATAATGTGACTGGCGGTACGCTGCAAATAGGCAACGCCAACACGCTGAATGCGACGACGATCCGCATCAACAGCACCGCGCCGGTTTATCATTTGGCGGTGAATAATTCGACGACGAATGCGACCAAGCCCACGGCGCAACTGGTTACCAATGGTCTCACCATCAAAGGCGATGTAAACGTACAATCCGGCACGACGCTGAATGCCAACAGCCTCAATATTAATCTCGCCGGCAATTGGACCAACAACGGCACGTTCACGCCGGGCACGGGGACGGTGACGATGAACGGCACAAGCGGCCAAACGATGAGCGGCTCGACGTTCAACAATTTGACCATTAATAACGCCGCCGGGGTGACGTTGTTGACCGACGAGACGGTGAGCGGCACGCTCACATTCACCAGCGGCAATGTGACGACCGGCAGTAACAAAATGATCATTGCGCCGGGCGGCTTAGTTTCACGCACCAGCGGGCACATCATCGGAAACCTGCAAAAGCATTTTTCGGCAGTCGGCGGAAGCGAAGCGAAAGCGTTCGAGGTCGGCGACGCCGGCAATTATACACCGGTCAATGTCAACGTTGCTGGGTTGACCGCGGCGGGCAATGTTACCGCGACGACGTCGGCGGGCGACCATTCCAACATTTCTTCTTCAACTTTGGATGCAAACAAAAGCGTCAATCGCACCTGGACGCTCACCAAAGATGCCGGACTCGGTTTTGCCGTCTATGATGCCACGTTCCATTTCGTTGCCGGTATTCTTGACGCCGGCGTGAACACGAGCAATTTGAGCGCCGGCAAATTCGATGCGGGCACGTGGACTTATCCGATGGTCGGCACGCGCACGGCCACGAGCACGCAGGTGCCGAGCTTGACGAGCTTCAGCGATTTTCAATTGGCGGAGTTGATAGCGCCCGAAATGGACGTGCTTGGCAACTCCGTTTCGATTGCCGACGGGGATGTGACGCCTTCGACAACCGACGATACCGATTTTGGCAGTGTGGACGTAGCCAGTGGCATGGAGCAGAACACCTTCGTCATCACCAATTCGGGGACGGCGGCGCTGAATCTCACCGATAATCCGAGGGTGACGATAGGCGGGACGCATGCGAGTGATTTTACATTAACGGCTGATGCGAATACGCCGGTGGGAAGTGAAGGCGGCGCGGTGCAATTCCAGATCAGGTTTGATCCCAGCGCTGCGGGTTTACGCACCGCCACAGTTAGCATCGCCAACGACGATGCCGACGAGAATCCGTACAACTTCTCCATCCAGGGCACGGGCATCGTCACGGCCCCGGAAATGGATGTTTTGGGGTTAAGTGTTTCGATTGCCGACGGGGATGTGACGCCTTCGACTTCGGATCACACCGACTTCGGTTCGGCGGACATCACCAGCGGCAGCGTTGATCGCGTCTTCACGATTGCCAACCTCGGCAACGTGGATTTGAATCTCACGGGCTCGCCGAAAGTGCAAATCACGGGCGCGGCGGACTTCACCGTCACGGTTCAGCCTTCGAGTCCGGTGACGACAACGCGCAACACGACCACTTTCACCGTTCACTTCGATCCGAGCGCGACGGGCTTGCGCAGCGCGACAATTAGCATCGCCAACGATGATGCCGACGAGAATCCGTATGACTTCGCGATTCAAGGCACGGGCACGGCGGCGGCTGAAATGGACGTGCTCGGCAATGCGGTTTCGATTGCCGATGGCGATGCTGCACCTTCAACAACGGATGATACGGATTTCGGCTCGGCGGATATCAGCACCGGAATGGTCGATCATATTTTTACAATTAAAAATACCGGTTCCGCGGTGTTAAATCTCACCGGTACGCCGAAAGTACAAATCAGCGGCGCAAATGCAGCGGACTTTTCGGTGACGGTGCAACCCACGAGTCCGGTTGCGGCAACGACCGGCACGACGGCGT